>Ga0136846_1243026_pt1 | contig 16031 bp, 16 predicted proteins | sample HopSoiMetagenom2_FD_96841 | JGI IMG/M metagenome (GOLD analysis project Ga0136846, IMG submission 96841) | Grasslands soil microbial communities from Hopland, California, USA - 2 Assembly 2016 (version 4) | ecosystem: Environmental > Terrestrial > Soil > Grasslands | place: USA: Hopland... | reverse complement strand
GTGCCCGCGGAGTGCGAGGCACTTCGAGCCTGGTACGCCCGGATGCAGGAGCGCCCCAGCGTCAAGAACCGGGTGACGATGTCGGAGCCGGCCAAAGCGTCCGCCTGACATCAGCGCGACCGGCCCGCCATACCGTGGTTGATCTGAAACAATGATCACCTTCAGCCCGCGTGCTAGTGAGTCGTAGCTCACGACACGGCGCTCGCCACGCTGGTCGAGGCGATCTTAGCGCGTTGGAATCCGAGGGCTCAATGGGACGACTGCTGAATATCGTGACGCCACTGCATACTGCGACCAAGCGCGACTACATGGGGCGCATGAATGACGACAAGATCGGTTGCTCGCTGAAGGCGCGGGAGTACGAGGCCGATTATTGGGATGGCGACCGCCGCTTCGGCTATGGCGGCTACCGTTTCATCGAGGGCCGCTGGGCGCCGGTCGCCAGGGCGCTGATCGAGACCTATGGCCTGAAGGACGGGTCCAGCGTGCTCGACGTCGGCTGCGGCAAGGGTTTCCTGCTGTACGAGATGCAAAAGATCCTGCCGGGTCTGAAGGTCGTCGGCTTCGATATCTCCAGGCACGGTCTTGCCAACGCGCATGAGCAGGTGAGGCCGTATCTGTTCAATTACCGCGCCCAGGATGTCTATCCCTATGGCGACGACAGTTTCGACCTCGTCATCTCGCTCGGCACCCTGCACAATCTCAGGCTCTACGAACTTGATGCGGCGCTTCAGGAGATCGAGCGGGTCGGGAAGAACAAATACATCATGGTCGAGGGCTACCGGACCGTCGCCGAGCTGCACAACCTCGAATGCTGGGCGCTGACGGCGGAGTCCATCCTGCACACCTCGGAATGGATCTGGCTGTACGGCAAGCTCGGCTACACCGGCGATTACGAATTCATCTATTTCGAATGACCGGGCGCGGCTGATGGATATCAAGACTGCCAAGGCGGCGATTCTCGTCAAATCGAGCGAGCCGCTGATCGTCGACGAGTTCACCTTGCCGGATGCGCTCGAACATGGCCAGGTGCTTGCGCACGTGCACACGTCGAGCATCTGCGGCGCACAGATCAACGAGATCGACGCCGTCAAGGGCGTCGACAAATTCCTGCCGCACCTTCTGGGGCACGAAGCGCTGGCGACCATCGTCGAAACCGGCCCCGGCGTCGTATCCTGCAAGCCGGGCGACACCGTCGTCATGCACTGGCGGCCGGGCAAGGGCGTCCAGTCCAATACGCCGGTCTATTCCTGGCGCGGCAAGCGCCTCAACGCCGGATGGGTCACCACCTTCAACGAGTATGCCGTGGTGTCGGAAAATCGCGTCACCCCCGTTCCCGCCTCGATCGATCGCAGCAGCGCGCCGCTGCTCGGCTGCGCGGTGACCACCGCGCTCGGCGTCGTCAACAATGATGCGCAGGTCGCGATCGGCGAGGCCGTCGTCGTGTTCGGCGTCGGCGGTGTCGGGTTGAACATCGTGCAATTTGCCGCGATGGTCGGCGCCTATCCGGTCGTTGCGGTCGACCGCCTCGACAACAAGCTCGCGATGGCGAGGCAGTTCGGCGCCACCCACACCATCAACTCCGAAGCGGTAAAGGACGTGGCCGCCGAGATCAGGTCCATCGCGGGAGCTGACGGACCCGAGAAGGTCGTCGAGACCACCGGCGTCAGGAATTTAATCGAGCTCGCCTACGAGATCACCGCGAAGAAAGGCCGCTGCATCCTCGTCGGTGTTCCCCGCGAGAAGGTCGAGATCTACACGCTGCCACTGCACTTCGACAAGATGCTGAAGGGCTCGGAAGGCGGGCAATGCCAGCCCGCGCGCGATATCCCGCGTCTCGTTCGCCTCGACGAGGCCGGCAAAGTCAGTTACCGCGGCATCGTGACCCACGAGTTCGCGCTTGATGACATCAACGATGCGCTGGAATTGATGCGCAGCGGCGAATCCGGCCGAATCCTGCTGAATATCAGCTGAGCACCCGGCCTTCGTTTGCATTCAGCGGAGCCCTTGTTCGTCGATCAGAATTCGGTGGATCTCGATTCGCTGCGGCAGCTCGATCAGGAATTCCGGGTCGCGTGCGAGATGGTGGACCTTGGTCGGCTCACCCTTGGTGAACGCCGTCATCGCCGTGATGTCCGACCAGTATGAGATGGTCGTGAACCACGTTTCCTGGTCACGATCCTCGCGCAACTGCTGCACGCCCAGGGCTGTCTTCAACAGCGGCGGAATCCCTTCGGCTTGCAGATAAGCCTGATAAGCGTCGGCGACATCCCGGCGGGTACGGCCGCGCCAGATGCGCGCGATAGTCGGCTTGGTCGGCATGGGAACTCCCTTCGCGCTGAGTGGCCCGCGCTGTTCCACGCGCGCCAGGTCTTGACGACCACACTCAATGCGTCGGTCCGGAATCGGTTCGGTTGCGTCCGGTGCAGTGTTTCGCCGCAGTCTTTTCGTCGCAGTCTTTTCGTCGCAGTCTTGGAGCCGTCGATGCGGCGCGGATAGCGGCGCCGGCTCGGCAGGAACTTCCAGTTTTTCCCGACGTTAGACCGGCGGCTCGCACAGGCGGCCGGCCTGTAAAATGAAGAACTTTTCCAACGCGGAATTTTCCCCCGAGGTGATCGAGCTCATGACCACCGCCCTGGAAGCTGCGGTCGCGACCTTGCCGGAGCCCGTCCATTCCTCGCACGTCAACCTGCTCGCCGAATCCATCCTGCGGACAGCTGGCGCGGGCGAGCGTGATGTGGCGAATTTGCAGAGGATCGCCTTGCTGGAATTGCAACTGGCGCCGCGCCACTGATGAGGCCGACATGAAGACGATCGCCGCAATTGTCATCGCACTGTCTGCCGCGACTGCGGTTCCTGCCTGGGCGGACAACTGGACGACCTATCACATCCCGGAGGCCGGAACCTCGGTCGACATTCCCAGCGCGATCTTCACGGAGCAGTCCGGCAAGCCTGACGGATACGGCCAGCAATTTCGCACCTCGGACGGCAGCGCCGATCTCACCGTGCAGGCCGTTCGCCGGCAGCAGGGCGTTTCGCCCGCTGCATTCCTCGCCGCGAAGCAGCCGCCGTCGGGGATCGTCTACAAACGGATCACGCCGGACTTCTTCGTGGTGTCCAGCATCAAGCGCGACAAGATCTGGTACGACCGCTGCAACTTCACGCGCCGCTACGTGCATTGCGTGCTGATCAACTATCCCGCGGCCGAGAAGCGGCGATGGGACGAGGTCGTGACGCGCATCAGCCATAGCCTTCGCGGCGGCTGAACGGGGGCAGGAGAGAAAGAGCTGCCCGACCCGGTCGGGCAGCAGGGGTGAGAATGAAGGTGTTAGACGACGCGCCCTCAGCGTGCCGTCGTTGACGTGGTCGACATGGTCGGCTTCGATCCTGGCACGTGCGACATCGTCTTGGTGGTCGAACCCACCTGTTCGCCGGCCTTCACCTGGGTGCGGGTGTGCGAACGGCTGAACGTTCCGCCCTCATGGGCTTGCGCGCGGGCGTTGGAATTCATCACTGGGCCGTTGCCCTTGTTCATGCTGACGCCGGTCTGGGTCTTGCCGTTGACGGCGGCGGCGCTTCCGCCGGCGGCGATCGAGGAGCCCGTCCTGCCCGTTGCCGAGGTCGAGGTGCCGCCGGTGCCGACGGTCGAGGCGGCGGTGCCGCCGGCCGCGGCCGAGCCGCCGGATCCGCCGGTGATGCTGGTCTGGGCCAGCAGCGGTGAGGTGGCGGCAAGCAGAAGTGCGACCGCCGAGGTGGTGACGAAAGTTCTCATGTTGCAATCCTCTGTTTAGGGCGATGACGTCGAGATCGTGCAGCCGTTGACGGTGATCGTGCTGGCACTTGTGGAGCCAGGGCCGCCCGCCGTCGAAGACGAGCTCGAGACGTTGCCGCCGCCGGCCTGCACATGCACCGACGACCCACCCGCCGAGCTGGAGCTCGACAGCGAACCGCTCGATGCCGTCGATCCGGTCGTGCCCGAGCCCGATGAGCCGAGCGCGGTGATGCTGCCGTCAGCATGTTTTTCGACCGTGACCTTGCAGGTTTCGCCGGAAGCCGTCTTGCCGGTTTTTTCAGTGGTTTCGGCCTGCGCAGCGCTGCTCACCAAAGCCAATGCTGCGATCGCAATGATTGATTTGTTCATGCGCGTTCTCCTCCACGAGAAAGAAAGGAGCGGCATTGCTGCCGCTCCGTTCGCCACCGCATCAATCCTTGTCCTTCTTCATCTCGTCCTTGTGGTGACCTTTGCCCTTGTCCATGCCCATCTCGCTGGCGTGGCCCGCAGACGAGCCGGCTGCGCCCACGGTCGAGCCACTCTTGCCGCCGCCGGCCGACGAGCCGCCGGTGCCCACCGTCGACGCGGAGTTGGAGCCCGAGCCGGCCGCAGAGCCGCCGGTGCCGACACTGGAGGAACTCTTGCCGCCGCCGGCCGACGAACCGCCGGTGCCAAGCGTGGAGGCCGAACCGCTGCCCGAGCCGCTACCGGCCGCAGAGCCACCAGTTCCGACAGTCGAGCTGCTGGTGCCGCCGCCCGCCGACGAGCCGCCGGTGCCAAGCGTCGAGGCTGAACCGCTGCCCGAGCCGCTGCCGGCCGCAGAGCCACCGGTGCCGACGGTCGAATTGCTGGTGCCGCCGCCCGCTGACGAACCGCCGGTACCGACCGTCGAGCTCGATTGCGCAACAGCGAGCGCCGTGCCGGCCAGCAGAGCCGCAGCGGCGGCAGAAAGCTTCAAGATTCTCATTTCCGTCTCCTCCATGTTTTTCAAAATTGCCAAACGAGGCTCGGGATAAATTGGCAAATCGTGCAAACGTTCCTTGCGAACGTGGATCGCGGCCGAGCTTCATCGCCGCACCATCTCTCTGTTCATCTGCTGTTCATGCGCCCCCCGCTGCGCTGCAATCGCAAAGCTATTGTCGCGCCGCGTTGAAGCGCGGTGTGACTTTGGCCCCGGGCTTGGCGGCTTCAGCCATCGCCAGCGCGTCGCGCACGACATGGTTCGACGGCTCGCGCGCAAGCAGCGGCGACGAGACGCTGGCGGCGATGCTGGCAGTGGTGTCGAACACGATCTTCTCAGGCAAGGCGCGCGCGGAGTGGACGCGAATGATGCTTCGGTCGATATCGGGACCGGCAGAACGCGCTTCGGGCGGCGGCAGATAGTGATCGAGTGCGGAGAGCAACGCGACGATGAAGCTGGTTGCAAACAGGAAATATCGGATCAGGGGCATCGGGCGCTGCTGGGCTGAAGGCGTATACGTGCACGGCGGGCAGCCCTCAGGCCGCCCGCCGCGCAGCGAAGTTAGTCGACTTCCTGGACGACCATGCGCGACTCCGGATCAACCAGCATCACGTGGCTACCGGAATAGACGTAGCGATACTTCGTGAGCGACGGACCCCAATCGCTCGGAACGGTCGCGAGCTCGACGTCGCGCGGGACCGGCGAGCCAACCACGATCTTTTCACGCGTCTCCACCGGGCGGATCTTGTGCTCGGTGACGTAGGACCGGATCTTGGTGCGATATTCCGGTTCGATCTGCACCGCAGCACCGTGCGCCGCGCCTGTTGTCGTCGTGGTCACGGTGGTTTGCGCCATTGCGCTCGTCGAGACGAGCAGAGCGGCAGCCGAAATCAGCATGAACTTCTTCATAGCGTTCTCCCTCGCCGCAGGATGCGGCGCTGCGATGAACTCGGGATGTGCCGGCTGCGTTCCGCAGCGAACGCGGAACATTTGCCGGTTTTTCCTGTTGGCATGCCGGGAGCAGCGCACTGGAGGAGAGGAAAAATGCCCGTATTGATTCTGTGGGCCGTGCCCGCAATCCTGGTCGTCGGTGGTGGTATCTACCTCATCGGCCACATGCACTAGACGGTTAGGCCCCGGCCTTCAGGCAACGCAAACACGCCTGAAGACCGGGGCCAAGATTGCGACGGCCAAACACCGGCGATGTGCGGCCGGCCAGGACGGCGATACCGTTTCTGCAGCCCGCGTAACAATCGGAACGATGCGCGCGCGTCCTTGTTGAGCCGATATGAAGTGGCTGACTGCTGCGCTGGCCGGTTTGGCGCTTTGTCTGCTCATCTATGCAGGCACGGCCTTCTCATCGCTCGCGAGCCTGGTCGCGGCCGCGCGCAGCGGTGACGCCGACGAGGTGCTTGCCCGGACCGATCTCCCGCGCGTGCGTCACGCTCTGGTCGATCAGCTCGTCGACGCCTATCTTCGCCGTCTCGGACGCGAGCGTCCCATCAAGCCATTCGAGCGCCTCGCCATCAACACGTTCGGCGCCAGCCTGGCGGACGATCTTGCGGCAAAGCTGATGACGCGGGACAACGTCGCCGTCCTGCTGCAAACCGGAACGGTGCGAAGCAACGTCGAACTCGGCAGCATTCCCCCGCTTGCGGACCTCGATCTGTCGGACATACCGGCGATCATCGGGCGCCTCGTCCTGGTCAAGCCGGTCGAGTTTTCCCTGCGGCTGGGCGCAAGCCGCGATGCCGGCAGCATCAGCATGCATTTTTCCGGCAATGGCTGGCGGCTTTCAGCGGTGAACCTTCCCTCGACCATGCTGGCAAAGCTCGTGGAGCGACTGCCGACGCGCTAGAGCGCTTTCGAGCGAAGTGGGTATCGGTTCGCGTCAAGAAAACGCGTCAAGGCAGGAATCTCGAGCCCCGTTACGATTCCATCGCAACGGGGCTCTAGCAAATCACCGCCATCCGAGTGCCGGTGCGACGTGCTTCAAGATCGCCTCGATTGCATGCGCGCAATAGTCGACGCCGAGCTGGTTCGGGATCGTCAGCAGCAACGTATCCGCCTCGGCAATCGCCTCGTCCTGCTTGAGCTGCTCGATCAGCGCTTCCGGCTCCGCCGCATAAGAGCGGCCGAAGATCGCGCGCGTGCGCGGATCGATGAAGCCGATCTGGTCTTCGCCGCCGCGCTCTCCGCCGAAATAGGCACGGTCGCGGTCGTTCATCAGCGCAAAAATGCTGCGGCTGACCGAAACACGGGGCTCGCGGATGTGGCCGGCTTCCTTCCACGCAGCGCGATAGCTGCGGATCTGCGCGGCCTGCTGCACATGGAAAGCCTCGCCGGTCTCGTCGTTCTTCAGCGTCGAGCTCTGCAGATTCATGCCATGCTTGGCGGCCCACACCGCGGTCGCGTTCGAGCCGGCGCCCCACCAGATGCGTTCGCGCAGGCCCTCGGAATGCGGCTCGAGGCGCAGCAGGCCGGGTGGATTTGGAAACATCGGCTGCGGATTGGGCTTTGCAAAACCTTCGCCGCGAAGGATGTCGAGAAAGACCTCCGCGTGACGCCGGCCCATGTCGGCGTCGCTCTCGCCGTCGGCGGGCTGGTAGCCAAAATAGCGCCAGCCATCGATCACCTGCTCGGGCGAGCCGCGGCTGATGCCGAGCTGCAGCCGCCCGCCGGCGATGAGATCGGCGGAGCCGGCGTCCTCCGCCATGTAGAGCGGGTTCTCGTAGCGCATGTCGATCACGGCCGTGCCGATCTCGATCGTGCTGGTTTTCGCGCCGACGGCGGCCAGCAGCGGGAAGGGCGAGGCCAGCTGCCGCGCGAAATGATGGACGCGAAAATAGGCGCCGTCCGCGCCGAGCTGTTCGGCTGCGACCGCAAGCTCGATGGATTGCAACAGCGTGTCCCCGGCCGAACGCGTCTGCGACTGCGGCGAGGGCGTCCAGTGCCCGAAGGAGAGGAATCCGATTTTCTTCATGGGCACAATCTAGTGACGATCAGGATGGTTTGCGAGAGCATCGTCGCTCCAATCGCCGAAGACTCGCGCCTCGCCCTCAGGCGCCGCGCATGTCGGACGGTGTGACGCCGAACCGCCGTCGAAACACGCGGTTGAAATAGGAGACGTCGGCGAATCCGGCCGAATGGGCGAGATCGCTGATCTTGCGCCAGCGGTTGAGCGGGTCGAGCAGCAGCCTGCGCGCCAGCAGCAGGCGCTGCTCAAGCAGAAATTCAGTGAACGTTGTTCCGGTCTGTTCGAACATCCGCTGGGCATGGCGCGGACTGAGGCCGACCTTCCGGGCGACCGCATAGATCGTCAGGTCACCTTGGCCGAGATTGGCGATGACGTCGGCGCGCATGAGGTCGAGCCGCGCGGCGGCATGTCCTCGGCCGTTCGCCAGTTCGGTGCGGTCGCCGTCCGTGCCCAGCAACAACGCAATCAGGTCGACCATGTGCTGCGACATCAGGTGCCGACCGACCACGTCCGTGTGCGGGCCAACACTCGCGGCGAGGGCGTGGTAGCGTACGATTGCTTCTCTGATGGGACCTTGACCGCCAAGAACCGTCCCCAGCCGATCCTCGGCCTTGGGGCAGATCGCCAGGAGCAGGGATCGCGGGATGCGAATGGCCTTGGCCTCGCAATCATTGCTCATGCGCGTGCCACAGAGCACGCCCATGTCCCCCAGACCCATTTGCGATTCCGACAATTCGATCGCATGCTTCTCTTGCGATACGAGCACGCGTCCGGACGTGGCGATGACCAGGCACAGACCGTCGTAGCCGTCCTTCAGCGTTTCGGGCGTGCGCGAGAACTCGGCAGACGATCCGCTGGCGACAGCCATCATGATGTCGCCCAGCAGGCTGACCTGCAATTTGCAGTCGATGCTGTCGCCGGCGCCGGGCTGGACGTCGATCCGGAACGTCCATCGGTACATTTCCTCGCGCCACCGCTCGTAATCGCGCCCGCTGGGCGGACCCGTGTAACGGTCGACGAAGAAATTCGGAGCGGCTGTTTGCATCATGATTCCCGTCAATTGCGGCTGCCCACAATATCCGGAGATTTCCCGAGCGAAAGGCCCGCGCCGGCAGATAGCGCGTCAATCTGCACGATTGGCGCTGAAGTCAATTGGCGGCGAAGGCGGTATTTTCCCAGGCTTTGATCGCGCCGACGGCGAGCGCTGCGTGCAGATTCAGTCTGCAGTTGCGCCGAAGCCATTTTCAGGAGCGCTTCTGCGTGACCTTTCTGCATCACAGCGCCGCCGTCATGACCGCAGGGCGCTGAAGGTGAAGCGATTGGCGCTGCGTTCCAAGACGGCAGGGAGTGCGGAGGTTACTCCCAAGATGCGCCGGACGTTTCCCCACCCGTGCGCTTTTGCGTCGGGGGCGTGGAGATGAAAATGAGAAAGTTGACGCTGGCGATCTTGCTGGTTCTGTTTGGGACAGCTTCCGCGTTCGCCGCCGACATGGCGCCGAGCTACACCAAGGCGCCCGTGATGGCGCCCGCCTACAACTGGACCGGGTTCTACATCGGCGGCAATGTCGGCGGTGCGTGGGGCAGTGCAGACCCGACGACTTCGACCGTGGTTTCACCGGCTGGCTATTTCGGGACCGGCAACGTTCCGGAGATCGCGGCCATCGCGGCGGTCGGCGCCCAGAATATCAACAGCTCCAGCGTGACCGGCGGCTTTACGGCGGGCTACAACTGGCAGGTCAACAACGCCGTTTTCGGCATTGAAGGCGACATCGACTATTTCGGCTTCAAGGGCGGCGCGACCGGCACTGCGCTGTATCCCTGCTGCGCACCCTTCCGCTTCACCGTGAACTCGTCGGTGTCGGCCGACTGGCTCGCCACCATCCGCGGCCGCATCGGCTTCCTCGCCACCCCGAATTGGCTGATTTACGCCACCGGCGGTGCGGCGATTGCCGAAATGAAGGGCGACTTCAACTTCATCGACACCTTCGGGGGCGGGGCAACTGAGTCGGCCGCGATCCGCGACACCCGAATCGGCTGGACCGCAGGCGTGGGCGGCGAATATGGGGTTGGCAATGGCTGGTCGCTCAAGGCCGAATATCTCTATGTTGATCTCGGACGCAGCACCCTCACCAGCACCAACTTCGCGGCCCCCAGTAGGGCCTTCCCGGCCACAATATTCACCCACTCGTTCGATCTCAAATCGAACATCGTCCGCGTCGGCGTGAACTACAAGTTCGGCGGACCCGTCGTTGCCAAGTACTGAGCAAACTTCTGAGCTGGCCGAACAGGACGGTCACGGAAAAGCCCCGGCCCAGCCGGGGCTTTTCTGCGTCATCATATTGCGATCTCATCGCACAAGAGTTCGCAGTGTTGTTCTGAGCGGCGCGTTATTGCCGAGTGGATATGCGAATTATGGGCCGAGCTTACGCGAACGGGACGCATCGGCAGTATCTTAAGCACCGCGCAGGTCGGACGGTGTGACGCCGAACCGCCGTCGAAACACGCGGTTGAAATAGGACACGTCGGTGAATCCGGCCGAGTGTGCGAGGTCGCTGACCTTGCGCCAGCGGTTGAGCGGATCGAGCAGCAGCCGGCGCACGAGCAGCAGGCGCTGTTCAAGCAGGAATTCGGTGAACGTGGTTCCGGTCTGTTCGAACATCCGTTGCGCGTGGCGAGGGCTGAGCCCCGCCCTCTGGGCGACCGAATAGATCGTGAGGTTATCGCGGCTCAGATTTGCAACAACGTCGGCGCGCATAAGCTCGAGACGCGCGGCGGCATGTCCCCGGCTGTTCGCCAATTCCGTGCGATCGCCGTCCGTCCCCAGCATCAGCCCGATCAGATCGACCATGTGCTGCGCCATCAGGTGCTGGCCGACCACATCCGCGTGCGGTCCAATGCTGGCGGCCAGCGTATGGTAGCGTGCGATCGCATCTCGTATCGGAGCTTGGTCGACAAGAGCCAGCGCTAGCCGGTCCTCGGCCTTGGGACAGATCGTCAGGAGCAGCGATCGCGGAATGCGTATGGTCTTGACCTCGCAATCGCTGCTCATGCGCGTGCCGCAGAGCACGCTCATGTCGCCGAGACACATTTGCGATTCCGACAGTTCGATCGAATGTTGTTCGTGCGATATGAGCACGGGGCCGGATGTGGCGATGACGAGGCACATGCCGTCGTAACCGTCCTTGAGAATTTCCGGGGTGCGCGAGAATTCAGCCGACGTTCCCACAGTGGCGCCCAACAGGATGCCGCCCAACAGGCTGATCTGCATCTTGCAATCGATGCTGTCCCCGGCGCCGGGCTGGACGTCGACCCGTAGCGTGCACCGGTACATCTCTTCGCGCCACCGTTCGTATTCGCGTCCGCGTGGCGGACCCGTGTAACGGTTGACGAAGACATTCGGCGCGCCCGCCTGATCCATCAAGGGTCCCTTCAATTGCGATGGCACACCATACCGGGAGATTGCCGAACCGAAAGGTCGGTGCCGGCGGATAGCGCGTCAATCTCGACGATTGGCGCTGGAGTCCAATTGGAGAGGTGCCATTCGCGGGTGCGCAGGACGCCGCCTTTACAGGCGCTTCTGCCCGTGGCCGTTCTGCATCAGAGCGCCGCTGTCGCGTTCGCAAGGCGCTGGCAGTGAAGCGAATGGCGCTGCGTTCCAAGACAGAAAACCCCGCATACCTCATTGATGCCACGCGAAGTTTCAGTGCGATTCAGTCTCGCCAAATGGCCGGGCCGGTTCGCGCGGGATCGATGTTCGATTTGTGCGAGGTCATGCATGCCGCATCTTTCATTCAACCGCGACGCGGCTACGCAACTGGCTCCCGCGCGGAGCCGCTTTGCCTCACGCGCGGCGTCGTTGATGGCGTTGCTGATCAGCTCGACGGCGGTGTCGCTGGCGCTGATCGGCCCCGCAAGCGCCGGCAATCCGGACTGGGCCGGCAGTCTGTCGACCGACTGGTTCATCAACGGCAACTGGAGTCCGTCGGGCATACCGAACGCGGCCGATACGGTCACGATCGACACGACGTCACCCAATGCCACAGTCATCAATGGCGGATCGGCGGCCGGTCAGCAGGTTATCGTCGGCAACATCGGCAACGGCAACCTGTTGATCCAGAATGGCGGCATGCTGGCTAGCACTTCCGGCTTTCTCGGCCAGTCCCAGAACGGCAATGGTATCGTCACTGTCAGCGGCTCTGGTTCGTCCTGGGCAGTCAGCGCAAACCTCTGGGTTGGGGTCGGCGTCGGCGGCAACGGTACCTTGCTGCTGTCGCAGGGCGGCGTAGCTCACACAGATACCTTCAGCCTGGGCGTTATCTCTGGCTCGCAGGGCGCCGCCACCGTCGACGGTGTGGGTTCGATCCTTTCAGCCAATTCAAGCGTAATCGTCGGGGATGGCGGCGACGGCAAGCTGACCGTTTCCGGTGGGGGGCAGGTCCATACCTCGGCTGCTGTCGTCGGAAATGGACCCGGTTCGCATAGCACGGCAGTAGTGAGCGGCACCGGGTCATCTTTGGTCGCGAGCAGCTTCCTGCTCGTCGGTGCAACGGGCACCGGCTCCTTGACGGTGACGAATGGCGGCGCGGTGATTGCCAACCAAGGCTATCTCGGCAGTGCCGCCGGTTCGAGCGGCACCGCGACGATCGATGGCGCAGGCTCGACATGGGCAGTCGGCAACGGTCTGGTCGTCGGAAGTTCCGGTGTCGGCACGCTGAAGATATCGAATGGCGGTGCGGTTACCGCCAGCTTTGTGGATACCCAGCTCGGCCTTAATGGCACCGGCAGCGGTAGCGTGACTGTGGACGGACCGGGCTCCACCCTGACCATGGCCGGCGTCGGACTGGTGGTCGGTTCGCAGGGCTCGGGCACGCTCACGATCACCAACGGCGGCGCGGTCAGCAACGTTGCCGCTATCATCGGCAGCTTCGCGGGCAGCACCGGTACCGCCACCGTCGATGGCGCGGGATCGATCTGGACCAACACCGGCATGCTGACCGTGGGTAACGCCGGCACCGGCACGCTGACGATCACAAATGGTGCCTTCGTGCAGAACTCAGGCGCTATCAATATCGGCAACGACATCGGCTCAACGGGCAATGTTCGGGTCGATGGAGCAGGGTCGGGCCTCGGCCTGACCTCAAATGCCAACTTGTCTGTCGGCGTGGCCGGAATCGGTACACTCGCGATCACCAATGCCGGCCAAGTCGCCAGCAGCAACAGCATTGTCGGCGCGGCGACCGGCGCGAGCGGTTCTGTTCTCGTCGACGGCGCAGGATCGGAATGGTTCGCCGCCAATCTGCTCGTGCTCGGGGGCGCCGGCCGGGGAACGCTGATGCTCTCCAATGGCGGCATAGCTCTGGGCGCCACTGCTGTGCTTGGCCTGACTGCCGGCGGGAGCGGCGGATCGGCCGTGATCGACGGCACGGGCTCGTCATGGACCGTCAATAGCCTCTATGTCGGCATGAACACGCTCGGCTCGCTTGCGGTTATGCATGGTGGCGGGTTGAGCAACCTCAACACGGGGATCGGACAGGGCAGCGGCTCGAACGGCAGCGTCACCGTGGACGGTGCGGGTTCGTCCTGGACAAATTTTGTGAACATCACGATCGGAAACGCCGGAACAGGCTCACTGACGATCTCGAATGGTGGCGCGGTTTCCGCCGCTGGCCAGTTCGTAATCGCCAATCAGGCGGGCTCGACCGGCGCGCTCAACATCGGCGCGGCGCCGGGCTCGGCTGCGGCGGCGCCCGGCACGTTGGCGACAGCCACGGTCCAGTTCGGCGCCGGCACCGGCGTGATCAATTTCAACCACACCTCGTCGAACTATCTGTTCTCGCCTGACATCGTCGGCAACGGCGCCGTCAACCAATTGTCGGGCACCACGATTCTCACTGGCAACAACACCTACACCGGGCCGACCACCGCTGATGGCGGTACGCTGCTGGTGAACGGCACGATTGCAAGCTCCACCAGCACCGTGAACACCGGCGGCACGCTGGGCGGCATCGGCATCATCGGCGACACCACCATCAGCGGCGGCACGCTGGCGCCGGGCACCAATTCGATCGGCACACTCACCGTTGCGGGCAATCTGGTGCTGACCACGGCCGCGACCTACATGGTCCAGGTCTCCAGCATATCCGCCAGCAACACGGTGGTCGCAGGCGCCGCGCAGCTCGCCGGCACCGTTGCGGTGAACCTGACCGGCCGCGTCGCGGCGACCACGACCTATACCATCCTCGCTTCGGCGAACACGACCGGGACGTTCGGATCGGTCGCGGTGAGCAACTTGGCCTACGCACGCAACGCGCGGGTCACTTACTCCGGCAATAACGTGCTGCTGACGCTCGATGCCGGATTGCTGTCGCCGTCGCTGCCCGGCTTCGCCAACATCAACCAGAGGAATGTCGCCACAGGGATCGACAATGCCCTGCTCTCGGGCGCCTCGCTGACGACCGGCTTCAACGCGCTGTTCAACGCGACCGGCCAAAATCTCCTCAACGGGCTGACGCAGGCCTCCGGCGAAGTCGCCACCGGCGCGCAGCAAGGCACCTTCAACGCCATGAGCCAGTTCCTCAACGCGATGCTGGACCCGTTCTTTGGCAACCGTAACGATACCGGCGCTCCAGTGAGCGGTGTGTCGCAATATGCCGAGGGCGGTGCGGCCACGCACGCGAGCGCGAATAGCGACGCCTACGCCGCGCTCGACAAGCGGCGGGCTGCCGGCGATTCGTTCACGCAGCGCTGGAGCGTGTGGGCCGCCGGTTATGGCGGCGCGCAGACCACCGACGGCAATGCGGTGGTCGGTTCGAACACCGCGACCAGCCGCATCGCCGGCGTGGCCGCCGGCGCCGACTATCAGATATCGCCGAACACGCTGGTCGGCTTTGCGCTCGGCGGCGGCGGTACCAGCTTCGGCGTTGCCAATGGGCTCGGCGGCGGCAGCTCCGACCTGTTCCAGGCCGGCATCTACGCACGCCACACCATGGGCAATACCTATATTGCCGGCGCACTCGCCTATGGCTGGCAGGACGTGACGACGGATCGCACGGTGACGATCGCGGGCGTCGACCATCTGCGGGCCCGGTTCGATGCCAACGCGCTGTCGGGACGGCTCGAAGGCGGCTACCGCTATGCCACGCCCTGGATCGGCATCACGCCGTATGCGGCGGCGCAGTTTACGACGTTCTACCTGCCGGGCTATGGCGAGCAGGCGATCTCCGGCGCCAATACCTTCGCGCTGAACTATGCGGGCAGGGACGTCACCGCCGCGCGCAGCGAGCTCGGCCTGCGCACCGATCGCTCCTATGCACTGGAGACGGCGATCCTCACGCTGCGCGGCCGTGCCGCGTGGGCGCACGATGTCAATCCGGATCGCGCGGTCTCGGCCACCTTCCAGACCTTGCCGGGCGCGAGCTTCGTGGTGAACGGCGCCGCGCAGGCAAATGATGCCGCGCTGCTCACGGGCGCAGCCGAGCTGAAATGGCTGAACGGCTTCTCGCTGTCCGGCAGCTTCGAGGGGGAGTTCTCGAACGTCACCCGCAGCTACGCCGGCAAGGGCATCGCCAGGTATCAGTGGTGAGTGCACCAGACGGCCGGCGAGAAATTCGTGCTGAGGAGTTTTTGATGAATCGGATCGCGAGGTACTGATTCCGAGTATTGATTCCAGGTACTTACATCAACGTTGCTGTAAGGCCTCAGGCGTAGGCCACCCAGCCACGGAAGGCGAAGCCGGCGTAGAACAGGGTTGGGTCGGAGAAGCCTGCCTCGCGCAAAATCGCTTCGTCCTGGGCGGGCGCGAGAATTTCCAGATGTTTGGTGACGGCCTCCCGCGCGGCCGCCGCCTTGTCGGGCTCGACGCCCGATGCCGCCAGGAATGCGGAGTACCGCGACAGCCACAGCGGGCGTTCCTGTTCGCCGTGGGGAGCGCTCAAATGGGCCACCACGAACGGTGCGCGCGGCTTGAGGCGGCGGCGGATTTCCGATGCGATGCGCCGCCGCTCCGCGACATCGACGAAGTGCAGCGTCAACAGGCAAGTGGCGCCATCGAATGGCCCGTCCGGGGCATCGTCGATATAGCCTTGGTGAAGACGCGCTCGGGCCGCGAGCGATCCCAGCGTTTGCCTTGCGAGCCCGAGCATTGCCGCCGATGGGTCGACACCGTCGAAGCTCCATCCCGCATGCGCGTGCGCAAATGCCTTCAACTCCAGGCCGCCGCCGGCACCGAGCACGAGCAGCCGCGCATTGTCGGGAACGCGTTCGGCGAGCAGAATTGCCGCCATGGACAGCATGGCGTTATAGCCGGGAACGAACCGGGGCGG
>Ga0136846_1216748_pt1 | contig 16031 bp, 15 predicted proteins | sample HopSoiMetagenom2_FD_96841 | JGI IMG/M metagenome (GOLD analysis project Ga0136846, IMG submission 96841) | Grasslands soil microbial communities from Hopland, California, USA - 2 Assembly 2016 (version 4) | ecosystem: Environmental > Terrestrial > Soil > Grasslands | place: USA: Hopland... | reverse complement strand
TTCTGCTTGAAAGCAAAGACGGGAGCAGCGGGTTCGGCAACCTAAGACAGCGGCTTGGACGCTCCCCGGGTAAGGGTGACGCCGTCGTCATGGCAGGGTCAGAAGGGAACCAAGCTGCTGTTAGTCGGCATAATGCCTGGAAATGGGAGACGCCGCGTCAGCGATGGATCGTGTGAGCCATCGTCAATTCCCGTTTCTCACACGTAGGTATCTTGAACGCCCCCGCCGTTGATACACAAGCGAGGGGGGCCTCTGCTCGGGAAGATCTCAGCCACCGGCCAGGCGGCTGATTGCACATTTGGCCATGCCGCCCATTTCTTTCGCATTACAGCAAGTGAATCGACGCAAAAAACCGGCGACTGCGTATCTATTGACGATGGCTCGGTGTTCCCCGAGCCGGCGGGGTTGGCCGACATTCTTCTCCGCTTCTTCTGCCAGGCGATGCCATTTACTGGCAAGTTTCAGCCAAACCGCCTTGGCTTCAATCTGCCAAGCGGCGGCGGCGAACGCCAGGCACTATTCCGCCAACTCGCGATACTCGTCTGCGTATTCCACCACTCAGTTTTTGGTAGTCAGTAGGTAACTAACCGCTGTTATGCCTTCCGTTCGCAAACGGAGTAAGTAAATGGGTAAACAGGCTAGTAATTCAGTTCATTACCTCCCGGAATCACCTCACGCCATACACGCGAATGTAATGGCAAAGATCAGCAAAAGTCCCGAAGAAACCGCTGAAGCGGCGCCCAATTCGCCCGCGCCCGCGGCCACAAGCTTCGACATCTCAGCTCCTCTCGCTCGGATCGAAGATGCGTGGCATCATATCGAATCGTGCTCTGAACGCATCCAGGAGCTGGAAGCGGTTGTCGAGAGCTTGAAGAACCGAGAAGCCGAGGTGACCAGTCAACTGAACGAAGCCAAGCAGGGCTCCGCCGACTTGGCGGACGAACTCGCTGCCGAGAAACAGCGTTCGTCACGGGCGGAAGGACTCGCGGCTTCGGTCTCCGCGAGAGCAAACGAGCTTGAACAAGCCCTGTGGGATGCCAACCAAAACCTGGAAACGCTGTCGGGTGCGCTAGACGTCGCGTTTCGGACCCTTCCTGGGGCGAGGAATTCCAATCCTGCGGCGGCGTGACGGCAGGTTGCCACTGGGCGCGAAAGCCGGACGCGACCGAAGCGGAATGCAGCAGAACAGCCCCGAGACAAAGCGAAGAAGCCAAGCGCGCACGGGCAAAGGAACTGCTTAGGAACCGGCGAACGAAAAGACCAAGGAGGCAGCCAGGCCAGCAGCTCGTCAGCGGAAGGCTGGCTAATGCCAAGTCGGTGCTGAAGCGGCTGCTTAGGGCTGCGGCAGGGGCCAGGTTTGAGACCCCGGAGCCGCTAGGGGCCGGCGCCTTATTTTAACAGGAGCAACTATGGACATTACGGTCAGGCGCACAGGTGAGGAAGCTTGGAGCTTGGAAGACCTGCTCGGTAGGCCCATGGGGTCCATCGCGGAGGATCGGCCTAAGCACTTCACCATCCATCCCGAAGGTCGGGCACTGGAAACGATGCGCGGCCTCAGCCCTGTCACAAGAGGTGTCTGCCGGATGGATATCGATCACGGTGAATAGCCGAAGGCGAACCCGTGGGTCCGCACGGGTCCGCGGAAATCGTCGTCTGCCGACGGGCTTAATGTCCGGTGCTCTGCTTACCTATTGCTTACCCGAGCGCGACATTAGAGCAACAGGATCGGCTTAAGGTACTGATGTTGTTGGTGGAGCCAGACGGAATCGAACCGACGACCTCTTCAATGCCATTGAAGCGCTCTCCCAACTGAGCTATGGCCCCGCGCGCGGCGACGACCGCCCGAGAAGGCGCATGTCATGCCGGAACGAGCCCGGGTGTATAGTTCAAGCCGAGAGGCTTAACAAGCCTGAGCTGAACGGTTGACGCCGGTCTGTTGGCCTTGGCAATTCCTCTTGGACGAACCCGCAGATGCCGGTAATTGTACGCACTCTGGCGGAGCGCAGCTTGAACTTCAATCGGAAACCATCGGAGAGCGAGCAAAAGCGGGTGTCGCTACCGATCGATCGGCGACTTCTTCTCCCGTTTGTCATCTTTCTTATTGGTCTGGCGGCGCTCGCCCTGGCCGCCTTCGTGACGCTGCGCGAGGCCGATGCGCCAGCGGTCTCCAGCATTGGCGGCCCCTTCACGCTGACCGGCTCGAATGGGCGAACCGTCACCCAAAGGGATTTTGCCGGAGAGCCCACATTTATCTTCTTCGGCTACACGCATTGTCCGGACGTTTGCCCGACGACGCTCTTTGATATGTCGGAAGTTCTGCGTGCGCTGGGACCCGACAAGAAGGCCGCCGCCCTGTTCATTACGGTCGATCCCGAGCGCGACACTCCGGGTGTATTGAAGGATTATCTAGCAAGTTTCGACCCGCGCATCATCGGCGTGACCGGCAGCCGCGAACAGGTGGATCCCGTGCTGAAGGAATTCCGCGTCTATTCGCGCAAAGTCGGAGAGGGCGACGACTACACCATGGACCACACGGCGCTCGTCTATCTCATGGACAAGCAATGGCGGTTTGTGCGGCCTTTCCGCCTTGATCGCAAACCGGAGGCGGCGGCCGCCGAGCTATCAAAGTATCTCTAAGCCACGAGCTACCGGCTAGTAAGCACCGATCGGGAAATATTTGAGATAAAGGTCGGCATACACGCCACCTTCCGCCAATTTCGCCAGCGCGTAGTCGAGTGCGCGGCGCAGATTCGCATTTCCATTGCGCACGGCAATGCCGACCCCCTCGCCGAAAAAATTCGGGTCGAGAAAAGCGCCTCCCTTGAAAATGCAGCACCCGGCCGCATCGGTTCCGTTGAGCCAAAAGCTCAGCGCGTTAGCATCGCCGAACAGCGTCTCGATCTCGCCGTTGCGCAGCGCAGCGCGCAACGCCTGAGGGGACTCGAAAGCCCTGAGCGTTGATCTGGCGAAGAACGTCTCCAGAAAAGCGCTGTGGGCGGTCTTCCCCAAGACGCCGATCGTGTGACCGGCCAGCGCCTCGGGAATGGCTTCGCCGAGAGGCGACGAACGCAGCGTCACAAAGCGACCGGGCGTCAAATAATATGGCGTCGTGAATGCGACCTGCAGGCGCGTCTCATTGTTGATCTGCATGGACGCAATAATCGCGTCTCCGCGATTTTCATCCAACGAGGCGATCAGGGTGTCCCATCGCCGCGCCTGAACGGTGCAGGCGACTCGCAGCTCTTCGCAAATCGCCCGCGCGAGATCGACGTTGAATCCGGTGAGCGTCCCGTCGGGCAAAGTGAAATCGAAGGGCGGATAGTCGTCTTCGGTCATGAAGCGGATCAGACGCAGGCCGCTTGTGTCGGGCTTCTCGACCCGGTGTGTCAAATCCCACAAGAGCGGGACCGAATTTTCGGCGGGGGCGGTCTGAGCGCTGGCCTCCGCAGTGAGGAACAGCGCAGCTGCCAAACTGAGCAGGTGCACACCAATTTTCATCGAACCCAGGGTGTTGTAAGATTTTGTACAATTGAACATTGCTGGATCAGTGGGCGTCCGGTCGTGCGTGAAGTCAGCCGATGAGTTCGCTTTGGACGGAGAGTGCGCCTGCCGCACCCCCGAGGAGGCGGCAGGAATCGCATAGGTCTGCCGCGCCGGCAAGGCCGCACCCGCCGGCGGACGGACGCTCCCGCGCGAAGGGGGATGGCGAAGCCTCTCCTATTTTGGGGATGCTGGCGGAGCGGGGCTTCTCGCCAAGCCAGATTGCCGCGGCGGCAAAAGGGGCGCGCCAGCAGGGTGTCACGGTCCCCGATTATCTGATCGGCAACGGTTAGGTGACGGCTGCTCTACCGCCGCATCGCCCAGCATCTCGGGCCTGCCATTCCTTAGCGGCACCATTCCGCTACACGAACTGTCGAGCCGCATGCGGCAGCGCGGCAGCGGGGTCGCGCCCTCAATCAGACTCATGTGACCGGACCGCGTATGGTTATTGCTCATGTGCCGTGTGCATCCGACAGAACGCGTTGAGGTACCACTTGCCCTCACCACTCCGGAGCGATTCGAGGATGCTCTGAGGACGCATGCCGGCGCGACGATCGCGGCCGAAGCGCGGAATTGGTGGGTAAGCTCGATCCAACCCTCTCCGCACGAGGTGGACCGACATCGCGGGAAACTTTGATTGGTCTTGTTGTCTCTTGCCGCTCTCGCGGCCCTCGCCTCGATCTTCCCTCTGATCGCCGGCACCTGCCTCGCGCTTGGCTTCTTTTCCGCAATCCTCAATCGGTGGGGTAGCCGCAGACACTCCAAAACTCATTGCCATGGAAAATAGCCGCAAAATTGAGCCCGCATCGCATGTCAGGTGGAGACTACCAAGCGGTCTATCAGGAAGGCTATGCGCCGGCTTTTCTGGAGCTGGGCTTTTCCGAAGAATTCCTTTTGCAAATGTTCTCCGAAGCCACTGATAGTCTGACAATTACCGCGACCGCGAAAGCAGTGTTTCTGCGGGCAAAGGCAGGCGGAGCGGAGCGGCAAATCACGCTCGGAACTTCAGGACCTGTCGAAGTCTTCGGAACGAAAATCCCGTACCGATATGCCCGGTTCGATCAACCAAACCGGCTTGTGATCTCTTTCACAGCGCCGAACGGCAACCGTGTTGAGGCCGTACAAACGTTTTACGCTCACGAATACGTGACGGTGCTGTCGATCGAAGGCGCGGCGTACCTAAAGCCTATTCGCAGGAAACGTGTGGAGCAGACGAGGCGGAGCTCGCCGCAGCTGTTCCCGCCTTGATGCGCATCGATGCAGTCTGAAGGAATAATCATCTCTCAAAAGAACTCGCGTCCCACACTATAACCGCCACGGCAGAGCAGACGCCCCGCGCCAGATGAGCGATTACTGCGCTCCTGAAGCCTTCCGCTCAGCGCGAAGAAGCACCGCGTTTTCAGGCGTCGATCGCAGCCCGAATGCCAGTCCAAGTACGCTGCACAGCTGTATGAGCCACTTAGCTATATCGAAATGATACCACTTCACGCCAGCGCGATAGTCTTCTGGCGCAAGATGGTGCCGCTCGTGGCTGTTCTCTCCCATTGTGGATATGGCCAGCCAGGGGCTCAAACGCGCCGTGCCACCCGATCCGTACTGACGGAAACCATACGTATGGGCTACCGAGTTGATCAGCCAGGTGCAATGATATTGAAAGACGAGGCGTAGAAAACCGGCTACGAACCCGCCGCCATAAGGGTCGCTCCATAGCGCCCCCGCAATACAAACCGGCAGAACAAAGCTCATGAGTATTGCGAGCTGAAGGTGAAAACCGTCCTCCCATAAGAGCAATTTGTTACGCCGCAGGTCTTTTACCGTATTCGGATCGACGTCAACTTTGGTGCGCCATATCCAGGCCATATGAGCCCACCAGAAACCATGCTTAACACTGTAGGGGTCCTTATCAGTATCGGAATGCTCGTGGTGCATGCGGTGCTGATACGCCCATTCTATTATGCTCGATTGAAATGCGGCCGCCGAAAATAGAACAAGGGAGAGTTCCAGCGGCTTTGTCGCCCGATAGGACTTGTGTGAAAAAAGCCTGTGCAGGCCGGCCGAGATCGATAAGTGCACGAGAACAAACATGCAGACCGCAAGCACAACAGTTGCCAAGTTAAAATTAGACCACAAGCACCAAATCCCAACTACACCGCACAAATGCACGGCGATGATCCAGATGACCGCGTGCCAGAGGACGGGTGCATCGGCATTGGGGTGCCGTCTTTTCGCAGAATTCATGTCTGGCCCTGGACCCTCGACGACTTGCAATGCTGCACGTACAAAGTGAGGCGCGCTTCAGGCGGGGCGGCCTGAGAGTGCACGGTTAGTACTCCCGGCAGAAGTGCGCCAGGACGTTTTACGCCGATCGAAGCTGAATTCACCCTTATCTTATCATTTTGCTCCTGCCTCACCGGATCGGCGGCCGCTCCCGCCGCACCTCCGACGCCGGTTTGTCTTCCCGCAGCCCCTGATGGACGACCTGTCAAAGCAGCCCGTCGTTTGTCCATTCGAGATATCTGACTTCCGCGACCAGCTCCGGCCGCACCCAGTGAACGCGCGAGAGCACGAGCGGCGAGCTGAAGCGGCTCCCACGGGGTGGTGGCACATCGTGCGGCATCTTGTCCATCGCCAGCGGCTTCAGGCGTGCTGAGAGCCTCGCCAGCTCGCGTACGGGCACGCCGGTGCCCGCGCGGCCCGCGTACACCAGGCGCTCGTCCGGCGCGTAAGCTGGTCGTCAGATTCAGTAGTCACCGCTTCCGACCAAGGGATGGATTCCCCCAAGGCTTCGGTTCTGTCGAGATCGCGAAGGTTTATGCCTCGCCGATTCCAATTTGTGCTTGGCCGGGCGCATCCCGGTCTCCTGCTTTCCAGATGTCGCGTCGGACGTGGGCCGAGGGGCGGCGAATGCTGCCGGCATCGCAATCGCGCAAACACAGATTAGCAACACGTAGCGCATGATGGTTACCTCCCTCCTGTCACTTAAGTCTCGTCCTTCAAATCGAGAAGATCAACTGCCTTAGCTCACGGCACTTGGGCAAGCCGGGTGGCGAAAAATGCGATCGTTTTGACATACACTTCGGACGCATTCCACTTCAGCAAAACGTCGAAATTGGCGGAGCCGGTGGCCCATGGCTGACCTCGCAGCCATCCATAGCTTTTGAGGTAGTTCGCCGTTGAGGCGAGCGCGTCCGGGCTACTGCGGATGAGGTCACGGTGGCCGTTGCCGTCAAAATCGACCGCGAACTTCAAATAGGAGGACGGCAGGAATTGGGTTTGGCCGATTTCGCCAGCCCAGGCACCTCGCATTTCGTTTGGACTAATTTCGCCGCGGTCGATGATGCGAAGCGCATCGAGCAATTCGGCACGAAATTTCTCGGGGCGCCGACAGTCATAGGCGAGTGTTGCCAAGGAACGAATGGTCGAGAACCGGCCCTGGTTGACGCCGAAATCCGTCTCGAGGCCCCAGATCGCAATAAGCACCGGACCGGGCACGCCGAAGCGCTCCTCGATCCGGTCGAGGATCGATCCATATCGCTTGAGCATGTTCGCGCCCTTGCGGAGGCGGTCGGGCGAGATCATACGGCTTGAGAACTGCTCAAAGCTTTGCTGGAACACCTCCTGCGAGCGATCGCGAGAGGTGATGCTCGGGTCTTCCGTCACACCGTTCAACGCTGCCGCGATCGTTTTCTGAGAAATGCCCTGCGCAGCCGCTTGTTGTTTAAAGCTTTCCAGCCATCTATCGAAACTGACGCGTTGGCATTCAGCGGCGTGCGTGGGTGCCATCAATATCGTGCACACCACGCCTATGATCAAGGACATGGACCTTGCGCGTCTCTTGCCGCGGGCAGGCTTCGCTCCGACCGTCATCACGCATCCTTGGATGTTGCGGCGCTGTCTCAGCAGGGTAGCTGGGTGGCTGCTGAGCGTTATCACGTTTGCGGCTCTGCTGCTGATGGTTTTTGGCGCCCGGTAGGATATTTGGAAGTTCTACGTTTTGCCGGCTGACGCTCTCGTCAGCGTTGTGAGCGGCTGCTCCGCTGAAGCGAATGAACACTTCGGCTTCCAAGCTGCCATGTGGCGAGCTGACCATCCAGTCAACGCATCCAACCCCTATCAACGGCAGCGGGATGAACACATTCAGTCTTGCGTAAAGGCGGACGGGTGGTGTGTTTACTCCGGCGCAGGTACACCTGGCATAATTGGAACATGGGCGTTCGCGCCTCGTGATTCAGTAGCCAAGTGGCTATACGACTATCGTTATCGTCAAGGCGTTCATCTCGGGTGCTCGTAGAACGGAGTTATTCTGGATGCGCTGCCCGGCGTCCCGGTGGCGGCGATGGAAGGTTTCCACAACCTTTTCAGAACAGGCTTACTCGATCGGCACCGAACTCGCGAAGCGAGTGCGGCTATCCTTTCAGCTCCAGCTAAGTGCTTCGTAGAGAATGAATTTGGAAGATTGTAAGATGATGCTTGACTTGTTTGCTTGAGTACATCGTGAGCGTTTCAACTGCAAGAAAGCAATTGAGTTATTCCGTGTACATCGTCTGGGAAGTACCTAAGAAAAATAGGAGATTGGCATCGCCTCACGGGAACGTGAGGCTCGGTGGAGTGGAGTCTGCCGAATGAAACCAATCTCTCCGGCAGCTCGGCACCTGGAAGAGCACATCCTAAGGCTCATCCACAGCTCGGACGGCTATAACGAGCATATCTCAGATGTCTGCACAGCTTGAGGAACGTGCTGGATATGGTGGCGCCGGACTGCCAGCCAGGTGGCTATGCAATCCACGACGGGCACCGGTCAAAAGCTGAAAGCGCAGTACATCTGCGTGCGCTGGGGGGAATGCGGAGCCCTCGAGCCACTGCCAGAGCATCCTGATCTCATCGTTGCTCAGAACGCGATCGCGCGGGGTGCCAGGATCATAGGCCTTCAGGCCCGCTGTGGGGTCGGCCTCAACGATGTCTCGCGGGAGCGCCCAGCGGTACATGGCACCGATCGTCTGTCGACGCTTCTCGGCTTCTCGGGTCAGCCCCTCATCGGCGACGGTATCACAGAGTTCGCGCACGTCGCGCCGCTTGAGTTCGGCCGCGGGCATATCGAGCTTCGACGCGAGCGCTCGCTTCAGACGGCTTTCGATCTCCTTGCCCGTCTTCAGGCGCCCGCGCAGTTCGCGCTTGCATAGTCCTCGATGAGGCCGGCAATGGTGACACGCCTGGCGCTTTCGGCTGCGGCACGCTTCTCCTCCTCGATGAAATCGCGCCCGGATCGCGCGGCTCTGCGCAACTCGTTCGCTCGATCGCACGTAGCTTCCAGGCCCTTGTCTGGGAACTCGCCGAGCGAGATCCGGCGCACCTGGGCCCCTTTGATGCGGAAGGTGAAGTCGTGGGTCTTAACGCCGTTTGTTGCCACACGGATCGCCAGCCCGGCGCAGTGGGCACCCGATATGGCAGACCATCCGGTTTCATCGCTTCAATGGTTCGGTGTCTGAGAGCTAAGGCCTTTCTCGTTACGCCTGATCCGCTAATGGAGCTCATCGTTGGAGCCTCGGTCGCAAGATGGTCGCAACAACTTCGGCGGCTTTCGGCGAACGCGTGCGATTTCGTGCGTAGTGTAACTCATTAGCGGATAAGAGCAACAAAGTAGAAAACGAACTAATGCGAATTGCTGCAACTAAAACTCAAAGGCTGGATGCCCTCTTCATCAATAAGCGAAATCCACGCCGCCTGGCGCGAGCTTGGCTTTCTTCCAGCTGCATGCGCGGTGATCAGTCTCGGGAGCGCTGTTCTCGGCGCGCTGTTCTGGCCTTTGTTCCGTCTACTGCTTTTGTGGAATGTCGTTCTGGAATCGCTTCCGGTGCCGCAAGGCACTGGCGAATTCCTGCACAGCACGCTCTGGTGCTTCAACGCGTTCTTCGGCGCGTTCGCTGTCTTCGCCGCAATCGGGATCGGCATGAGACGTCAGAAGCTGGATCAGCTCTGGCCGTGGCTCTTGTTGTGGCCGGCTTATCAGGCGCTGATCACCGTCGCGGCGTGGCGCGCCGGCATCGAGCTCTGGCGCGATCCGTTTGGCTAGGCAAAGACCGAGCACGGTTTGGCGAGGAGTTGCCGCAGCCGATCTGCCGTCTAAGCCGCTGGCCGCACGCTCTCCTTCGGCGCAGGTACCTGTACCTCTTCGCCGTGCTTCGTGCCTTGCAGCCAGTTCGATAACCGGTCGAGATAGAGATAGACGATCGGCGTCGTGAACAGGGTGAGCGCCTGGCTGACGATTAGGCCACCAACCATGCAATAGCCGAGCGGCTGACGCAACTCGGAGCCGGTGCCGGTGCCGAGCATCAGCGGCACGCCGCCGAGAATAGCCGCCATCGTGGTCATCATGATCGGACGGAAACGCAAACGGCACGCCTCGCGGATCGATTCCGCCGGATTCATGTCGCGATCGCGCTCGGCATGGATGGCGAAATCGACCATCATGATCCCGTTCTTCTTAACGATCCCGATGAGCAGGATGATGCCGATGAGCGCGATCAGGCTGAAGTCGAAACCAAACAGCATCAAGGTCGCAACCGCGCCAAGTCCCGCGGACGGCAGCGTCGACAGAATTGTCAGCGGATGGATCGTGCTTTCGTAGAGCATGCCGAGAATGATGTATATAACGATGAGCGCCGCGGTGATGAGGTAAGGCTCGCTCTTCAGCGAATCCTGGAATGCCGCCGCGTTGCCCTGAAAGGCGCCGCTGAGCGTCGCCGGAACATTGAGCTCTTTCATCACTCTGTCGATTGCCTGCGTCGCCTCTCCGAGCGACACGTTCGGCGCAAGATTGAAGCTGATCGTCGTCGCCGGGAATTGCCCCTGGTGACTGATCGAAAGCGGCTGCACCTTCTGGGTCGTCCAATGAACGAAGGTCGCGAGCGGCACCTGCTGATTGGTCAGCGGCGATTTCAGATAGAGCCGATTTAGCGTGTCCGGATCCTCCTGCAGCTCTGGTAGGATTTCTAGCACCACGTGATAGCTGTTGAGCTGGGTGAAATATTGCGTGACCTGCCGCTGCCCGAAGGCATCGTAGAGCGTGTCATCGATGAGCTGCGGATCGATGCCGAACCGCGCCGCTTGGTCGCGATCGATCGTCAGCGTCAGCGTCGTGCCTTGGCTCTGCTGGTCGGTCGCGACGTCCTGCAGCTCTGGCACCTTCCGGAACGCCGAGAGAATCTTCGGCGATAGCTCGTTCAGTTCGGTCAGGTCCGCGTCCGTCAGCGTATATTGATATTGGGTGCGGGTCGTACGGCCGCCGACGGTGATGTCCTGCGCGTTCTGCAGGTAGATTGCGGCCCCTTCTATCTTCCTTGCCGCGCGCCTGATTCTCGCGATGAACTCGTCGGCGCCGACGTCGCGCTGGTCGCGCGGCTTCAACGTGATGAATATGCGGCCGGAATTCGTGCCGGTTGCGCCGCCGCCGGTGCCGATCGACATGCCGACCGTCTCGACCGCCGGATCGCGCAGGACCAACTCGCCGAATTGCTTCTGTATCCGAGCCATTTCCGGGAAGGACACGCTCTGCGCGGCTTCCGTTGTCGCAATGATAAAGCCGGTATCCTGGTTCGGGAAGAAGCCCTTCGGAATGATAATGAACAGATACGCCGAGAGAGCAACCGTCGCGAAGAAGGTCATGAGCGTAACGAAGCGATGGCGCAGACAAACGTCGAGCATCGCCATATAGCCCTCAAGCATGCGATCGAAGAAACGCTCGACGACGCGATATAACCGGCCATGGCGTGCGTGGCGCTCATCTTTAAGGAGTCGCGACGCCATCATTGGGGTCAGAGTGAGCGACACGATTGCGGAGACGACGATCGTCATCGTCACAGTGACCGCGAACTCACGGAACAGGCGCCCGAAAATCCCGCCCATCAGGAGCAGCGGGATGAAGACGGCAACGAGCGAGGCGCTGATCGATACGATAGTGAAGCCGATCTCGCCGGCGCCTTTGAAGGCGGCCTCGAGCGGCTTCTCGCCGTCTTCGATATGACGGACAATATTTTCCAACATGACGATGGCGTCGTCGACGACGAATCCCACGGCGATCGTCAGCGCCATGAGCGAGAGATTATCGAGACTATAGCCCACGACATACATGAGCCCGGCCGTGCCGAGCAGCGACAGCGGCACAGTGACGCTCGGGATGGCGGTCGCCCAGAAATTCCGCAGGAAGACGAAAATAACCATCACGACCAGCGCAATGGTGAGCATAAGCGTGAACTGCACGTCGTGAACCGACGCACGAATAGTCTGCGTGCGATCGCTCAGAATCTCGATTTTGACCGCCGGCGGGATCGTCGCGCGCAACTTGGCGAGCTGGCTCTTGATCCGCTCCACCGTGCTGATGACGTTTGCGCCAGGTTGCTTGAACACGACGAGCACGATCGCCGGCTTGTTCTCAGACCAGCCGAGCTTCGTTACATCTTCCGGTCCGTCGATCGCCTGCCCGAGATCGCTGACGCGGACCGGCGCGCCGTTGCGATAGGCGACGATCACGTTGTTCCACGGCTTGGCAGAGGTCAGCTGATCGTTGTCGTAGATCGTGTAGGAGCGCTTGGCGCCTTGGAACGTGCCCTTGGGGAGATCGACCGTGGATACCGCGATTTTCGCGCGGACGTCTTCGAGCGAGATGCCCTTCGCGGCGAGTTTCGCCGGGTCGATCTGCACACGTACCGCCGGCTTCCGTTCGCCGCCTATGCTGACCTGCCCGACACCGGAGATCTGGCTGACCTGCTGCGCAATCTTCGTGTCGGCGATATCGTCGACCTGGGTCATCGGCAGCGTGTCGGAGGACACCGCAAACAGAATGATCGGCCGGTCCGCGGGATTGACCTTTCGATAAGTGGGTGGCGTCGGCAGATTCTTGGGCAATTGCCCGCTTGCCGCATTGATCGCTGCCTGGATGTCCTGCGCGGCCGCATCGATATTGCGATCGAGATCGAACTGAACGGTGATTGTAGTCGAGCCGAGCGCGCTAGATGAGGTAAGCTGCGACACGCCGGCAATCTGGGCGAATTGCCGCTCCAAAGGTTGCGCAACTGACGAGGCCATCGTCTCCGGACTCGCTCCCGGAAGACTCGCGCTGACTTGGATCGTTGGAAAATCAATCTGCGGCAGCGGCGCGACCGGCAGCAGCGGATAGGCGGCAAGACCCACCAGGAACACGCCGATCATCAGGAGCGTGGTTGCGACCGGCCGCCGGACAAAAGGTGCGGAGACGCCGCTCGCCATGGTCGCGCCCTACTTCGCGGCTTGCTGTTCCGACGGCTGCTGATCGCCGCCACCTTTGTTGATTGCAACAAGCGTACCGTTCGTCAGACGATATTGGCCGCCGGTCACGACCGTCTCGCCGACTTTGATGCCGTCCTTGACGACGTAGAACTGCTCGGTCGCATAGCCCGTCTTAATTGGGCGCGACTCGACCTTGTTGTCCGGCTTCACGACATAGGCGTAAAGGTCTTCTTGTCCGTGCAGCACCGCCGTCGCGGGAATGGTCGTCGCCTGCTTTATGATGCCGGTCTCGATCCGAATGTTGACGAACTCCCCCGGCCAGAGCTTGTTGTCCTCATTCGGGAACATCGCTTTTGCTCGGATCGTGCCCGTCGTCGGATCGACGCTGTTATCGATCAAGGCAAGCGTGCCTTGCGCGATTTCGGTTTTGGCGTCCTGCTGAAGCGCCCAGACCTTCACCGGGCCGGCCTTCATCGCTTGCTGCACGTCGGACAAGTAGCGCTCCGGCAGTGTGAAAATGCCGGCGATCGGCTGCAGCTGCGCGATGGTGACAAGGCCATTCGGATCGGAGGCATGAACGATATTGCCCTGGTCGACGAGGCGGAAGCCCGTGCGGCCCGACAGGGGCGCGGTGATCCGCGTGTAGGAAAGCTGGGTCTGGGCGTTTTCAATCGCCGCTTGGTCGCCGGCGATCTGCGCGGTGAGCTGATCGACGAGCGCAACCTGGGTGTCGCGCTGCTGCCCGGTGGCATAAGCCCCAAGCTGGTTGTAGCGCACGAGGTCGCGCTGCGCATTAGCCCGCTGGGCTGTATCCTGCTGCTTTTTGGCGAGGGCTTGGTCGAGGGCCGCCTGGAAAGGGCGAGGATCGATCTGGGCGAGGAGGTCGCCCTCTTTGACCATCTGACCTTCCTGGAAGGCGACCTTTTGCAGCTCGCCATCCACCCGGGAGCGGACCACGACCGTGTTCGCTGCCTGGATGGATCCGATTGCGGCAAGCTGGATCGGTACATCCTGGCTCTTGGCGGTCTCCGCCGTGACCGGGACCGCGATTGGGGCCATCGGACCCTTGACCACCGGCGCTGGCCTGAAGCGGGTCCAGTACACGCCCCCGGCAATGGCCAAGGCGAGGATCAGGAGCAGGAAAGGCGAGAATCGCCGCCGCCGGTGCGTGCGCGAGGCGCGCGGCTGCTCGGCGGGTGTCCGCCGGGCGACGATATCGTCGGAAAAGTCGGCTCGCTCGTCGGCCGCCATGGCGTCGCGCATCAAACGTCAGCCTTATACAACCACGGGGCAAACGACTGACTATCGGCTGGGGTTCAGCCAGATCATTTCAATCGCCTGGACCCACGGCAAAACGCGCAAGTCCGGCCGCCAGCTCGGATCGCTAAAATATACAGAATGCAAGGCTATAGGCGATAATTAATCTTCGGTTAGGAACCGTTACGCTTAACGCCAGGCGAGGAGACGCGCCTCGAGGAAGCCGATCAGCCGTGCGACGACCAGTCCGAAGACCGACAAAACGACCACGCCGGCGAGCAGCTGATCCGTCTGCATGAGATTGCCCGCCTGCAGTACGAACGCGCCGATGCCGCGATCGGCGCCGATCATCTCGGCCGAGACGACAAGGAGCAGCGCGATCGAGGCGGAGATGCGGAATCCGGACAGTATCGAGGGCAGCGCGGCCGGGATGACAATCTTCCGGACGATCGCCGCGAAGGGCAAGTCGAAGCTCTGTGCCATCCGGATCAGCGTCCGCGGCACGGAATCGACGCCACTATAGGTGGCGATCGTCGTCGGAAAGAAGACGCCAAGCGCGATCGTCGCGATTTTCGACGGTTCGCCGATGCCGAGCCATAGGATGAGCAGCGGCAGAAGAGCGATTTTGGGGATCGGGAATAGCGCCGAGCCGACCGAGATTCCGATCGAGCGGGCGAGCCCCCAAAGCCCCATTGCGAGGCCGACCGCAATACCGGCCGCCGTACCCAGCGCCCAGCCCACCCCGATCCGCATCGCCGAGGCGGCAACATGGCGCACGAGTTCACCGCTGGCAGTCAAGGCGATCAACGCCTGCAGAATCGCGCGCGGGCTCGGCAGGAAGAGCGGACTGACCCAGCCATAGCTCCCGGCCGCTTGCCAGAGCGCGATGATGATCACGAATGCGGCGAGACTGCCGTACCAGCACGGCTTGATGACGAAACCGCGGCCGCGAAAGCGTACCGGCGCGAGCCGCGCGGTCTGGGCCTCAGGCATGCGCGACCTCGCGCTCGGCATCGATCGCCCCGTCGCGGATGAAAGACCAGAGGTGGCCGTGCAGACGCGCCAGTTCCGCGCCCGCGCTCGGCCTCGTCCGCTCGCCCCTCGGGATCGGCACGTCCATAATTTCGCGCAAGCGGCCGGGCCGTCGCGAAAAGACGGCGACGCGGTCGGCGAGACGCAGCGCCTCATCGAGATTGTGCGTGACATAAAGAGCGCTCACGCGTGTGGATGCGAGCAGGCCGGACAAATCCTCCATCAGGATTTCGCGCGTCTGACCGTCGAGTGCGGAGAGCGGCTCATCCATCAACAGGATGGAAGGTTGCACCGCGAGCGCGCGCGCAATGCCGACGCGCTGGCGCATGCCGCCGGAAAGCTGTTTTGGGTAGGCATCGGCGAAATCGGTGAGGCCGGTACGCCGCAGGGCGTCGGCCACCAGGGGCTGCATCTTTGCGCCGGCCAAGTCGCGATGCTCCAGCGGCAGCTGCACATTCCCCGCGACACTGCGCCAGGGCAGAAGCGCGAAATCCTGGAACACGAAGGTGATCGGGTTCAACGCGTCGCGCGACAAGCCGCCGACGCGCACATCGCCGGATGTCGGTTCGATCAATCCGCCGATAATCGAGAGCAGCGTGCTCTTGCCGCAGCCCGACGGGCCGACAATTGCAAAAATTTCGTTGTCACCGACGGCGAAGGAGACATCCGCCAATACATCGAGCGTTTGGAAGCGATGCGAAACCCGCTCGAGGATGATCGTCATCAGCTCTCACAGCAGTTTTACGAAGCGCGGATCAAGGATCTTGTCTAGTCCAAAACCCTTGTCTACGAAACCGTGATCCTGGAACCAGGCAAGCTGATGCGCGACGCCCTGCACGTCGAGCGCGCCGTTCGGATCGATGAACGCCAAACCCACCCTGATCTTGTCGACCGGCTGATTCGTTTGATGCGCGATTGCTTCGAGCAGCGGCTGCGTCTGC
>Ga0136846_1208978_pt1 | contig 16033 bp, 12 predicted proteins | sample HopSoiMetagenom2_FD_96841 | JGI IMG/M metagenome (GOLD analysis project Ga0136846, IMG submission 96841) | Grasslands soil microbial communities from Hopland, California, USA - 2 Assembly 2016 (version 4) | ecosystem: Environmental > Terrestrial > Soil > Grasslands | place: USA: Hopland... | reverse complement strand
GAGGGCCAGCGAGTGCTCCCGGGCCTGGCCCTGCTCGACCTGCCACTTGACCCGCCCGCGGCCATCGCGGCGGGCGAAGGCCAGTGCCTCCAGCGCCCAACGGCCGGTCACGAAGGCGATGCCGAACGCCCAGAACGCAACCATCGACGAGACCAGCAGCGCTGAGTTGGCGACGAGGTCCACAGCCAGCGAGAGACCGGCCACACCTCGGATCGCGTAACCCGCGCCGACAACGCACCAGAGCGCCGCGATCCCTGGCGTAAGCGGAGGCGGCACGGGCTCGCCGGCAGCGGAGGGCTCAGGCCGCAAAGCCTCATAGAGAACAGCAACCCCGAAGACCGCGACGGTCAGGGCGAGGAGCGGCCAAAGAAGGCCAAGCGGCGCCAGCCCCAGCGCCAGGAGGGCGACGAGGCCGAGCCTGATCAGGACAACCCACGAGCTTGCCCTGATGTGCTTCGGCCCCAGCGAAGGTGGCCCGGGGAGGCGTCCGCGTGACCTCCGGTCCGGGTGGCGCTGGTCGGCAGCGAAACCGCGGATGTCGTTCCACTGGTAGCGCGCCTGATAGATCAGCAGCTCCAACGCCAACCAGACGATCGCCGCCCGCAGCAGCTCACCCGCGCCGATTCCACCGGCGCCGAGAACGCCAAGCGCGAAGACAGCGGGGAAGAGCCAGGCCTTGATCAGGTCTCCGGGGCGCGGCAGCAGCAGATAGCTGCGGAGGCTGCGTTCGCTCAAGGACCGGCCCCCACCGCGACGGACTCCAGCAGCGGCTCCAGCTCCTCCCAGGACGAGATGACGTCGATGACGCCCACGGCTTCGAGGTCGGCCTTCCGCTGAGCCCGCTCCGCCGCGGGAACGAACATGACGTTTCCAACCGTCAGGCAGCCGGCGCGAACCGCTGCCGTCGCCCCGGGGGCCGAGTCCTCGATCGCCAGTGCCCGTCGCGGTCGCACCCGCAGCTGTTCGAGCGCGTGAACGTAGATCGCGGGGTCTGGCTTGCTCGTGGGGACAGGCAGGGAGTTCTCGGCGCTGAAGCGCCTCTCCAGACGAAAGAGGCCCTCGAGGTCGGTCGCCGCCAGACAGGCGTCGAGGCGCGCGCGAGCGCTCGAGGTGACGACCGCGAGCGCGTGACTGGCGGCGAGCCTTTCGAGCGGCTCGCCAACCCTCGCATCGGGCCTCAGGACCTTGCCGAGGTGGGCCGTGACGGTCTTCCGCTCGACCTCGACCCAACGCTCGAGCGCGGCTGGCGCCAGCCGCCTCCCCTCGGCCGAAGCGAGGGCGGCGGCGGTCGTCCGGAAGTTCTGCCCGGTCGTCGCCAGGCGCAGCTCCTCGGCGCTGAAACGCGTGGAGGAGCCGATCTCCGCCAGGAAGCTGTTGGTCACCTCGGCGGACGCGTCGAAGGCCGGCACCTCCGAGGGAAAAAGACACCCGTCGGCGTCACAGAGCAACGCCTCGAGCGGGAGATCGGGGAAGCTGAACGTCACGCGGCCAGGGCCCTTTCGGAGTAGAGGCAGGCCTCGGTCGCAGCGACGGGACCACCCGCGTCGAGAGCTCGGACCGCCTCCCTCAGCCGGTCGACGAAGGACGCGTGGTCTGCGAGCGCCCCGAAGATGTCGCGCCGCTCGAGCAGCGGCAGAGGATCCGCCGGCGCCGAACGCGCCAGGGGGCGCAGATCGTGCCACTTCGCGTCCTCGACCTCGAACGGTCGGCCCTCGAAATCGAAGCCGGTGAGGTAGCGAATCCAGGCAGCGAGCGCCAGCGTGAGCGTCGCATGCGGCAGGCCCCGCTCGACGGCCTCCTGAAGGGACGGCAGCAGGTAGGCGGGCATCTTGGTCGAGCCGCGGGCGCAAAGCCGCTGCAGCCGGTCGCCGATCCTCGGGTTGCCGAAGCGCTCCAGCAGGGTTTCACGGTAGTGGTCGACGTCGAGGCCCAGCACGCCAGGCAGCAGCGGCGCGACCTCCTCCATCAGCGACTCGGCGAAGCCTCGGAGCAGCGGGTCGGAGATCGCCTGGTCGATCCGCTCGTGCCCGCTCAGATGGCCCAGGTATCCGATCGCGCTATGGGTCCCGTTGAGCAAACGCTTCTTGTGCAGTTCGTAGGCGCCGACGTTGGCGACGAAGCGGACCCCGACCTGGTCGAGCGGAGGCCTCCCGTTGCAGAAGTCATCCTCGACGATCCACTGGGAGAAGTCCTCGCAGACGACTGGCGCCAGGTCGCGAATCCTGTAGCGGCGTTCGAGCAGCCGGCGATGGCTGTCCTCGGCGACGGGGGTGATCCGGTCGACCACGGAGGACGGGAAAGAGACGTTTTGCTCGATCCAGTCCGCCAGGCGCTCGTCGCGCAGCCGGGCGCGGGACACAACCGCGCGACGCGCCGCCATCCCGTTCTCGGGCAGGTTGTCGCAGGAGAGGACCGTGAATGGTTGAGTGCCATTTTCGCGACGCACCCGCAGCGCCTCAACGAGCAATTCGGGGGCGGTACCCCCGTCCTCGTAGCCGTCGCCGGTCACGGTGAGGCTGACGACCTTCGTTCGATCGCTGGCGAGCGCGGCGAGTGTCCGGGCCGGTTGCCGGGGAGCAGAGAGGTAATCGAGCAAGGATCCGACAACACGAACGCGGTCTCCGCTCGGTGCCCGCTCCAGCACAGAGTAGAGGCAGTTCTGGCGCAGCAGCTCAGCCCTATTCCCGTCACTGCGCGGGCCGACACCGACTATTCCCCACTCATCCGATACTTCCTCGTGGACGAGCCGATCGAGATACACGGCCTGATGGGAACGGTGAAACCGCCCAACCCCGATGTGGACGATCCCGGCTTTGATCGAGCCCCTGTCATAGCGAAGCGCGCTCGCCAAGGTCCCATTGCTTTGCCGCATGCATTCTCCAATCCGAAGTGGCTTCGGTTCGAAGGCCCCCCTCGGAGGTGGCGGCTACTTACCGTTAGACGAGTCAAGCCGACGGCCGTTGGAGACGGTCAGCCCGTGGGACCTACTTCCCCAGATCGGAGTGATCTGAAACTCGCGAGCGCCTCGGTTTCTTCGATCGCGGCCGGCCTATCTGGTCGCCTGCCGACCCGAAAAAGAGAGTGGCTGAGAGTGCGCTCAGGCGACGACGCGGAAGGTCTCGAGGCTCTCGTCGCTCGCGCCCTCGACCATCCCGCCCATCGCGACGATCTGCTCGAGGTAGTCGACCGCCTCCTCCGTCAAGCGCTCGCCGGGCGCCGTGATCGGGATGCCCGGCGGATAGGGGCAGATCATCTCGGCGGAGATCCGCCCAGCGCTCTGGCGCCAGGGCACATCCTCGGTCTTGCCAAGGAAGGCCTCCCTCGGCAGCATCACAGTCTCCATCCGCAACTCGGCCGGGGCGGCGATGTCGTAGTCGGGGGCCGGATCGGCTTCCGCATGGCTCTTGGCGAGCTCGCGCAGCGCCCGGATCAACCGTTCGATGTTCTCGTTGCCGTCGGCGAAGGTGATCAGCGGCATGATCCGGCGGTGGTCGGCGAGCTCGACGTGGATGCGCTGGTGATCGCGCAGCCAGTCCGCCGCCGAGAAGCCGGTTAGGCCCAGGCCGACGACGTCGATGCTGACGTGGGTGGGGTCGAAGGCGAAGGCTCCGGGGCCACCGGCGACGCTCTCGGGCAGCAGATCGAGGCCGGGGATCAGCTCGACAGCCTCGCGAAGCAGTAGCGCCCGGTCGATCGCCGCCCCCAGCAGCTCCTCGCCTTCGCGCTGAAACTGGCGCCTGGCAGCGTCGATGGATCCGATCAGGAGGGCCGAGGCGCTGGTCGACTGCTCGAGCTCGAAGACGAGTTCGAGCCGCTCGCTGTCAATCCGGTCGCCCTGGGTGCTCAGAACGGAGGTCTGCCCGAACCCGTTCAGGGTCTTGTGGACGCTGCCGATCGCGAGGTCCGCCCCTGACTCCAACGCCGATGGCGGCAGGCGGCTGCAGAAGCTGTAGTCGAGGCCCCAGGCGTCGTCGGTGACGAGCGGGATGTCGTGGCGATGAGCCGCCTGGGCGAGCGATTTGACGTCGGCCGAGACGCCGTAGTAGGTCGGCGTGAACATGATCGCGGCCTTGGCCTCCGGGTGGGCGGCGAGAACACGGTCGAGCTCGTCCGGCTCCACCCCGTGGGCGACCTGCCAGCGCTCGTCGTAGACAGGGTCGACGTAGATCGGCATCGCACCCGAAAGCACCAGGGCGGCGAAGGCGGACTTGTGCCCGTTGCGGGCCATCACGACGCTCTCGCCGGGATGGGCCACGGCGAGCAATGCCACGTGGACGTTCAGGGTGCTGCCGTTGGTCGAGAACAGCGTCTGGTCAGCGCCGACCGCTTCGGCGAAGAGCTCCATCGCCGTCGACTCGACCTGCCATGACTGGTGGCGGTTATCGACGCCGTTGTTCATCCCGGGGTCGGCGCGAAAGGCCTGCGGGCCCGCCCAGCGGGCGGCGTCGTGCTGGACCTCCCCGGTGCCGGCACGGTGGGCCGGGATGCCGAAGGCGAGCGCGTCGCGGTTGTGGAAGTCCTCAACCGCATCACCCACCGGCGCCGAGCCAGGGTCCGACTTGATCGGACCACGCTCCTGCTCTTCTTCGGCCTTCTCTTCGTTCTCTTTGCGCAGCTGGTCGACGTCCATCGCCAGCAGATACCCCGGCTGCCGATCCCGACACCCGTCGCGCCGATCTTCAGCGAACTTTTAGGAAGCGGCGCGGTTAGCGCGCCGCTGCCCTGGGGTAGTAGCTCGGCGTCCGCCCCGTCAACAGGCGCCGCGGATTCGGTACAGGCCGAGAACGTCGTTGCTAAGAGGCAGCCGACGGGGGAGCCAACAGCAGAAGCCCTCAGACGACGGGAACAGCATGTACTCGGATGCCCTCATTGCCCCCTGGCTTGACCTTGCCGTCGAGCCGCTCACTCCACTGGATCTCTTCGATGCCCACACCCACGTCGGCGTCGAGGATCCGAGCGGGTTCTCCGGTCTCCTTTCGGAGTTGACCGACAGCCTCGACCGGGCCGGCGCCGCTGCCGCGGTCTTCCCCCTCAAGGAGCCCGGCGGTTACCGCGAGCCCAACCGCCGGCTCATCGAAAGCGCAGAGGGGAGCGACGGTGCGCTGGTCGCCTTCGCCCGCCTCGACCCGGCAGACTCACCGCTCGAGCAGGCGGAAGCGGGGATCGCGCTGGGCGCCCGCGGCCTCAAGCTGCACCCTGCGGGCGAGGAGTTCGACCTCTCGGACGGGCGCCTCGACGGCGTCTTCGCCTTTGCCGACGCCGAACGCCTGCCGATCGTGATTCACAGCGACGCGACCGACCACGGAGTCGGCCGCACGGCGCTGGAGATCGCTGAGGCCCATCCGAACGCCCGCCTGATCCTCGCCCATGGCGGCCTTCCAGACCTCGGCTGGCTCTGGCGCGAGGTTCCCTCCCACCCCAACCTCTTCTTCGACACCTCCTGGTGGAGCCACAGCGAGCTGATCGCGATGTTCGCGATCCTGCCACCGAGCCAAATCCTTGCCGCCAGCGACTTCCCCTACTGCAGTCCAATCGCGGGCATGCTCGGGGCGCTGCGATGCGGAGTGCAGGCCGGCCTCGAGCCCGACGACGTGCGGGCGGTGGTGGGCGGGCAGTTTCGCCGGCTGGTCGAGCGCCGCGATCCGCTTCCGCCTGGACCGGTCGCCGCCGCCCAGCCGCTCGACCCGCTTGCCGAGCGCGCCTACGTCTTCCTGATGACGGCTCTGGAGCCGATGCAGCGCGGCGAGGAACCCAGCGAAGCGCTTGATCTTGCCCGCGCCGCCTGCCGGACCGAAGGCAGCGCCAGTGACGATGCGCTCGCGGCGGTCGATGCCCTCCTCACTCTCTACGAGGATCTCGGCTCGAAGCTGCCGCAACGCAACCAGTTCTCCCCCGGCTGGGACGTGATCTCGATCGCCGCCCTGGTCGCGAGGACCCCGAAGGTCCCCGTGCTCTCTCCCGAGCGAATCCTCACCCTCGCCGAGGCAGCGGTCGGCTGATGGCGATCTCGGTTTCCAGCTCGGGCGCTCCCCGCTGCCTCACCTGCCCGCTCAGCCGCGACCAGGTTCCGGCCGGATGACCTGGATACCAGGAGAGCACCGGTTCGGCCGCGCCCCTGACTTCTCGATCGGCATAGAGGAGGAGCTGCTCCTCGTCGATCCCAAGCGGCTCTGCCTCAAGGCCGACAGCGACCGCGTGCTTGCGACCCTCGGCGACACGGATGGAGGCGTCAAGGCGGAGATCTTCGAGGCGGTCATCGAGCTGATCTCCCCTCCCTGCCAGACGGTGGCGGCAGCGGTCGACTCGCTGGCCGAGCTGCGGCTCGAGATCGGCCGGGCAGGAGGCGCGATGATCGCCTCCGGCACCCATCCCGACGGCCGCTTCGGCGACGCCTCGCTCCACGACACCCCCCGCTATTCGGCGGTGGAAGATGCCCTGCGTGGAGTGCTGCGGACGCCGACCTGTGCCCTGCACGTCCACGTCGGCATGCCCGACCCCGAGAGCGCAATCCGCGTCGCCAACGCGATGCGCGTGCACGTTCCTCTGATTGACGCGCTGGCGGCCAACTCGCCCTTCTGGCATGGCGTCGACTCCGGCCTGGCGAGCGCTCGCACGGCGATCCTGCGCAGCTACCCACGTTCTGAAGTGCCGCGGGAGTTCACCTGCTGGGAAGAGTTCTGCGAGACCGCCGCTGACCTGGCGCGGGCGGCTAAGGTCGAGGACTACACGTACTTCTGGTGGGACGTGCGGCCGCACCCCTTGCTCGGCACGGTCGAGGTCCGCTGCCCGGACGTGCAGTGCACGGCGGAGCGAACCGCCGGGATCGCCGCCCTGATCCAGTCCCTGGCAAAGCTGGAGCTGAGCGAGGGTGATTGCGTGATCCCGCGGCGCGAGGCGCTGGCCGAGCACGTCTTCGCGGCCAACCGCTATGGACTGCGAGCTGAGGTTCCCAACGGGCGGGGCGACCTCCTGCCGGTCCGGGAGGTGGCCGCAGAAGCGCTGGCCCGGGTCGAGGGCCACGCTCGAGAGCTCGGCTGCGCGAGCGAGCTCGAGGCGATCGAGGCGATAGCGCGGGATGGCAACGGCGCCGATCGCCAGCGGGCTGCCTTCGGCGTCGGCGACATGCCCGGCCTGCTCGCCGACCTCGCCCGCCGGACCGAAGTCATCGACCGCCGGAGCTGGGCGCGTGTCGCCTGAGCCGCACGCGATCGAGCTCGCCGGCGCCGCCGAGCAGGCGCGCCGCGTCGATGCCGGCGAGGTCACCCCCGCCGAGGTGGTCTCTGCCTCCCTGGCCCGGATCCGCCAGCTGGACCACCGGCTGAACGCCTTCAGGACCGTCCGCGCCGAAGCTGCCCTCGCGGAGGCCGAGGACCCCCCGGCGGGACCGTTGCGCGGGGTGCCCGTGGCGATCAAGGACGACACCGACGTCGCCGGCGAGCTGACCTGTTACGGGACCGCGAGCGAGCGCCGCGCCGAGGCCGACGCGCCCGTGGTCGCCCGGCTGCGCGCCGCCGGGGCGATCGTGATCGGCAAGACGAACGTGCCCGAGCTCGACTCCTGGGGCTTCACCGAGTCGATGACCTTCGGCGCCACCAGGAACCCGTGGGATCTGTCCCGCACGCCGGGCGGTTCCTCCGGGGGCTCCGCCGTGGCAGTGGCCACCGGAATGTGCGGAGTCGCTCACGGGACCGACGGCACTGGCTCGCTGCGCAACCCCGCGGCCTGGTGCGGGGTGCTCGGTTTCAAGCCCGGCCGGGGAGTGGTGCCGGGGCCGGCGGCTCTCTCGGGTTGGCACGGGATGGTCGTCAACGGCCCGATCGCCCGCCGCGCCGTGGACGCCGCCGCCTTCATGGATGCCGTTGCCGAGGGACCGTTCGAGCCGACGCCCCCAGGTGGCCTGCGAATCGCGATGACACTGAAGCCGCCACCGGGGATGGGCGGCAAACTCGACGAAGAGAGGCACCGCGCGGTCTGCCAAGCCGCCGACGCGCTCCGTTCCCTCGGCCACTCGATCGAGGAGCGCGACCCGCCGTTGCCGCGCTCGGTCTCGCTGGCCATCGATGCGCGCTACTTCGGCGGCATCGCCGACGACGTCTCGCTGCTGCCGCACAGCGAGAGGCTGGAATCGAGGACCCGCTCGGTCGCGCGGCTGGGACGGACGCTCTCGCCGGCGCTCAAGATTGCGGACCGGATCGAGGATGATGCGAGCCGAGCCCTCGACGAGGCGCTTGACGGCTGCGACCTGATGCTCTTCCCGGGCTCGGTCCAAGGGCCGCATCCGATCGGCCGCTTTAATGACCGCGGCGCGATCGTGACCGGTTACCTCGACACCTCGGCGGTCGCCTTCCAGCCGCTCTGGAACCTGGTCGGCCGCCCGGCCGCGATGGTCCCCTGGGACCTCGACGGGGAAGGCCTTCCCACTGCGGTCCAGTTCGGCGGCCGCGCCGGGGCCGAGCGCCTGCTGCTATCACTCATCGCCCAGCTGGAATCCCACCGAGGCGCTGCGCCAACCCCGGAAATGCTTGATTGAGCGAGGGCATCGACCGCCGACGGCGGACTCGTCGGGACGGCGGGCTCATTGCAGCGCCGGCAGGACTTCTCGCTCGTAGAAGCCGAGGAAGCCGTCCTGGTCGGGCCCCACCTGGTGGACGTAGACGTGGTCGTAGCCGGCCTCGATGTACTCGCGGATCGCGGCGAGGTGGTGCTCGGGATCGGGTCCGCAGACGACGCTCTCGGCGATCTCCTCCTCGCCGACCAGCTCCGCCGCTTCTTCGAAGTGAGCCGGCATCGTCAGCTCGAGGAAATAGCTGCCGCTGACCGCGCCGTTGGGCCACCACTCCAGCGCGGTGCGACGCGCGTCGGCCTCCTCGGCGGCCCAGCAGACGTGAAGCTGGCCATAAGCCGGCTTGTCGGCGCCGGCACCCGCGCGGAAGCGCTCAACCGATTCGGCCACCGGGGCGGCCCCGATGATCCCGTCGCCGGCTCGCACGGCCAAGTCGACCGAGCTCTCGCCAGCAACTGCGACCAACAGCGGCGGCAGCTCATCGGGCAGGGAGTAGAGCCGGGCGTTCTCGACCAGATAGTGGTCTCCCCGATGGCTGGTCAGCTCCCCCCGCCAGAGCTTGCGGATCACCTCGATCGCCTCCTCGAGCCGTTGCTGGCGCTCGACGATCGGCGGCCAGCGCTCGCCGAGGATGTGCTCGTTGAGGTTCTCTCCGCTGCCGACGCCGAGCGCGAAGCGTCCGGGCATCAGCGAGGCCGTCGTCGCCGCAGCCTGGGCAATGATCGCCGGGTTGATCCGGGTCGTCGGGCAGGTCACGCCGGTGACCAGCTCGAGCCGCTCGGTCACCTCGGCGATCGCACCGAGCACGCCCCAGACGAACGGGCTCTCGCCCTGCTTGTCGATCCAGGGGTGGAAGTGGTCGGAGATCCCGGCGAAGGAAAATCCGGCCTGCTCCGCTCGCGCCGCGTTGCGGACAAGGCTCGGCGCGTCGTGCTCCTCGCTGGAGAGCGAGTATCCGATCTGCGCCGCCGGAGCCATCCCGATCAGCTTCCCGGTGGCAGGAGCGGCGAAACGTCCCAGATCGCACGTCATCGTCCGATCTCTCTTTCGCCGTGAGCATGACCGGAGCGCCCAGAGAACCATGCTCGGGCGCGGCCGTCGCTCAGCGGATCGGGCCCTGCTCCAGCTCCACAGCCAGCTCGAAGATCTTGAAGTCGCCGCCGATCACCGTTTGGGAGACGTTGTGGACGGGTGTCTCGCCGATCTGCCCGGCGGCGGCGCCGGCGTGGGCGTGGCCGTGGACGACGAGGTCGGGCCCGTGCTCCAGAATCGGGGCCGCCAGGCGGTCGCTGCCGAGGAAGGCGAAGATCTCGCGCGGCTCGCCGTCCAGCGTGGCCTCGACCGGCGAGTAGTGGAGCACGACCAGGCGGATCGCGCAGGTGGCGATCTCGCGCAGGCCGGCATCGAGACCGGAGACCTCCTCGCCGGTCTCGGCGTAGACGGCGCGTAGCGAAGGCTCACCGAAATCGGGCATTTGGCTTGGGGCGAAGCCGCCGACGAATCCCTTCGCCCCGGCGACGCCGACCTCGACTCCGCTGACCTCGAGGCGGCTCGCTTCACGCTCCAGCAGGATCACGCCGGCGGCGCGAAGGAGATCGGCGATCTCGGCGGCATTGCCGGCGTGGCAGTCGTGGTTGCCGAGCACGGCGAAGACGGGCAACGAGCTGCGCGACACCGCCTCGCAGAGGATCTCCGCCTCCTCGACCTCGCCTTCGCCGGTCAAGTCGCCGGCCAGCAGCAGTAGGTCGGCCTCTCCATCCAGCGACGAGAAGGCGTCGAAGACGCGATCTTGAATCGCATCGCGGCAATGGATGTCGCCCGCCCCGGCGACGCGAAGGGCGCGCGGCGATGGGGGCGGAACCTGGCCAGGCATGCGGACCTCCTACCCGGGTAACTGCGACTAAAAGCGATGGCCGGCCCCACTCTGATCAACAGCCTCAAGACGGCGACCGCGGCGCTGGAAGCCGCCGGCATCCCCCATCTGCTTGGCGGCGGCCTCGGCTGCTGGGCGCGGGGCGGCCCGCCGTCCAGCAATGACGTCGATCTGATGCTTCGCGCCGAGGACGCCGAGCGTGCCCTCTCGACGCTTGCCCGGACCGGGATGCGCACCGAGCGGCCACCCGAGCAGTGGTTGTTCAAGGCCTGGGACGGGGACGTCCTGATCGACCTGATCTTCGAGCCGGCCGGGGTGCGGATCACCGATCAGGTGCTGGAGCGCGGCGATGAGCTGAGCGTTGCCGGCATGTACATCCGCGTGATGGCGCTCGACGACATCTTCGTCACCAAGCTGCTGGCAATCGACGAGCACTCCGCCGACTACACCTCGACCCTGCTGATCGCGAGGGCATTGCGGGAGCAGATCGATTGGCTTTCGCTGCGCCAGCGGACCTCCTCCAGCCCATTCGCGGCGGCCTTCTTCGCGATCGCCGACGGCCTCGGAATCTCCACGGCCCCCCAGCGGCGCCTGAGCTGATCGGCAGAGGCGAGCGGCGTTTGGGGTCGCGGAGACAGGGTAGCCGCCTCCCACGCCGAGAGAGGCGCGCAACCGCGACTGCTCTCGGACTCTCTTCCGCCAATCACTCGGGTCGTCATACGCGACGCATGGGCTTGGCAGCCAAAGGCGCCTCTTGGCGACGTGCAACCGAGGAGAACCATTGAGGGTGACGTCTTGACTGCGGTTCTCGGCATCAACGCGGTCTTCCACGACAGCGCCGCGGCGCTAATCATCGACGGCGAGACCGTCGCCGCGGTCGAAGAGGAGCGGCTCAGCCGCCGCAAGCACGGCAAGCCGCCGGTTGCCTTCGCGACCTGGGAGCTGCCCGAGCTCGCCGCCGCCTGGTGCCTTCGCGAGGCGGGCCTCGAACCTGCCGACCTCGACGCCGTCGCCTATTCCTACGACCCGGGGCTGGCCACCGGCGAGGGGCTGACCGAAGACCCTTGGGACTGGCTGCGCACGCGCTTCGCCGAGCGGGCGCCCCAGTTTCTCGCCGCCGCTCTGCCCGGCCTCGATCCCGGCAAGGTCCGCTTCGTCCCCCACCACCTGGCCCACGCCGCCTCCGCTTACCACGGCGCCGGCTTCGATTCCTGCGCGGTGCTCGTCCTCGACGGTCGCGGCGAGAGAACCTCCCACCTCGCCGGCCACCGCCGCGACGGCCGCTTCCGGCCGCTGGCGGCCCAGGCGCTGCCGCACTCGCTCGGCCTGCTCTACGAGGAGCTGACCGCCCACCTCGGCTTCCGCCGCTCCTCCGATGAGTACAAGGTGATGGCGATGGCCTCCTACGGACGGCCGGCGATGCTCGAGCGGATCCGAGAGCTGGTCAGCGCCGACGGCGCCGGCGGCTTCCGCACCTTGCCGGTCGATTGGGAGGAGCTGGCGCCGCGCCTCGCCGCGGGCGGCGAGGACTGGACTCAGCGCCACGCCGACCTCGCCGCCAGCGTGCAGAGGCGAGTAGAGGAGGTGCTGCTGGAACTTTGCGATTGGCTGCACGAGCAGACCGGCGAGACGCGGCTGGCGATGGCCGGCGGCGTCGCCCTCAACTGCGTTGCCAACTCGCGGCTGGCCCGCGAGACCGCCTTCGAGCAGATCTGGGTGCAGCCGGCGGCCGGCGACTCCGGCACCGCGCTCGGCGCCGCCACCCACCTCAGCGAGGAGCTCGGCGCCGCGCCGGCGCCGCTGCAGAGCGCCGCGCTCGGGCGCGGCTGGAGCGACGAGGAGATCGAAGCGCGGCTACGCAGCGCCGCCGTTCCCTTCGAGCGCTGCGACGACGTGGCTGCGGCGGTCGCCGAGCGGCTCGCGGCCAACGGCGTCGTCGCCTGGTACCAGGGCCGCAGCGAGTGGGGACCGCGGGCGCTCGGCCACCGCAGCCTGCTCGCCGATCCGCGTGACCCGGAGAACCTCGAGCGGCTCAACGAGATCAAGGGCCGCGAGCAGTTCCGCCCTGTCGCGCCGATGGTCCTCGAGCGCCGTGCCGCGGAACTCTTCTCGGGGCCGTTCCCAAGTCCTTACATGCTCTTCACCCACGAGGTCGACGAGCGCTGGGCCGACCAGATCCCGGCAGCCGTCCACGTCGACGGAACCGCCCGGATCCAGACCGTCGATCCGAGTGTCGAGCCCTTGGTCGGCCGGATGCTGGACGAGTTCGAGCGGCGCACAGGGGTGCCGGTGGTGATCAACACCAGCCTCAACACTGCCGGCCGGCCAATGGTCGATGACCCGCGCGACGCGCTCGAGTGCTTCGGCTCGGCCCCCGTAGACCTGCTCGCGATCGGGTCCTTCCTGGTCTCTCGCGAGCGTCTTTTCAGCACTGCCGACGGACGCCTCGATGGTGCCGTCCCCGCGGGGGTGGCCTAGGTGGAATCCGCCGAGCCACCCACCGCGTCCGTCCGTCCTTTCGACATCGTCGTTCCGACCGTCGGCCGGTCATCGCTCTCCCGACTGCTCGAAGCGTTGGCGCCGCAGCTTGCCGGCAAGCGGGCCCGCGTCTTCGTCGTCGACGACCGTCGCCAGGCCTCTGCCCCGCTCTCCCTGCCCGAGTTCGTAACTACCGTCCGCGGCCCCGGCCGCGGCCCGGCGGCGGCGCGAAACGTCGGCTGGCGCGCCGCCGGCGCCGAGTGGATCGCCTTTCTCGACGACGACGTCATCCCCGCGGCCGATTGGGTGGAGCGGCTCGAAGCCGACCTGCAGGGCCTCCCCGCGGGGGTGGCCGCCTCGCAGGGCCGGTTGCGTGTGCCGCTGCCGAGCAGCCCGCCGACCGATTGGCAGCGCGACGTCGCCGGCCTCGAAGGGGCGCGCTGGATCACCGCGGACATGGCGTTCCGGCGTGAGGCTCTGGCCGCGGTCGGCGGCTTCGACCAGCGCTTCGCAGGCGCCTACCGTGAGGACGCTGACCTCGCCCTGCGGCTGCTGAGCGCCGGCTGGCAGATCACCCGCGGCGAGCGGGCCAACTCCCACCCGGTCCCGCCGGCCGGTTTCTGGGCCAGCGTTGGGCGCCAACGCGGCAACGCCGACGACGTGCTGATGCGTGCCCTGCATGGCCGCCACTGGCGCCGCTGGGCCGGCGCCGCGCGCGGGCGCCGGCGCCGTCACCTGCTTACCGCCGGCGCGCTTGCCGGCACAACCGCGGCCGCCGTGGCAGGAAAGCGGCGGGCCGCAACCACCCTCGCCGCCGCCTGGCTCGGAGCGAGCGCCGAGCTGGCGGTGGCGAGAATCGCTCCAGGGCCGCGCACCGTCGGCGAGGTCTCCCGAATGGCGGTGACGAGCGCGGTCCTGCCGCTGGCAGCAAGCGCCTGGTGGGCGGCCGGGATCGCGCGGCTGCCCCGCCTGCTCGCCGCTGGTGGGCCCCGCATGAGCGCCGAGCCGGGGCCCGGGCGGCTGACTCCACGAGCCGTCCTGCTCGACCGCGACGACACGCTGCTGGTCGACGTCCCCTACAACGGCGATCCGAAAATGGCCGTGCCGATGCCCGGTGCCGGCCGGGCGCTGTCGCGGCTGCGCGCCGCCGGCCTGCCCCTGGCGGTGATCAGCAACCAGAGCGGCGTCGCCCGTGGCCTGATCGATGCCGAGCAGGTGGGCGCGGTCAACCGCGCCGCCGAGCGCCTGCTCGGGCCGATCGACGAGTGGATCTTCTGCCCGCATGGCCCCGAGGAGGGCTGCGAGTGCCGCAAGCCGGCGCCGGGAATGGTGCTGGAGGCGGCGTCCCGGCTCGGCGTGCGCCCGGAGGACTGCCTCGTGATCGGCGACATCGCCGCCGACGTGCAGGCTGCGCAGGCCGCCGGCGCGGCGGCGATCCTCGTCCCGACCGAACGGACTCAGACCGAGGACGTGCGACGGGCGCCGCGGGTGGCGGCGACGATCGAGGCGGCCGTCGACCTCCTGCTCGGCGCGGAGGCCCAGGGCAGGCTCCGCAGCGCGAGGGATGCTTCAGCGCCGGCGCATCCCAAAGTGGAGATCGCGGCATGAGGGGCGTCCTCGCCGTCCGCCAGGACAGCCTCGGCGACGTGCTCCTCGTCGGGCCGGCGATCCGCGCTCTGGCGCGCTCGGGGGGGCCGCTCACCCTGCTCTGCGGCGAGCGTGGCGCCGCCGCGGCGCGGCTGCTGCCCGGCGTCGACGAGGTGCTGGCCTGGACGGCGCCGTGGATCGATCCCGAGCCGGGGCCGGTGGGCAGCGAGGACTGCGACGAGCTGATCGCCACCGTCGCCGAGCGGGCGCCGCACGAAGCGGTGATCTTCACCTCATTTCACCAGAGCCCGCTGCCGACCGCGCTGCTGCTCCGACTCGCGGGGGTGCCGCGGATCGCCGCGATCAGCGTCGATTACCCAGGGTCGCTGCTCGACGTCCGCCATCGCGTCCGCGACGATCTGCACGAGGTCGATCGGGCGCTTTCGCTGGTCGAGGCCGCCGGGCACTCCCTGGACCCGGCCGACGATGGCCGTCTCGAAGTCCGCCTCGAGGCCGACCCCCCTCCCCTTCCTGAGGCGCCGTTCTTCGTCATCCATCCCGGAGCCTCGGTGCCGGCGCGGGCCTGGGAGCCCGCCGGCTGGGCCGAGCTGGCGGCGACCCTCCGCCGCCGCGGTCACCCCGTCGTCGTCACCGGGACGCTCGAGGAGGCTGCCCTCAGTCGTTTCGTCGTCGCCGCTGCGCCGGGCGCCGTCGATCTCGGCGGCCGCTGCGACTTCGCCGGACTGGCAGCGGTGCTCTCGCGTGCCGCCGGAGTCGCCGTCGCCAACACCGGCCCCGCCCATCTCGCCGCCGCCGTCGGCACCCCGGTTGCCTCGCTCTTCGCGCCGACCGTGCCGGCGGTCCGCTGGCGGCCCTGGGGAGTCCCGCACGAGCTGTTCAACCGCGATGTCCCGTGTGCTGGTTGCCGTGCCCGGGTGTGCCCCGTCGAGGGCCATCCCTGCCTGGCCGAGGTGGGGCCGATCGAGGTCGCCGACGCGCTCGAGCGCCTCGCCGGCGCCGCCGCGACAGGGCCCGCCGAAGAGGTGATCGCGTGAAGATCCTGCTCTGGCACGTCCACGGCTCCTGGACCACCTCGCTGCTGCAGGGAGGGCACGAGTACCTCTTGCCGGTCCTGCCCGACCGTGGTCCCGACGGTCGCGGCCGGGCGAGGACCTGGGATTGGCCCGAATCGGCGCGCGAGCTCCCGCCGGCAGAGCTGGGCGAGGCCGAGATCGATCTGGTGATCCTGCAGCGCCCCCGCGACCTCGAGCTCTGCGAGCAGTGGCTCGGGCGCCGCCCCGGACGCGACCTCCCCGCCGTCTACGTCGAGCACAACGCGCCGCAGGGGCGGATCGCCGAGATGCGCCACCCCGTCGCCGACCGCGACGATCTCCGGCTCGTCCACGTCACCCACTTCAACGACCTCTTCTGGGATGCCGGGAAGACGCCGACGACGGTGATCGAGCACGGCGTCGTCGACCCCGGCTACCGCTACAGCGGTGAGCTGCGTGAGGCGGCCGTCGCGATCAACG
>Ga0136846_1223880_pt1 | contig 16047 bp, 15 predicted proteins | sample HopSoiMetagenom2_FD_96841 | JGI IMG/M metagenome (GOLD analysis project Ga0136846, IMG submission 96841) | Grasslands soil microbial communities from Hopland, California, USA - 2 Assembly 2016 (version 4) | ecosystem: Environmental > Terrestrial > Soil > Grasslands | place: USA: Hopland... | reverse complement strand
TGTTCGACGACCATGGGGATCAACGGGCTCATCGGCTACTCCTTGCTACCTGGGGTCCAGAGTTTCGGGGCTTCCGCCGGCTGGTCCTTCTCCGGCGTCCAAATGCTCTCGCGCGCCTCGTGCAGCTCGGGCGCGATCGGCTTGACCTCCGCGGCGACGCGGTCGAGCGCCTGCTTCAGGCGGATGTCGTCGCGCACCCGGTCGGCGCCGCCCTCCGCGATGAACTCCTCGATGTCCTCGTCGTTCTCGCCGGCGGCGCGCAGCTCCTCGCGGATCTCGTCGTCGGTGACCTCGATCCCGAGCTTGTCGGCGACCGCCTCCAGCACGAGCTCGCGTGCGACCGACATCGTCGCCTCGGCGCGCAGCCGCTGCTCGAGCTCCTCGGGCGACTGGCCCGTCAGCTGTAGATAGGCGTTGGCGTCGATGCCACGCTGCTGCAGGCTGCGCGCGAGCCCGTTCAACAGCTCGCGCGTGCGCAGCTCGACGAGCGGGCCGGTCGGCATGAAGTTCGTCGCGTGCACCAGTTCGTCGACGGCCGCGGCGCGGAACAGGCCCTCGAGCTCGTCGGCGACCTGGCCCTTGAGCCGGTCCTCGATCTCGGTGCGCAACGCGTCGAGCGTGTCGAACTCCGATGCGATCTTCGCGAGCTCGTCGTCGAGCGGCGGCACCACGCGCTCCTTCAGCTCCTTGAGGACGACGGTCGCCTTGCGCGTCGATCCGTCGGCGAGCTCGTATCCGATCTCGCGGCTCTCGCCCGGCGAGAGCCCTCGGATGCCGTTCTCGATCTCCTCGACGAGCCGCTCCGAGCCGAGCTCCAACACGTAGTCGCGTTGCGCGGTCCCGTCGTCGGCGACGAGGTCGACGACGACGGTGTCGCCGTCGCGCGCGGGCCGGCCCTCGACCGGGATCAGCTCGCCCGCGATGCGCTGCAGCGTCTCGAGCTCCGCCTCGACCGCCTCGGTCGGCACCTCGGCCTCCTGGCGCGGCACCTCGAGCGTCGTCCAGTCGGCCGGCTCCGGCTTCGGTTGCACGTCGACGGTCGCGGAGAACGACCAGTCGTCGCTCTCGCTCGACGGCAGCTCGTAGTCGTACTCGGGCTGCGCGATCGGATTGACGCGCGCACGCGTGGCCGCGCTCCAGAACCAGGCGCCGATATGACTCTCCACCGCCTCCGCGAACAGGCGCTCCTTGCCGATCCGCTGCACGAGCAGCGGGCGCGGCACCTTGCCCTTGCGGAAGCCGGGAATGCGGACGTTCTGCGCAAGATCGTTCGCCGCGTGCTCGACGGCGTGGTGCACGTCGTGCGCGGGAACATCGACGGTGAGCCGGACCCTGTCCTCGGCGAGTTGTTCGACCTGTGTAGCCATGCGGGGTCGGGCCATTGAACCAGACCGCTACCGTCCGGGGCCGTGGACGTCGAGCAAGCGATCCGCTCCCGGCGGACGCACAAGCAGTACGGCAACGAACCGGTGGACGAGGCGACGCTGCGCGCGCTGTTCGATCTTGCGCGCTTCGCGCCGAACCACAAGCTGACCCAACCGTGGCGCTTCCGGGTGCTGGGGCCGGAGACGCGGCAGCGAATCGAGTCGGCGGCGGGCGACAAGGAGGCGGTGAAGCTGCGGAGGGCCCCGACGCTCGTGCTCGCGACGGCCGTGCTCTCGGGCGACCCGCACACCGACGAGGAGGACCTGCAGGCGACGGCGGCGGCGGTCTACGCCGTTCTGCTCGCGGCGACCGCCCGCGGGCTCGCCTCGTACTGGCGAACGCCGAAGGCGTTCGACGAGGGGGCCGTTCGCAACCTCCTGGGGCTCGAGGCCACGGAACGGGTCGTCGCCCTGATCCACCTCGGCCCTCCGGCGGGCAACCCGCCCGGAAAGGACCGCCTGCCGTTGGAGGACGTGCTGCTCACGCTCCCGTGAGCGAGGCTCCCTCGTCCGAGGGAGGTTCGCAACGGCGCCGACGGGCAAGAACAACAGTCAGTGGGCGATCCGATCCGCGTGCTGCTCGTCGAGGATCACCGCGGCTTCCGGCTCGTGCTGCGGGCGCTGCTCGAGTCCGACGAGCGGCTGGTCGTGATCGACGACGTGGGGTCGGCCGGCGAGGCGCTCTCGCATCCGCTGCTCGACGACGTCGACGTCGCACTCGTCGACATCGGGCTTCCCGGCACGAGCGGGATCGACGCGACGAAGCGCCTCCGGATCCTCAACCCGCATCTGCGGGTCCTGATCATGAGCGGCAGCGGGTTCGACAGGGCCTCGGACGACGCGCTGGCCGCCGGCGCGGACGCGTACCTCGAGAAGGGCGCGCTCCACCAGGACCTGATCGACGCGATCGTGGACGCAGGACAGCGCACGCGCGCGCTGTAGGGTCCCGCTCGTCATGGCGTAGGTCTCGCGATTCCTCCGGCGGCGCGCGGCGCCGCGCAGACCTTCCTCCACCCGAAAGGTGAGCCATGACCGAGATCCCGTACGTCCGCCAGCGCGTCGACCTCGAGACGCCCGTCCGCTACGCCTCAGGGCCGGACTCCTCGCCGCAGCAGGACGTCCCGCGCGGGACGACCATCGACTTCGAGTGGAACGAGAGTGACGTCTTTCCCGGGACGACCCGGCGTGTCTGGGTGCACGTCCCGGCGCAGTACACCCCGTCGGAGCCGGCCGCGCTGATGGTCTTCCAGGACGGCCACATGTACCTCGACGCCGACGGCGAGTACCGCTCCGGCGTCGTCCTCGACAACCTGATCCACCGCGGCGAGATGCCCGTGACGATCGGCGTCTTCGTCGATCCCGGCGAGGTCGACAACCGGAACACCGAGTACGACACGTTCAGCGACACGTACGCGATCTTCCTGCTCACGGAGATCCTGCCGGCCGTGCGGGAGCGGTATGCGATCACCGACGACCCGGAGCAGTGGGCGGTCTGCGGAGGGAGCAGCGGCGGCATCTGCGCTTTCACCGTCGCCTGGCTACGGCCCGAGCGGTTCCGCCGCGTCCTGACGTTCGTGGCCGCGTTCCCGCAACTGCGCGGCGCGCACTACCCCGAGTTGATCCGCGACGTGCCGCGCAAGCCGCTGCGCATCTTCATGCAGGCCGCGTCGCGCGACCTCTACTGGAACGAGGCGGAGCAGTTCAACTTCTTCAGCACCAACCTGCGCGTCGCCGCCGCACTTGCGGAGCGCGGGTACGACCACCGGCTCGTGGTGGGCGACGGCGGCCACAGCCCGAACCACGGCGGCGCGATCCTGCCGGACGCGTTGCGCTGGCTCTGGCGTCCTAGGAGCGGATGATGCAGCGAAAGCCGATGTGGCAGGTGGTCGTGTCGACCGTCTCCGACTGCCGCGCGGCGGGCCGGTAGCGCAGGCAGTAGCTCGGTGCGCAGAGGTGCGAGCCGCCTTTGATCACCTTGCGCGGGAACCCGTCCGCCTCCCTGGGCGGGGCGCAGCATGGACTTGTGGACGGCGCGTCGAACCGGTCGGTCGTCCATTCCCAGACGTTGCCGGCCATGTCGTGCAGCCCGAAGCCGTTCGCCGGGAAGCGCTCGACCGGCGACGTCCCCTCGTAGCCGTCCGTGAGCAGGTTCTGCCAGGGGAACTCGCCCTGCCAGGTGTTCGCCATCATCCGCCCCCTCGGGGCGAACTCGTCTCCCCAGGTGAACGTCGCGCCGTCGAGGCCGCCGCGCGCCGCGTACTCCCACTCCGCCTCGGTCGGAAGCGACTTGCCGGCCCAGGTCGCGTAGGCCTCTGCGTCTGCATACGAGATGTGGGTGACCGGGTGCAACTCGCGCCCGCCGACGTCGGTGCCCGGCCCCTCGGGATGCCGCCAGTCGGCACCGGGCATCCAGCTCCACCAGGTGCGCACGTCGCGCAGGTCGACCGGCCCGCCGGTCTTGCGGAAGACGAGCGATCCCGGCACGAGGTCGGCCGGGTCGGCTCCCGGATAGTCGGCCGCCTCCGGCGCGCGCTCCGCCCAGGTGACGTGGCCCGTCGCCTTCACGAAGCGGCGGAACTCGGCGACCGTCACCGGATGCCGGTCGATCCAGAACGCGCCGACGGTCGCGTCGCGCACCGGCCGTTCCTCGGGGTAGAAGCGCTCGGAGCCCATGCGAAACGTGCCGCCGGGGAGCTCGACCATGTTCTTCGGGCGCACGGCCGACACACCGCTCCCCGCGTTGTTCACGCTTCACCATCGCAAGCGCCCGAGCTCGAGGTCGTGCGGGCCCGAGTCCCGGATGCCGCCGTCGACCGCTCCCTGAAAACGCTTGCTCGTCTCACGTGCCCCTCTCCTACGCCGCGTACCGGTGAACGCAAGCGTCGAGGCTCCCGGCGCGCATCGCATCACCCTCGCCGGGTGAAGGCGCCTGGATGCGGGCGAGAGGGATCGAACCTCCAAGGACCTTGCGGCCCACCGGGACCTAAACCCGGCGCGTCTGCCAGTTCCGCCACGCCCGCGTGACTCGCCCACAGCGTAGGTGGTTGAGAGGCCGGCGCCACGGGTAGCAGCGCGGCATGAGCGAGAACACGATCGATCCCAACACGCTGACCAGCCCTCACACCGTCGACGATCCGGAGCTCGAGCGGCAGCGCGCGGAGCAGGCCGCTGTGCGCGAGGCCGAGAGCCGCGCGACCGAGGAGACGAAGTTCGCCGAGCTGCGCCGCGAGGAGGAAGGCGACCGCAGCAGCGCCGCGCAGATCGTCGGCGATGTCCCGGCTCCGCGCGAAGAGCGCTAGCGCCTCAGCGCGACCGGCGCGAAGAAACGGTCGGCGCGCGCCCAGAAGGCCTTTCGCGCGCCGGCCGAGTCGTCGAGCACCGACAGGTGGTCGGCGACGAAGAAGTCGTGCGAGCGAACGGTCTCGTACTTGACGTCCGGGTACGGGAACCCGCTGGCCGCGAGCTGCGTCACGAGCTCGTCGGCGCCGATGTTGCGCACGGTCGTGTCGCTGTCGCCGGCAAGGATCAGGACCTTCGTGTGCCCCGTCAGCGTGCCGAGGTCGAGCAGCGCGTCCATCCGCCCGGATGGGAACACGCTGAGCACGCGCGCCGGGACGAGACCCGTCACCGAGGAGACGCTCGCGTAGTCGACGACCAGCCGCCCGCCGCGCGAGTAGCCGATCGCCGCCACCGGCAGCCCGTTCCTCACGTGCGGGAGCGCGCCCGCGACGCCCTGGATCAGATGCTCGAGCCCGCCCGGCTGGAACGGGCGCGCCTCGTAGGCGGGATAGACCACCTCGAAGCCCTCGCGCGCCATGTGCGCGAGCCAGGCACGGTGGTGGTAGGGCGTCGTCTCGCGCTGGTCGCCGAGGCCGTGGACGAACAACACGACCAGCCGCGGCGACTGCTTCGGGGTGTAGACCCACGAGCGCGTCGCGCCGCGGCCGTACATGTGCACCGTGAACGACGGGCCCGGCGGCGCAGCCCGGTGCGCGCCGCCGCTGCCCGCGCAGGCGGCCAGCACGAGGGGCACGAGCAGCAGCGACCAGCGCATTGCCCGTTGAGACAGCCGCGGGCTCGAAAGGTTGTTGCCGAGCGGTTAAGTGTGAGCGGCCCCGGGTGGAATCGAACCACCGCACGGAGCTTCGAAGGCTCCCGCTCTGTCCTCTGAGCTACGGGGCCGAGGGTTCGCCGACAGCCTAGCGCCGCGCCGGGACGGCCAGAAGGGCGGCGGTCGGATCGTCGCCTGACCAAGCCCCCGGACGCGAATGAGTGGAGATGCGAGCGGCCGGCCGCGGGCGGAGCGTCTGGACCTCGCGCCGCCGGGCTCAGGCGAGCTGCCAGGACCTACCGCCGTTGGTCGAGCGCCAGCGAACGGTCTTCCGTCCGCGATCGGTGAACACGAGGCTCCGCACGACGACGGTCGGCCACGTCACGGTCAGCGATCGCGCGACGACGCGACCGGGCTGCTCCGGGAGCGTCTCGGTCGTCGTAGAGCCGCCGCGGACGATCGCCACGCGCGCGGCGTTGTCGAAGCTCGTGCCCGCGCTCGTCTGGAGCGCGGCGATGCCGCCCGGGACGACTGCGACGTCGGCGACGCTGTTCGCGAGTGAGGCGACCCGCGTCGCGTGCGTCGGCGGCCACGCGGTGCGACGGACGACGTTGTCGCTCCAGGTGAGCACGGTCCGCCCCGCGCCTGTGAACTGTGACCCGAGCGCGCGCGTCTCGTGCCAGGTCCGCCCGCCGTTCGCCGTCCAGAGCTGACGCTGCGCGCAGCCGCACGGCGACGTCGCCGACCCCACGCTGATCACACCGCGCGTCGCCGAGAGCCGGAGCACGCGCTGTGCGTACGTGCGGTAGATGCGATGCCAGGTGCGGCCACCGTCCTCGGTCGCGAAGACGCCGTTCTCGCGGCTCGCCCAGCCGTGCCGGTTGTCGCTGAAGCTCGTGTACCGGCGCAGGCCGCTCGCTTTCGCCGCAGGCCGTGACGCCGCGGTCGCGGAGCCGGCGTAGCCGTGCGCCGCGCCGTCGAACAGCCAGCCGCCGACGATCGCCGGCGGGGTGAACGCCATCACACCGAGCACGCGGTCGAACCGAAGCGCTCCGGTGACGGCGTCATAGCCGCGAAGCCGCGCGGGGACCGCGCCGCGCGCGAGCCAGACCGTCGACCCCGCGACGGTCGGCGATCCGTGCAGCGTCGCCACCTGGAATCCCCTGGACCACGCGACATGCGCGCCGTCGCATCCGTCGAGGGCGACGCGCACGAACGCGAGCGAGGTCGAGACGTACAGCGAGCGCGTGCGTGCGCCGTAGGCCGCCTGCGAGAGGAGCGGCTGCTGCTCCGTCGACGGCTGCATCGAGACGTCGACGACCGGCCCCGACGCGATCGACGCCGAGCGCCAGATATAGAGGTGGCCGTTCTTGTTCATCGCTGCCACCAGCTCGTCGCAGCCGGACGGCGTGAAGACGATCGGCGAGCCGACGAAGTCGATGTCGCCGCCGCCTGTGACGGTCGGCGGCCCGTTCGCCGCGAGCACGCGCAGATCGGGCGACAGCTCCACGAGCTGCTCGCCGTAGCCCGCCGACTCGGTGAACGCCGAGCCTTTGTTGCTGCCGCCCTCGAACGCGTTGCCGGTGACGACGAACAGCGCATCGCGCTTCGCGCTGAAGGCGGCGCCGCCCCAGCCCCAGATGCTGCCACCGCCGCCCTGCGCGAACGGCACCGGCTTCCACGTCGAGACGCGGCGCGAGCCGATCTGGACGCGGATCAGCTTTCCCTCCATCGGCTCGTCGCAGTACGACCCCGTGCCGACGTACACCGAGCCCGCGACGAGCGTGAGCGCGCCCCAGACGAGCTCGCGCTCCGGGTCGTCGAAGATCCGTACCGGCCAGCCGGCACGGTCGCGGCCGCTCACGAGGTCGAACGCGTGCAGAAGGCCGAAGCCGTCGGCGACGTACAGCGCGCGCGACGTGGGATCGACGACGGGCGTCCCCATCACGCCGTAGGTGTCGAGCTGCGGGCACGTGCTCGGCAGCGAGCCGAGCATGCGCTGCCAGCGCACGTAGCCGTTCGGCGCGTACGCGACGACGCGCCCGTGCACTGTCGCGACGTACACGGTCGTCTGACCGCGTGCAGGTGTGTTGCGCACGACGAGCGGCTGGGTCGTCACCATCCCATCGGTCTCGCGGAACCAGCGCGCCGAGAGCGAGCGCGGGTCCAGCCCACTGGCCGCCGCGCCGAGGCGCGCGTTTCCGTTCCCGAATGTCAGCCAGCCACTGAGCGGGGGATTCGAAGAGGCTCGCGGCTGGGCACCGCCGAGCTGCGCGCCCGCGAGCACCATCGCGAGCAGCGCCGCAGCGACCACTGCTGAACGCACGACGCGCGACCATACCGGACGCGCCCGTCGTTTACGCCGGTTCGATCCTCGCGGGAAGCAGGAGCGCGGCGCCGAGGCCGATCAGCCCGAAGACGACGAGCGATCCCATCGCGACGGCGTACGACGTGTTCCCGGGCGCGATCACGGAGACGAGGATCGTGCCCGCGATCGCGGTGCCGAGCGACGAGCCGAGATTCGAGACGCTGCGCGAGAGGCCCGAGATCTCGCCCTGCAGCGCCTCGGGGAAGCTCGACTGCACGACGTTGACCGAGGGCGTCAGCATCCCGCCGAGGCCGAGGCCGACGAGCAGCAAGCCGGGCACGAACGCCCAGATCGTCGACGTGCCGGGGACGATGCCCAGGAGCAGCACGATGCCGGCGATGGTGACCGAAAAGCCCGTGACGATCAGCGTCTTCTGGCGGTACTTCTTCGCCCAGCGCGCGGCGGCGAGCGACGAGACGAGGATGCCGAGGGTCGCCGCGGTGAAGATGACGCCGGTCTTGATCGCGCTGTAGCCGCGCACCTCCTGCAGGAAGACCGAGACGACGAACGACGTCCCCATCAGCATCAGCCACTGGACGTTCTGCGTGACGAGCGCGAGATTGCACGTGCGGTTCTTGAACACGCCCGTCGAGAGCAGCGCCTCTTTCCCGGCGCGCTCGCGCGAGCGGATGAAGAGGAAGAACGCCGCGAGCAGGCCGGCGCCGAGGACGAGGAACACGACGAGCAGCGCGTTGTTCGTCCCGGCCTGCAGGATCCCGAAGACGAGGCAGAACATGCCCACGGCGGAGAGCGCCGCGCCGACGGCGTCGAACGGACGCGTCGGGTCAGCTGGGAGCGGGTCGTCGAGCCCGCGGCTGAGGAGGACGATCGTCACGACGATGAGCGCCTGGAAGACGAACGCTGCGCGCCAGCTGATGCCGGACGTGATCACGCCGCCGATCAGCGGGCCTGCAGCGGCGCCGATCCCACCGAGACCGCTGATCACGCCGAACGCCCACGCGCGCGAAGTCACGTCGCTGAACCACAGCGTCGCGAGGATGTAGACCGGTGGGATCAGAAGCGCCGTCCCGACGCCCTCGAAGATCGAGTTGCCGAGGATCAGCACGCCGAGACCCGGCGCAATGGCGCTCAGGAGCGCACCGATGCCGTACAGCATCAGCCCGAGCAGGAAGCACCGCTTGCGTCCCCAGCGGTCGGTCAGCTTGCTGCAGGGGATCATCAGGACCGCCATCACGAGCAGGAACAGCGTGATCGTCGTCTGGACTCCCTTCACGGTCGTGTCCAGGTCGTCACTGATGTCGCTGATCATCACGTTCATGTTCGAGCCGGCGAAGCTGCAGATGAACTGCGCGAGTGCGAGCGGCAGGACGAGGCGCCGCGCGGAGGCGGAGCGCGCGGCGGCGCCGGCTGATGCCGGCGCCGGAAGCGAGTGCTGGCTCACCGGCTCGCCCTACGCCGGAACGGGCACGGCGGCGGCCTCGGGCTCGTGCTCCTCGCGGCGCCGGTCGAACAGCTTGCCCAGCTCGACGAACGCGACGTACACGATCGGCGAGGCCAGGCAGATCCCCCATTGGGCGCTCGTGAGCGGGACGGTGTCGAAGATGCGCTGCAGCGGCGAGACGGCGGTGACGAGGAATGTCAGCACGAGCGTCGCGCCGATCAGCTGCACGAAGCGGCGGTTGGCGATCGTGTACCGCTTGAAGATCGTGCCCATCGGCTCACGCGTCTCGAGCGCGCCCACGATGTGCATCAGCGACAGTGACGTGAGCCCCATCGTCGTCGCGACGTCCAGTTGGTAGCGATTCTCGCCCCAGGCGACGATGCCGAGCGCGAGCGCCGCCATGACCAGGCTCGCCACGCCGAGCCGGATGCCGAGCGCACGGTCGACGATCGCCGCAGCGGCGTTGCGCGGGGTGCGCTGCATCAGCCCCGGCGCAGCCGCGTCGAATCCGAGGCCGATCGCGAGCAGCACGTCGATCGCGAAGTTGATCCAGAGGATCTGCAGCGGCGTGAGCGGCGCTCCGTTCGCGACGTCGAAGATGCCGGCGCCGACGAAGAGCAGGATGAACGCGCCGAGCATGATCAGCTGCACGCGCACGTACTTCATGAGGTTGTCGTAGATGCCGCGTCCGCCTTCGACGGCCTCCACGATCGTGGCGAAGTTGTCGTCGGTCAGGATCATGTCTGCGGCTTCCTTCGTCACCTCGGTGCCGGTGATGCCCATGGCGACGCCGATGTCGGCGCGCTTGAGAGCCGGCGCGTCGTTCACGCCGTCGCCCGTCATCGAGACGACGTGGCCTTTCTTCTTCAGCGTCTCGACGAGGCGCACCTTGTCCTCGGGCGCGACGCGCGCGACGACGCCGATCGAGTCGACCTGCTCGTCGAGCTCGGCGTCGCTGAACGCCGCGAACTCCACCCCGGAGAGCGCGCGACCCTCGATGCCGAGCTGGTTCGCGATCGCGGCGGCGGTCGTCACGTGGTCGCCGGTGATCATCCGTGCGCGAATGCCCGCCTCCCTGCAGCGGGCGATCGCGTCGCGTGCCTCCTTGCGCGGCGGATCGACGATGCCGATCAGCGCGAGCAGCGTCAGGCCTTGCACCTCGTCGAGGAGTGCGGCGCCCGGATCGAAGCTGGACGCGTCGATGTCGCGCGAGGCGACCGCGAGGACGCGCAGGCCCTCGCTTGCGAGCCGGTCGTTCTCCGACACGACGCGGTCGCGCGCGTCGTCGGCGGGAACAGCGGCACCGGACTCGTCGCGGATGTGGGAGGAGCGCGCGAGCAGCACGTCGGGCGCGCCCTTCACGAAGCAGCGGATCACCGCGCGGCCGTCGTCCTGCATCTCGTGGAACGTCGCCATCAACTTGTACTCGGAGTCGAACGGGACCTCGGCGACCCGCGGGTAGAGCCGTCTCGTCTCGTCGACGTCGATGCCCCCCTTCGCCGCGAGCACGACGAGCGCCGCCTCGGTCGGGTCGCCGACGATCTCGCCGTCGTGCACCGCCGCATCGTTCGCGAGCGCCATCGGGAGCGTGAACGGCTCGAATGACGTGTCGCTCTCGCCCGCGGTCCGCAGGATCTTGCCGATCGTCGAGTAGCCCTCACCCTCGATCGAGTAACGGCGCCCTGCGACGACCAGCTGCCGGGCGGTCATCTGGTTGAGCGTCAGCGTGCCGGTCTTGTCGGAGCAGATGGCGGACGTCGAGCCGAGCGTCTCGACCGAGCGCAGACGCTTGATGATCGCGCCCTTGTCGGCGAGCGCCTGTGTCCCGAGCGAGAGCATCGTCGTGACGACGGCGGGCAGGCCGGTCGGGATCGCGGCGATCGCGAGACTGATCCCGATCAGGAAGAGATCGTCGAAGCTGTCGCCACGGAGCAGGCCGATCAGGACGATCAGCGCCAATGCGACGCCGGCCATGATCGTGATCAGCACCGTCAGCTGGTCGAGCTGCCGGGTGAGCGGCGTCTTCTCCTCCTGGACCTGGCTCAGCATCCCGGAGATCTGGCCGACCTCGGTCGACATCCCCGTGGCGGTCACGACCATCTCGCCGCGACCACGCGTGACCGTCGAGTTCATGTACGCCATGTCGAGCCGGTCGCCGAGCGGCACGTCGTCGCCCGCCACGGCGGCGAGCTCCTTGAGCACGGGCGTCGACTCGCCGGTAAGCGCAGCCTCCTCGATCTCGAGGGTCGCGGCGACGAGCAGGCGGCCGTCCGCCGGGATCTTGTCGCCGGCCTCGAACGAGACGAGGTCGCCGGGAACGAGCTCCTCCGACGCGATGTCGACGAGCTCGCCGCCGCGGTGCGCGTGCGCCTTGATCACGAGCATCTTCTGCAGCGCTGCGACGCTCTCGGCCGCCTTGCCCTCCTGATTCAGCCCGAGCACCGCGTTCAGCACGGTGAGGCCGATGATCACGAGGCCGGTGCTGAATTCCTGCAGCGCGACGATGCTGACGGCGGCCGCGCCGAGCAGGACGATCTGCATCAGGTCGCGGTACTGGCGCAGGAATGCGTGCCACCCCGGCTCCTTCGGCGCCTCGGCGAGCTTGTTCGGCCCGACGTCGGCACGCCGTTTTTGCACCTCGGCCTCGTCGAGCCCGACCCGTGGGTCGACGCCGAGCTGCCCGCACACCTCCTCCGGCGTCAGGTTGTGCCAGGGACGGCCGGCCGCGGCCGGGGTCTTCGCGGAGTCCTGCGTCGTGGTCGCCATACAGGCGACGATCTCAGGCGCGCGCGCGGCGGCCATCATCCGCCACGGGTGATTCGAGGGGTGGCGAACGGGACTCGAACCCGCGACCACCGGGACCACAACCCGGGGCTCTACCAACTGAGCTACCGCCACCGTGCGGCGCCCATGGTATCGGGGCTCAGCCCCGGGCGAGAGGCGTCTCGTCCAGCCGTTCCCGCAGCTCGACGAGCGACTCGAAGACGGCGGCCGCGCCGTGGTCGCGGAGCTCCTGCTCGGACCAGCCCCCCGTGATCACGCCGACGGTCTCGAGACCGGCGTTGGCGGCGGCCTCGATGTCCCAGCGCGAGTCGCCGACCATCACGGCGTCGCGGGTGCCGGCCCGCTCGAGCGCGGCGTGGATCACGTCGGGATCGGGCTTCGTCCGCTCCACGTCGTCCGCGGTCGTCCAGCCGTCGACGACATCACGCACCCCGAGCTGCTCGAGGAAGTGGTCGAGGTCGTCCTGGCTCGCGGAGGACGCGAGCACGACGACGAGCCCGCGCTCCTTGAGCTCGACGACGAGCTCGTGCGCCCCCTCGAGCGGGACGCACTCGTCGCGCAGGCGCACGAACTCCTCGTGCGACGCGTCGCGCAGTGAGTCGCCCTGCTGACGCTCGACCTCCTCGCCGGCGATCGCCTGCACGATCTGGTCGCCGCCCATGCCGATGTGGCGGTGCACCCGCCACATCGGCACGACGATGTCGTGACGTCGGAACGCGCGATACCACGCGAACGCGTGCTGGTAGTTCGCGTCGACGAGCGTGCCGTCGAGGTCGAGCAGGGCGGCGCGCGTCAGGTCGCGGCCCGCGTCTTCTCGGCTTGTTCGGCGTGCTTGCCCTCGCAGAACTCCTCGATCATCTTCTTGTTGAAGGCCGGGATGTCGTCCGGCTTGCGACTCGTCACGAGACCCTGGTCGACGACGACCTGCTCGTCGACCCAGTTCGCGCCGGCGTTGCGCAGGTCGGTCTGCAGCGTGGGCCACGAGGTCAGCTTGCGGTCACGCACGACACCGGCCTCGACCAGCACCCAGGGCGCATGGCAGATCGCGGCGACCGGCTTCCCCTGCTCGAAGAAGGAGCGGACGAATGCGACCATGTTCTCGTCGCCGCGCAACTGGTCGGGGTTGCCGACGCCGCCGGGGATCATCAACGCGTCGTAGTCGGAGGCGTCGGCCTCCTCGACGGCCTTGTCGACGTCGATCTCGTCGGCGGGATCGAAGTGGTCGAACGACGTGATCTTCCCGGGCTTCAGCGAGATCAGCTCGGTCTGCGCTCCGGCGGCCTCGAGCGCCTTCCGCGGCTCGACCAGCTCGACGCGCTCGACCATGTCCGCGGCGACGATCGCCACGCGCTTGCCCTGTAGCTTCTGCTCTCCCATCGTTCCTCCTGTGAGTCGTTTCGGCTCCCGCATAGCCGCGAGCCTCCGCCCACAAACGTGTCAGCCGGATCGACGGGATCAGTCGGCACGCGGGTGCGGGTGATTCGCTCGCTTCAGGCCGGGAAGACGAGCGGACAAGGGCGTCGACCGCCCGGCCGGCGGGTTGGTCGACGATCGAGGAGCGGAGGACCAGCGGCCGGAAGACGTCGGAGAGGCCGGGATGCGCCCGGGAGGATTCGAACCTCCGACCAACGGCTTAGAAGGCCGCCGCTCTGTCCACTGAGCTACGGGCGCGCGCCCGACGAAGGGTACTTCGGGCGGGCGCTAGCGCCGGATGCCGAAGTCCGTCGTGATGATCGTGACCTCGAGCCCCTTGTAGGTGCCTGGGGCGGCCGCGAAGTGCTGCGCCGAGACGCCGATCTCGCGCCAGCGCGCCGTCAGGATGTTCGCGCGGTGCTCCGGCGAGTGCATCCAGAGGTCGAGCGCGCCCGCGGCATCGACCTCCGGCGATGACCAGAGAAGGTTCTCGCCGACCGACCAGTAGCCGTACCCGTTCGAGTCGTAGAAACGGCCGATCCGCTTCCAGAACGCGGTGCCGTCGTGGGACTCGTGCTCGAAGTAGCCGGCCGTGCCCATCTCGCGGTTGTGCTGCGCCGCCGCCGCGGTCAGGCGGGCGTCGAGCCTCAGCGGCTTCAGCCCGTGCGCGGCGCGAATCCTGTTCAGATCCGAGAGCACGCCGCTCTCGAGGCCGGTCAGCGCGACATGGGTCTCCCCCGAGCCGGAGCGCGCGCCGGGGGCTGCCAGCGCGCCGAGCAGCGTGCACAGCGCGACGGCGACGGCGATGCGGGCTCCCCTGGTGCTCACGGGGAAGAGATCGGCCGTGCCGCGGCGGGCAACATCGGCCGAAAGGGGCATTTTCGGGAGAGCTAGCCGGGGGGCGGATCGGGCCCGGTGGCGACGGCCGGCCGGGGCACCGGGCGGCGCCGGTGGGCGAGCCAGTCGCGGACGACGACCTGGATCGTCCCCGCGACCGGGATCGCGGCCAGCGCGCCGAGGATGCCGGCGACCTCGGCGCCGACCAGCACGGAGACCAGGACGGCGAGCGCGGAGAGCTGCACCGTTCGCCCGTAGATCACCGGCTGCAGGAAGTGGTTCTCGAGCTGCTGGTAGGCGATCACGAACGCCACGACGACGATTCCGGCGACGATCGTGTGCAGGAAGGCGACGGTGGCGATCACGATCCCGGCGACCGTCGCGCCCGCGAGCGGGATCAGGTCGAGGATCGCGACCAGCAATCCGAGCGCAACCGCGTAGGGGACGCCCATGATCAGCAAGACGACCGTCGCGGAGGCACCGGCGATCACGCTGATCAGGATGTTGCCGGTGACGTAGCCGCCGATCGTGTTGTAGATCTCGTGGCCGATCTTGCGCGCCCGCTCCTGCTGCTCCTCGGTGAAGAGCGAGTAGATCCGCTCGACCCATGCGCTTCCCTCGAGCAGCATGAAGAACGTCAGGAAGACGATCGTGACCGTCGCGGCGATCAGCGTGATGATGCTCTTCGTGACCGACACGGCGGCGCCGGAGAGCCCGAGCACCTTGGTGGTGCCCCCGTTCTTGACCTGCTGCCGCACCTTCTCGACCACGTGGTACTTGCGCTCGAGGAACCCGAGCCTGCCGCGGCCTTGCGTCAGGTCGCGCACGTAATCGGGCGTCGCCTGGACGAAGCCGTTCACCTCGTCGATCAGCTTCGGGATGAAGGTCGCTCCGACGGCGACGATCACGATCAGCACGAGCAGGTAGGCGACGCCGATCGACAGCCCGCGGTTCAGGTTCGTGCGCCGCTGGATCATGTTCACGAGCGGGTTGAGCGCGAGCGCGAGGAAGAGCGCGATCACGACCCAGGCGAGCACGTGCCGCGCGATCCATATCACCTCGAGCGCCGCCGCGACCGCGAGCACGATCAGCAGCACACGCAGGACCGTGCGAGGGCGGAAGTCGACCACGCGCTCGACGTTCACGCAGGTCAGCATCACCGCGAGGTCGGACGTTGCTAGCGTTGCGCGCGTGAGCCTGCGCGGATCGCCGGTCAGCGACCACGCCTCCCTCCCGGGCGGCGGCACGATCGAAGTGTGGGTCGGCGTCCCCGACGACCCCTACGTGAACGACAAGCAGGCGCTGAAGACCGTCGACGTCCAGCTGCGTGAGGGAGCCGAGGTGCTCGCGAGCATCTCGACGGTCCTCGATCCCGACCAGGACAGCGAGGCGCGGCAGCTCGCAGTTGAGGTGAAGGCTGCGCTGGAGGCAGGCGAGATCGGGCTGCACGCCTCCGAGCTCGAGCCGTTCGCCGACCGTCTCCGCTAGTCAGAGCAGGTCGCGGTCGATCCAGTCGAGCGCGACCGCGAGCTGGGAGCGCTGCACCGCGCGCACCGTCGGTGCGGTCTCGGGCGGCGGCAGTCCGGCGACGGCTGCCCACACGCCGGCGACGAATGCCGCCAGCGATCCCGCGTCGGTCAGCACCTCCCACGGCGGCGGCCCGCCCTCGACACGTACGCTCGGCAGCCAGGCGGCGATGTCGAGCGCCGGGCTCGCGAGCGAGACCCAGTTCCAGTCGACGAGCACGGCGCGGTCGCCGAGGAAGCAG
>Ga0136846_1226029_pt1 | contig 16053 bp, 18 predicted proteins | sample HopSoiMetagenom2_FD_96841 | JGI IMG/M metagenome (GOLD analysis project Ga0136846, IMG submission 96841) | Grasslands soil microbial communities from Hopland, California, USA - 2 Assembly 2016 (version 4) | ecosystem: Environmental > Terrestrial > Soil > Grasslands | place: USA: Hopland... | reverse complement strand
GCCGAGCGCCAGACGCCGTCGGTGCTCGACCCGCACGGCCGCGGTGCGCGCGTCATCGCGCGCGAGATGTGGATCCAGTGGGGCTTCGCCACGCTGACATTCGCGATCGTCGTCGCGGCGATCGTCGTGGCGGTCGTCCGCTCACGGCAGCCGGACGACGCCGACGACGGCAGGGGCCTGGCGTGGATCGTCGGGGGCGGCATCGTCTTCCCGGTCGTCGTCCTGACGATCCTCTTCGTCGTCAGCGTCAACGACGTCGCGGCGATCATGAAACCGCCGGCGAAGCCGCTCGTGAAGGTGCAGGTGATCGGCCACCGCTGGTGGTGGGAGGTGCGCTATCCGGATACCGGCATCGAGACCGCAAACCAGATCGCCGTCCCGGTCGGGACGACCGTCGAGGTCGACGTCTCGTCGGGGGACGTGATCCACAGCTTCTGGGTGCCCCAGCTGCAGCGCAAGATCGACGCGATCCCGGGCCAGATCGGCCATACCTGGCTGACGGTCGGCCGCGCCGGCACCTATCGCGGCGACTGCGCCGAGTTCTGCGGGCTCGAGCACGCGCGCATGCAGCTGGTCGTCCAGGCGATGCCCCAGGCGCGCTACCGCGAATGGATCGCCGCGATGCGCAAGCCGGCCCCGCCGGCACGGGACGCCTCCGAGCGCACGGGGCTCCACGTGTTCCTCACCAGCACGTGCGCGACGTGCCACACGATCCGCGGCACGGGGGCGGGCGGCGACTTCGCGCCCGATCTCACGCACGTCGCGAGCCGGCCGGACCTCGCCGGCGCGATCCTGCCGAACACGCGCGGGAACCTCGGCGGCTGGATCATGGACCCGCAGCACGTCAAGCCCGGCGCCCTCATGCCGCCCGGCAGCCTGAGTGGGCCTCAGCTTCAGGCCCTGCTCGACTACCTGGAGTCGCTCGAATGAGCGTTGCGGCAGAGCGCACGGCTCTCCTCGAGCGCACGTGGGCGCGGCCACACGGGTTCGCCGGCCTGCTTACGGACGTGTCGCACCGCGCGATCGGCTTGCGCTACCTCGCAACCGCGGGGTTCTTCTTCACGCTCGCCGGGTTCGCGGCGCTGGTCATGCGCGTCCAGCTCGCGGTGCCGGAGAACGAGCTGGTCGGCCCCGAGACGTACAACCAGGTGTTCACGATGCACGGGCTGACGATGATGCTGATCGTCGCCGTGCCCGTGATGGAAGGGCTCGCGATCGCGATGATCCCGCTCCTGCTCGGCACGCGCGAGCTGGCGTTTCCGCGGCTGACCGCCTACGGCTACTGGCTGTACCTGGCCGGCGCGTCGACGCTTTGGCTCGGGCTGCTCGTCCGCGCGGCGCCGGATGCCGGCTGGTTCGCCTACCCGCCGCTCAGCGAGGGGCGATTCGCGCGGACGCTCGGCGTCGACCTGTACGCGACTGCCGTGCCGATGCTCGAGCTCGCAGCCATCGTCGCGGCGGTCGAGCTCGTCGTCTCGATCCTCACGCACCGAGCGCCGGGCATGTCGCTGAACCGGATGCCGCTCTACGCCTGGTCGGTGCTGGTGATGGCCGGGATGATCGTGATCGCCATGCCGGCGCTCGTCGTCGACGGGCTGCTCCTGGAAGCGGACCGCGCGCTCGGAACCGCGTTCTTCGATCCCATCGCCGGCGGGTCACCGCTCCTGTGGCAGCACCTCTTCTGGTTCTTCGGCCACCCCGAGGTCTACATCATGATGCTCCCCGGCGTCGGGATCGTCGCGATGATCACCGCGACCTTCGCGCGGCGGCGGACGATCGGCTACACGCTCGTCGCCTACTCGCTCGTCGCCATCGGCGCGATCTCGTTCGCCGTGTGGGCGCACCACATGTTCCAGACCTCGGAGGCGACGCTCGGGATGGGGCTCTTCTCGGCGGCCACGATGTCCATCGTGATCCCGAGCGGGATCATCGTCTTCTCCACGCTCGCGACGCTCGCCTACGGCCGGCCGATCTGGCGCTTCCCGCTGCTGTACGTCCTCGCGTACATCTGGGTGTTCGTCATCGGCGGGCTGACCGGCGTCGAGATCGCCTCGATGCCGTTCGACGGCCAGGCCGAGGACACCTACTTCCTCGTCGCGCACTTCCACTACGTCCTGCTCGGGAGCGTGATCCTCCCGCTGCTCGCCGGACTCGCGTTCTGGTGGCCGAAGCTCGTCGGCCGCCTGCCGAACGAGCGGCTCGGCGTCGCGTCGTTCGTCCTGGTCTTCGCGGGCGTCAACCTGACGTTCTTTCCGATGCACCTCGCGGGCCTGCGCGGCATGCCGCGGCGCGTGTACACGTACCCGGCCGGCCTCGGCTGGGACATGCCGCAGCTGCTCGCGACGCTCGGTGCCTTCGTCCTGCTGGTCGGGCTCGTCGTCTACGCGCTCTCGCTCGTGGTGACGACGCCGGCGCCGGCGGATCCGTGGGGCGGGCCGACGCTCGAGTGGGCCACCGCGTCGCCGCCCGGCGAGCCGGCCTTCCTGACGGAGCCCGTCGTCGCGAGCCCGTACCCGCTCTGGGACACGCCGCCCGAGCCGGCGGCCGTCGGCCTGACGTCCGACGACCGCCGCGAGACGCTCGTGACGTCGTCCTGGGACGGCGTCCCGACGCAGCGCGCCGTCGAGCCCGGGCCGACGCCGATTCCGCTCCTCGCAGCGATCGGCACCGTCGTCGTGTTCCTCGGGCCGCTCGTCGACCCGACCGTCGTCGTGCTCGGGCTCCTCGTGCTCGCCGTCGCGCTGTTCGCATGGCTGGCGCCGGATCGCCTCGAGCTGGATGAGGAGTGGCTGCGTCGCGGGCCGAAGGATGCGCCGCCGCTCGCCACCCACAGCGCCGACCTCGGGCTCCGCCCGCCGGCGATCAACGGAACGATCGGCCTGCTCGCCGCGGCTGCGGTCGCGCTCTTCGCGCTCGTTAGCTCGTACTTCTACCTGCGCGTCAACGCTCCGCGGTGGCCGATCGGCGGGCTGCCGGCGCGGCCGCTGGCGCTCGGAATCGCAGCGGCCGTCGTCGCGGCGGCGGGCGGCGTGTGTGCCCTGTTCTCCGTCGCCCGCGCGCGGCGTGGCGGGCGCGCGTGGCCCTGGCTGGTCGCCGCGGCCGGGCTGCTCGCCGCGGCGATCGTCCTGCTCGTCGTCGACTCCGTGCGCCTCGACTACAACTGGGCGACGAACGCCACCGGGTCGATCGAGTGGGCGCTCGTCTTCTTCGCCGTCCTCACGCTTGCGGCGGCGGCGCCCGGGGCAGCGGTCGTCGCGGCCTACGCAGCGGCGGGGTACGTCTCGACGGCGCGCCGCCACGGGGTCACTTCGGCCGCGCTCGTGGCGTGCTTCGCGGCCGTCACGACCGTGGTGGTCGTCCTCGTCGTCCACATCTCCCCCCACGTGCTGTGAGCGACGCGTCGCTTCCAGCGCCCGTGGAGCCGGCCCGCATCCGGTGGCTCGGGCTGCGGATCGTGCTGCCCCTCGCCCTCTTCGCAACGCACGTCGTGACCGGCTTCGCGATCGCGGCCGCTCGCTGCCAGCGCGGTCTCCTGTCGGGGACGGTGCTCGGCGCAGACGCGGCCCGGCTCGCCGTCGAGGGGGTGACGCTCGTCGCGATCGCGCTCGCGTTCTGGTGCGCCGTCAGCGCGGCCGTCGACCTCACGCGCCTGACCAGGGCGGACGCAGACGTCGCCGACCCCAACGGGCTGCAGTCGTTCGCGCTCGGCGCCGTGCTCGCGCTGTCGGGGCTCGTCGGGATCTACCTCATCTGGGCGACGATCGCGATCAAGACGGAGATAGTGTGCTGACGCTGCGGGCGCTTGCCGCCGTCGTGCTGCTGGCCGCGGCCGGCTGCGGCGGCGTCGGTGAGAAGCACGCAGCCCTCGTGCAGCAGGCGTCCTGGGGGCACGCGGTCTTCGAAGGGAACTGCGCGCGGTGTCATTCCGAAGGACGGAGCGTCGACACGATCACGCGTACGTCCCTGCTGACGGGCTACCGCAACGCAGCGGCGCTCCAGCGGTTCGTCCGCGAGACGATGCCCTTCGACCGGCCGGGCCGGCTGCCGGACTCGGACTACTGGGCGGTGACCGCCTACCTGCTCGACCGCCACTCACTGCTGACGCTGCGGCCGGATCACACGCTGGGGCCATTGACGGCTGCAACGCAGCAGCTCTCCGGCGATGTCCCGCAACCCCCGGCGACCCGGCGTGGCCGGGGTCCGGCCGACGGCGTTGCCGGCGCCGACGCGGCGCGCGGCCGCGCCGAGCTGCTCGAGTTCGGCTGCGGTTCATGCCACGTCATCCCCGGCGTCACGCATGCACGCGGCCGCGTGGGGCCGTCGCTCGGGGCATTCGGCGAGCGCAGCGAGATCGCCGGGCGGATCGCCAACACGCCGGCGAACCTGATCCGCTGGATCGTGAGCCCGCAGCGAATCGAGCCGGGGACGGCCATGCCGGACCTCGGCGTCCCGGACGTCGCCGCGCGCGACATGGCGGCGTACCTCGAGGCGCTCGGCGACCCGGGGTCGCGCGCGCCGTGACCTGAACGGCTCCTGACGGGCGTGGCTGCCGTCCGCCTCTGAGGGTTAGGCTCCGCCGCGGCATGAACACACGCCATCCAGCCGTCGTCATCGCCGCCGTCGTCGTCGGCATCGCCCTGATCGTGATCGCGATCGTCTACTGGGCGGAACCGGCGAGTTCGCTGCCGTCGTTCCTGCCCGGGCACGAGGACGGGTCGAGCCATCACCACGTGAAGCACGGCATCGCAGCATTTCTCGTCGGGGTCGCACTCCTCGTCTTCGCCTGGTTCCAGACCGGCAAGAAGAACGAGGACGCCGGCGCCGCGGCGTGATCCTCGCTTCAGCTTCCGAGCCGATCACCTACTTCCAGGCGATCGTCCTCGGCCTGCTCCAGGGCGTGACCGAGCTGTTCCCGATCTCGAGCCTCGGGCACAGCGTGATCTTTCCGCAGCTCTTCGGCTGGGACATCCACCAGAACGACGACTACTTCATCACCTTCCTCGTGGCCACCCACCTGGCGACGGCGATCGTCCTCTTCCTGTTCTTCTGGCGCGACTGGATGCGGATCCTGAAGGGGCTCGGCCGCAGCCTGCGTGATCGCGGCATCGCAGCGGACGACGCCGACGCCAAGCTCGCCTGGCTGCTGGTCGTCGGGACGATCCCGGCGGGGATCCTGGGACTGCTGCTCGAGCACGCGCTGCGCGGCGTGTTCGCGTCGGCGCAGTCGGCGTCGTTCTTTCTGATGGTGAACGGCGTGTTGCTCTTCGGCGCCGAGTCGCTCCGGCGGCGCGCCCCGCAGACGGACGAGGACGACGACACGCGGATCGCGAGGCAGGTGCAGTTCCCGGGCGCGTTCCTGGTCGGCGCGGCGCAGGCGCTCGCGCTCGTTCCAGGGCTGTCCAGGTCGGGCGCGACGATGGGCGGCGGCCTGCTCGTCGGGCTGTCGCACAAGGACGCGGCCCGGTTCGCGTTCCTGCTGGCGACGCCGATCATCGGCGCCGCCGCCCTCCTGAAGCTCCCGGAGCTGGCCGGCTCCCAGGGCGACGGCGTACGCGGGCAGGCGGTGGTGGCGTCCTTGTGCTCGGCCCTGACGGCGTACCTGGCCGTCCGGTTCCTGATGCGCTACTTCGAGACGCGGACGCTGATCCCGTTCGCGATCTGGTGCCTGGCCTTCGGCGCCTTCTGCACCGTCTACTTCCTGGCCACCTGAAGCGCCGACCATTGCTTGTGGCTGACAGCCACTTGCGCGCGAGTTAGTGGCTGTCAGCCACTAAGTCCTGGTTGTGCAGGCTTCTGTCACGGTTCCGGCACGGCCGGGTGACCTGCTCGCGGCGACGATGGCCTCGTGGTTCCGAGCGCGCGCCGGTACGACCCTGTCGTCGACAGGCTCGTCCGCGAGCTCGACGATCCGGCGACATCCATGGCCGAGACCTGCCGGCGCGTCGCGGAGCGCGTTCAGGCGCTCGGCTTCACGCGGCCGAGCCTCGTGCATCTCCGGACGCTCGTCCGGACAGAGCGCGACCACCGGGAGGCCGAGCGCCAGCGCGCCGAGGAGCTCGGCGCGATCGCTCGCGACGTCGTCGCAGGAACGCTCACGAACCATGTTCCGGACCCGCACTGGATCCTCGATCGCCTCGAGCGGGCAAATGGTTGACCGCGCGCGGACTTTGTGGCTCCTTGCGACCCGGAGCATGAGTTAGTGGCTGACAGCCACTAACTCGGGTCCGGGGGCGCGCGCGACTGGCTACGGCGTCGCGAACCGCTGAACGAAGTCGAGCGCGGTCTGGGCCACCTCGCGCCAGCCGTTGTCGATGACCAGCGCGTGGCCGCGGCCGGGGATCTCGGTGAACTCGGTCACGCCCGGATTGCGCTCCTGCTTTTTGAAGGATGCGTGCGCGATCGCGTGCGGCACGGTGTTGTCCTTCTCGCCTGAGATGACCAGGAGCGGGCCGCGCTCCGGGTTCTCCGTGTCCACCTTCGTCTCGGCCCACGGGTTGAAGTTCGCCGTGGCCGCCTGGAAGAGGGGCTGGCCGGGAGCGGGCACGGCGTAGGTCTCGTAGAGCTCCTTCGCCTCCTCCTCGCTCACCGCGTTCGCGAACGCGTACCGGAACTGCTCGTACGTCAACGGGACGGCGCGGTAGTAGTTCGCCGGGTTGCGCAGCACAGGCGCCCCGGCCCGCAGCGCGGAGACCGGCAGCGGCAGGACGCCCTGGAACGGCGCCGGGTCGATGGCGACCGACGCGGAGGCGAGCCCGCGCCCCGCGATGATCTGCGCGAGTAGCCCGCCGAACGAGTGCCCGATCACGGCGGGCTTGCGCTCGAGCCCCGCGATGACCTCGTCGAAATGATCGGCGACCTCGCCGACGCCCTTGCGCGCGAAGACCTCCGGGTGCTCGTTCGCCTCCTCGACCGTCTCCGGATCGTCCGGCCACCCGGGCTGGACAGCCGCGTAGCCGGCCTGCTCGAACACCTCCGCCCAGCGATCCCAGCTCGACGGCAGGAGCCAGAGGCCATGGACGAAGACGACGGGCGGCTTGCCGGACTCGTTCGCGCGGGTGACCTGCGCGGCCTCGTGCTCGGTCACGGTGGATGCGGCGGTGGACATCGGACCCTCCCTTTTGGCGCTCGGCGACCCCGCAGCGAGCGTACCCGGCCCGGCAAGATCCACCGGTGGAGCTGAGCGCGACCGACAGCCTGATCCTCGTCGGAGTGATCCTCGCCGCCGTCGCCCTGCTCGCGACCGCCGAGGCGCTGCGGGTGCCGTACCCGATCCTCCTCGTCCTGGGCGGGCTCGCGCTCGCGTTCATCCCGGGCATGCCGACGATCACGCTCGATCCCAGGCTGGTGCTTGTCGCGATCCTGCCGCCGCTCCTCTACGCGGGCGCGTACTTCACGTCCCTGCGCGAGGTGCGGGCGAACATCGCCGAGATCTCGCTGCTCGCCGTCGGGCTCGTGCTTGCGACGACGGTGGTCGTCGCCGCCGTCGCCCACGCCATGATCCCGGGCCTCGCCTGGCCGACGGCATTCGTTCTCGGCGCGATCGTCTCGCCGACCGACCCGACGGCGGCGACGGCGATCGCCGTGCGTGTGGGGCTCCCGCGGCGCCTGGTCGGGATCATCGACGGCGAGAGCCTCGTGAACGACGGCACCGCGCTCGTCGCCTACCGGTTCGCCGTCGCCGCCGTCGTCACCGGCTCGTTCTCGCTGGTCACCGCGCCGGCCCGTTTCCTGCTCAACGTCGTCGGCGGGATCGCCATCGGCCTGGCCGCGGGCTACGTGGTGCGCCGGGTGCGCAGGCGCCTCGACAATCCGCCGCTCGAGCTCGCGATCGCGCTCTGCAGCGGCTACGTCGCCTACCTCCCCGCCCAGGCGGCCGGGGTCTCCGGGGTGCTGGCCGCCGTCACCATCGGCGTCTACATGGGCTGGTACACGCCCGAGCTGACGACCGCCCAGACGCGCCTCCAGGGCGCGGCCGTCTGGAACATCACGCTCTTCGTCCTGAACGTCGTGCTCTTCACGCTGGTCGGCCTCCAGCTCCCGGGCATCGTCGACGCGCTGAAGGGCCTGCGCTCCTGGCAGGACCTCGTCTCCTGGGGCGTGGCGATCACGTTCACCGTGATCGCGATCCGGTTCGTCTGGCTCTTCGTGACCTCCTGGCTCCCGCGGCCCGTGCGGCCCGGCGACGGGGCGAGCAGCTGGCGCTCGAACGTCGTCCTCGGCTGGGCCGGCATGCGAGGTGCGGTATCGCTCGCCGCGGCGCTCGCCCTCCCGTTGACCACGGACGCGCACGACCCGTTCCCGAACCGCGCGCTGGTCATCTTCCTGACGTTCACCGTGATCATCGGGACCCTCGTCGGCCAGGGCCTGACGTTCCCCGCCGTGATCCGGCTCGTGGGCATCGAGGACGACGGACTCGCCGAGAAGGAGGAGGCCAAAGCGCGTATTCGCGCCGCGCAGGCGGCCCTCGCGCGCCTGGACGAGATCGCGGACGAGGGCTGGGCCTACGACGACACGGTCGAGCGGGCGCGAGGCCAGTACACGTTCCGCGTCGACCGCTACCGGGATCGGTTCGATCCCGAGACCGACGGCGTGCGCGAGGCGCGCTCGGCCCAGTACCAGCGCCTCCGGCGCGAGCTCCTCGCAGCCGAGCGCGGCGCCGTCCTCGACCTGCGCCGCCAGGGCGTGATCGACGACGAGGTGATGCGGCGCGTGACCCGCGACCTCGACCTCGAGGAGGCGCGCCTGGATCTCTGAAGATCACTCAAGGGAGGGCTGAACGGGCCCGAGGAGGCCTTCGATCCGACCACGAGACGCCGGCGTGCGGCCGCCGCCCCATCACTTGATGCCCCGCGACGGTGCTGCCCGGGCCGCGGGGCGCCTGGCCCGCCACGTCCGCGATGGTCGCGCGTGGTTCGAGCAGGCCCCTGGCGGCGGCGCCGACTTCCGCGTCTGGCTGCCGGCGCGGCAGCCGGCGTAGTTACGCGCGCGCCAGAGCCGGGCCTGTCGGCGCGAACCGCGCGGCGGCCTTCAGCACCGGCCACGCCGTCATGCGGACGGAGCGCGCGGCGACGCCGAGTGCCGGCTCGTGCACGGCGCTCCAGCGCAGGCCGTACTCGGCGCGGAGCCGAGGGCCGAGCAGCCAGGCCGTCGAAAGGCGGTGCGCCGGCACGAGCACGCGCATCGGCGCCGGCAGCGGCGCGTCGAGGATCACCCGGCCGACATCGCGTGCGGGTGGCGTCACGACCAGCTCTGGCCCGCCGAGCATGTCGCGCACGTACTCCCGGAACTCGCCCAGCGTGGCGGGCAGCACGCCCTCCGGCACGCCGAATAGCCCTGCTACGAGGGCCATCTCCCGGTAGTAGCGCTCCTCCTCGGCGGCGTCCAAGCTGGCGACGAAGCGGGTGAACACCGCGAGCGACGAGTGGACGAGCGTCGCATGCACCCAGAGCATCAGCGCCGGGTCGTCCGCGCGGTACGTCGTCCCCGAGGGGAACGGGCCCGCCGGCTCGACGAGCGTTCCGTGAACCGGCTCGTGCACGCGCTGGACGGCCTCGCCCGCCCGCTCCGCCTCCTGCTTCGTCCCATACGCCATCAGGTACAGCGCGCGCAGCGTCCGCAGCAGCCGCCGCCAGAGGTCGTTGCGGTAGTCCGAGTGCTGCGTCACCCCTGCGGCGACGAGCGGGTGCGCGACCTGGAGCAGCACGGCCGGGCCGCCGCCGAGGAAGGGCACGACCGGCGAGTTGCCGAGCCGGCGGATTAGGCTCTCGGGCGCAAAGTACCCGTCGCGGCTGGCCATCCGCTCGGCGTGCGTCCGCTCCGGCACCCCGACAGGGTGCCTGCCGCGTCAGCCCGAGTCGAAGTCGATGACGAGCCGCGGCGGCGACTCGAGCGTCTGCACCTTGTAGGCGGCCTTGTCGGCGAGCCCGATCGTCCAGGTCAGGACCGCCTCGAAGTCGCCGGTGCGGACGACGTCCTTGACGACGGAGGTGCCCGCGTCGGCGCCCGAGATGCGCTTCGGCCCTTTGTAGACGATCACGCACTCGCCGCTGTTCAGGTCGAAGCCGGAGGCCGGCTGCATCAGCACCTGCACGTAGTCGGAGCCGGCGATGTTCACGGGCTTGCCGGACCCGTCCTCCTTGATCGGCGGCTCGATGTACGAGATCACGTAGCCCGGCAGGAAGTTGTCGAAGGTGAAGGTGACGCGGTCGTAGCCGGCGTGGCGGCCGACGGCGAGCCCTTTCATGAGCGCGGAGAAGTCGGCCTTCGACGTGGAGGTCACGGGGTCGGTCGAGGCACCGGAGAGCGTCCCGCCGCCTGAGCCGGAGCTGCCGCCCGATGAGCCGCCGCACGCGGCGGCGGCCAGGGCGAGGAACGCTATGAGGGCCGCGGCGGCACGGGCCACGGCGGGAATGCTATTCGCCGCGCGCGCCGGAGAGCTCGAGCAGCTCGCGCAGCATCCGGTTCACGTCGGCGCCGCGGTCGAAGCGGAGGTGCCCCTCGGCGTCCAGCGGCCACTCGGAGGGGTCGCGGTCCCACGCGAGCTCGAGGCCGTTGCCATCGGGGTCGCGCAGGTACAGGGCCTCGTGCGTGCCGTGGTCATTGGCGCCGTCGAGCGGCCAGTCTGCGCGGACGAGCCGGCCGAGGGCATCGGCAAGCGCCTCGCGCGTCGGGTAGCGGATCGCGACGTGATACAGACCCGTCGTTCCGGCCGGGGGCGGAGAGCCGCCTTTCGATTCCCAGGTGTTGAAGCCGAGGTGGTGGTGGTAGCCGCCGGCCGAGAGGAAGAGCGCCTGGTCGCCCATCTGCGACACGACGTCGAACCCGAGGATGCCCACGTAGAAGTCGCGGATCCGCTGGATGTCGGCCGTCTTCAGGTGCACGTGGCCGATGTCGACGCGCGCATCGATCGGCCGCTCGGCATGGCTGACAGGTGTGACGGTCATCTCATTCATGTCGATAAGTATACTTGATCGCGCAACTATCTGTCGAGTGGCTTGCGGCCCTGCTCGAGCATCTCGACGAACCCTGCGATCCGCCGCGCGCGCGTCTCCGGCCGCTTCGCGTCGTGCGTCCGATAGAGGATCGCGTAGCGGTTCTGGCGGTCGAGCTGCTCGAAGAACGCGAGCGCCTTCGGATTCGCGTCGAGCGCCTGCTGGAGGTCGTCGGGCACCGTGATGCGGCTCGACGAGTCGTAGGCGGCCTCCCAGCGGCCGTCCGACTGCGCCGCCTCGACCGCCGCCGCCCCGGCCGGCCGCATGCGACCTTCCTTCGTCAGGCGCGCGACGTGCTCGCAGTTGATCTTCGACCATTTGCTGCGCTTCGTCCGCGGCGTGAAGCGTTGGAGGTAATACGTCTCGTCGAAGCGGGCGACCTGGCCGTCGATCCAGCCGAAGCAGAGCGCGACCTCGAGCGCCTCGGCGTAGTTGACCGTCGTGACGCCGGTGTTCTTCTTGGCGAACTTCAGCCAGACCCCCCGGGCGTCGGCGTGGTGCTGCTCCAGCCACTCCTCCCAGGCAGCCTGCGAGGGCAGCTCCTCCACGGGGAGATCGTCGGACATCTAAGACTTCTCCTGCCGCCGGCGCCACCGATGCAGCTCCTTGGACTTGAAGCGCGATTTGGACTCGGGCTCCGGCGGCTTCGGGTCGTGCTCCTCCAGCCACTTCGCCGCCTCGTCCTCCGGGTCGAGACCGGTCTGGCGCTCGCGCTCGGCCCGCTTCTTCGCCCCCTCGCGCGTCGGCTTGCGCACGGCCTCCACGCTACCCTCACCGCATGAGTGAGGAGATGACCCGCGCCCAGTACGACAAGCTGGCCGCCGACCTGGCCGAGCTCGAGGGCCCGAAGCGGGCCGAGATCATCGAGGCGATCGCCGTCGCTCGCGGCTACGGCGACCTGTCCGAGAACTTCGAGTACCACTCGGCGAAGAACGAGCAGGGGCTGCTCGAGCGGCGGATCACAATCCTGCGCGCCCGGCTCGAGAACGCGACCGTCGTCGACGGCACGGGCTCCGAGGTCGTCCACGCCGGGCACACGATCGTCGTCGAGAACGAGAACGGGGACCGGATCGAGGTCGAGCTGTCGCCGCTCGGCGGAGCCGGAACGGCCTCCCCCACGTCGCCTCTCGGCGCCGCCGTGATCGGCAAGCGCATCGGCGACACGGTCGAGGTCGCCGCGCCCCGCGGGGCGTGGAAGGCCACGATCGTCGACCTGCACGACTGAGCGCGCCGTGAGCGACGCGCCGCCGATGGAGCTCGGCTACGCGCGCACCGACCTTCGCCGGCAGCTCGTCGACGCCGTCCTGCGCGACGAGAAGACGGCGACCGCCGGCCTCCGCTCGGACTACGGCCCGGACGACCGGCTGCCGGAGGCGGGGGACCGCTCGCTCCTGCTCGGCTGGGACGACGAGCCCGTCGGGGTGGTCGAGACGACGGAGGTTCGCGTCGTGCGCGCCGCGGACGTCGACCTGCAGTTCGCGCGCGACGAGGGCGAGGGCTTCGAGTCGGTCGCGGACTGGCGCGCCGCCCACGAGCGTTTCTGGGCGGGGCAGGAGATCACCGATGACACGCTGGTCGTCGCGGAGCGCTTCCGGCTGCTCGAGCGGTACTAGCCGTGGAGGTCGCAGCCACCGATTACCACACCGCCGGCGAGCCCTTTCGGATCGTCACGGCAGGCGTCCCGCCGATCGGCGGCGAGACCGTCGCCGAGCGCCGTGAGCAGGCGGCCGCACGGCCGGACGTCGACGCCGTTCGCCGGCTGCTGTGCCACGAGCCGCGCGGCCACGCCGACATGTACGGCTGCTTCCTCGTCCCGCCCGACGACGGCGGCGCCGACCTCGGCGTCCTCTTCTGGCACAAGGACGGCTACTCGACCGCGTGCGGGCACGGGACGATCGCGCTCGGTGCCTGGGCGGTCGAGTCCGGCGGCATCGCCGCCCCGGCCGACGGCACCGTCGACATCACGATCGACGTTCCGTCCGGGCGGGTGGTCGCCGCCGTTCGCATGCGCGAAGGCACGGTCGAGGCGGTCGCGTTTCGCAACGTGGCCGCCAGCGTGGCGGCGCGCGACGTGCCTGCGGCGGGAACGACGGTCGACGTCGCCTTCGGCGGCGCCCTCTATGCGTCGCTTCCTGCCGCGCGCGTCGGGCTCTCCGTGACACCCGAGCGGCTGCCGGAGATCATCGCCGCCGGGCGCGAGATCAAGCACGCGCTGGCCGGCAGCCCGGCCGCGGAGCACCCGAACGACCCGCGGCTCTCGGGGATCTACGGCGTCATCTTCCACGAGGAGCTCGGCCCGCTCCACCAGCGCAACGTGGCCGTGTTCGCCGACGGCGAGATCGACCGCTCGCCCTGCGGCTCAGGCACCTCGGCACGCCTGGCGCTCCTCGCCGCGGACGGCGTCCTCGAACCGGGCGACGAGCTCCGCCACGACTCGATCGTCGGCACGACGTTCCTGGGCCGCATCCTCGGCGAGACGCCGGCAGGGCTCCTCACCGAGGTCGAGGGGACGGCCTACCGGACCGGCGAGCACCGCTTCGTGCTCGACCCGCGCGACCGGCTCGGCACCGGCTTCGTCTTACGGTGAGACCGGCTCCGCCGACGGGACGTTCTATCTGATCGACCCCGCCTGAGCTCCGATTCACCCACCGGTGGGGACTAGGCATCGCGGCGCCGCCGTGCAACACTCGAATGGCCCAATCCTCCGACGAAAAGGCCCGCTTTTGCGGGCCTTTCGTCTCTCCTGGAAGGCCACCGTAGAATCGCCGAGTGGCGACGGCCCATCCCAATCCGGTCATCCGCGGGAAGCGCGTCTACCTGCGCCCGCTCGAGCGCGAAGACCTGGAGCGGACGGTGCCCGCGATCAACGACCGCGAGATCTCGCACTTCACGGGCTTTCCCATGCCGGTGGGGAAGACGGGCGCCGAGCGCTTCTACGAGGAAGAGGTCTCGAAGAAGCACGGCGAGTCGGCCTACTTCTTCGCGATCTGCCAGGTCGGCTCGGCGGAGGTCATCGGCGAGTGCAGCTTCCACGACCTCCGCGCCGGGATGCGCGCGGACGTCGGCATCTTCATGCTGCCCGCCTACGTCGGCCGCGGCTTCGGCACCGATGCCATGAACGCGCTCGTCGACTTCGGCTTCGGCGAGCTGATGCTCGAGCGGATCGGCCTCGTCGTCGACCCCGACAACGAGCGCGCGATCAGCTCGTACGAGAAGTGCGGCTTCGCGCGCGAGGGCGTGATGCGGGCGTACCGCCGGCACCGCGGGCGGATCATGGACGCGCTCGTCATGTCGATCACGCGGCCCGACTGGGACGCGCTCGACCGGCCACGGGCGTGGGATTACGCGACGCCGAGGGCGAAGAAGGCCCCCGCCTCGGCCAGGTCGCGGGCCCGCTCACGAACGCGCTAGCGGACGGCGCGCGCGGACGAGCAGGTCGAGCGCGACTACGTCGGCGTCGCGGCGCTCGACCACGTCGGCCCGCTCGACCTCGAGGCCTTCGAGATCTCCGGCGACCTCTTCGGGCGTGGCGAGCACGCGTGCGTCCTGGGGGCCGCCGTGCCCGTGCTCCAGGTTGCTGCGATCGTGCGCGACGACGAGCAGCGTCCCCCCGGGCGCGACGGCCGACGCGGCGGCGCGCAGAACGTGCCGGCGCTCTCCTGCGGGCAGCTGGAGGTAGAGGATCGCGACGAGGTCGAACGCCTCCTGCGGCGGGTCGTACTCGAGCAAATCGGCGTCGACCCAGGTCGGGTCGACTCCGCGGGCGGCAGCCAGGCCGCGGGCCTTGTCGAGCCCTACGCCTGCGAAGTCGACGCCGGTGACCTCCCATCCATGCTCCGCGAGCCAGACCGCGTTGCGGCCCTCGCCGCAGGCAAGGTCGAGCGCGCGTCCTGCCGGCAGCGCCTCCGTCTCGGCGACCAGGAATCGGTTCGGCTGGGCGGTCCAGAGCAGTTCCGAGCCCGTATAGCGTCGATTCCAGTCGTCGCGCTTCACGCGCGCAGGATGCCTGTCAGTAGTTCGGGAGGACACGCAGCGTCGATCGCCACACGGTGCGGAGCACCTCCCCCGTGGCGCCGTCGACCACGGCGATGTGACCCAGGCGGTCCGGGAGCGTCACGTACGCGAGCCCGCCCTGGGTCTGAACCTCGGTGATCGGCGTCGTGCCGAACAGGTGGGCGCGCACCGTGCCGTCGAGGGCGTAGACGGTCACGCCGACCCCCGTCGGCGCAGACGTCGCCGTGTCCCAGCCCGCGCCGAATGCGAGCAGCGAATCGCCTGTCATGACCGCTGCCGCGGCGTCCGGCTGAATCATCCGCCCCGCGCCGCTGCCGGTGTCGACGAAGACGAGGCCGCTCGGGCTCAGCACCTCGCGCACGACATTCCCGAGTGCGTCCCTGGTCGTCGAACCGTCTGTCCCGACGACGGCCAGCCGGCCGTCGCCCAGCGAGAGCGCGTGGCGCGTCGGGCCGGGCGCGATCTTCGCGAGCGTGCGCGAGACGGTGTAACCGACCGTCATCGCCGACAGGTCGATCTCGGCGACCGGCTCGTCTGCGCCCACGACCCACGCGCGGTTTGCCAGGTCGTCCACGGCCAGCCCGGGCGACCGCATGCCATCGGCTTCCGCGCCGGCATAGACGCGGTCGAGCACCGTCGAGCGCAGCGCGCCTGCGGCGCCGACCACCGCGACCCGGGCGGGCGCGAGCGTCTGGCGCGCTCCGATGAGCAGCACGGCCCGTGCGCCGTCCGGCGCGACGTCGAGCAGGGAGCCGCCCAGCGGCTTGCGCCACAGCACTTTCGCCGTGCCGGCGTCGATGGCCGCGACCGACGTGCCGGCCTGCGCGAGGAGGATCCGCCCGGAGAGCCACATCAGTGGCCGCACGAGCACGCGCCCGAAGCCGACCGACCCGGCCAGCCGCAGCGTGTCGAGCCGGACGAACTGGATCCGACCGGTCGGCCGGTCGAGGGCGAGGAGCGTCCCGTCCGGGGAACGCAGGTGATACGCCCAGTCGAACGGCATGCTGAGCGACCGGCGACCGAGCGGTTTCAACGTCACGGGATCTGC
>Ga0136846_1238475_pt1 | contig 16055 bp, 13 predicted proteins | sample HopSoiMetagenom2_FD_96841 | JGI IMG/M metagenome (GOLD analysis project Ga0136846, IMG submission 96841) | Grasslands soil microbial communities from Hopland, California, USA - 2 Assembly 2016 (version 4) | ecosystem: Environmental > Terrestrial > Soil > Grasslands | place: USA: Hopland... | reverse complement strand
CGAACTGGCCTGCATTGCTCCCTCGCCCCTTCGGGGAGAGGGCTGGGGTGAGGGGCCTGGGCCTCTGAGCAAACATGAACTTGTCATGCGTCAACCCCGCCCTCTTCAAACCTCGTAGGGGAAAAATTTGCTCCAACGGCCATCTTCCGCGTGTCCAGCGTACGTAAAGGTCAGGTTGTTGAAGGAGAGCGAAGGGTGCGGGCGCATCGCCCTTCCACACGAGGATCTCGCCGTCGAGCACGGTCCCGTCGGGTAGCCCTTGCGCCAGCTTCACGACTTCGGGAAAGCGCTCGGTCATCAGTTCCTCGCCGCGCGACCAGATCCAGACGATGCCGGCGCGCTTCACGATCTGCGCGCGGATGCCGTCGTACTTCCACTCGACGATCCAGTCAGCCGGTGGGCCGAGCCAATGGTGGAAACTCTCGTGAAGGCCTTCGATCGCATGGGCGAGGAAGAACGGGTAGGGTTGGCCGGAGTCGGTGTTGCCGATGATGTCTTGTGAGATGAGTTGCCGAAAGCCCTCTGCACTCGGCCGTGCTGTCTTGTCGGTGAACCCCATCATGCGCTGCGCCACCACCTTCGGATCCAGCCCCGCGTGCTCGGCAAGCGCGCGCTGTACAAGCAGCTTGCTCACACCGACGCGAAAGCCACCGCCGATGAGCTTGGTCAGCAAGAATCTGCCCGAAGAGTCGAGCTCATTCCAGTAGGCCGCTATGCGCAGCGCCTGCTCTTCAGGTGCAAGCTCGCGCAAGGGCAACAGGCGCTGCTCGACCCACTGCGCCAGGTTCACGTCGTTGAGCGAGGGTGCAGGCGGCAGCACATGGGCAATGGTTTCGGCCAGATCGCCCACGGCCTGATAACACTCCTCGAACAGCCATTCGGCGATGCCCGCCCGCTGGCAGGCGAGCGCTCTCAACACGCCTGTGGGCACGACTTGTCGCGGCTTGCCGCCAGCCAGAAAGTACACCGCCCACGCGGCATCGGCATCATCGACCTGTGCGAAGTAGCGCTTCAAGGCCTGCACTTTGGCCGTGGTGGGGGTGCTCGCATCGAGCTCGTTGAAGAGCTGCGAAAAACGCCTCACTCGGTGCCCTCTTCCGACTCGGCAGACGTGGTGTCGGCTTGCACGGGCGACTCTTGCGCGTCATGGCGTTCGTCGTCGTACTCGGTGTGGAACGCGCCGGCCTGCAAGCCTTGCTCCTGCAGCCAGCGAACCATCACTGCTTCATAGCCATGGGTAACGATGACGCGCTGCGCCCCGGTGGCTTCGATGGCGCGTTGCAAGCCGGGCCAGTCGGCATGGTCTGAGAGCACGAAGCCGCGGTCGACACCGCGCCGCCTTCGTGCGCCGCGCAGTTGCATCCAGCCGCTCGCAAACGCATCGCTCGGGTCGCCGAAGCGCCGAACCCATGCACTGCCGAGCACCGAAGGAGGCGCCACCACGAGAGCGCCCTTCAACAGACCCTTGTCGGTGACGTCGTTGAAGTACAGCGTAGGCGGCAAGGCCACGCCTGCAGCCCGGTAGGCGCGGTTGATCGTCTCGATGGCGCCATGCACGACGATGGGTCCGATGCTCGCATCGACACCCGCCAAAATGCGTTGCGCCTTGCCGAAGCTGTAGCCCATCAGCAGACTCGCACGCCCGGCCTCGGCATTGGCCTGCCACCAGGCGTTGATGTCGTCGAAGACCTCGCGCTGCGGGCACCAGCGGTAGATGGGCAGGCCGAAGGTCGACTCGGTGATGAAGCAATCGCAGCGCACCGGCTCGAATGGCACGCAGGTGTTGTTGGCGTCGCCGCGCCCGCAGACGAAGTAGTCGCCCGACGCCACCCACACCCGGCCATCGTGCTCGAGCCGAACCTCCGATGAACCGAGCACATGGCCCGCTGGATGAAGGCTCAGGCGCACGCCGTGATGCTCGATGACTTCCCCATAGGGCAGCGTCTGCAGATTGATATCGTCGCCCAGCCGCGAACGCAGCACACCCTCCGACTGCTGCGACGCGAGGTAGTGCGCATTGCCCATGCGCGCATGGTCTCCGTGTGCGTGCGTGATGACGGCACGGTCCACCGGACGCCACGGGTCGATGTAGAAGTCCCCGGGCGGACAGTACAACCCCTCTGGACGTTCAATGACGAGGTCCTGGGTTGCGCAAGACTGCACGGCCACCGCTCGCTCAGAGGCTGAGATCATTTCGATGGGTGTCCGGGCAGCACGTCCAAAGGCGCCTGCTCTAGTGCAGTGTTCCACGCGTTGCGGAACATAAGACCGCGTCTTTGGCCCCATGACGTCGTTGCACTGGCATTTGCAACGACGAGCAGTCGGCTTAATGCGTGATGAGCGCCCATGATCGGAATGCCCTCAGCCGCTTCAGTCAGTATTTGCCTGTTGCACCCGCGATGCGCAGGTAAACATGCGCACACCACGCGACGAAACCGCGCCTCACTGCCCCCTCGACGCTGCGGCGCGATCGATTGCGCTCGATCTGGCGCGAGACGGCAAATGCGCGATCGAACTCTGTCGCGAGTTGCGCATTGAAGCCCGCATCGCGCACGACGACATTCGCTTCGAGGTTCAAGAGCAGGGACAGCGGATCGATGTTGGAACTGCCCACCGTCGCCCACTCGTCGTCGGTGAGCGCCACCTTGGCATGCAGGAAGGCAGGCGTGTATTCGAAAATCTTCACGCCCGCCGCAAGCAGTTCGTCGTACAGCGTTCGCGCAGCGAGTCCGGCAAAACGGTAGTCGAGCTTGCCTTGCAACAACAGTCTCACCTGCACGCCACGCCGCGCCGCCTGGCGCAGTGCCGTGCGAAAACCGGACCCCGGATAGAAATACGGCGACGCCAGATCGATGCGCGATTGCGCCTTGCGAAGCGCCGCGATGTAGCTGCGTTCAATGGTGCGACGCCGCCGCAGGTTGTCGCGCAACACGAAGGCGGCCCGCACAGGGGGCAAGTCGCTGAGCTTCGTCCTGTTGGGCTTGAGGCTTGGCATGCGCATGCGCTTGATGAGGCGCTTGGCATGCGCCACGGGTTCGGCGCCACGCGCGAGCGCCATCACGTCTTCGCGAAAGTTCTGGCCCAGTTGCGCGCGCGTCCAGACTGCCCGGCCCGCTTGCTCGATGGGTGCAACCACCGGCCCTCTCAACTGCACCGCGAAGTCGAGCCGCGGCTCATCTGTCCAGCCATGGCCCAGGTCCAGCCGGTCGTCGATGATGTTGACTCCGCCAACGAAAGCCACCTCGCCGTCGACCACGCAGAGCTTTTGATGAAGCCGCCGCAACTGCCCGGGCTGGAGCCAGTTCCACCAGCGGTTGATGGGCCGGAAGATCGTGACCCCCACGTTGGCGTCGCACAAGAGCCGCCAGATGTCGAGAATCGTCGCGCGGCTGCCGAAGCCGTCGATCACCACCTTCACTTGCACGCCTCGATGCGAAGCGTCAGCCAGGGCGCGGGCGACCGCCAAGGCGGCCGGGTCGTTGTTGAAGATATAGGTCGCCAACCACACCTCGTGTTCGGCCTTCGCCACCGCCGCGATCATCGCCGGGAAAAGCTCACCGCCGCCGCGCAGCAACGTGACCTCGTTGCCGCCGGTGAACACCGCGCGGGGCACCAAGCGCGACAGCGGATCGAAGGGCGCGTCCTCTTCCACCTGCGGGACGGGACCCGATGGGTCGTGGGGTTCGGCGACTCGCGCGATGGATGGGCGTTTCAATCGAGCTCGAGTTCCGCCACGCAGGGCAAGTGGTCCGACATGCGCGCCCAGGTATTGCCGCGCGGGACGAAGGCGGAGGTGCAGCGAAACCCGCGGGTGTAGATGCGGTCCAGCGCGAACACCGGTACGAGCGACGGAAAGGTCCGCAGCGGCGACGCACCGTCGGGCGTCGCCCGACGCAGACCGGTGGCGCGCATGGGCCCGTCGAGCTTCTCGCCCCAATCGTTGAAGTCGCCTGCGAGCACGAGGCGTTCGTTCCTGGGCACCTCGGCCTTGATGAAGGCATTGATGCGCTCGATCTGCCGCACGCGGCTGGAATGCATGAGGCCCAGGTGCGCCACGATGCAGTGCACCACCTCGCCATTCCAGTTCACCGGCACATGCAGCAGCCCCCGCTGCTCGAAGCGATGGTCAGACACGTCACGGTGCCCGATGTCGCCGATGGGCCAACGCGACAGCAGCGCATTGCCGTGTTCGCCGTCCTTGGTCACCGCGTTGGTGCGGTAGGCCACGTCATAGCCCTCGGGCGCGAGATAGTCCGCCTGCGGCATCTTGGGCCAGCCGACGTGAGTATCCTGAAACTGCTTGGCCTCGGCATGGTTGAAAAGACGCACCTCCTGCAAGTAGACGAGGTCGGCATCGAGCGCTTCGATGCCAAGGCCGAGGTTGTGGATCTCAAGCCGCTTGCGCGGGCCCATGCCGCGAACGCCCTTGTGGATGTTGTAGGTGGCCACGCGAAGCACGTGGCTCGGGTGCATCGAGGTGTTGGCGAAGCGCATTGAGCGCGAGGCCGGGGGTGTCATGCGTTGAACCTCGGCAGCATCAGGATGGCTTCGGCATTGGACGAAGAGAAGCAGCGGTCGGCCGCCTCGCGCCAGGGCAGCCACTCGAAGCAGGAATGCTCTCGCGACGCCAGCGTGACGGCAATGTCTCGCGGCACCTGCAGGCTGAAGACATGCTCGGTGTTGTGAGTGACGTGCGGCTCATAGCGATGTCGCCAAACGGGATAGATCTCGTAGATGTTGCGCAGATTCCAGTCACGCAACGCAGAAACCGGCACTTCGGGCGAGCCAATGATGATTCCGGTTTCTTCGGCGACTTCGCGCACGGCGGTGAGCTCCAGTTCTTCTTCCACGGTGTCCTTCGAGCCAGTGACACTTTGCCAGAAGCCGGGCTTGTCGGCGCGCTCAATCAAGAGCACGTCGAGATCGGCCGTGTGAATGACGACGAGCACGGATTCAGGGATCTTGTAGGGCCGATTCATGGAAAGGCAATCAACGTTCCTGACGGGATCCGTCGGATGGGAAAGCGCAGGCCTGTGCAACCTGAGAGGCTTGAGCCTGTCGAAAACACGCTGCGCTTTGCCCGCTCACCGAGGTCACCACGCTGATCCGGAAACAAAAAAGGGCGCGGAAGAGGCGCCCTTTTTATTCTGCATCAGCGACGCGTTCAAGCCGCCGCCGTCGGCTGCGGATTCCTCAGCCGAATGTGCAATTCGCGCAACTGCTTCTCGTCCACCGGACTCGGCGCGTGCGTGAGCAAACATTGTGCGCGCTGAGTCTTCGGGAAGGCGATCACGTCGCGGATGCTTTCGGCGCCGGTCATCATCGTGACAATGCGGTCGAGGCCGAAGGCCAGGCCGCCGTGTGGGGGCGCGCCATACTGCAGCGCATCGAGCAGGAAGCCGAACTTCAGCTGCGCATCTTCAGGGCTGATCTTCAGCGCATCGAATACCTTGCTCTGCACATCGGCACGGTGGATACGCACCGAGCCGCCGCCCAGTTCCCAGCCGTTGAGCACCATGTCGTAGGCCTTGGCGATGCACGCGCCCGGGTCGCTGTCCATCAAATCCTCGTGCCCGTCCTTGGGCGCCGTGAATGGATGGTGTACGGCGTTCCAGCGCTGGCCTTCCTCGTCGTACTCGAACATCGGGAAGTCGACCACCCACAACGGCGCCCACTTGTCGGTGAACAAGCCGTTGGCGCGACCAAACTCGCTGTGGCCGAGCTTGACGCGCAGTGCGCCAATCGCATCGTTGACGACCTTTTCCTTGTCGGCACCGAAAAAGAGAAGATCGCCGGTCTGCGCGCCGGTGCGCTTCAGGATTTCCGTCAACGCCGCGTCGTGCAGGTTCTTGACGACCGGTGACTGCAGACCCTCGCGTCCCTTGGTCAAGTCGTTGACCTTGATCCAGGCCAGGCCCTTGGCGCCGTAGATCTTCACGAACTCGGTGTAACCGTCGATTTCGCCCCGGCTCATTTCGCCGCCCTTGGGAACGCGCAGCGCCACCACGCGGCCGCCCTTGGTGGTCGCTGGCGTGCTGAACACCTTGAAGTCGACCGAGGCCATCACGTCGGTGAGTTCTGTGAACTCGAGGTTGACACGCAGATCGGGCTTGTCGCTGCCGAAGCGGTGCATGGCTTCCGAATACTTCATCACTGGGTAGTCACCCAGTTCGACACCGATGGTTTTCTTGAAGACCGAGCGGATCATGCCTTCGAACATCGAGCGGATCTCTTCCTCGGTGAGGAAGCTGGTTTCGATATCGATCTGCGTGAACTCGGGCTGGCGGTCAGCGCGCAGGTCTTCGTCGCGGAAGCACTTGGTGATCTGGTAGTAGCGGTCGAAGCCCGCCACCATCAGCAGCTGCTTGAACAGCTGCGGCGACTGCGGCAGAGCGAAGAACATGCCTTCATTGACGCGGCTCGGGACGAGGTAGTCGCGTGCGCCTTCGGGCGTGCTCTTGGTCAGCATCGGCGTCTCGATGTCGATGAAGCCATGCTCGTCGAGGAACTTGCGCGTTTCCATCGCGACGCGATACCGCAGCATCATGTTCTTCTGCATCGTCGGGCGGCGCAGGTCGAGCACGCGGTGCGTGAGGCGGGTCGTTTCCGACAGGTTCTCGTCGTCGAGCTGGAAAGGCGGCGTGACGCTCGCGTTCAGCACCTCGACCTCATGAGCCAGCACTTCGATCTTGCCGCTCGTGAGGTTGACGTTTTCCGTGCCGGCCGGGCGCGCGCGAACTTTGCCGACGATCTTCAGGCAGAACTCGTTGCGAACAATTTCCGCGGTTTTGAACATGTCCGCCCGGTCGGGGTCGCACACCACCTGCACCAGGCCTTCACGATCGCGCAGGTCGATGAAGATGACACCGCCATGGTCCCGGCGGCGATGCGCCCAGCCCATCAGTGTCACGGTCTGGCCCATCAGTGCTTCGCTGACGAGGCCGCAGTATGTCGTTCTCATGGTCGCTCCAGTATTCGGTTTCTTGTTCGCGGCAGCGGCGGGTGGTCAACCGATGCGGCGGATCTTGCGGATGTCGGGTCAGGCGCTTCGAGGCTTTGTCACAAGCCCTGACGGTTGAGCGCTTGCCGCGCGCTCAACCGTGTTGATTTCGCGCGTCGTTGACGATGACTTGCGGCGCGGGCTGAACCACACGGGACATGTGCGCCGACGGTGCAACGACGCCCATCGAGATGATGTACTTGAGGGCTTCATCCACGGTCATGGAAAGGGCAATCACGTCCTTGCGCGGCACCATGAGGAAGAAGCCGGAGGTCGGGTTCGGCGTTGTCGGTACGTACAGGCTGATGTAGTCGGCATGCAGGTGGTCGGCCGCTTCGCCGCCCGGCCTGCCGGTGACGAAGGCGATGGTCCAGGAGCCCTCGCGGGGGTACTGCACCAGCACCGCCTCGCGAAACGCATTGCCACTGCTCGAGAACAAGGTGTCCGACACCTGCTTCACCGAGCTGTAAATGGATTTGACGATGGGGATGTGAGTCAACAGCCTGCTGCCCTGCGCCAGCGCCCACTGCCCGGCGATGTTGGCGGCGAAGATGCCCGTGAGCAGCAAGCCGACGACCATCACGATCACGCCCAAGCCGGGCACCTGCTTGAGCATTTGCAGCGGCGCGTATGCTGCCGTGGGCAGCACGGCCTGGGACGCGCTCAGGAACGCCTCGAACACGCCGTCGAGGGTGTTCAAGATGGCGTGCAGCACCCAGAGGGTGATGGCGAGCGGCAGCCAGACCAGCAGACCGGCGAGCAGATATTTCTTCACGAAGACCCTAGAAAAGGCGACTCAAACGCTCGCGCTGGAACCGGTACCGCCGGAAACGCCGCTACTGCTGCTGGTGGAGGTCGAAGAAGATGACGGAGCGGCTACAGCGGGTGCGGAGTCGGTTTTTGCACTGTCGCTCTTTGCGCCTTCGCCGTTGGCGCCCTCGGACTTGGGCGCCACGGCCGCAGTGCCGGTGGCCGCCTCGGGCTTGGTGCCATTGCTGCGGAAGTCCGTCACGTACCACCCCGAGCCCTTGAGCTGGAAGCCGGCGGCGGTCAGTTGTTTCTTGAAGCTCTCGGCGTTGCACGCCGGGCAAGTGGTGATGAGCGGGTCGGAGACCTTCTGCAGCACATCTTTCGCGTGCCCGCACGACTCACAGCGGTATGCGTAGATCGGCATAACTTAGCCCTTGATTCAAAACGTTAAAAAATTATAAGGAAGCGCGCCGGTTGGCCCGGCTCGCCTAGTCAAATGGGGGCAAGTCGCTACGCGTTCAAGCCACCCGCGAGGTGGTGGGTACGCTCATGCCGGTTCCTGAGCCGTTGCGGCATGAGGGAGCCTGCGATCATGCCCGTGAACGCGGCGATCAGGCCGGCAAGTTGTCCCGGGAATTTGGCACCGAGGGTCGTGATCTGCGGAAAAAAGAGGATCCAGGTCCCAATGCCCAGGGCCAGGGACAACACCGCGCCCTGGGTGGTGGACCGCTTCCAGTACAAACCCATCACCAGTGGCACGAATGCCCCGACCAGAGTGATCTGGTACGCCGCCGACACCAGGTCATAGATCGAGGTGCCCTTCATGGCGACCGCATAGGCCAGCACCAGCGCGGCAAAAATCACGATGGTCGAACGCATGGCGAACAACTGCTGCTTGTCGGTCATGCGAGGGCGCAGGTTCTTGAGGATGTTCTCGACAAAGCTGGTACTCGGCGCCAGCAGGGTCGCCGACGAGGTGCTCTTGATGGCCGAAAGCAGCGCGCCGAAGAACAGTATCTGCATCACGAGCGGCATCTTCGTCAGCACGAAGGTGGGCAGGAGGCGCTGGTAGTCGTTCTTGGCAAGATCCATGGCGCTCGGGCCCATGACAATGATCGCGCAGGACACGATGAACATGGGCACGAAGGCGAAAAGGATGTAGCTCAATCCGCCGATGGCGGCGCCGTTTCGCGCTGTCTCGGCGTTCCTGGCCGACATCACGCGCTGAAAAACGTCTTGTTGCGGAATGCTGCCGAGCATCATGGTGAGGCCCGCGCCGACGAACATCGCGATCTCGGTGAAGGTCGGCGGCGGCAGGAAATTCCAGAGTTCCTTCTGGCTCGCCATGGCAAACACCTTGTCGGCGCCGCCTGCCAGGTTGCCCGCAAAGATGGCAATGATGCTCAGACCGATCACGAGCACGATCATCTGGATGAAGTCCGTCCATGCCACGGCGAGGAAGCCGCCGATGACGACGTATACAAGCACTGCCAGCGTGCCGACGATCATGCCGGCCGTCTCGGACATCGCGCCGTTGGTGAGCACCGAGAACACGAGGCCGAGCGCCGTGATCTGCGCCGCCACCCATCCGAGATAGCTCAGGATGATGGCCACCGAACAGAACACCTCCACGCCCTTGCCATAGCGCTGGCGGTAAAAGTCGCCGATGGTCAGCAGGTTCTGCTTGTACAGCTTGGTGGCGAAGAAAAGGCCCACAAGGATCAGGCAGGTGCCGGCACCGAAGGGGTCTTCGACGATGGAGTTCAGACCGCCCTGCACGAATTTGGCCGGAATGCCCATCACTGTTTCGGCACCGAACCAGGTGGCAAAAGTGGTGGTCACCACCATGATCAGCGGGAGGCTGCGGCCGGCGATCGCGAAGTCGCTCGTGTTCTTGATACGCGTGCCTGCCCAGACACCCAGGCTCAATGTGCCCAGGAGATAAAGCACCACGAAGGTGATCAGTGTGTAATTCATCGGACGTACGGGACTGGCTTGGAAAAGCTGGGCGAAGATCGCCGCTGAGCCCGCTCCAGCAACCCGCATTATCCCCTGGGGACATGGGAGTCGCGCGAACCCGTGGAATGGCTTACGTCACGTTCCCGCAGTCCGGCTGAAACCCTGGAGAAATATGGCCTTCGCGCGGGCGCCCATGCCCGGGCTTCACGGCTACAAGAAATGGCCTATGACTTGGGTGACGACGAGGCCGACCACGAAGCCCAGCCCCAGATAAACCAATGTCTGCAGCAGCCGGTTGGTTCGTCGCTGCTCCACCAACAGGGCCTCGACCAGCCGCTGCTCTGTCGCCGACCGGGGTTGCAGCGCCTGGTGCAGCAAGCGCGGCAACTCCGGGAGCAACTGAACGTAGCGCGGCGCTTCGTTCTTCAAACGCCCGACAAAGCCCCGCCAGCCGATCTGGTCGTTCATCCAGCGCTCGAGGAAGGGCTTGGCTGTGTTCCACAAATCGAGGTCCGGGTCGAGCTGTCGCCCCAGGCCCTCGACGTTCAACAAGGTCTTTTGCAGCAACACGAGCTGCGGCTGGATCTCGACGTTGAACCGCCGCGAGGCCTGGAACAAACGCAACAACACCTGCCCGAGCGAAATGTCCTTCAAAGGGCGATCGAAATGAGGTTCGCACACTGCTCGGATTGCGCCCTCCAGTTCGTCCACCCGCGTCGTCGGCGGCACCCAGCCGCTCTCCACGTGAAGCTCCGCCACGCGCTTGTAGTCACGCCGGAAGAAGGCCAGGAAGTTCTGCGACAGGTATTCCTTGTCGAACTCGGTGAGCGTGCCCACGATGCCGAAATCGAGTGCGATATATCGGCCGAACGTCGGCGGCGCAATGCTCACCTGGATGTTGCCGGGGTGCATATCGGCATGGAAAAAACCATCGCGAAACACCTGCGTAAAGAAGATGGTCACGCCGTCGCGCGCAAGCTTCTTGATGTCCACGCCCGCTTCGGCCAGACGCTGCATCTGGCTGATGGGCACTCCATACATGCGCTCCATCACGATGACGCCGGGGGTGCACAGGTCCCACAGCATCTCGGGGATCATGACGAGGTTGAGCCCTGCCATGTTGCGGCGCAGTTGCGCGGCATTGGCGGCCTCGCGCACGAGGTCGAGTTCGTCGTGCAGGTAATTGTCGAACTCAGACACGACCTCGCGCGGCTTCAGACGGCGGCCGTCGGCGCTGAATCGCTCGACCCAGCGCGCGAGAGTGCGCATGAGAGAGAGGTCATCGTCGATGACGGCCAGCATGCCCGGGCGCAGCACCTTGACGGCAACCTCGCGACCATCCTTGAGCGTCGCGAAATGCACTTGCGCGATGGATGCACTCGCGACCGGGTCGGCCTCGAAACTCGCGAACAAGGCCTCGATGGGCTTGCCGAAGGCGCGCTCCACCAGCACCCGCGCCTGCGCCGCAGGAAATGGTGGCACCCGGTCCTGCAGACGCGCAAGTTCGTCAGCGACATCAGAGGGCAACAGATCGCGCCGTGTCGACAACACCTGCCCGAACTTGACGAAGATTGGCCCGAGCCGCTCAAGTGCGAGCCGCAGGCGCATGCCGCGGGGCATGTCGAGCTTGCGGCCGATGGTGATCAACTTGACCAGCAGGCGGATGCGCCGCTGCCGGAAGCCCGACAGCGCAAGCTCGTCCAGGCCGAAACGCAGAACTGTGAAAACGATGATGACGAGGCGCGCGAGATGCCTCATCGCGCAGGCGGCTCCTGCGAGGCGCCGCCCTGCCCTGTGACGAATCCTGCAATTGCCGCGAGCGCGCTTCGCATGGCCTGCGCGACGGGCCTGCCGAAGCGTGCAAGTTCATGGGCCGGTGCTTCGCCGATGAAGCGTGCCAAGTCGTCTTCAACGTCCCAGCGCAAGTTGTCCATGAGCCAGCTCACGTCGCTGGCAAGCGCGGAGTCTCCTGACACATCCGCCGTCGGCCGCTGCCCCGCGAGGCCCTGGGCGAGCATGCGCGCAGGATTGGAAGCATCCACGGCGAGGGTCAAGTCGGCTTCGGCGGCCAGCTCGTTGCCCGTCCAATCGAGCAGGCCTGCCCGTGTGATGGAAAAACTCAGTGCCGGTTGCGGCAATAGCGAAGGCCAGCCAGTCAAATGAATGCGGATGGACCGCCCGGCGTGCGGCCGAAGCCGCGCCACTGCAGCATCCTCGCCGGCTATCACGTGATTGAGCCAAAGTGTGACGCGTTGCAAAAAAGCCGTCGTGGCGAGCTGCTGCAGGGTATCGAACATGAGGGGGATTGTAGGCACGGCACCGCGTCCTGCCCCTCGGACACAGGTGTCGAGAGTGCCACGTTTTTGAGGGAGAATCCACGCCTTTGAAGACAAGACGAGTCGCCTGTATGGGCGGCGACTCGAGAGGACCGCGACCACGTCCGCCAGTTCACCACCACAACGAAACGCCCGCACACCTGCGGCTCCGCGGCAGCACCCACGAGGCCGGCGCGACGATTACCCCTATTGATGTTTGAAGACCGCAGCTACAAGAGAACCTTCTACAGCGCACCACAGTCCGTGACGTCGCTGGTGGCGGCGTTCCTCTAGCCCGCGATCACGGTACTCACCTTCCTTATCGCTAACTGGTACATCGACGCGCCGATCCTGCGGGCCGAACTCACGCTGTGCCTGCTGGTCTTCGCGCTCACGTTCCCTGGGCGCAACCGATTCCGCGACAACCTCATCGCCGCCGGAGTCGACATCGTCTCGTCGTGGGTGATGCTCATCAGCATCCTCGCACTGTGCGGCTATGCCACGCGAAGCATCAATTACTTCGAGGAACAGGCGCTCATCAACTGGATCGTGGTGACACCCGTGCTGCAGTGGCTTGCGGTATGGGTGGGCCAAAAGTTCGTGCATCACTGGTCGGCACAACCTGAAGCCCGGCGTTCGGCCATCGTCGTGGGCGCCGGGCCCCTGGGCGTGAAGGTGGCACGTGCAGTCACTGAAAGCGGTGATCAAGGCATCGATTTCGTCGGCTACTTCGACGACCGCACTGACGACCGCGTGCACGAACTCGCGTCGCAACAGCGCCTGGGCACGCTGAAAGACGTGGCCGACTACATTCGCGACAACGCCATCCGCGATGTCTTCATCACGCTGCCGCTGGGCTCGCAGCCGCGCATTCTCGAATTGCTGGAGCAGGTGCAGGGCACGACCGCGTCACTCTTCTTCGTGCCGGACGTGTTCGGCATCAGCATCATCCAGGGCCGCTTGCAGGACATGAACGGCGTGCCGGTGGTGGGCATTTGCGAGACACCTTTCACCGGCACCAACGAACTCGTGAAGCGCATCAGCGATGTCGTGCTCGCGAGCCTGATCATCGTGCTCATCTCGCCCATCCTGCTGGCCATCGCCATCGGCGTGAAGCTCAGCTCACCCGGACCGGTCGTCTTCAGGCAGCGGCGCAACGGCCTCGAGGGTGACGAGATCATCGTCTACAAATTCCGCTCGATGCGCGCGCAGGACAACGGCCCGGTGGTGCGACAAGCGACCAAGGACGATCCACGCATCACCCGCTTCGGGGCCTTCCTTCGCCGCACCTCACTTGACGAGCTGCCGCAGTTTTTCAATGTGTTGCAAGGCCGAATGAGCATCGTCGGGCCGCGCCCGCATGCGGTCGCACACAATGAGGAATACCGCCGCCTGATCAAAGCGTACATGGTTCGTCACAAAGTGAAGCCGGGCATCACCGGCTGGGCTCAAGTCAACGGTCATCGGGGGGAGACCGACACCATCGAAAAGATGCAGGCACGGGTCGAATACGATCTCGAGTATTTGCGCAACTGGTCGCTCGGACTCGATCTGCAAATCATTGTGCGTACCATCCGGCTGGTGTTCTTCGATCGCAACGCGTACTAACTAGATACGATAGACACGACGCGGCGATCGATTCGATCGGTCTCACGACAACACAGGAGGACTTGCATGCCGAAAGAGCTGCACGTTATTGCCCGCATCGCGGTACGCCCACTGTCATTGGCCATCGGGCTGGGCTTCACGAACGGCGTCTTGGCCGAAGCCAATCCGTACTACATCGGCGTGAGCCAGGCGTTCACGCATGACAGCAACGTGTTCAGACGTCCCGACAACGGAACATTGCCAGTGATCGCGGACACGGTGTCGAGTACCGGATTGCTCGGCGGCATCGACCAGCCCTTCGGCCGCCAGCGCTTCTTCGCCAATGGCACTGCCGCCGTGAACCGCCACAAGAACCTCGATCAGTTGGACAACACGAGCTACGGCCTCGCCACGGGACTCGACTGGTCAACGATCGAGCGACTGTCGGGCAACGTGCGCTTGTCGGCAAATCAAAGCCTCGCAAACTACGGCGATGTGAACGCGGCGACCACCACTGAAAAGAACCTGCAGAAGTCTCGGCAGTTCAGCGCCAATGCGCGCTACGGCCTCGCTGCTTCGCTTGGTCTTGAGGGCGGCGTCGAGCACGGCTCCGTGGACTTCAGCGCTCCGAACGACCTGCGCACGGTGCGTCAGGACTCTGCCAATCTCGGCCTGCGCTGGGGTGGCGGAGGTCCACTGAGCGTGGGCGTGAGCGCGCGCACGAGCAAGGCCAAATACCCCGCCGTGGCGACGGGGGTTGGCACCACTGCACCGGACGATCTCAAGCGCAATGATGTCGGCGTCAACGCCACCTACACCCCGACCGGCCTCAGCACCTTCAGCGGGCACCTGAACGCCACGCGCGAAGATCACTCGCTGGACAACCAGTCGGACTTTCACGGCATGACCGGCGGTGTGGCGTGGGACTACCACCTCAGCGGCAAGCTGAATCTCACCGCCACGCTGAACCGCGACACCGGCACTGCCACGACCTTCATGCAACTGGTGCAGTCGCCCCTGCCGACGACGCCGCTGACGCCTCCTACCGTCACGACCGTACGCGTTGACGCCAACCGCGTCAGCACGACGGCGCAACTTGGCTTCAACTATGAACTGACAGCCAAGATCCAGTTCAACGGTGACGTCTCGCACATTGGCTCTTCGACCGGCGACACGAGCAGCGAAGCACTCACGCGATACAACATTGGCGCCAAGTACCAACCGACGCGCACCATCAGCCTCGGCTGCAACGCCGGCCGAGAAAGTCGCTCCGGTGTCTACTCGGCCCACACTGTTGGCTGCAACGCTGAGCTTGCATTCCGATGACTCGACCTCGAATCCTTCTCACGGGCGCCACCGGCTACATCGGCTCGCACACCTGGCTTGCCTTGCTGGGTGCAGGCTACGACGTGGTCGGCATCGACAACTTCTCGAACAGTTCGCCCGAGGTGCTGAGCCGCCTTCGCCATCTGAGCGGACAGGAGCCGGTGTTCGAACTGGTGGACGTGTGCGACGCGGCCGCGATGGAGGGCGTGTTCGAGCGCCACCGGATCTTGGCCGCGGTTCATTTCGCGGCGCACAAGGCCGTAGGCGAAAGCACGCAGCAGCCCTTGCGTTACTACGCCAACAACATCGGTGGCCTGCTAACCCTTGCACAGACCATGGACCGGCATGACAGCCGCGCATTGGTGTTCAGCTCGAGCGCCACCGTGTATGGCAAGCCAGATCGATTGCCAATTACCGAAAATGCCGCGCTATCGAGTACCAATCCCTACGGTGCGACCAAGTTGATCGGCGAGAACATACTGCGCGACCTGGAACGTGCCGATCCCCGCTGGAAGATCGCGCTGCTGCGTTACTTCAACCCTGTTGGCGCGCACGAGAGCGGCCTGATTGGCGAAGACCCGAGCGGCACACCCAACAACATCATGCCGTTCATCACCCAGGTGGCCGTGGGCAAGCTGGAACGACTTCGTGTGTTCGGCAACGACTACGACACGCTCGACGGCACCGGCGTGCGCGACTACATCCATGTGCTCGACCTCGCCGAAGGCCATGTGGCCGCCCTGCGCTATTTGCTGGACGAAAAACGCTCCATCACTGCCAACCTTGGCACCGGCCGGGGGTTCAGCGTGCTCGAATTGGTGCGTGCATTCGAGCGGGCGAGCGGGCAATCGATTCCCTTTGAGATCACTGATCGGCGCCCGGGCGACATCGCCGCCTGCTACGCCGACCCGACGCTTGCACATGAAACCCTGGGCTGGCACGCAATTCGCGATATCGACGCCATGTGCGCCGACAGTTGGCGCTGGCAAAGCATGAATCCCAATGGATTCGCGCGGCCCTGAGAGGCTGAGAGTATTTCGATCATGCCCGCTCATCACGCCAAAAGACCCCTGCTCGTCGTTGCAAATGCTCGCCATAGCCCGGGCTATGGCTGTGCT
>Ga0136846_1211526_pt1 | contig 16058 bp, 15 predicted proteins | sample HopSoiMetagenom2_FD_96841 | JGI IMG/M metagenome (GOLD analysis project Ga0136846, IMG submission 96841) | Grasslands soil microbial communities from Hopland, California, USA - 2 Assembly 2016 (version 4) | ecosystem: Environmental > Terrestrial > Soil > Grasslands | place: USA: Hopland... | reverse complement strand
TGTCGCAACGCGTACGTCGACACCTGCGGTTGCGGAGCCCGCGACGACGTTGCGCCGCCGGCCGCCGGACAGCACTCCGACGTTGATCGAGGTGCCGGCGTCGAGGTCGGCTGCGGCATGCAGCGCGCTGACGATCGAGGCGATCTCGCCAATGGCGCTGGCACCGGCCAGAGGATCGAGGCCGGCGTGTGCCTCCACCCCGGCGGCGACGATGTCGAAGAGGCCGACGCCTTTGCGGGCTGTCTTGACCGCTCCTCCCGCCGCGCTTCCCTCGAAGACGAAGACGGCGGTCGCGTTGGTGACGGCGTCCTCGATGACCGGGCGGGAGAACGGGCTTCCGATCTCCTCGTCGCCGTTGATGACGAGCCTTATCTGGGGACGGGGAAGGTTCAGCGCGTCCAGCGCTCGAATCGCCCAGACCATCTGGACGAGGCCGCCCTTCATGTCGAAGGCACCCGGGCCGCTGATCCGGTCGCCGTCGATGCTGACGGGCCATTCGGCGAGCGTGCCGGCGTCGAAGACGGTGTCGTAGTGGCCGAGGCCGACGATCAGCGTCGGGCTGGTTCCGGGATAGTCGAGAACCGTGGTGGCGCCGTGTCGTTCGTCCTCGTGCATGACGCGCCGGTCCGCGGGACCTAGTCGGCGCTCGAGCCAGGCTTCGACATGGGCCAGGCCCTTGGCCAGCAGATCTGGGTCATCGCTGGGAGTCTCTTGCTCAACGAGGGCCACCAAGTCGTCGACGAGCTGCTCCCGGTGTTCGCGAGCCCATTCGTGGACGCGATGTACGTCCTCGGGGCGGACGTCTTCCGGAGTGGGCAACGTGTTCACGCGACCACCTCGGCCAGCTGGTCGAGGCGCTGCTCGGACATGTCGGCCCCGCGCTCGAGGTCGCGGATGTTATCGAGGACTCCCGCGAGCAGGGGCGTCTTGATGCCGGCGGTCTGGGCGATCTTGAGTACCTCCCCGTAGTGGGTAGGGACCTCGGTGGGTCGGTGCCGCACCGCGATGTCGCGCCAGATGCCGCTGCGGTCCTTGGCTTGGGTGCGGAGCCAGGCCACCAGCGCGTCAGTAGCCCGGTCCTTTGGCTTCGGGTCCGCGCTGGCGTAGGGGGCCGGGTCGAAGGCGTCGAATGCCTCGAGGCGAATACCTTGGGTGGCGGCGACCTCGAAGATCTCCGCGGTGAGGCGGTACATCAGGTCGCGGTGGCGGTCGATGAGGTCGGCCATCGGCGCGTCGGCGAGAGCTGTGGCGGTGAGCATGGCACCGAAGCCGAGCTTGGACCAGAGGAAGCCGGCGACATTGGTGGTCACCTTGGCCGGACCCCATGCCTGGAGGTCCTCCACGACCGAGGTCACACGATCCGAGACGGTGCCGTCCATCTCCCCGACCACGAGGGCACCGAGCCCGCCGTCGTGGATCTCGCCGGGCCCGATGACGTCCGCGAAGAGGTTGACTAACGCGCCGACGGTGCGGTTGGCTCCGACGCCGTCGGCGATGAGCCCTTCGTTGAGTCCGTTCTGCAGCGAGACGACGAAACCGTCGACCGCGAGGCGCGGGGCGATCCACTCCATCGCCGAGCCGGTTGCCTGCGCCTTGACGGCGAGGATGACTCGTTGCAGGTCACCGACGTCGGTCGCGTCGTCCGGTGTGAACGCTTGGTCGACCCGAACGATGGTGCGCTCCCCACCGCGGACCAGAGCAAGACCTGAGGAGTTGATGGCCGCGACGTGGCCAGGGTCCGCGTCGACGATGGTGACGTGGTGACCGGTGCGAGCCAGGTGATGCGCGAGCGTGCCGCCGATGGCGCCGGCGCCGACCACGGTGTAGTTGTGGGTCTCGCGGGTCGGTTCAGGTGTGATCATGGTGGTCTTCTCCCCCGCTGCTCTGCAGCGCAGTGGTGGTCGGGTAATGGATGGGCAGGTCGGTGGTTCCTGCCGTGGCGCCTCCATCGACGCGGACAACGGTCCCGGTGGTAAACGAGGCGTCCGGTGAGGCGAGCCACAGCACTGCGGCGGCGATCTCGTCCGGTGACCCGGGTCGACCCAGCGGGTTGCGCGCCACGGCGGCCTGGTACTCCGGGGTGACGGGGTTGACCGGACTCTGCACGGTGACGAACCCCGGTGAGACGGCGTTCACCCGGATCCCTGCCGAGGCCAGCTCGACGGCACACGCCTTGGTGAGCATCTCCAACGCGGCCTTGGATGTGCAGTAGTGGGCTGCGCCCGGGCGGGCGCGGGTGGCGGCGCCCGAGCTGATGTTGACGACCGCGGCGGGTCGTCCCTGTCCACCCAGCGCGACGGTGAGCAGCATCGGGGCACGGACGTTGACCGCCTGCACCCGGTCCCAAGCGGCCGCGGTCATGTCCGAGAGTGCGGTGGCCGGATAGATTCCTGCGGCGTTGACGAGGACATCGACGGGGCCGACCTGTTCGGCGGCTTGTGCGACGAGGGAGCCGCAGTCGGGGTCGGCGAGGTCCGCGGCTAGGGCGAGTGTCTTCGCGCCATAGGTGTCTCCCAGCTCGGCGAGACGGGTGGACAGCGCCTCGGTTCGGGCGTCGACGCCGGTCACGTGGTCTCCTTGGGCGGCGAAGGCAGCGGCGCACGCGGCGCCGATGCCTCCTGCCGCTCCGGTGACCAGCACGTGGCGCTGGCTCACACGAATTCCTTGTCCTTGGTCTCGGGCATGGTGCCGTAGACGATGCACCCCACGAGCGCCGCCGCAGCGACGTAGATCCACGTCTGGTCCCGATAGCCGTGAGAGGCCATCCAGGTGGTGATGTAGGGCGCGGTGCCACCGAAGACCGCGACGGCCGCCGCGTACGGCAGTCCGATGCCGGTGGCGCGCACCTCGGGCGGGAACTGCTCGGACATGATGACCGCGCAGTTGGCGGAGTATCCGGTCAAGAGCGTGACACCGATCAGCTCGACGAGGAGCAGGGTGCCGAAGGTGGCGTTTTCGAGCATCTGGAAGGCCGGATAGGCGAAGAGCAGGAATCCGAACGCGAAACCGAACAGGGTGGGCTTGCGGCCGACCTTGTCCGACAGCAGCCCGACGAAGGGCAGCAGTACGAGGAAGTAGGCGACGGCGATGGTGTTCGCCAGTAGAGCGTCGCTCAGCTCGACCTTCGTGGTGGTGCTGGCGTAGCCGGGCATGTAGCTCATCCAGATGTAGTACAGGAGTGTGCCAGCGATGGTGATGCCGACGACGCGGAGCGCCGCCTTCGGGTGGTCCTTGATCATGCCCGTCAGGGGGTTCTTCTCCCGGGTCAGCCCCGCGCTGCGCGCAGTCTCGAAGCTGTCGGTCTCGGCGATCGACTGGCGCAGCCACAGGCCGACCAGACCGATCAGGCCGCCGACCATGAAGGCGATTCGCCATCCGAAGGAGGCCATGTCGGCGTCACCGAGGACCTTGGTGAGGATGTAGCTGGTGCCGGATGCGACGAGCACGCCAGAGCCGACCGAGACCTGCTGCCAGGAGCCGGCGAATGCGCGCCGGTTGGCGGCGGCGGACTCGACCAGGAACGAGGACGAGGAACCGAACTCGCCTCCGGCCGAGAAGCCCTGCACGAGCCGGGCCACAAGCAGGATCACCGGCGCGAGGAGACCGATGGCGCCGTAGGTGGGGGTTAGGGCGATCACGATGGCGGCGCCCGCCATCAGGCTGATGGTCAGGGTCAGACCCTTCTTGCGCCCGCGCCGGTCCGCGTAGGCACCGAGCACGGCGCCACCGATCGGGCGCATGACGAAGCCGACGGCGAAGATCGCCAGCGTGGACAGCAGGTTGACGGCCGGGTCGGAGCTGCCGAAGAACTGACCGGCAAAGACGGGCGCCAGCGTGGCGTAGAGCGCCCAGTCGATCCATTCGACGGCGTTACCGATGGAGCCGGCGACGATGGCCTTGCGTTGTTCCCGGTTGAGCCTGGTGGTCGGCGCGCCCGTGGTGGTGTGCCTGGTGCTTGCGGACATTCATGTCTCCCGTGACGTGGCCGGAGTCCGGCCGGTAGCGAGTCTCTTGCGGTTGCCTGGGGTGGGTCTGCGCCGGTTACCGACGGAGCGCCTCGGTGACCTGCGCGTGGGTGGCGAACCAAACGTCGTCATGACCGCGGAGGTACTCGAGGAGCCTGCGAAGCACGATGAGCCGTGATCGGTGCCCGATGATGTGCGGGTGCAGGGTGAGCTGGAACAGGCCGCCTTCCGCGCGCGCGGCGTCGAACTCGTCGATCCAGATCTGGAGGGCAGAGCGAGGCGGCATGTAGGGCCGCAGGCTGGCGTAGCGCTCCATCATGAAGTACGGCGCGTCGTCGCGGATCCACTCGACGGGGATCTCGACGATGCCAGTCTCCTCACCGTGTGCGAGCAGCATGTAAGGCTCGTCGTCTGCCATCAGCGAGGAGTCGTAGTGGAAACCCAGCTGGCCGATGACATCAAGGGTGTGGTCGGAGAAGTCCCAGCTGGGTGTGCGGATACCGGTCGGCCGGGAGCCCGAGAGCTTCTCGAGGGTATCCATCGCCCGCGCGGTTAGTTCGAGCTCGTCCGCGTGCCCGAGCAAGGTGTTCCGCTCATGGATCCAACCGTGCACCGCGATCTCGTGACCACCCTCGACGTATGAGTCGACCTCTTCGGGGTGGAGCAGGCCCGACACCGCCGGCATGAAGAACGACGCCGGCACCTCGTACTCCGCGAGCAGCTTGACGATCTTCGGGGCGGCGACGCGAGCGCCGTATTCGCCTTGAGCCAACCTGCCTGGGCTGGTCTCCCCGTCACGCAGGGGGATGGTCTCGTGGTCGGAGTCGAAGGAGATCGCGACGGCGACCCGCGATTCGCCCGGCCATCGCTCCGGGGTGAGCGACGCACCCGCGCGTACCTTCTCCACGTGGCCGCGCCACGTCGGCTCGTCCCACTGCCAGGGTTCCTGAGTCATGAATACTCCCGAGGTTGAGGGCGACCGTCGTCGCCGATGGGCACCCAGGCGCGCTTGAGGGCTTGCACCTGGAGGGTGAGGTCGGCGGACTGCACGCCGGGCAGCTGTCCGATGACCTCGGTGGTGTACGGGTACAGGTCGCCGTAGCCAGCTAACACGCCCTGCAAGATCAGGTTGTGGCGGCCGGTGGCCGCGGCCACGTACCGGGTGGCGGGATGCTTCGCGAGCCGTTCGCCGACCTCCTCCACCTGCGCGGGTGCGACCTCCAGCCACAAGAGGTACTCCACGTCGTAGCCCACGGTCGGCGACTCGAAGACCGTGCGGAAGCGCAGACAGCCGCGCTGCACCATGGACTCGACCCGCCTCGCCACGGTGGACTCGCTCGTACCCACCAGACTGGCGATGGTTGCGTAGCTCGCGCGGCCGTTTGACGCCAGCACGCGGGCGATAGCGAAGTCCTGACCGGTGAGCTGCTCGGGCGTTGTCCAGTCCCGGTGGGCGTAGTCCGTAACCTCAGCACCGGCGCCAAGTACGTCGACGGTGTGGCCGTCAAGCGTGCTCGGGTTCCATTCCTCGAGCGCGCTGAACTTGCGGATGACCACCATGGACTCGCTCTCCACGACGTCGTCGATGCGGTCCAGTTCGCTGAGGACCTGCATCACGTCACGGTGGCTCCGGACGACGATCTCGGCGGTGACGTCGAAAGAACCAGTCATCACCGCGACGAAACGAGGCCGCGGGTGTGCGGCAAGGGCCCGGGCCACCTGCAGGGCGCGGCCCGGCCTCACGCGCAGCCGCACGTGAATCGAGATTCCCAGGCCGCAGCGGAGATGATCGAGCACGCCCGTGACCGCGACCGCGCGGTCGTGAAGCAACTGCTGGCCACGGCGGGTGACCGTCGACTCCGATGCCCCGAGCGCCGTTGCAATCTTCCGCCAGGACGCGCGGCCGTTCACCTGAAGGGCCGCCACGATCTGACGGTCCGAGGCATCCAGATGAGGGAAATCTGCCACGTCATCCATCCTCGGTGAAGGAAACCGGCATTGTCAACCATTGTTTGATGGAAACCGGCTGTTTCACTCACTGGTCTGACGATTCCATCCGCCGCAAGACGGGGACCAGGCCGCGAACAAGGCATTGCAGGACGTGAAGGCAGGAGGAGTCGTCGGTGCCGCCGTCCTCGTGCGGTGAATGTGGAAACGCCCGCCGGAACCACGGTTGCGTCACTTCGCGTTTCTGCGCCGCCATGTCCAAGGCCTCTCGCGCGACTGGTTGTCGCCGTGTTCCACTGCGCCCGACAAGCGGGCCCCGCAATAGAATGGCGACGGTGAGCGCGGCGGGGTCGATTTGGCGTCAGCCCGGCATGCGACCGCTGGTCGTGATGACGACTGCGGGATTCTCCGGTTACGCGTTGCTGCTCACGATCGCTCCGCTGTGGGCGGTTCACGGTGGGGCGAGCACCGCAGGTTCCGGACTCGTGAACGGTGTGCTGTTGACGTTCACGGTGCTCACGCAACTGCTGGTCCCGCGCGCTCTGCGCACCTTCGGGTGGGGTCCGGTGCTCACCGTGGGGCTGTTGCTGATGGGGGTTCCCGGCGCGCTGTACTCGGTCAGCGACAGGCTCGACGCGGTCCTCGCGCTCTCGGCGGCCCGGGGCGTCGGCTTCGGTGTGCTCACGGTCGCCGGCAGCGCCGCTGTCGCCGCACTGGTCGGGGAGCGACGCCGCGGGGAGGCAATCGGCGTCTACGGTCTCGCCGTCGCGATGCCGAACCTCGTCCTACTCCCCGCCGGACCGTGGATCGCCGAGACCGCCGGGTACTGGGCGGTGTTCACGCTGAGCGCGCTGCCCCTCGTCGGCATCCCGGCGGGACTCCGGCTGGCGTCGACACTGCACCGCAGCGCGCCGGACCTAAACCCCGGCACGGTCGCCGAGCACGACCCCGGCGACCCGGAGTCCACCGCCTATCGGCGGCTGCTGCGCCCGATGCTGCTGCTGATGGCGGTGACGTCGGCGGGAGGCGCGGTGCTCACATTCACCCCGCAGATCCTCGACAGCGCGTCCGTGGCCGCCGGCGGACTGTTCCTTATGGGGCTGTCGGCTGCGCTCAGCCGGTGGCGGGCGGGGGTCCTTGCGGACCGGTACGGTGCCGAGCGGTTCCTGGTGCCGTTGGTGCCCCTGACGGGGGTAGGGATGGCGCTCGTCTCGTGGTCGGTCGCGGACTCAGACGGCGCCCGCGTCGGTTCCTTCCTCGCTGCCATGGTCCTGGTCGGCCTGTGCTACGGAGCACTGCAAAACCTGACGCTCCTGGTCTCCTTCACCGCCGTCTCGCGACGGCACCACAACCTCGCTAGCGCGGTGTGGAACGTTGGCTTCGACGCGGGTACCGCGCTGGGCTCCGTGGCGGTAGGGGCGATCGCCCAGCTCACTTCCTTCGCAACCGCGTTCCTGGTCGCGGGCCTGGTCGCCGTGGCGACGCTTCCGCTGGCGCTACGGCGACCGGTCGCCGTAGCAACAGAGCCTCCGGAGCCCCGCCCGACCGCCGGCTGAAGCTGACCTCGTCACCCGGCTTGATCTCGCCGACCTGGAGCGGAGAACGCTGGACACGCTGCTAGCCGAGCCGCGTCCTACTGCGATCCCGTGGCCTGAAGTCGCCTGGAGATGGGCTCGAGCACAGCGATCAACTGGTCGAGCAGGAGCGGATCCAGCCCGTCGTACGGAGCTTCTGCCAGGGCATCGGTCAGTGACTCAATCCGGCCCTTGGTCGCACGCCCTGCTTCGGTCAAGCGGCCGGCGGCATCGAGGAGTCCGCGGTCGCGCAGGCCGTCCATGACCTCGGTCAGGCGGGCCTTCGGAAGGTGGTGGATCCGGCCGAACGACTCCGCCGGGTAGATGCCCATGGCCAGGGCACTGAGCACGTGCGCCTCAGTCCCGCCGATCTGTTCGGAGATCAGCGCAACGATGTGGCCGTCCCCACGGTGCTCGCGCAGCATGTTGGCCGCGTGCCATAACCGGGCCACGCGCTCCTCCGGCATCGGAAGCGCGCGGAGCCCGGCGTACATGATCCGTCCCTCGGTCGGGGCGCTGATCGAGGCTTTGGCGAGGAGTTCGGCAGCGCGCGCGAGCGCCGCAGTCTCAACGAAGTCACCGAGGATGCGTCGCAGCGCCGCTACGCAGCCCCGCTCTCGCGCGGCGTGGGCCGCCTCGGGTGTGGTCGTGTCCCAAACCTTGGGGATATGGCGGGCAACCTCTCCGTCGGCGAAGCTGTAGAAGGCGGCGTGGACCACCTCGGCAGGGACCCGGCCGAGCGGCGCGGAGCGTCCCGCGAAGTAGCCGTCCCAGTAGTTGCGGAAGCCGAGCGCCTCCATCGCATCGTTGGGCTCCTGAGCGAAGAAGTTGACCAGCGAGATCGGCTCGGTGAGGTCGAAAAGGTGGCGGGCGACCGGCTTTGGATTTTGCATTATGTGGCGTCCTCTGCTTGTGGCCTCACGGGTGGCCTCTCACGAGTGCAACGAATAGGTCGACCGCAAAACGACAACGTCGCAGGATCTGACCAGACTGATGTCACCCGCGTTGACGGAGCGAAAGCGTGCCTGGACTCACGCCAGGTCACCGCAGCCCGGGACCGGTTCCTCCGGTCGCTGTCGACGGCGGTTCATGAGCGCAACGCGAGCTCGAACCACACGGTCTTACCGGGTTCGTCGCCACTGGGGTCACTTCCCCAGTCATGCGCGATGCTTTGCACGATCCACATCCCGCGTCCTCCGGAGCTGTCCGGTCCTGCCTCTTTTATCACCGGGGCCGCGTCACTGGAGTCGTGCACGCCCACGTGGAGAAGACCATCCTCGACCTCGACCTTCAGGTCGACGACACCGGCGCCGTGCGTGACGGCGTTCGACATCAGCTCGCTGGCCAGCAGGCTCGCGTCGTCGATCACGCGGTCCTGGATGCCCCACCCGTCGAGGAGCCTCGTCAGGAAGGCGCGAGCAGCGGGAATCGAGTTTGGACGATCCGGCACGGTGACGCCGGCCATCCCGCCGTCCGCGGGGTGCGGATCTACTGCCTCGGCTGCCTCCTGGGACGCTTGCGTGGGATGCGCCTGGGAATCCATAGGGAGAGCATGGACAGCAGGTCGATGTACTAAACCACCACCGACTCTCGCGATCGCCGCGAGGCGATCTTGGAGGCACGGAGGGTCGGCCGGGGGGTGGTCGCTCAACGGGTGAGGTCGGCCTCTTCGTCCAGCCGGGTGAGCTTGTGCGGGTTGCGCATGGCGAAGATCCGGGTGATCCGGCCGTCCTCGACGACGACGCTGACGATCGTGGTGCCGCCCACCTCGTCCTCGATCCGCACGCCGACGGCACCGTTGAGCCTGATCGTCCCGATCGCAGGATTGACCGACACCGCCGGGTACGGCCGCAGCAGGTTGACCACCTTCTTCACGCCGACCACGGGCACCCGCACCGCCTGCGCGATCCCGCCACCGTCGGCGAGGAGCACCACGTCCGGGGCGAGCACGTCCATCAGGCCCTGCACGTCACCAGCCGTCACCGCGGTGACGAACCGTTCCACCACCTGCTGCTGCTCGGTGCGATCTACCTGCATGCGTGGCCGTCGCGCAGCCACGTGCTCCCGGGCCCGGTGCGCCACCTGGCGGACCGCCGCCTGCGACTTGTCTATCGCGGCCGCGATCTCGTCGTACGGGACGTCGAAGACCTCGCGCAACACGAACACCGCGCGCTCGGTCGGCGTGAGCGTCTCCAGCACGGTGAGCATCGCGATCGACACACCCTCGGCCAGCTCGAGGTCGTCGGCCACGTCCGGACTGGTGAGCAGGGGCTCGGGTAGCCACTCGCCGACATAGTCCTCCCGCCGCCGGCTGAGCGCCCGGAGCCGGTTGAGTGACTGACGCGTGACGGAGCGGACCAGGTACGCGCGCGGGTGCTGCACCTCCGCCTGGTCGACTGCCGCCCACCGCAGCCAGGTCTCCTGGATGACGTCCTCCGCGTCGGCGGCGGAGCCGAGCATCTCGTAGGCGACCGTGAAGAGCAGGCTGCGGTGCGTGACGAACGGGTCGACGATCACGTCGGGGACGCTATCCCGGGCCGCTCCACGAGCGGCTCGAGGTCGCAGGCCGCCGCGAAGCCCTCGGACTCGATTCCGAGCGCGACGTTGCCACGGGTGGTGAGGTTCGCGAACCCGATCACGGAGGTGAGCTCGACGACGGCCGCCGGGCCCAGCCGATCGTGCAGGCTGGCCACCATCTCGTCAGTCACCGTCGGAGGTGTGTTGCTGATCGCCTCGGCGTACGCGAAGACCTCCCGCTCCAGCGGGGTGAACACCTCAGACTCCCGCCACCGCGGGATCTCCCGCGCCCGCTCGACGTCGAGTCCCTCGTTGAACGCCATGAAGTAGTTGAAGTCCAGGCACCACGAGCATCCGATGTACGAGGCCACAGCCATGTGCGCGAACGACTTCAGAGTCTGGTCGCACTGGTCCCACTTCTGTAGCTTTCGGCCGAAGCCCATCGATGCCTTCATGACTGGCACGTTGTGCCACATCACTCCAAGCGACTCCGGCACGCGTCCGAACATTCTCCTGCTGAACATCTTGATGAGCGCGCCATACGGGCCAGTGATCTCTTTCGCAGGGATCCGGATAGTCATGACTCCTCCTCAGCGTCGAATTTGCTGTCGACACCCAGACACCGGCCAGGTGCACCCTGTGACACCCTCGGAAGATTCGCAATCAGCGTTCGCGTCACAGGGGTCTGGCAGGACGAGCTGGTCGGGTTACCGGGACTCAACCTCGATGCTCATGGCCTTGTTCGGCTGTCGCGGCTCGTGCGGCTTCGAAGGTGGTGCGAGATGTTTGCGGCTCGGCGCGTTGAGTATGACCCGCCCACTGTGGTGTCCAGGCCGCTGGTGGGCCAGGCTTGGCGGTCTCTGAACGTGGCTTGTCCCGACCGCGGTCGGGACCGGGGCGGCACCTCGGTATACGTGCACCCAAACTTCCAGGTGAAGCTCGCGGCCAGCACTCCCCAGCCCTGTGCGGGCGACCAGCGACCACCGTTGCATACTCGCCTACCCATACGACTGCCTGTAGAGATTGGGGAGGTGACAGTGGACGGGTTCATGCTCGCCGCGGTGCTGACCGCGGCGGTGGTGGTGCTGACCCCGTGGGCTGACCGGATCCGCGTGCCGCAACCCGTCTTGTTGACGATGTTCGGACTGGTGGTCGGGCTGCTGCCGTTCACCCCTGAGCTGCAGCTGGAGCCCGAGCTGATTCTTCCGGTGGTGCTGCCGCCGTTGTTGTTCGCAGCCACCCAACGCACGACCGCGCGTGAATTCCGCGAGCATGCAGGGGCGGTGTTGTGGCTGGCGGTGGGGCTGACGGTGGCCACCGCAGGGGTGGTCGCGGTCGTCGTCCACGCCGCCGGCCTCCCGTGGTCGGCGGCTTGGGTGCTGGGCGCGATCGTCTCGCCGCCGGACCCGGTCGCCGCTACAGCGGTCGCGCGACGGTTGCGGTTACCGCACCGTTTGGTCACGATCCTGGAAGGCGAGGGCATGTTCAATGACGCCACCGCCTTGGTGGTTTACAAGGTGGCGGTGGTCGCGGCGGTCACCGGACACCTCTCCGGGGCTGACACCGCGGTGGCGCTGCTGTTGGCGATCGTGGTCGGCGTCGGCATAGGCGTGTTGGCCGGGTGGGTGACGAAGCTGATCCTCGGGGCGATCGACGAGGGATACGCCGAGACAACCGTGACCATACTTGTGCCCTTCTTGGCCTATATGGGTGCTGAGCGTCTCGGCGGCTCCGGTGTGCTTGCGGTCCTGTGCCTGGGCTTGTTCCTCCGTAGCTACGCTCACGTGGCGACGACTTCGCAGGGGTGGCTGCTGGGTCGGTCGGTGTGGTCATATGCCGACTTCCTCCTCACGAGCCTGGTATTTGCGCTGCTCGGTTTCGAGTTGGCCAAGGTGATGCACTCGACCGAGGGGCATGGTCGCTCGGTGTTGCTCGTGACCCTGGTGGCGACCACCCTGGTGGTCATCCGAGCCCTGTGGGTCTTTCCTGCTGGGTTGCTCACAGGCGTTCGTGCCCGTCGCCTGGACTACCCGGCTCCCATCGGCTGGCAGGAGTCGGCAGTGGTGGCATGGGCTGGCATGCGTGGGGTGGTGACGGTAGCCACCGCGCTCGCCCTGCCGACCACTATCGACAACGGCGGTGGGTTCCCGCACCGGGACGAGATCGTGATCGTCGCACTTGCCTGCGTGCTTCTCACCCTCCTCGTGCAAGGACTCACGCTGGGGCCGCTCGCGGGTCGGCTGGGGGTGGCGGAGCTCGACGAGGGCAGGGACGACGTCACGCAGCTGCGACGTCGTGCGGCTGAAGCCGCGCTCGAGCACGTGAGATGCGGCCCGGGAGTCGGGGACGATATCGCGGAGGAGGTAAGGCGCGCCGCGATCCTGCAGTACGAGGGCTACCTCGCGGCACAGACGGCTATGGCGGACGCCCGCCGCATCGACCTTGGCGATGGCCGGGAGGCTGCCGAGCAGCTACGTCGCGTCCTGCAGGCCGCATCGGCGGTCGAGCGTGCCCTAGTACTGGAAGCCCGAACCCGCGGCGAGGTCAGCGCAGCGACGGCGGACGAAGCACTCCGGGACATCGAGGGGCGCGCACTCCGCGACTTCGGGTAAACGACCGGGGCGCGCAGGGGAGACGAGCCCGTCGCCCCGCCAGCAACAGTTCACGCAGCGCGGAATTATGAAGCGAGAACTTGTAATCACCCAGCACCGTGTGCGGAGCACCGTCGTCCTCATCGGGCGCCCGGCAGGGCACGGCGGACACTTGGACGGTGTGGCAAGGGGTTGCGTCACTCCGCCGCCATTGACTGTCAATGAACCGCTCGGTAAAGGCCATGGCCGTCGGCGCTTTGGCTTAGGCAGCCTGGACTCAGTTGGAGGCTAGGTCGCGGCGGCGGTAGCCCCACACGCCGATCATGATGAGGGCGGCGGCGATCAGGAGCTCGACCAGGCCGGGGCTGAGGTCAAAGGGTTCGTCGGGTACGCCGGGGAGGTGCCAGAACGGTGAGACGGCATCCACGGCGTTGGGCAGACGAAGGGTTTCCCCGAGCATGGTCTGGAAGAACACCGCGGCTACCAACAGCCAGGCGAGCAGGGATCGGCGCGGCAGCAGGCCGGCCACGGCTACGGCGAAGGCGGCGACCACGAGCACACCGGGCAGATAGGCGAGCTGCCCGGCGACCTGGGCGGCGACTTGGTTCCACTGCCCCATGCCGAGTCCGTAACCAAGCGCGAGTCCGATTCCCATCAGCAGTGTGAGGCCCAGGGCGCCCAGTCCGGCGACGGCGGCTGTGGCGGCGACCCAAGCGGTTCGGGAGACTCCGGTGGACAGCACGAGCTCGGCCCGGCCGGACTCCTCCTCCGAGCGCAGGCGGAGGACCGAGGACACTGCGAATGCGGTGGAGACGACCGCCATGAACAAGTGGATGTAGCGGAGGAACGCGTCGATCAGTTCCTGCTCGGCGTCGGCGGAGACGCCGATGTACTTGCCGATGTCGGGGTTGGACTTCACCAGGTCTGGGATAGTCGGGATGACCGCCCCGTAGATCAACGCGAGAACGAACAGTCCCACCGCCCATCCGATCAGGGTGCCGCGTTGTAGGCGCAGCGCCAGGCCGAACGACGTACCCAGGGCTCGAGTGCCTCGGGGGTGTCCCGGCCGGGGCTGGACCAGGCCGCCGCCGAAGTCGCGGTGGGCGGTGAGGTATCCCGCGAGGGAGAGCAGTCCGGCCGTGGCCACGGCCAGGAGGAGGGCTGGCCACCAGCGCTCGGCGCCGAACGCATTCATCAGCTGGGCCCACCCGAACGGTGATAGCCAGACCAGCGCGTTGTCTTGCATGGCTCCGAGGCCGCGGACCAGGTAGCCCGCTGCGATCGCGGTGCCGGCGATGCCCAACGCCCCGCGTGCGGAGGTGGACAGCTGCGCCGCGACGAGGGCGACGGCCGCATAGCAGATCCCTAACAGGGTGAGGCCGACGCCGTAGTTCAGGCTGCCGGTGGCGGCGAGCCCGGCCGCCAGCATGGTGCCGGCGGTGATGCAGCCGATGAGGAGGGCGGTGAATACCGCGTACCCAAGCGCGGCGAGCGTTGCCGCATGCCGCCCAAGCACGGTGGAGCGGAGCAGCTCCGCGCGGCCGGTTTCCTCCTCGGTGCGGGTGTGCCGCACCACCTGGAACATCACCATGAGGCACACACCCAGCTGGGCGACCTGAGAGACCTCGTTGGCGGTGATCCCGCCGATGGTGTCGATGGCGGCCTGCCGCCCCGACATCAGATGGCTCACCGGGCTCGCGCCGACCGATGCGGCGTACCCGGCCACCTTCTCCGGGGTGTTGTAGACGCCCGGCACGGCAAGCGCGCTGGAGGCGATCATGCCGCCTAGCCCGACGATCCACAGCGGTAGCTGGACACGGTCCCGCCGCAGGATGAGCCGGACCAGGTGACCGGTACCGGTTGATGCGCTGCTCATGCCACGTCTCCGTGCGCCGAGGTGGCCACGTCCTCGCCGTACTGGCGCAGGAACAGCTCCTCCAGCGTCGGGGGATGCGCGGTCAGGGACCGAATCCCGAGCGACGAGAGGGCCGCGACGGCACCATCGAGGTGGTCGGAGTCGACGTCGAACGCCACTCGGCCGTCCTGGAACTGCGGGTTGTGCACACCCGGTACGTCGACCATCCGGGTGCTCGGCGAGGCGGTCTGGGCGATCACCGTCGTACGCGTGAGGTGGCGCAGCTCGGCGAGGGTGCCGGACTGCACCACTATCCCGTGCTTGATGATGCTGATCCGGTCGCTGAGGGCCTCGGCCTCGGCCAGGATGTGGCTGCTCAGCAGGACCGTGGCGCCCTCGGCTTTGGCCTCGTGCACGCACCGCTGGAACTCCGCCTCCATCAGGGGGTCGAGCCCGGACGTCGGCTCGTCGAGCAGGTAGAGCTCGGCGTTGGACGCGAACGCCGCCACCACGGCGACCTTCTGCCGGTTGCCCTTGGAGTAGGTGCGCGCCTTCTTGCTCGGGTCGAGCTCGAAGCGCTCGAGGAGGTCGGTTCGCTTCCTCTCGTCGAGGCCCCCGCGCATCCTGCCGAGCAGGTCTATGACCTCACCGCCGGTGAGGTTCGGCCACAGGTTGACGTCGCCGGGCACGTAGGCGACCCGGCGGTGCAGCCCGGCCGCGTCCTTCCACGGGTCGCTGTCCAGTATCCGTGCCGAGCCACTGTCGTGGCGCAGCAACCCGAGCAGCACCCGGATGGTCGTGGACTTGCCTGCCCCGTTCGGGCCCAGGAAGCCGTGCACCTCACCGATTCGCACCTCGAGGTTCAGCCCGTCGAGTGCCCGGACGGCGCCGAAGGTCTTCACCAGGTCATTTAGCTGGACCGCGCAACCCATGCCGACAGCATGACACTAGTTTCAGAAGTTTGTGAAGACTATGAAGTAGACTTCGCCCATGGAACCTCTTGCGCAGGCAGTGGAGCGACTCGGCCAGGTGCTCGAGGACAGCGGCGTCCCACGCATGCCGGCGCGAGTGTTCGCCTACATCCTGGCCGAGGACCGAGACCGCTACACCGCGGCCGAGCTCGCCGAGGGGCTCCAGGTCTCACCCGCCGCCATCTCCGGCGCGGTCCGTTACCTCACCCAGACCCGTCTCGTGGTCAGGGAACGCCGGCCTTCCGGCCGTGGCGACCTCTACCGCGTCGTCGACGGCGACATCTGGGGCACCATCATGACCGCCCGCCTTCCCCTGCTCGACCACTACATCACCTCATTGGAGGAGGCTGTCACCCTCCTCGAACCGGGCAGCCCCGGCCGGGCCCGGGTCGAGGAGACACGCGACTACTTCACCTTCGCCCGAGAAGGCCTGTCCGACCTCGCCGACCGCTGGGCGAAATACCACGCCGAGACCAGGCGATAGGCCAGGCGATAGGCCAGACGCGTCCAGGGCGAAGCGCCCAAGGAACCCTAGCCGGGGGCCTTACCTCGGTATGCCGTGTCCAACCTGCCCGCGGCATCTCCCACCGTTCGAAGGACGGCGCGATCGCGGACGAACACATCTGGGCGTCAGCCAC
>Ga0136846_1213554_pt1 | contig 16059 bp, 26 predicted proteins | sample HopSoiMetagenom2_FD_96841 | JGI IMG/M metagenome (GOLD analysis project Ga0136846, IMG submission 96841) | Grasslands soil microbial communities from Hopland, California, USA - 2 Assembly 2016 (version 4) | ecosystem: Environmental > Terrestrial > Soil > Grasslands | place: USA: Hopland... | reverse complement strand
CCGTACAGGCCGGTGTAGGTGTAGAACTTCCCGTTCAGCTTGCGCACGAGGGGCTCCGCGTTGCGCCGGTCGGCCAGGCTGACAACCTTCTCCGGCGCCGGCAGCAGCTTCTCGAGCTCGGGTGTCAAGAACACCTGGTGCAGGCGGCCCGTCTTGTTCTGCTTGAAAGACAGCGCCCGCCGGCCATCGACATGCTTCAGGTTGTGAGTCGTCCACTTGATGATGTCGCTCTCCGGGCGCTGCAGCGTCCGATATGTGATCTCCATCAGCAGGCGTTCGGAGCGAGTGGCCACCGCGAAGACCTCGCGATACTCGTCGTGGGTGACATAGCGGTCGCGCTTCGATTCGGTGTTGCGCACGACGCCGCTGAGTCGCATGCACGGGTTGACCTTGATCGGCGAGTCCTCGCGCACCAGCAGCCACGACAGCAGCGACGACAGGCACGCCTTCTCGCGGTTGCCCTGCACCGGCCTGGCGAGCTTTTCCTGCGCGTTGAGGTAAGACTGCACGTGCGTGGGCTTGATGTCCTGAACCTGCATCGCTCCAAAGAAGATCAGCAGCGGGCCGTCCTCTGTGAAGTAGGTCGTGTAGTCGTCCAGCGTCCGCTGCGAGCGGTCGCCGTTCGTCACGCGGATCTTGAATTCGGCCAGGAACAGCGGCGCCCAGTAGACGACCGTGCCATAGGAGCCCGTCGGGTTGTTTAGCGCGGCCGCGCGCTTCTTCGCGATCTTGATGTCGCTGCCGAAGTCCTCGTGGCGGTCCGTGACGCGGTGCCGGTACCAGAACTTGCCGCGCTTGAACGCCAGCCGCGTGCCGGCCAGGCCCATCGGGTCGCCGTCTTTACGAGCTCGTCCCACGTCGTTTCCTTCCCTTCGCCCATTGCTCGAGGCCGACCACGTTTGGAGTGGTGGCCGCATCTTCTTCCGCCTCACTCGCGCGGGCAACAGGCGCGCCGGTCATGACGCGCTCGAACTCCGCGCGCGCGACAAGCGGCTGGCCGTTGGGCTTCATCTTGACGAGAAGGCCGAGCCGGGCAAGGTGCCGACGCTGCGCCGCGGGCATCCGCAGCGGGCGGCAGATCTCCGCAATCTCCTCGTCGGAGAGAAATGGCAGCATCATCCCGATAGCCTAAAATGCAGCCGTCGCAAGCCATTGAACACAGGAAGCCCCATGTCCAACCGCCTCACGCCGGCCCAAGTTGAAATTCTTCGTCGCGCCCGCGACAACGGCGGCGTCGTCGCGGATCCTGTTGCCCACATGAACGACGTGGCGATGCTCGGCCACTTCGGCTTCCTGACCGCTGCCGAGCCGCGTGGCACGAAGGTGCTGACGCAGGAAGGCGCGCAGCAGCTGCCTCGGTACGAGTGAGCTGCTGATGCTGGCGGGACGGGCGGTCACGCGTCAGTCCTCGGGAATCCGTTGTGCTCGACGCCGTCCAGCAGGCGGCCGGCGGCCTTCTTTCCGACGCGCTGCGAGACGACCTCCGCGCCCCACTCGTGGGTGTGCTTGTCGCCGCAGATCGTCGTCTGGCCGCCGTTCATGTAGACCCAGGACGCGCGGGAGCCGATGCCGGGGGCCCACTCGCCGTGCTGCTTGAACAGGTACGGCACGCCGGCTGCAGCGCACTGGTCGCGCAGCGCCCGGTACCAGTCCGGGTGCGAAGGGCGCGCGCCGGGCCCGCTCTCTCCGCCTGCGATGACCCAGTGCAGACCGGTGTCGTGCGAGCGTAGGTTGCGAGGACTCCAGGCCCCGCCTTCCTCGTATTGGCTGACGTTCAGGGGCACGCCGAGGTCGACCGGCCCGAGCAGCGGTTCCATGGACAGGAAGCGCACGGCCGCGGGCACAGCCAGCAGCTTCGGGATGTCGCGGTCGGCCTCGGCCTGGTTGACGATCGTCGCGCCCAGCCAGACGTTCTTCGGCAGCCAACCAGGTATCAGCGAGGCCATCATGGGCACGTTGCCGATCCGCTTCGTCAGCAGCAGCCAGTCCAGGCTGGGCGTCGCGTTGATCAGCGCGAACAGCTCTTCGCGCCAGGCCAGATCGACTTCGTTGTCGAACACGTCAGCGAGGCTCGCGCAGAAGACGCGCCGGCGGCGGCCGTGCTCAGCCTGGAATGCCGCGGCCTCGCGCTCCCACTGCAGCGGCTTGCGCCAGTTGGCGGATGTCGTGCGGCGCCGCGGCGCGCCCGGGCCCCAGTTGATCGCTTGGCCACCCGCGAAGCGTGCGTTGCGGTTCTCGGCATAGCAGTGATCGCAACCCGGTCCGACCTTGGTGCAGCCCTCCCACGGGTTGAAAGTGCTGTCCGCCCATTCAATCTTCGTTTCGTCGCTCATGCGGTGATCCTCGTAAAGCTGATGGCCCAGCACCAGGGATTCGCATCCCAGGCGCCGGTGCCGCTGATCTGGTCCCACAAGTCGCGGTACCACTGGCGCGGGTCGTCGCCCTTCGCCATGTTGGGGAACGGGCAGCCTTCGGCCATGGCGTCGCCGCGGCTGATCGCCTGCAGCCGCTCGACGCGCACGTCGATTACCTCGAGCAGGATCCGGCTGGCCCAGCGGGGCATGTGGATGCTCGGGCGCCAGGGGGTTCTGCCGTCGGCCGCCTCCCACTCGGGCTCGCCGTCGGCGCGGTAGTACATGTCCTCCAGCATCCTTTTGTGTTGCTCCTCGAGCGGCACCGGCATGCGCCTGCCGTCGACCTCGCGCCAAAGGGCGCTGACGCCGAGGCCATCCGGATAGGAGAAGTCGTCGCAATAGAACGTCTCCCGCACCCACAGCCGATCGCCGGGCGCGCCGTACGGGCAGACCCATTCGTCGCCCACCGCTGCGTCGGCGAGGCACCCGAAGAGCGCCACGCCAGGGCTGTGCATCCTGACCTTCGCGGACGGGTCGTCGTACGGCTGCGGCTTCACCACGCGCCGCGTCTGCGTCTTCGTGCCGGCGAGCAGCGCGCGTACCATCGGGGCGCTGAAGAGGATTGGGCGTTCTTTCAAGGGAGACTCCGATGGGTTCGCAAGCATTGAAAACAATGTGTTTGGGTATCGCTGCAACGCAGGGCGTCGCCGGTGCGGATCTGGCGAACTACCAGGGCCAGTTCGAAGCAGCTCTTTCGCCGCGGGGGACGGGGCTTCCGGTGCCATGTCCGTTCTGCTTTGCGCTGCGTGGCACCGCGGAGCGGCTCATTCCCCTGCCGACGGTGCACGGCCGCGGCGCGGTGCGATGCGGTACCTGCAAAAACAAGATCGAGTTCGACGACTCCTAGTAGCGCCCGACACAGGGTGTTGCTGGTCACGGTGCAGTGCCTTGAAAGAGGTCGATCTGCGCTTGGCGCACGCGCGCCGGCGGGGTGGGTGTCTGGGCCGGCGCTGCGGCCGACCACGTCTCGCGCAGGCCGCTCGCCGCCCGCTTGTCGCGGTACATCGCATGGCCGGAGCCCGCCGGATCCGCGCGGCAGGCGTCGCTGTGCATCCAGTACCAGGCCGGCGAGGGGATCTGGTCCGGCCATGGATCGCCCGGAAAGCGGGCCTTGCGGCCGACGAAGTAGGTGAAGATGCCGGGCGCCATGCGGCCGGCCATGAAGGGGGCGGTGAACTTGGTCAAGACGTCACCTCCGAGAACAGCGGCGAGTCGCCCTCGATGCGCTGGCGCGCCATCGGCAGATTGCGCTCGTCGAGATCGATCAGGATGGCGTCGCGCTGCATGCCATCGGCGACAAGTCCGACCGTGCCGGAGCCGCCGAACGGGTCGAGCACCGTTCCCATGGGGGGGCAGCCGGCCGTGATACAGCGTTCGGCGAGCGCCGGCGGGAACGTGGCGAAGTGCGCGCCCCGGAATGCGTGAGTCGGGATGGACCACACGCTGCGAGGATTGCGCGTGTCGACGACGGCGGAGACGGCTTCGCTGAACGACTCGTTCTGCTTCACGCGCCAGCCAGGCCCGCGGCCAAGGCGCTCGCTCTTGCCGTCGGCATACGCTCCGTCATCACCACTCGCCGCCGCGGCCTTCGGATTCACGCCGACAGCGCGCGGCTTGGTCTTCTTGTCGAATCCGTGCCCGAATCCGACGCCGTTTCCTGGATACCGGCCGACGCGATCGTGGTGCGCGCCCTCGCGGGTGTCCCAGCCTGCGGGCGTGCGCGGGCCGCGCGCATTGGCGTTGCCCGAAACGGGCTCCTGCATCGCGTCGAAATCGTAGAAGTAGCGCTCCGACTTCGACAGCAGGAAGACATGCTCGTGCGCCTTCGTGCAGCGATCGCGCGCGCTCTCGGGCATCGGGTTCGGCTTGTGCCAGATGATCTCCTGGCGCAGAAACCAGCCGTCGGCCTGCAACGCGAATGCGACGCGCCAGGGTTGGCCCATCATGTCTTTCGGCTTCAGGCCGGGCACGACGACGTCGCTGCGCGGTACCGGCTCTTTGTCGCGCCTGGCACTGGCCACCATGTTGCGCTGAGCTGCGCGGCTCTGTTCTTGGTTCGAGCGGGATCCTTGTAGGCCGCTGCCAACGTCCGGCCCTCGCCGGCTGCCGACGTAGGCATCCCCCAGGTTCAGCCACAGCGTGCCGTCGTCGCGCAGTACTCGCTTCACCTCGCGGAAGACTTCGACCATGGTGGCCACCCACAGCTCAAGCGACGGCTCGCTGCCGATCTCCAGGTGCTTGTCAGCATGGTCTTCAGGCAGGTAGCTGCGCAGGCCCCAGTACGGGGGTGAGGTAACGCAGCAGTGCACCGACGCGTCAGGCAAGGTGGGCAGCATGGCGCGGACGTCGCCATGGAGGAGGCGGACGGTCATGCGAACAGCGCTCCCTGCACAGGTGTGGCCACTCCGACGACGCCACCATTGCGCGCCAGCCACTCGGCCTGCGTCTCGTAGACGACTCGGCCATCGGCGTCGCGCAGGGCCTTCCCGTCAGGGCCGACGAGGCACACCAGCCAGGCGCTGAGCGGCACGCCCATCGCGTCCTTGTGGCCTTCAGCGGCCCAAGCGATGAAGCCGGCGTGGGTCATGATGCCCTCCGGAGTACCATCTCCGCCGCCACCGATTTCCGGTGAAGGGAGACGAAATGCCTGTTGTGACCCGCCTCATCGGCCCGGACGAATACCTGGTCGATTTCAACGAATCTCAGTTCACCATTTCGAAGAACAAAGTCCCCGTGGGGCCTTACGTTGTCGACGCAGACCTGCTGAAGGACGTTCCGATGGAGCATCGGCCTCATAGAGTGCTGCTGCTTGCGAACATCGCGATCGAACTCAATCACCGGCTGAAGTAGGCTCACGCAGCCTCCCTGAGCATCGCCGCGTCGACGAAGTTCGCCAGCACGATCGCGCGCGCCAGTGGCGGGCAAACGCTGTTTCCGCACATGCGCACCTGGGCCGACTTCGGCAGCGACTTGCCATCGGCGCCGCGGTCGATGATGTAGCTGTCAGGGAAGCCCTGTGCGCGATACAGCTCGCGCGGCTGCAGCATGCGCATGCCGATGTCGGCGATGTAGTAGTCCTCGCCCTTGACGGTCACCAGGCCGAAGCGGTCCTTGGTCGTCACGGTGTGCAGCGGCTCGCGCAGGTCGGGATCCTGGTCGGTGCCGTAGTACTTCAGCAGGAGCGCGCGCACCTCGGCGGCGTGGTTCTCCGTCGTGATCGTGGCCATCGGTGCGTCGATGTCGCGCGGCTTGCCGCCGTAGGCCGGGCCGCCGGCGCTGCTCAGGTGCGACGTCACCAGGCCATGGTGCTCACCGCCGGCGCTGATCGTATGCAGGGGCGCGGAGACATCGGCGCTGTTGCTGGTGCCGCGCAGCGTGGCGAGGTTCGCGGTGACGAGGCCCATCGCATTCCCGGTGCCGGGCCGCGCCTGCTCGCCGCCGGCGGTGACGGTGTGGAGCGGGTCGCCCAGGTCGCTGCCCACGCTGCCCGTGCGGAACTTCGAGACGTGTGCGGCGACCAGGTGATGATGGTCCTGCGTCGTGATCGTGCTGATGGGGCCGTCGACCGCGATGCCGGGCGTCTCGTTGCCGCCGTAGTGCTTCGCCAGGAAGGCGGCGCACAGCGCGTGATTTCCGCCTCCGGCATGGATCGTGGAGACGGGCGCACTCAGGTCGTCCGGACGCCGTGCCCGGCCGTCTACGTCGGCATGCGCGAGGCCGGCCAGCGTGGGCGCGACCAGAAGGTGCTCGGCCTTCGAAGTCACCGTCGACAGCGGCTCGTCGGCGCGCCGGCTCTTTCCGGCGTCACCGTGCCCGGTCTGGCCGATGCGCGTGATCGTCGGGGCGGACAGCGCCAGTTCTCCACGGTTCGCGCCGGTGATCGTGCGGAACGGCTCGTCGACCGAGTGCACGCGCGCATCGCCAGGGTGCGTGACAGGCACGATGAAGGGCTTGGCTGCGTCCAGCACGTAGCGTTTGATGCCGTGCGCGATGCGGCGCAGCGTCGCCGGAGCCAGTTCTCGCTCGCGCTCGAAGATCGACGGGCACGGGATGGTCCAGTCGATGCAATCTGCCGCCGTGCGGTACGGCTTCAGGTCGGAGCCCTTGGCAGGCGCGGCCGCGTGCGTGGCCTTCGGCCAGACGATCGGCGCGCCGTCGCAGCGCGCGACCAGGAACAGGCGCTTGCGAATGGTCGGCGCGCCATAGTCGCAGGCGCGCAGCTCGCGGTGCTCGACCACGTAGCCCAGCGCCTCGAGCTGGCCCTTCCATTCGTCGAAGGTCTCGCCGCGGCGCGCCGGGTCCGGCATGTTGTCGTCGGTCAGCGGGCCCCAGGTCTTGAACTCCTCGACGTTCTCCAGGCAGATCACGCGCGGCCGCACCGCGCGCGCCCAGTCGACGACGACCCAGGCCAGGCCGCGGATCTTCTTCGACACGGGCTTGCCGCCTTTGGCCTTGCTGAAGTGCTTGCAGTCCGGCGAGGCCCACAGCAGGCCCACCGGCCGGCCCTCGGTGACGGTCAGCGGATCGACCTCGAACACGTCCGCGACGAAGTGCTGCGTCTGCGGGTGGTTCGCCTCGTGGAGCGACACGGCCTTGGCGTCATGGTTGACGGCGATGTCGACGTGCCGGCCAATCGCCTGCTCGATGCCCGTCGACGCGCCGCCGCCGCCGGCGAAGAGGTCGATCACGAGCTCGGCCGCGATGCCCAACAAGAACTGGTTGCCGATCATGCAGCCAGCCTCCGCGCCTGGATGGCCGCGACGACTGCCCGGCAGGCGTCCAGATCCATCATCCCGATGTGGCAGTTGTCCCGGCTGATGCCCAGTTGGCCCGCGAGCCACGCGTACGCGTCGCGCCGCTTCATCGCGCGCGACTTCCACAGCGGATCGAACGCGGCGTGCGCGCGAGCCTTCGCGGTTCGCAGCTCGGCATTCGCCAGGCGCCCCAGCGCTACGGTGCCATCACCGATGCCGCCCTGGCCCTTCGGCCCGGCCGCGGGATGGCAGCCGACCCAGGCGCCGCACGGCGCGCATCGCCAGAACTTCTTGGCGTAGAGGTCAACGCGGTGCGGGTAGATCGTCGCGCCGGTCACGAGGACGGCCGGGCGAGCGCAGTAGGGGCAGCTGAGCACGATCAGCCCTCGGTGCTGGCGTCGAACAGCGGCCGGTTGTCCGGCTCGCCCTTCAGCGCGTCCTCGGGCACCGACAGCAACTCGTCGAGGTCTTCGATGACGATCGTGACGAAGCCGCCTGCGCTGTCGGCCAGCGAGTGGGTGTGCTCGCTGTTGACCAGCTTGAGCGTCGCCTTGACGTCGGTCGGGCCCTTGAATTGGACGGATTCGACCTCGGCTCGGAACGTCACGCGGGCGTTCGCCGCGATGATCTTCACGGCGGCGCGGATCACGTCCTTCATGTCGAACGACAGCTCGCGCAGCAGGTTGGTCTGCTCGCGCTCGTTCAGTTGCGAGTACGGCACGGCCAGGGTGGTGAAGCGCTTGCGGGCGCTCTCCATCATCTTGCCGAGCATGAAGGCGCGGGCGTGGGACTCGGTTTCGGTCACGGGCTCGGCGTCGACCGCGGCGCCGGCGTCCGGATCTTCGACGACCAGCGTGCTCGGGTCGGCGGCCTCGGGCGCGTCGGCGTCCAGCTTCAGCAGGTGGATCACGCGCTTCGCGCCGTCGCCCTTGTCCGGGCCGATGTAGCCGCCGGCCTCGAGCTCTTCGACCAGGCGCGCGGCCCGGTTGTAGCCGATGGCCAGCTGGCGCTGGATGAACGAGATGCTGACCTTCTGCTCGGCGCGAACGATGGCCTTGGCCTGTTCGAGCATCGGATCGACGGCGACTTCGGTGGTGCTCATGGTTGCCTTTCAGGCGGTGGGGATAGAAGAGGGCCCTGCGCTGAAGCGCGGCGACGGGAAATGTGAGGAGGGAGGAGGAGACAGAGCCGTCGCGGGCCGGGAAACTGGTCAGAAGGGGATGTCGGGTTCGAGCGCTCGCTCGGCCTTGTTCACTGCCTCCCGGTAGGCCTCGCGGTTGACCGGGTCGTCTTCCAGGCCGGCGTTGGCGCTCTGGCAGGCGTCGACCAGCTTCTGCAGCACGTGCTCGAGCTCCTGCACTCTCGCGTCCGCATGGGCCTTCGCTCGCCGGAGCTCGACGCGGTAGGTGCGCGGGAACTCGCGCTGATCGAGCGCCTCGTCGGCGAGCTCGCTGGCACGCTCCACAGCGGTCTCGACCGAGACGCCGAATTCCAGGGTTTGGCCTGCGATGCCCTGAAGCGCCGCCGCGAGGAAGAAGTCGCGCACCGAGACGCCGGTCTCGGTGAAGTGAGGAAAGGCTGGCCCGCTCTGGTCGTGCTCGTGGATCACGACTCAGCCTCCGCGGTCTCGGCCGGGTACTTGGCGAAGGGCAGCGGCTCGATGTGCAGGCCGAAGTAGCGGCCGACGCTCTCGGCATTGACGAACTCGGCGTGCGTCGCCGGCTCGACGCCGGGGTAGTGGTAGATCGCGCCGTTGCCGCGCTTGAACGTGACGGCCAGCGTCTTGGTCGCCGCGTCGTAGCCGATGGCGCGCACCTGGTTGGACTCGACGGGCACGAGCGCGATCTGCGGGCGCGGGCCGTCGGTGAAGGGCTGGGCGGGCTTGAAGGTCTTCGTCATGGTGGTTTCTCCGTTGGTGGTGTGGTGGCGGAACTCAGGCGGCCTGCAGTTCGCAGACGTGCGCCACGTGGCGGCCGATGGCGGCGCAGATCAGCGGCCACTGGCTCTCGCGGTACAGCCGCGCCGACTTGTCAACGGCCGCCGGCTGGATGTGCAGCGTGTCGCCCAGGAACGCCGCGGTGACCGTGAAGCCCAGGCGCGCGCAGATCGCGCCGAGGTTCAGGGTCGCGGGTTCGTTGGCGGGCGCTGGCGCGGCGGCGCGCTGGATCGGCACGACGGCGGGTGCGACAGGCGCAGCGGCGGGGGCTGCGACAGGTGCCGGCATCGCAGCGATGCGTGCGCGCTCCTCGGCCGCCTCTCGCTCGCGACGCACCAAGTCTTCCGCCTGGCGCTCTGCGCGCGCTCGTTCGTCGGCCGCGCGCTGCGCCTTTGCCTGCTCCTCGGCGCGGATCCGCTCGCGCTCGGCCTCGAGGCGCTTCGCTTCCTTCGCCTCGTGATCGGCGATGCGCGAGCGGATGACCAGCGCCAGGTCGTCCGGCGCCTTGGTGACCAGCTGGCCGACGTCGGAGAACAAGAACGCATGCACCTCCTGGGCGTCGATCGTGCGCAGGTTGGTGTCCATGCGCAGGTGTGTGCTGCTCGCCTCGATCTTCACGCGTGCCAGCTCGGTGTCGACCGCATCCTGCAGGCTGGCCACCGTGCGCTTGCCCTTGATGACGCCGGCGAAGTCCGGGTGGATCTGCGGCAGCTGAACGCGGCCCAGCGAGGCGTTGAGCTCGCGGACGTGCTTGCTGAAGGCCTGGACGGCGCCGGCGACGATCTCGCCGCGGATCGATTCCTTGCGGGCCTTGACCAGCTTCTCGAGGTCGAGGCGCACCTGGCGCGCTTCGGCGCTGATGTCGTCCATCGTCTTGAAGAGGGCGTCGATCGTGGCCGTCTGGCTCAGCGCGTGTTCCTTGGCGCCCTTGATGCGCGACTCGACGTCCTCGCACCACTGGACCGCCTTGGCGGCGTCGGCGAAGTGCGCGTCCGTCGTCAGCTCGCGGTTGACGCTGCGGATCGCGGCCAGCGCGGTCGCCTTGAACTCGGCCAGGTTGCTGGCAGTGACGGCGCCGTGCACAGTCACCAGCAGCGCGGGCAGCGTTTCCGGGGCCTTGCCGACTGGCGCCGGTGCAGCGGCCGCCGGCAACTCGTAGCTGTCCAGGTCGGCATGGAACTGGGCCCAGCCACCCTTGATCCGATCGAACCACGCCGGATCGGGGTCGACGACCATGTGCACCAGCTTCTCGGCCGTTCCGTCGGACACGCCGAAGATGAGGCGATCGGCACCCGTGACCATCATCACCTGCTGGCACTGCGGCTGATATTCGTCCGGCAGCACGCCGGCGGCGACGCTGCGCGCGAGCGCTTCGTTCCACTGCTTGTGTTCCCAGGCGGTGGTGCCGTCCATCGTCAGCCCGTCGCACGAAGCGCTGAAACGCCCGCGCGAGTAGGTGACCGCGTAGAGGTCTTCGCCGATCAGCGCCTCGAAGTGCTTGCGCGCCTGCGCCTCGACCTCGTGTCCGTAGTCCAGGACGTTGGTCTGCACCCAGTCGCTGAACTCGCGGGGCAGGCCGGTGTGCTTCATGCGAAGCAGCTCCGAACGCGTGACCTTGGTCGACAGGCCGAGCATCGCCGCGGCTTCGCTGGCGCCGTCGTGGTCGAAACGGAACTGATGCCAGGCGTCGGTGCCCTGGACGAGGTGATGGATCTGGTTCATTGCGGATCGTCCTGGCTGGTGGCGGGCTTGCCGTCGATGGGCGAGGCGTCGAACACCTCGAGGTTGCGGATGGCGGTCTTCTGGGCATCGGAAAGGGCGCCCTTCGTCGAGACCATCGCGATCAGTCGGTCGGCGGTCTGACGGCCGCTCTGCACTGCGGCTTTCCACGCGCCGAAGTTCGTGTCGAACTGCTCCTGCGGGTAGGGCGTCAATTCGGGGCGCGCGGGCGGCGGCGGGGGCGTCTGCACGACGTCAGCCATGCCCATGTCGGTCTCGCGCGGGATGTCGATCGCTTCCTCGGCCATGGCCATGCCTCGCAGGATGTCCGTGAAGACGTCGCGCAGCGCGAAGGCGCGGGCGCGCAGCTGCTTCATGCGCTTCGGGTTCGTCACCCACGGCCCCGCCTTGCCCTGCAGGCCGGCGGTCTTGGCGTCGGCATCCGAGAACGTGCGGACCTGCTCCGGCTCGCCGCGGCGCTTCGCCTTGCAGAAGGCGGTGCCGTCGCTCTCCCAGCCCTCGACGACCCACTCGCACAGCGGCGACGAGCGCACCAGGCCGAGCATCGCGTCGCCCCACAGGGACGGGCGGCCGTTGATGATCGCGATGTTCTGCAGCGCCTGCAGGGGCTTGAGGCCCAGCTCGGCGCCCCACTGCATGCCGATCAGGCAGTTGCCAGGCTTGCCCTTGAAGTCCTTCGGCACCATGTCGCTGTCCGCGAGGTAGTTGCTGAAGGTCAGGGCCTGCTCGAACGTGCGCGGGCTGAGGTCGAAAGGCTTTTCGGAGACGGTGACTTCGGTGGTGGTCATGGCTGGTCGGTGGGTTGGCTGGTCAGGGACGGAAGCAGTGCGCCGTCAGGAACTCGAAGAGGGCGCGCGCGAAGCGCCTGGCGCGCGTGCGCAGGGGCACCGGGCCGCCGGTGACCTGCAACCGGATCGGCGGCAGGTCGGGCCGGATCGGGTGGACGTTGTCCAGCTCGCTGGCCTGGGCGTCGGGGATGGCGCGGCCGTGCCGGTTCCAGCGGCCGGGGAGGAGATCGCGCTTCATGCCTCTTCGTCCTGGGCGCGGCCGCCGGCGAACAGCCACACGACGGCGGCGGAGGCGCAGGCCAGCACGGCAACGATGCCGCCCGACAGGCCCCACAGGAAGGCTTCGGCGTTCGGGCTCACTCTTGCCACTCCGCAGCCACGAGCGCTTCGGCTTCGGACTCGGCGTAGTCGGCGGCCAGCGCCTGCAGCTGCGCCGCGCGCATGGCGGCCAGATCGGCGTCGGACGCGATCAGCAGGTGCAGGTGGTTGTCCGGGCCGTCAGCCTCGAGCAGGTCGTGCGCGACCACCGTCACGGGCACGTTGAAGACGCGGTAGTCCCAGCGGTCGCGCGGGTCGCTCTCGGTGGCCGCGTTGTAGCGGACGGCCCGCGGCAGTTTCGGCGTGCTCGCGGCGTGCGCGTGCTCGATCGCACGCAGGAACATCCGGCGCAGCACGTGGTGCATGTCGTCCAGCGCGACCTTGCGCGCTGCGGCGTCCGCTTCGTCGGTCAGCTGCTCGATCTGGTCGTCCGTCAGGCGATCGCGCGCGGCGCAGGTCATCGAGTGATCGATCGTCTCGTCCATCGCGGCGTGCATCAGCGCGATGCTGGCGATCACCTGGGGGCAGGTGGCGTGGATACCGCCGCGGCTCATCGCGCGCTCACCGACTGCAGGCCGAGGTGCGGCTCGAACTCGTAGTGCTTGGTTGCGTCCTTGTTGACCAGCTTCCAGCAGCGGGCATTGCCGCCGACGATGCGCAGGGACAGGAAACCGACCTTGACCTGCTCGCCGATCGCCCAGACCTGCGTGGCAGGCTTCCGGGTCGTGTAGGGCATTCCGTAGCTCATCTGTCTGCTCCATCGGGTTCGTGATTCGATGGAGTGACTTTAAGCGCCGCGCTTTGCTTCTGTCAAGCGCCGCGCTTAATTATCTTTCTACTAGGCGAAAAAAAGCCCGCGCGAGCGGGCCTTGTTTGCAGAGTGAGGCGGGACTATGGAGCGGGGCCTGCGCGCAAGTTGGCTTCCAAGGTCCAGAACCCGTTGGACTCCCCGTTTCCAGCAGGCGCCAACTCAACGATCGCGACTCCCCCGTCCAGGATGCCGAGGGACAGCACTTTGCCCGTGGCGTGCGGATCGCCCATCACCCGGCAGGGCCCGTCGCCTCCGAGCATGGCGCGGCCCTTCGTCGCTTCTCCACGAGATGAGTGCCCCACGAATTCAGCCAGGGTCTCCCTCGACTTGCAGAAGACGTTGGCGGGGCCATCCCAGTGCACCAGCATTTCAGGCTTGATGACGTCGGCCGCCGGCGCCTGCGGCTGGCAACTGCTTAGAAGAGTCGAGGCAGCCACCAGAGTCATGAGCGCGGCTCTCATTCCCAGTCCACCCCGGTCATGACGGCGAGCACGCGCAGGCCGTCGGCGATGGAGTCAAGCGGTTCGAAACCCGCGGCGTCGTTCGTTGCAACGGCCTGCCAGTGCTGGCCGCGCTTCAGTCGGTATTCACGGATGAAGCAATTGTCATCTCGATCGGCCACGAGAACCTTTCGACCTGGCAGGTCGGTGCGCTCGGCGACTCTCTCAGTCGAGAACCGCGCCTTGTGCCCCTTCGAAAGAAGTGGCGCCAAGGCGTCGTCCCTGGCCACGAGCGTGAACGCCCGCGGCAGTGGTTTCATCAGATCTCCCCAGTCAATCGTTGTTGGCTCTACTGTCGGACGGGCCTGGCTCAAGTCGTGAGCCAGTGCGCGGCCGGAGGCCTTGACCCGGTCGTCCTGGGTGTCTATCAGCGGGGAGAATTTCGCGAACGGGCTGAACTTCTCATCCGGCTCACTCGAGTGGTCAACGTCCATCCAGCCGTCCGGCTTTCCGCTGGCTCGCTCCAGGCGACGGGCCATGGCCGTTCCCATCTCGCGCGGGCGGCCGGACTTCGCGTCGACGGCCTGGTTGCGGATCTGGCTGAGGTAGATCGAGGTCGTGTCGGCGGACTGCGCCAGCGCCTCAAGGGTGCCAGCACGCATCACCAGGCGCTCGAGGTTTGCCCGGCGGATTGAGCCGATGGTATTCATGCCGCTATTTGAAGCGCCACGCTTAAAAGGTAGAAGAAGCGCCATGCTTGCCTTTATAAAGCGCCGCGCTTAAGATGGAGAAATGAACCTCGCAACCTACCTCGAAGGGCGCCATGGTGCCCAGTCCGATCTTGCACGGAAGATCGGGTGCGCGCCCCAGTTGGTGTGGCAGTGGGCGCGTCGCGTCCGCCCCATTCCAATCGATCGGTGCGTGTCCATCGAGCGCGCCACTGACGGCCTCGTCTCGCGCCGCGACACGAGGCCCGACGACTGGCGCGAGATCTGGCCCGAGCTGGAGTCTGCCGGCGACGACAGCGCCGCGCGCGCTGACGCACAGGTAGGGGGCTGACTCATGGCCCGCGATCCCGCCCAGGGCGTCATCAACTGGTTCGCGGCGCTCATGGTGTGCGTGCTGCTCGCGTCCGCCGGCATCACCGGCTTCGCGCTTTGGGCGCTGTGGCGCCTGGTGCGCGCGATCCTGGAGGGCTGACCCATGTCGACCGCCTGTCCATTCTGCGGCCAGCCCCAACGCGACCTGTTCGCGTTGTCGCTGCACCTCGACGACGACCACCCAGGCCGCGAGGGCGAGCTCGTCGTCGCCATCGCGCCCGAGCTGCGGGCCGTCCCGATCTTCGAGTGCGACATCGACAAGGTTCACCGCTCGCGTGCGGCGCCGGCACTGTGCTGTTGAGTTCATCGGTCGATTCTCTCGGCCACCTTTGATAACCACCGATAAACAGGGATACCAAGTGCGCTCACGAGTTATCAAGCCGATCGCCGCGCCGGCGCAGACCAACCAGCTGTCGCTGAGCTTCGAACCCGAAATGCACGAGCGCTACGGCTCGCTGCGCGAGTGCATCGCGCAGGGCGTGTACCAACGCGGGCTGACCAACGTCGCGCCCTCGCTGAACAAGGCGCCGGGCAACCTGTCGGTGGAGCTGTCGGAAGACCCAGCACGCAAGTTCGGGGTCGACGCGCTCGAGGAGTACATCCAGAAGTTCGGCGACCACGCGCCGATCTACTACCTCGTCTCGAAGTTCCTGGCGCCGGCCAACCCGGCCAACGTGAACGCCTCGGCGATCCTGGCCCAGGTGCAGGCGATGCTGAAGCAGGCGGGGATGGCGTGAACTTCTTCACCGGCCTGCACCAGCCCAGCGACGCCCGCCATTTCGGGGCCGCGTTCATCAGCGTCAACCGCCTGCGCGATCGCAAGGCGCCACTGGTGGTCGCCGACTGGATTCTGGACAGCGCGGCGTTCACCGAACTCAGCACGCACGCCTGCTACCGGCACGAAGTCAGCGATTACGCGGCACAGATTCGTCGGTGGGCCACGAACGGGAGCGGGCGCCTGCTCGCCGCGGTCGCCCAGGACTGGATGTGCGAGCCCTGGATCGTGGCCAAGACCGGCCTGAGCGTCGCCGAACACCAGCGCCTGACGATCGAGCGCTACGACGCGCTGCTCGCACAGGACGTGGGGGGCACGTACATCATGCCGGTGCTGCAGGGTTATGCGCCGGCCGACTACGTGCGCCACCTCGATGCCTACGGCGAGCGCCTGGCGCACGGTGCCTGGGTTGGGGTGGGGAGTGTCTGCAAACGCAACGGCGACCCGCGCGCCATCGCAGCGGTGCTGCACGCCATCCACGCAGCTCGCCCGGACCTGCGCTTGCATGGCTTCGGCCTGAAGACGACGGCCCTAGCCGACCCGCTGGTGCGCTCGCTTTTGCACACTGCCGACTCCATGGCCTGGTCGTTCTCCGCCCGCAAGCAGGGCCGCAACGCCAACGACTGGCGCGAGGCTGTGCGCTGGGCCAACAACATCACGTCGCGGCCGGTGCAGCACGACTTCTTCGCGGGAGGCGCATGACCGCCGTCACCTTCACCAGCATCGACGCCTACCGCTCGCTGGAGGGCAACGGCACGCTGACGCGCCAGCAGGCGGTCATCGTCGGCGCGATGGCGCACGGTCGCGACTACTCGCTACAGGAGCTGGTCGCCGCCACCGGCTTGCCCGTGAACGTCGTCAGCGGGCGCGTCAACGAGCTGAAGACGTCTGGACGGTTGGTGCTGGCCGAGAAGCGCCCCTGCAGCCGGACGGGCCGCCTCATCGCGCCCGTGCGCCTGCCGGCCGCCGGCGGCGAGCAGGGG
>Ga0136846_1240073_pt1 | contig 16068 bp, 16 predicted proteins | sample HopSoiMetagenom2_FD_96841 | JGI IMG/M metagenome (GOLD analysis project Ga0136846, IMG submission 96841) | Grasslands soil microbial communities from Hopland, California, USA - 2 Assembly 2016 (version 4) | ecosystem: Environmental > Terrestrial > Soil > Grasslands | place: USA: Hopland... | reverse complement strand
GATCAAGCCCAATCCGGCGGCAGGTCTTAAGACCCGCCCTACACCTGGCGGCGGGTCTCAAGACCTGCCTTACACGTGGCGGCGGGTCTCAAGACGCGCCCTACACGTGGCGGCGGGTCTCAAGACGCGCCCTACACCTCGCGGCGGGTCTCAAGACGCGCGCTACACCTGGCGACGGGTCTCAAGACCTGCCTTACACCTGCTAGCATTGACATTCGTGCCGTTCTCCTACGACGACTTCGATCTGACGGGCATCCGGACGTATCCCCTCGCCTCGCGCAAGAGCAAGGCAAACGCGGCGGACTTCGCGAAGGCGTTCACATCCGGCGCGGGTGTGCGCGGACTGCTCGACTCGATGCCGGCGATCCTCGGCGCGTCGGACTTCAAGGCCGTGGTCACCGCCATCCGCGCCGCGCATGCCGCGGGACGCGGGATCATCTGGGGCCTCGGCGCCCACGTGTTGAAGACCGGCCTGTCGCCGGTTCTGATCGATCTCATGGAGCGCGGGTACGTCTCCGCGCTCGCGACCAACGGCGCCGGCGTCATTCACGATTTCGAGATCGCGCTCTCAGGGTCGACATCCGAGGACGTTGACGAAGCGCTCGGACCGGGGCGTTTCGGCATGGCCGAGGAGACCGGCCGCGTGCTCAATTCCGCGATCAACGATGGAGTGAAGCAAGGGCTCGGTCTCGGGCAAGCCGTCGCGCGGTACCTGGAGACGTCGCGGCCGTCGCACGCACACCTGAGCGTCATTGCCGCCGCCGCGCGTCTGAGCGTTCCGGTCACCGTGCACGTGGCGATCGGCACCGACGTCATTCACATGCACCCTGCCGCGTCGGGCGCGGCGCTCGGCGAAGGCAGCCTTCGCGACTTCCGGTATTTCGTCTCGAACGTCGCGAGGCTCGAAGGTGGCGTGTATCTCAATTGCGGTTCGGCGGTCGTGCTGCCCGAGGTCTTCCTCAAGGCGGTGGCACTTGCCCGCAACCAGGGACACTCGCTCGATGGGCTGACCACCGTGAATCTCGACTTCGTTCGGCTGTACCGGCCGCAGACGAACGTTGTCTCACGTCCCGTCGCGGGGCTCGGCAGGGGATATTCGCTGGTCGGCCATCACGAGATCATGATCCCGTTGCTGGCGGCAGCGCTGATCGAGACGTAGGTGTTGAGGAGACGACGATCTCACGCACAGGCGCAGAGGGGCAGAGGATCTTACGTGATCGGCGAAAGGAGCCGGAGTAACTGACGGTGCCACACTTCGATCGCATCGGCCCCTATCGCGTGCTCGAACGGATCGGTCGCGGCGGGATGGGAGAGATCTTCACGGCGGAAGACGAGCGGCTCGGCCGCGTGGTTGCACTGAAGACGATCTCGCCGGACCTCGTGCCCGACCAGGAGTCCCGCGATCGATTGCTCGCGGAGGCCCGCGCCGCGGCGGCGCTCAGTCACCCCTTCATCTGCACGATTCACGACGCGCTGGAACGCGACGGCGTGCCGGTGATCGTCATGGAGTACGTGAAGGGCGAAACTGTCGCACACCGCGTCGAGGCGGGTCCGGTGCCGCCGCCTGAAATCTGCCGGATAGGCGTCGAGGTGGCCGAGGCGCTGGGCGTCGCGCACGCGCGGGGGACGATTCACCGCGACATCTCCGCCGCGAACATCATGATTGCGAGCGACGGGCACGCAAAGGTGATGGACTTCGGCCTCGCGCGCACGCGACAAGCCACGTCTGCGCCGGGCGCGACCGTCACCGCTCCTCACTTCACGGCCGGTATGGTCGTCGGCACGCCTCATTATCTGTCGCCAGAAGCACTGCGGGGCGATCCAGTCGACGCGCGCGCCGACCTGTATTCGTTCGGCGTCGTTCTCTATCTGATGGCCACGGGACGTCTTCCCTTTATCGGGGACACGTCTACGGCGCTCGTCGCTGCGATTCTTACGCAGCCGCCGATCGCGCCCCGCACGCTCGTGCCGTCGCTGCCCGCAGCGCTCGACGCCGTCATTCTGAGAATGCTGCAGAAGGAGCCAGCCTTCCGGTTCGAATCCGCGGGGTCGGTCGCCGCAGCACTGGCCGGCGCGCTTTCCGACAGCGGCCGCGATCCGGTGCTGCGCTCCGTCGCGGTGCTTCCGTTTCGCGCGCTCGGACAATCCGCGTCCGACGACGATCTTGGACTCGGACTCGCCGACGCGACGATCACCGGCCTTGCCGCCGTGCGTTCGCTTCTCGTCCGTCCGACGGCGGCGATCCTCGCTTACCAGGGAGGATCCGTGGACCCGGTGCGCGCTGGCCGCGAACTGTCCGTCGACGCCGTCGTCGACGGCAGCCTGCAGCGCCGCGGCACGGACATCCGCGTCACGGCGCAGCTTCTCAGCACGGCCGACGGGCGTCCATTGTGGGGGACGAAGATCGACGCGAAGATCGACGACGTGTTCCGGCTGCAGGACGACGTCGCGCGCGAGATCATGCGCGCGCTGGACGTCACCGTCACGGCTGCCGACGAGCGGCGGCTCGAACGTGTTCCGCTTGGCCAGCGGGAGGCGCGCGAGCACTATCTTCGCGGCCGCGTCCACATGACGCACGAGTCGATCGAAAGCATCGAGGCGGCAATCGACGAATTCGAACGGGCACGCGCGATCGACCCGTCCTACCCGCAGGCCTATGTCGGCCTGGCGAGCGCCTTCAGCCGCATGGCCTTCACGTTCAAGCCGGACTCGGACCTGTTTGTCCGGGCCGAAGAGATGTGCGCGCGCGCGCTGGCCATCGATCCGACGCTGCCGGAAGCGCGGTTCATCCGCGGCTGGCTCGCGTGGACGCCCGCGGCGGGATTCCAGCACGAGACGGCCATCAGGGACGTCGCGGCCGCGATTGCCGGAAGTCCCGGCCTCAACGAGGCTCACGATCTGCTCGCGGTCGTCCTGCTGCACGTCTCGCTGTTCGACGAGTCGGCACACGAGTTCGAGCGGGCGCTCGCGATCGATCCGAACGACGCCAGCGCCTACATGCACCTGGGGTGGGCGAAGTATCTGGCCGGTGATCTCGCTGAGGCGCTCGAGATCTCCGCTGAGGCGTGGCGGCGCAGTCCTTCGGCGTGGGCTGGCTATCAGCTGGCGCTCGCCCAGCTGCAGCTCGGGCGCCTCGACGACGCGGAGAAGACTGCGGCGGCGGCGGCGCGGCAGGCGCCCGACGACGTGCTGCAGTATCCGCTCGCCGGCCTCATCGCGGCGCTCCGCGGAGAGGATGCCGCCGCGGCACGGCAGATCGAGCTGACCGTGCGGCACCGGAAGGCGTTCGGCCACTATCATCACGCCCAGTACGACGTCGCCTGCATCTACGCCCGCCTGGGCCGTCTCGAGGAGGCCATGCAGTGGTTGACCGACGCGTCGCGAAACGGCTTCCCGTGCCACGGCTTCATCGCGCGTGATCGCTTGCTCATGCCCCTCCGCGGACGCGCGGACTTCGCCGCGTTGCTGACGGAGCTCCACGCCGAACGCGACCGCTGTCGCCGCGCGTATTACGAATTGCGAGAGTCGGCGTAGGCCCGACGGCGACGGTCGATCTTCCGCCTGAAGGCGGAAGCCACGTGAAATGGACCTCCGACCTCGGACCTCGGACCTCGGACCTCGCGCCTCGCACCCCGCGCCCTTGCCCCGCACGCCGCGTCCCGCACCCCGTCTGCTATAGTCAGCGTTTCCTGCCGGTGTAGCTCAGTTGGTTAGAGCACGCGGCTCATATCCGCGTTGTCCGGGGTTCAAGTCCCTGCACCGGCACCACTCTTTTTCCTTTTCGCTGATCAACGCCGCTACGGTGAATGCTGCACGCCAGCATCCGGCGTTGACCATTCAGCCCGACATGACGCTGCAGGAGCGCGTTCGCCGGACGATCCGTCAGCACGCGCTTGCGCGCCCCGGAACGCGTGTGCTGATCGCGCTGTCCGGAGGCGCCGATTCCGTTGCGCTGCTGCACCTCCTCTTAGAGATGGAGCCGCACGACGATCTGGTCGTTGCCGGGGCGGCGCACCTGCACCACGGGTTGCGTGGCGCCGATGCCGACCTCGACGAGGCGTTCTGTCGCGCGCTCGCCGAGCGGCTGGGCGTCCGCTTCGTGTCGGGGCGGGCCGACGTCGCGTCGCTCGCACGGCAGCAGAAGCGATCGATCGAAGACGCCGCCCGCCTGGAGCGGTACGCCTTCCTTGACCGTGCCGCTGACGAGCTCGGCGCCGACGCGATCGCGACTGCGCATACGCGGGACGACCAGGCCGAGACTTTTCTACTGCGGCTCTTGCGCGGCGCTGGTACTCGCGGTCTGGGATCGATCCGCCCCCGCGTCGGCAGAGTCATTCGACCCGTGCTCGACGTGCCGCGCGCGGAGCTGAGGACCTTCCTCGACCGCCGGGGCGAGGACTTTCGAGAGGACGTGACGAATCAGGACGTGTCGATCCCCCGAAACCGGATCCGGCATGAGCTGATTCCGTACATCCAATCACGATTTTCGCCAGCGGCGCCGCAGCTCCTCGCCCGCCAGGCAGCGCTCGCGCGTCAGGACGAGGAGTATCTTCAGCGACTTGCAATCGAAAGCGCGGCCCGCATCGTCTTACAGGAAACGGCTCGGGCACTTGAACGCGAGCCCCGGCTCCCGGAGGTCGGGATCGACTTGGATGTCCGCGCACTGGCGGCAACGCCACGCGCGGTGGCGTCACGGGTGGCACATCGCGTGCTGTCGAGGCTGGCCGGTTTGCGGACGATCGGCAGCGATCACGTGGACCGGCTGCTTGCGCTCGCGGAACCAGGCTGTCAAGGGGCTGCCGTGAGCCTGCCGGGACAGTTTGCACAGCGGCTCGGAAATCGGATTGCGCTGAGGCCCGGACGGGGTCCAATCGAATCCTCGCGCGGCCGACCTCGTCAGGAACAGTCGAACTCTTTCGTATTTTCGCTGTCTATTCCTGGTGAGGTGCAGTGGCAGCCCGACGGGTGGGCCATTGCTGCCGAACCCGCGCGGGCCTTTCCGGGGCCATGGGCCGCGAGAGGGCCGGAAGTCGGGGTCTCGACGGCAGCCCTGACGCTGCCTCTGGTCATTCGCAGCCGTCGTCGCGGCGATCGGTTTCACCCCCTCGGGGCTCCGGGGTCTCGGAAGCTGCAGGATTTCCTGGTGGACCGGAAGGTCCCCCGGACTGAGCGGGACAGCCTCCCGCTCGTCGTCGACGGCGGCGACCGGATCGTCTGGGTCGTCGGACACTCGGTGGGCGAGGACTTTCGCGTCATCGACCCCTCGACTGGCGTGTTACTCTTGAAAGTCAGGCGGTTAGGAGGCGTAGGTTGAACTCGACCCTCAAAAGCTTGCTGTTCTGGATGGTCCTCATCGTGGTCGGGGTCCTGATCTGGAACTTCTCGAATACCTTTCAGCGCAGTGAAGCGGCCATGCCGTTCTCCACGTTCCTGGAACACGTGCAGAACAAGGAGGTCGCGGCCGTCACGATTACCGGCAGTGAGATCACCGGTGTCCTGAAGACCTCGACCGGCGGCGATGGCAGCACGAAATTTCGAACCTATGCCCCGACGCAGTACGAGGGCCTCGGCAACAAGCTCAGCGACAACGGAGTCGCGATCACCGCGAAGCCGGAGACGACGAGCCCGTGGGCCACGCTCCTTTACTCGTGGGCACCCATCCTCCTGATGATCGGCTTCTGGCTCTTCATCATGCGGCAGATGCAGAGCGGAGGGAACAAGGCCCTCTCGTTTGGCAAGAGCCGCGCGAAGCTCTCGTCGAGCTCGCAGAAGAAGGTGACATTTAAAGATGTTGCCGGCGTGGATGAAGCGAAAGAAGAGCTCCAGGAGATCATCGAGTTCCTGAAGGAACCGCAGAAGTTCCAGAAGCTGGGCGGACGGATCCCCAAGGGCGTGCTGCTGATGGGCCCCCCGGGAACCGGCAAGACGCTGCTCGCGCGCGCGGTCGCCGGCGAAGCGAACGTGCCCTTCTTCTCGATCAGCGGGTCCGATTTCGTCGAGATGTTCGTGGGCGTTGGCGCCTCGCGCGTCCGCGACCTGTTCGAGCAGGGGAAGAAGAATGCCCCCTGCATCGTGTTCATCGACGAGATCGACGCCGTCGGACGCCACCGCGGCGCCGGCCTTGGCGGCGGCCACGACGAACGCGAGCAGACGCTGAACCAGTTGCTCGTCGAGATGGACGGCTTCGAGTCGAACGAAGGCGTCATCCTCGTCGCCGCGACGAACCGTCCCGACGTGCTCGATCCCGCACTGCTGCGCCCCGGCCGTTTCGATCGGCGCATCGTGGTCAACCGGCCCGACGTGAAAGGCCGCGAGGGCATCCTCGCAGTCCACACCAAGAAGATCCCGCTGGCCGACGACGTGAACATTCATGTGCTGGCGAGGGGCTCGTCGGGCTTCTCCGGTGCGGACCTCGCGAACCTGGTGAACGAGGCAGCGCTGAACGCTGCGCGCTACAACCAGAAGGTCGTGCGCATGCACGACTTCGAGTTCGCGAAGGACAAGGTCCTGATGGGCACGGAGCGGCGGTCCATGATCATCTCCGAGGAGGAGAAGAAGGTCACGGCCATTCACGAGGCGGGGCACGCGCTGCTGGCGGTCGTGCTGCCGCATGCCGACCCGATTCACAAGGTGACCATCATCCCGCGCGGCATGGCGCTTGGCGTCACCATGCAGCTGCCCGAGGGAGACAAACACAACTACACGCGGGACTACCTGAACGATCAGATCGCGATCCTGCTGGGTGGCCGCCTCGCGGAGGAGCTGACCAGCGGCGGGATGACGACCGGCGCCGGCAACGATCTCGAACGCTCGACCGAGCTCGCGCGCAAGATGGTGTGCGAGTGGGGAATGAGCGACGCCATGGGGCCGCTGACCTTCGGCAAGAAAGAGGAGCAAATCTTCCTTGGCCGCGAGATCGCGCAGCACCAGGACTACAGCGAAGACACGGCCATCCGTATCGATCACGAGATCAAGCGCTTCGTCACGAGCAACTACGAGCGCGCGAAGGAGCAGCTCGAAACGCACAAGCCGGCGCTCCTCCGCATCGCCGAGGCGTTGCTGGCGCGGGAAGTCCTGGATGCTGACCAGGTGCGGCGCATCATCGCGGGGCAGCCGCTCGAAGAGCTGAAGCCGGCGGCCTCTCCCGTCGCCGCGGTGGAAGACGGCACGCGCAAGGCCGCGAAGGAGCGGCCCGCCATGGTGCCGCCCATTCCGCCGCTCAACAAGCCGCTTCCACAGGAATAACAACCATAGGCCCGACCCGAAAGGTCGGGCCTACTGGTGTACATGTACCCGCGAGCTCGTTATCGCGTCCCACTGGCCCATGGACGCGCGCTGGATCTCGGCGCGCGCACGCTCGTCATGGGCATCCTCAACGTCACTCCCGACTCATTTGCCGACGGGGGACGCCATTTCGATTTCGATCGCGCGGTTGCGGCAGGTCTGCGGATGGTCGCGGACGGGGCTGACATCATCGATGTCGGTGGCGAATCCACCCGGCCGGGCGCCGAGCCCCTGCCCGAAGATGAAGAGCTCCGCCGGGTGCTGCCGGTCGTCGAGCGCCTTGCGGCCGGAACCGATGCGCCAATTTCGATCGATACGTACAAGGCGAACGTTGCACGCGCGGCGGTCGCACGCGGCGCCGTCATCATCAATGATGTCAGCGGCCTTCAGTACGACCCTTCCCTTGGCGGCGCAGCCGCAGAGTCCGGCGCAGGATTGATTCTGATGCACACGCGCGGTCGATCGCGCGGCATGTACGAGCTGGCCATCTATCGCGATGTCCCTGGCGAGGTGAAGACGGAGCTCTCATCGGCCATCGACCGCGCGACACGTGCGGGGGTCGCTCGCGACCGCATCGTCATCGACCCGGGCTTCGGGTTCGCCAAACGGGCGGAGCACAGCTACGAGGTGCTCGCGAATCTGCATGCGCTCGCGACACTCGATCGGCCCATCCTGTCCGGGCCGTCCCGAAAATCATTTCTGAAGACCGTTCTGGGGGAGCGTGAGCCGGATCAGCGCGAGTGGGGAACGGCCGCCGCTGTGACAGCCAGCGTGCTGCTCGGCGCCCACATCGTCCGCGTGCACGGCGTGAAGCAGATGGTCGATGTCGTCCGCGTAGCGGATCGCCTCCGCGACGCGCGAGCGTGGGATGCACCCAGCCATCAGTAGCACTCACACCTTTAGCACCTGGGACCAGCACCCCAGCACCGTTAGCACCAGCACCGTTAGCACCAGCACCCCAGCACCTTTAGCACCCGTAGCACCGTTAGCACCATCCTCCGCCCCCCACCCCTGAGGTAAGCTAACTGGACCGATGCCCGACTATCTGACCAACCTGTTGCGGCGTCCGCCCGTCGGGTGGTGGGACGTCCTCGACATCGCGATCGTGTCGCTCCTGATTTACGAGTTCCTGAAATTGATCAGGGGCACGCGCGCCGTGCAGATGGCATTGGGATCGTTTCTGATCGTGGGCCTGTTCTACGTGTCGCGGCTCGCGCCGCTTCAGACGGTGAACTGGTTGATCCGGAACGCGCTGGTCTATGTGGCCTTCGCCGCAATCGTCATCTTTCAATCTGACATCCGCCGCGCGCTGGCGCACTTCGGTCAGGCGCCGTTTTTCCGGTACCTCACGCGCCAGCAGGCGGCGGATGAGACGATTGAAGAGGTCGTGGTGGCCGCGACCATGCTGGCGCAGCAGCGGACCGGCGCGATCTTCGCGATCGAGCGGGAAATTGGCCTGCGGAACTACATCGAGAGCGGCATTCCGCTCGACGCGATGCTCACCTACGATCTGCTGGTCACGATTTTCAACCCGGGATCGCCGCTGCACGACGGCGCGGTGATTCTGCAGGAAGGACGGGTCGCGGCGGCGGCGTGCTTTCTGCCGCTGACGGTCAATCCGCGCCTCAGCCGGGATCTGGGCACCCGCCATCGCGCGGCGATTGGCCTGACCGAAGAAAGCGACGCCGCCGCGGTGGTCGTCTCCGAGGAAACGGGCCAGATAGCCATCGCGCTCGACGGCAATATCGAGCGCGCGCTCGACCCCGATGAACTGCGCGAGCGGTTGCGCAGTCTCGTGCTCCTCCGGCGCGGCCGCGCGCAGGCGAGCTACGAGATGTGATGAAGGTTCATCCCTTCCGGCATCTCGGGCTGAAAGTGCTGGCGGTTGCGCTTGCCACCCTGCTCTGGGTCACCGTCGCGGGAGAGCACGTCGTCGAACGCAGCCTCCGGGTCCCGCTCGAGTTCCGAAACATTCCTTCACAGCTCGAGATTGTCGGGAGTCCGCCCGACAACGTGGACGTGCGTGTGCGCGGATCATCGGCGCTCCTCAGCCGGGTGCAGCCGGGAGAAATCGTGGCCGTGCTGGATTTGTCGGCCGCGCGTGCGGGATCGCGGCTGTTCCACATCCGTTCCGATGAGGTGCGGGCGCCGTTCGGCATCGAGGTCGCGCAGGTGGTGCCTCCGACCATTTCAATCGAAGTCGAACGATCGGCGCAGCGGAAGGTCCCGGTTGTGCCCGCGACGCAGGGAGAACCGGCGCCAGGATTTGTCGCCGGACGCGTGTCGGCCGAACCTGCTACGGTCGACATCGTGGGGCCGGACACCCGCGTTCGCCAGATCGCGGAAGCGACGACGGAGCCGGTGTCGATTGCTGGCGCCCGGGCACGGGTGCGCGATGTGGTGACGGTCGGCATCGCAGACTCCTCGGTGCGGCTCGTGCAGCCGCAGAGCGCGACCGTCATCGTGGAGGTGTCGCCGGCGCCAGTCGAGCGTGCCGTTCCTGGCGTGCCCGTGCGCTCGCGCAACCTTGGTACCGGACTGCGCGCGCAGATCACGCCGACGATCGTGAAGGTGTCGGTGCGGGGCGGCCGCGATGCGCTCGCGTCGGTTCGCAACGATCGCATCCAGTCGTTCGTGGACCTTGCCGGCCTCGGAACCGGCCGATACAATTTGCGGGTTCAGGTGGATCCGGCCGAGAGCTTCGGAGTGACGGCGGTCGACCCTGCTGTTGTCTCAGTAACGATCAAGTGATGTCACAGACCAGGCTGTTTGGAACCGACGGCGTGCGGGGCACCGCAGGGGAATACCCGCTCGATCACGAGACGGTCGCGCGTCTTGGCGCGGCGCTCGTGCGTGCCATGCGGAGCGCGGACACGGCGGCGCCCCCGGCGCGGGCACTGCGGTTTCTGGTCGGCAGGGACACTCGTGAATCCGGCGAATGGATCGAGCGCGAGCTCGGACGTGGCGTTCACTCCGAGGGCGCCGCGATTACGACCGCGGGGGTGATTCCGACGCCCGCCATTGCGTACGTCACGCGCGCGATGGGATTCGACGCGGGGTTCGTCATCTCCGCATCGCACAATCCGTTTCGGGACAACGGCATCAAGGTGTTCTCGGGACGTGGCGAGAAATTCACCGAGGCGCTCGAACGAACGGTCGAAGCGATCATGGCCGACGCGTCGTGGCAGGTGACAGCCTCGGGACTCCCGCCGGTCGACCGAACTGACGTCATCGACGCGTATATCGCGCACGCGCGCCTGGCGTTCCCGAATCCGGAACGACTCGGTCGCTTCAAGCTGGCGATCGATACCGCCAACGGCGCAACCACAACCGTAGCGCCCAGGCTGTTTCAGGAACTTGGCTGTGACGTCACTGTGATCGGCAATTCGCCAGACGGACGAAACATCAACCTCGATTGTGGCTCGACGCACCCGGAGCGTCTTGCTGCGGCGGTCCGCGAAGGACATTTCCGGATGGGCGTCGCCTTCGATGGCGACGGAGATCGCGCGATCTTCATCGATCACACCGGATGCGTTGTCGACGGGGACGCGGTGATGCTGCTGTCGGCGCGCCACATGAAGGCGCAGAACCGGCTGAATGGCAACGCCGTCGTGGCAACGGTGATGAGCAACATCGGTCTCGAGCTTGCACTTCGCGAGAGCGGGATCGACCTGGTGCGCTGCCCCGTGGGGGACAAGTACGTGATGGAAGAGATGCTGAAGCGGAATATCTCGATTGGAGGGGAGCAGTCGGGGCACATCATCTTTTCGGAGCACCTGTTCACCGGCGACGGGATCGCGACGGCGCTCAGCGTGATGCGCGTGATGGCGGATACGGGCCGCGAGCTCGCGGATCTCGCCGGACAGCTCGTCACCTATCCGCAGGTGCTGATCAACGTGCCCGTCCGCCAGAAGACCGAGTTGCGTACGGTGCCGGCCATTGCCGACGCGATGGATCGCGTCGAGCAGCGGCTCGCCGGCCAGGGGCGGCTGCTCGTCCGCTATTCGGGCACCGAGCCCCTGCTGCGCGTGATGATCGAGGGGCGCAATCAGCAGGAGATCCAGGGCTGGGCTCGCGAGATTGCTGACAGCGTCCGCCAGCACCTGGGATGAGCATGGCCGGCTCTTCGACGCGGGGTTCGGCTGCGCCCAGGACAGGCGGGCCTCGCCTCAGCGTCAACGTCAACAAGGTGGCTACGCTACGCAACTCACGCGGCGGGGCGCTGCCATCGGTGGTGGACGCAGTGCGCGTGTGCGTGAACGCCGGGGCGCGTGGGATCACGGTCCATCCGCGCGCCGACGAGCGGCACATCAAGGCGCTCGACGTCACGGCGATTGCTTCATTTCTGGCGCCGTCGCGCAGCGCGGTTGAATTCAACATCGAGGGAGACCCTCGCCCCGACCTGATTGACATGGTGCGGAACGTGCGGCCGCACCAGTGCACGCTCGTGCCGGTGCGTCCTGGGGAGATCACGAGCCAGGCGGGCTGGCCACCCGACACGCCCGTCGAGGAGCTGCGCGCGCTCGTGACCGATCTCCAGGGGCGCGGGATCCGCGTGAGCATGTTCATCGATCCCGAGCCGGCTGCGGTGAAGTGGGCGGCGTCGCTCGGCGCCCAGCGCGTGGAGCTCTACACGGAACCGTTCGCGCACGCGTTCAAGGAGAGTGAAGCGGCGGCGGATCGCAGCTTCCGTCGCTACGTCGAGGCCGCCAACCTCGCGCATGCGCTCGGCCTGGGCATCAACGCCGGCCACGATCTGGATCTCGACAACCTGGTCCTGTTCCGCATGCTGCCGCACCTCGACGAAGTGTCGATCGGGCATGCGCTCATCAGTCGTGCGCTGTATGTCGGCCTCGATCGTGCCGTGCGCGACTACCTCGCTGCGTGCGCCGACTATAATTGAGCTGACTCGAACGGCCTTGTCCAAAGACTCTGTCGCGATCGGGATCGCGGGCGTGTTTTTCGGCCTGCTCGTCGGCTGGATCATCGGCAGCCAGCAGGCCACCGGTGTCGCGCCCGCGCCGGCCGCTGCCCAGGCGGCCAGCGGATCATCGGCCGCCGGCACGCAGCAGCAGGCGCCGCAGCCGCTCGACGAATCGCGTGTCGCGGCACTGAAATCCGAGGCGGAGCGGAATCCGGCCGATGCCGTGATCCGGGTGCAGCTCGGGAACATGTACTTCGACGCCGAACGGCTCCAGGATGCGGCCCAGTGGTACGAGGCGGCGCTGAAGATCAATCCGAAAGACGCCAACGCGAGCACGGATCTCGGGATCGTCTACTACTACATGAATCAGCCGGATCGCGCGCTCGCGCAGTTCGACCGTTCGCTGGCCATCGATCCGAGGCATGCCAAGACGCTGCTCAATCAGGGGATCGTCCGCGCGTTCGGCAAACAGGATCTCGACGGCGCTGCATCATCGTGGGAGAAGGTTCTCCAGGTTGCGCCGAACTCGGAGGAAGCGCGGGCCGCCAAGCAGGCGCTCGACGGCGTGCGTGCTGCGCACCAGAACCTCGGCGCGGGCAGCGGTGCCGGCAGCGGGACAGGTCGATGATTCGACTGATCGTCCTCCTGCTGCTCGGGTACTTCGTTGTCCGCGCGGTGTGGCGGCTCGTGCACGGCATTGCCGAAGGATTGAGCGGGGCCCGCGATCCGAAGTCTCCCTCCGCTGTTGCCCTGGCGCGCGATCCCGTCTGCGGCACCTACGTGGTCCCCTCGCGCGCGTTGACGTCCGGATCGGGCAACGACCTGCGGTTCTTCTGCTCGGAGCGCTGTCGCCAGGCGTGGGTCAAGCGGTGAGGTCGCGATGACCGCAGCCGACGAAATCAAGCTGCGCCAGGATATCGTCGAAGTGGGCCGGCGGATGTACGCGCGCGGCTACACGGCCTCGAACGACGGCAATATCAGTGTGAGGCTCGATGCCGGCCGGCTGCTGATGACCCCTGCGAGCGTCTGCAAGGGATTCATGTCCCCGCAGATGATGTGCATCACCGATCTCACCGGCCGGAAGCTCGAAGGGGACCGCAACCCTTCGTCCGAGATGCAGATGCATCTCGAAGTGTACCGTCAGCGGCCCGACGTCGTGGCCGTGGTCCATGCGCATCCGCCGATCGCGACCGGTTTTGCTGTCGCGGGCATCGCGCTCGATCGCGCGGTGCTTGCCGAGGTGATCACGACGCTGGGGAGCATCCCGATTGCGGACTATGCCACCCCGTCGACCGCGGAGCTGCCGGAGGCGGTCCGCCGCTACATCAAGGCGCACGACGGCATGCTGCTCGCCAATCATGGCGCGTTGACGGTGGGGAGTGATCTCTTCTCCGCGTACTACAAGATGGAAACGATCGAGCATTTCGCCACGATCAGTTTCGTCGCGCGGATGCTCGGGGGGGAGCGGCTGCTTTCGCGCCAGGAAGTCGAACGGTTGCAGGGGCTTCGCGGACGTTACGGCATTGCGTCGCCCGCGCCGATCTGCCCTGATCCCGCCGCGCATCAGTCGATCGATCAGATCGCGTGTCAGACCGTCTTCGCGCCTGAAGGCGACGGCGAGCGGCTGATTCCGGATTCCCGCTCGTTCGCCGATCGCATGGGTCCGGATGGTGAAATTCGGCTAACATACGGCGAACTGACAGCATTGATTGAAGCGGCGGTCAGAGAATTGAAATGAACTTCCGCCTGAAGGCGGAAGCCACGAGTTTCAGCAGGAAAATGGACGAAGGAGTCAGACACTCGATTCTCGCAGCTTCCGCGTTTAGACGAAACAGACACCACTGCACACTCGACTCTCGTGGCTTCCGCCTTCAGGCGGAAGAAACACGCGAACGATAGCCAAGGAGCATTCAATGGGTGAGGCGCTCGGGATGGTCGAGACCAAAGGGCTGGTCGCGATGATTGAGGCGGCCGACGCGATGGTCAAGGCCGCCAAGGTCACGCTGGTCGGCTGGGAGAAAATTGGGGCGGGCTACGTGACCGCGATCGTCCGCGGGGACGTGGCTGCCGTGAAAGCTGCAACCGACGCCGGCGCAGCGGCGGCGCGCCGCGTCGGCGAGCTCGTGTCGGTCCACGTCATCCCCCGTCCGCACGCGAACCTCGAGGATGCGCTGCCGATCGGCAAGGCCACGGCCACGACCAAGTGACGAATGCCCAGACGCTGACATGATTCTAGCCAGGGTAGTGGGCACGGTCGTGGCGACCCGGAAGGACGAGCGGCTCGTCAGCAACAAGCTGCTCGTGGCGCGCCCGGTCGATCCGAGCGGGAAGGCCGACGGCAACTATCTCGTCGCCGTCGACACGGTCGACGCGGGATTCGGCGAGACCGTGTTGATCGTCAGCGGCAGCTCGGCGCGCATGGCGTCCGGTATGAAAGACTGCCCGGTGGACGCCGCTATCGTCGGCATTGTCGATACGGTCGAAGTGCAGGACTGACGTGCAGCTCGCGCGCGTGCTCGGCGAAGTCGTTGCGACGATGAAAGACGCGAACCTGACGGGATTGAAGCTGCTCGTCTTGCAGCCTTTGTCCGCATCGGGTGAAGCTGCCGGCCGCACGCTCGTGGCGCTGGATTCGGTGGGCGCGGGCGTGGGCGAGAACGTGTTTTTCGTGCGCGGCCGCGAGGCCGCCTTTCCTTTCTATCCAGGTGAGCCGCCAGCCGACGCCACGATTATCGGGATCGTGGATCATTGGAGCCTCACATAGCGCGGCCCTGAATGGCCGCCAACTGCCCATGCAGATTGCCCGTGTTGTCGGCACGGTCGTGTCGACGCAGAAGAACCGCAAGCTGGAAGGCGCGAAACTGCTGCTCGTCCAGCCGTTGACGCTCGATGATCAGCCGCGCGGCGTGACACTGCTGGCGATTGACTCGGTGGGCGCGGGCGTGGGCGAGAAGGTACTCGTCGTGATGGAGGGGAAGGCCGCCGGTGAGGCGCTCGGCCGCAAAGCGGCGGCTGTCGACGCGGCGATCGTCGGGATCATTGATGCCGTAGAGTACGCCGAATGAACGAAGAGGCACTCAGAGCGCTCGTGCGTGACGCGATTGCGCGGCTGGACGCTGCCGATGAATCTTCGGCCGCGCCGTTCGCGCCTGTTCAGGCAGTCCCGCTCGCACGCGACGCCAGTCATTACCGGTACTCGACGCTGCCGCGAACGGACGGGCCCTGCCTGATTGAACCGACGGTGCAGTGCAATCATTGCGGCTACTGTGAGAGCCACGGGCATTGAGGCGCTCTCGGTCGATGTTCATGTGCAATGCAGAAATCCTCGCCATCGCAGCGCAGCGCTTCGGCCCTGCTCCTGATCACGAGCGGCCCTGAAGGCTGCGCGACCGCTGCCACGAGCGAACATTTCCATGTAACCGGTCAGCTATGTCCCGCGTTCTCCTGACCCGTCGTATTCCGTCCTCCGTTTTCACGCAGCTCGAGTCGCAGCACACGGTCGACTTGAACGACAGCGAGTCGCTGCCGCGCGAGGAACTGAAGCGGCGTCTCGCGGACAAGGAGGCGCTCATCTGCGTGCTGACGGACAAGATCGACGGCGAGGTCATGGACGCAGCTCCGGCCCTGAAGGTGATTGCGAACATCGCCGTCGGGTTCGACAACATCGATATCCCCGCTGCGCGGGACCGGGGGCTCGTGGTGACGAACACGCCGGACGTACTCACCGAGGCGGTAGCGGAGCTCACCTGGGCGCTGATCCTCGGCATTGCGCGCCGCGTCGGCGAAGGCGATCGCCTGATTCGCGCCGGCGAGTGGAAACGCTGGGGCCTCGACTTCATGCTCGGCACCGAGCTCCACGG
>Ga0136846_1237973_pt1 | contig 16074 bp, 12 predicted proteins | sample HopSoiMetagenom2_FD_96841 | JGI IMG/M metagenome (GOLD analysis project Ga0136846, IMG submission 96841) | Grasslands soil microbial communities from Hopland, California, USA - 2 Assembly 2016 (version 4) | ecosystem: Environmental > Terrestrial > Soil > Grasslands | place: USA: Hopland... | reverse complement strand
GCATGGAAGCAGAAACTTGCCCAAAAAGCGGATATCCTTCCCAGGCGCCTCAGGACACCGCGCGTGCAACGGTTCCAGACAATGAACGCGTCGACTGATGTCTGGGCCTCTAAAGCAGCTGCTGCGTTTCGCGCTATGGGCGAGCAGGCTGCTCCCGCCGTGCCTGAACTGAGCAAACTGCTGACGACGTACGACCCACGCCGGACCCCCTGGAGAGCAATCGAGGCTCTGCAATCCATAGGAGACCCGGGATTGCCGGCGCTCGCAATGGTGGTCACGAACAGGAGCTTCCCGTTGGTCGAACGGAAGAACTTGGCTGCGATGCTGCGGCCGATTCGCCAAACCAATATGGCGGCATTGGTGCACATCCTTGCGGCCAGCTGTGCAGATCCCGATTTGGGCGGCGACATCATCCCAATCCTGGGAGAACTCCACTGCGAACCACAGGTCGCCGTCCAACCCCTGGTTGCCTCCCTTCGAAGCCATAACTTTGTCACGCGCATGGACGCCGCTCGAGCCCTCGGTGAATTTGGAAAGCAAGCTGAGGCCGCCGTTCCTGATCTCGTGGCAGCCACTCACGATGAAGTCCCCGCCATCCGATTGCTCGCCAAAGACTCACTCAGAAAAATCGCACCTGAAAGCGTGGAGGAGAAATGGCATCAATCGGAGGCCCCACCGACGGACGCCCGTTCTGCCCCGGACCAAATTTCACCCCGCTAAACCCTCGTTGACTTCGGCCTTCGCGGCCGGTGTCATGGCGCTTTGTCACGCCAAACAGCTCCAGCATCGAAATCAATCGCGCAGAGCCCACCCGACCCCTTGCCGAGGCACGCCGCCACACTGCGACTTACACCTTTCGATTCCGTTGCGTTCATGTCAGATTGCCGGCATGCGAGCGCGAGCAAAGTACCTTGTCATCGCCGCCGCTCTGGTTGGGGCAGCGCTGTCTATGGCTCTCGTGCGGCGTGAACGCGAACCCCGCTACAACGGTTATTCCCTCTCCGAGTGGCTGCACGCTGCACGGTCCTGGTACCACAACCCTCCCGCGCCGCCAGCCGAAGCCACGGAAGCGATCCGCCAGATCGGCACAAACGCCCTTCCCACATTGCTCAAGTGGGCCAGTTACGACCCGACCAGACTGCAATCCAAATTCCGCCCCGTTCTGTCCGGCAGCGATCATCCTGTCGACGCAGAAGACGGCTTTCGTATCCTCGGACCGATTGCACATCCCGCAATACCCGGCCTCACACGCCTGGCGATCACCTCGTCGAGCGAGGAACGCGTAATGCGCTGCGCTCGATGCCTCGCGTCCATCGGCCCTCGCGCGGTTCCCGCCCTGGCGGAGGTAATTTCGAGTTACCATGGCAAAGCGCGTTATTACCCAATCGCAGTTCTGGCACATTTTGGCACAAACGCTGAACCTGCAGTCCCCGTCCTCATTGAATGCCTCAAGGACCAGGACCCCTCTGTCCGGTCCGCAGCAATCAGCGCCCTGGGCAAACTTGCTCGTTCTCCCTCGATGACGGTTCCTGCTCTCACTAATAGCCCTCCATAGTTCCTACCCGGACGTCCGTGCCTGGGCTGCTCCCAACCCTCCGGCCAACTGATTTCCGTGAGCGCGATCGTGACGAGCGGTGACTGGCACACCAGCGTGTAATCCATCCCTGCGGGATCGCGGCCGCAAATCGTTGAAAGCCATTTATCGGCTCGCCACTCGAAATGCACCGTCGTGCAATTTTCCGCAGGTGGCAGCCGACGTCAGGAGGCTCTGATCAATCCCCGCGCCGGACGCCTTTCCCTCTCCGCTTTGGGGAGAGGGTCAGGGTGAGGTGCTCGGCTGCTTCATTCTTACCCGCACCATGCCGCTCCGCGAACCGCGGCTTCGCAGCGTGCTCCCGAGTTTCGGATTGGCCGCCGGAAACGCGGCCAGGTCATCATCCCGGTCGAAATCAATCGCGCAAAGTCAGCGAGGTGCTTTTCCCAGATAGCACTGTAGCACCTTTTTCGGGAGTACTGCCCCCCACTCGGTTTTTGGAGCTTCCTCGACGTGCCAGCTTTGAAAAAAAGCCGGGTTCCAAAGGCTATCAAAAGCTATCAAAGGTATTCAAAGCTAGAAATCTCAGGCCCAGGATGGGTCGCTCAATTTGCGCAAAGCTTGGAGGTTGGAATTTCGAATTTTGGCTTTTGAAGTTTCCGCCGGTAGGCCTCCTTCGTCATCTTTCCTCTCATCTTTGTCTTGCTGAAATCTTTGGGAGAATTTCTTGTCTGTTGCTTTCGGCCCAGCCATCCGTGTCAATCGGTGTACATCCGTGGTTAAAAAATTCCCGGTGATTTCAGAGGTTATCAGGTATTAATTTTCCTGGCCCCAACAGAATCCAATACCTTGAACAGCGCTTCGCTGTCCATCAGGTGCTGACACTGCTTATCAGCCTGGACCAATCCAAACCCTTCCCCGTAGGCCGGCCCATTGACCACGCAAGCATCGGTCTGGCAGTCGGCGAGTTGCCGCTCCGCCGACCGAAGCACACTCGCGCGGTCTCCATCCACTTCGAATTTCCAGCCCACCAGGAGCGCCTTGGGATACATGCTCCGGAGTTCTGCTATAATTTTCGGCGTGGCCAGCAATTCGGCCAACAAGGTGCCATCGCGAGTCGAAATTTTCCCGGCGTTCATTTCAGCAAGCTGCCCATCAGCTGCTCGTAGCCAAACTTTGCCGAAAGTGAAGTCGCTTACCGCCGCCGCGTGGAAAACCGCATCGACCGATTCTTTCGAGAATCTCAGCAGCCGTTCGCGAAGGTCGGCGGTCGTCGTGAAGAATTCGTGCTGAATTTTTTCCACGTCCCGATAAGTCGCCTGTTTACCCAGCAGCAACGTCACGTGATGTCCACGCTCCGACAAATAATGCGCCAACTCAGTGCCCAGGCGGCCGGTCGAAAAATTCGTCAAGCGCCGGACTTTATCCAGCGGCTCATACGTCGGGCCCGCGGTGACAACGCAGCGCATCGCGTCACCGTATCAAACTCACACCGCTCGTGAAAGGTGGATTACTTTGAACCCGTGAACTTTGCGGGATCGCGGCTATGGAGCGTGCCTGGGCCTAGCCGCAGCAGCAACGCCGCAACCAATCCCAACGAGAATCTACGCCGTTCGCATGCTCCAAACCCAGACTAAGGTTCACTCTCTCCCCTTCATAAGGGGAGAGGGCAGGGGTGAGGGGTTGCTGGTTTGTATGCGGAGTTCAAGGGGTTGCTCGTCGCATCCTGCCGCGTGTTTGTGATGCGCGAATGCTCGAAAGGGGGATTGCGCCGGACCTGCCCGGATGCAAGGATTAATGATGCAGTTTGGGATTTTCCCAGCATGAGCAGAATCGTAGGCATTGATTTAGGCACGACCAATTCACTGGTAGCCACCGTGGATTCCGGCATCCCGCTGGTCATCGCCGATGCCGAAGGCAGCAGGCTGACGCCGTCCGTCGTGCATTTTCCCGCTTCGAATGCGGAGCCTTTTGTCGGCCAGCCCGCCAATCGCGTCCGAGTGCTCAAACCAAACCAAACCGTTTACTCGGTGAAACGGTTCATGGGCCGGCGCGGCAGCGACATTTCCGAGGAGGAAATGCTCGTCACCTATCCAGTTCAAGGGCAGGGCGCTGGTCCGGTAACCATTCAGATTCATGAGCGCGCGTTCACACCGGAAGAAGTTTCTGCGGAGATCTTGAAAAAGCTCAAGCGCGATGCCGAAGCGTACTTTAGCGAACCCGTGACGCGTGCAGTGATCACGGTCCCCGCCTATTTCAACGATGCGCAGCGCAACGCGACGCGGAAGGCGGGAGAATTGGCCGGCTTTGCGGTGGAGCGAATCGTCAACGAACCAACCGCGACGGCTTTGGCATACGGATTGGACAAGCTCAAAGAACACTCGAAAATTGCGGTTTACGATCTCGGTGGCGGAACGTTTGACCTGTCGATTCTGGAACTCAACAACGGCGTGTTCCAGGTGCTGGCCACGAACGGTAATACCAGGCTCGGAGGTGATGACCTGGATAAACGCATTGTGGATTTCCTGGTAGAGAAGATCGCTGCGGCTGGGGGGCCGGACTTGCGCGCAACGGCAAAACCCCTCACCCCGGCCCTCTCCCCTTATGAAGAGGAGAGGGAGAACGTCACGCTGTCATTCCCAACTACGCAAGCGCCAGAGCAAGAATTAAAACTGCTGCAAGTCCTTTCACGCATCCGTGAAGCTGCCGAGCAAGCTAAAATCCGACTTTCCACCGAGATGGAAGTAGAGATCGCGCTGCCGTTCCTGACGCCCGATTTCAGTTTCAGTTACAAGTTGACCCGCAAGGAACTCGAAAATCTCACACGCGATATCATCGCGCGCACGCGGGCGCATTGCCTTCGTTCTCTGACTGACGCGAAGCTGGAGGCGAAGGATTTGAATCAGGTGATCCTCGTCGGCGGCCAAACACGGATGCCTCTCGTTCGCCGGTTCGTCAGCGAACTTTTTGGCTGTGCCGATTTTGAAGAGACGCGAGGAGGTCTGCGGCTGGGCTCTGATTATCATCGCGGAACCGGACCGCAGCTAAACACATCCCAAAATCCGGACGAAGCGGTGGCGCTGGGCGCGGCTATTCAGGCAGAAATTCTTTCCGGCGGTTTTCGCAACGTGCTGCTGCTCGATGTGACGCCGCTTTCACTTGGGCTTGAGACGTTCGGCGGCTTGATGAACGTCATCATCCCGCGCAATTCAACCATCCCGGTCAAAGCCGGAGAAATGTTCACCACGGCGGTAGATAACCAGCGGCAAATGCTTATCCACGTGCTGCAAGGCGAACGCGAGCGAGCCGCGGATAATTGGAGCCTCGGCCGTTTTACAATTGATTTCGAGGCCGCGCCGCACGGCGTCCCGCGCGTCGGCGTGCAGTTCGAAATTGATGCCAACGGAATTCTGCACGTGTTGGCTCGCGACACGAAAACCGGCAAAGAACAGGTTGTACAAATGAAGTCGGCAGTGGATGTGGATGATGCCGCCGTGCAGAAGATGGTCGAGGAATCGGTCGAACACGCGTTCGATGACCTGGCTTCGCGCCGCTGGATCGAAGCCAAGCTTAAGGCGAACGAACTGATTCGCGCGACGCGCAAAGGCCTCGCGGATTGCGTCAACGAACTTGAGTCTGATTACCGCCAGCGAATTGAAGAAGCTTTGCAGGGTGTCGAATCAGCAGTGGCGACTGAAAATGCCCAGACCCAAACCGGTGATACGCGTGAAGTTCAGGCGGCCTGCGCCGCGCTGGACGAGACGACCAAGCTGCTGGCGGAAATCCTGATGGACAAGGTGATGGAAGCGATGCTGAAGAAGAAAGGGCTGATAGCCTGACCTATTCAGACAACCGGCGCTGAATAAGCCATGCCATGCGCTTCGGCTACAGCTTTGTGCGTCAGCTTGCCGTTCATCACATTGATTCCGCTCAAGAGCGCCGGTTGCCGCTGACAAGCCTCCGTCAATCCGAGGTCCGCCAGTAATTCGATATAGCGGTAGGTGACGTTGGTGAGGGCTTGCGTGGCCGTGCGGGCGAATGCGCCCGGCATGTTGGCGACGCAATAATGAATGACACCTTCCTCGACAAAAGTGGGATGATCATGGCTGGTCGGTCGCGAAGTTTCGATGCAGCCGCCCTGGTCAATCGCGATATCCACCACGACACTGCCGGGCCGCATGCGCCGGAGCATTTCGCGTGTGATCAATTTCGGCGCGCGCGCTCCGGGCACCAGCACTGCGCCCACTAGAAGATCGACAGCCGGCAGCAACTCCAGCAAATGCGCTTCGTTGGAGTAGAGCGTGTGTGCTGTGTGCAGTGTGATATCGAGAAAACGCATCCGTTCCAAATCCACTTCGAGAATGGTCACGTCCGCGCCCAGACCCTGCGCCATGCGGGCGGCATTGATGCCGGAAGTTCCTCCGCCCAGAACGACGACTTTTCCCGGCAGCACGCCCGGCACCCCGCCCAGCAACACACCGCTGCCGCCGTTATGTTTGGCTAGAAAAAATCCGCCTACCAGGATCGACATGCGCCCGGCGATCTCGCTCATCGGTTCGAGCAGTGGTAATCGCCGGTTCACTTCGATGGTTTCGTACGCCAATCCGGTGACGCCCGATTTCATCAGGCCTTCGGTTAATGTCCGGTCGGCCGCCAGGTGGAGGTAGGTGAAGAGTATCTGGCCAGGTCGTAGCAGCAGCACTTCACCGGGTTGGGGTTCCTTCACTTTGACGAGCATCTCCGCTTTCGCAAAGATCGCGGCATGGTCGTCGAGCAAGGTCGCGCCGGCCTGGACATAATCCGCATCAGGATAGCCGGCCCCCGCGCCAGCGTTCTTTTCGACCACAACCTGATGGCCGCGCTTAATGAGTTGGTACGCGGCCGAGGGCAGCAGCGCGACTCGATGCTCCTGCCCTTTGATTTCTTTGGGTACGCCGATCAGCATGGCTTGGAATTGGGCTGGAGTCTCCAAGCGCTCATTGTTTTCACACGCATTCCCGATGCTAATCATCGCGCGTCGCCGTTACAAGCGATTGCAGTGTGTGTGCTTTATTTTGCCTTTGGCGCGGTGCATCCAGGGCTGGACAAGACCGCGGCCCTGCCCCATAAGTCATGTAGCATGTCTGAATCGTACCTGCAGAATCTCTTTGCCGAACGCATCGGCGGGCGGCAATACGGCAAAAGCACGGCCATTTATAAGTTCGAGAAGATCAAGCGCGCCAAACGCGCCGCCATGACGGCTAATCCGGGTGCCGAGATCATTGATTTGGGTGTGGGCGAGCCGGACGAAATGGCTTTTCCGGAAGTCATTGAAGCCCTGTGCCACGAAGCGCGGAAGCCCGAAAATCGCGGCTATGCCGATAACGGCGATGCCGTGCTGAAACAGGCCGCCGCACGTTATCTCAAGCGCGTTTGTAGCGTTGACAATATTAACCCCGACACCGAGGTGCTGCATTCCATCGGCAGCAAAGCGGCTCTTTCCATCCTGCCGGCTGCGTTCATCAATCCGGGGGACTACGTGCTGATGACCACGCCGGGCTATCCGGTCTTTGGTACGCACGCAAAATATTATGGCGGCCTGGTCCATAACCTGCCGCTAACACCCGAAAAGAAGTTCCTGCCCGAACTCGACTCAGTCCCGTCCGAGATCCTTAAGAAAGCCAAGGTGTTGGTTTTGAATTATCCAAACAATCCGACCGGCGCGAGCGCCACACCAGATTTCTTTGCCAGCGTCGTCGCCTTTGCCCGGCGGAACAACCTCGTCGTAGTTCACGACGCCGCCTATGCCGCGTTGGTGTTTGAAGGCAAACCACTTAGCTTTTTGGCCACACCGGGCGCAAAGGAAGTTGGAATTGAACTTCATTCCGCCAGCAAGACTTTCAATATGACCGGCTGGCGTTGCGGTTTTGTCGCCGGAAATGAATTGCTCGTGAAAGCGTATGGTGACGTAAAGGACAACAGCGATTCGGGCCAATTTTTAGCCATTCAACACGCGGCGGCGTACGGATTCGACCACCCTGCAATTACCGAGGCTATCGCAGCCAAGTATTCGCGAAGAATGGATGCGCTGGTCCAAGTTCTCGGCCAGGCGGGTTTCCAGGCGCGCAAACCGAAAGGCTCATTCTTTCTCTATGTCAAAGCGCCTCGGGCCGCGCTAACCAAAAACGGGCGAGTTGAATTCAAGAGCGCCGAAGACGTATCGCAATGGCTTATCACCGAAAAGCTGCTCTCAACAGTTCCGTGGGATGATGCCGGCGCGAACCTCCGCTTCAGTGTTACTTTTGTCGCGAAAGGACCGGAGGACGAAAATCGAATTGTGGAGGAAATCGGCAGAAGATTGGCCGACGTAAAATTCGAGTTCAGTTCTTAGTCACAACCTCATCGAGGTTGAGCAGCAGATTGGCAACCATTGTGTAGGCCGCCAGTTCGGTGTTGGAGCAATCGATCGGCACGGCGGACTCGCCAATGGAAATCACTTCGTCAGCGGCGTTGGTGTTCTCGCAGTAACGAGCCCGTTGGGCAGCGAGCGTGCGCGCCAGCACTTGCTCTTCTTTCTCAGAGGGCTCGCGCGCGGTGGCCAAACGGAAGCCAAAGCGCAAACGGTCGGCATCCTCTTTGCCGCCTTCGCGCAACATGCGGTAGCCAAGATGGCGAGCGGCTTCAAAGTATTGCGGCGCATTCATGGTAACCAAAGCCTGCAGCGGAGTATTGGTCCGTTCCCGCCGCGCGCGGCACTGTTCTCGGGAGGGCGCATCGAAAGTAGTCATGGTGGGCGGCGGCGCGGTGCGTTTCCAGAAAACATAGAGGCTGCGCCGGAAGAGGGCATCGCCATGGTCCTGCGTGTATTTGGCGGTATTACTGGCCGTGTAGCCCACGGCTTCCCAAATTCCCGCGGGTTGATAAGGGCGCACGCCGTGGCCGCCCATTTCAAGGTTGAGCACCCCGCCCAGATAGAGCGCGTTGTCACGCAATTCCTCGGCATCAAGCCGATAGCGAGGCCCGCGCGCGAGCAGCCGATTTTCCGGGTCCATTTCGGCCAATTGCCGCGTCACTCGCGAATCCTGCCGGTAAGTCGCGGAGGTCACAATCATCCGAACCAGCCGTTTGACATCCCAGCCTGAGGCGATGAAATCGGTCGCCAAGAAATCGAGCAACTCCGGGTGCGAGGGCCATTCACCCTTGGTACCGAAGTCCTCCGCCGTTTTCACAATCCCCGTTCCGAAGAATTGCTGCCAAAAATGATTTACCGTGACGCGCGCAGTCAGGGGATGCTTCGGGTCCACCAGCCAGCGGGCAAACGTCAACCGATTGGTTTTGTCCGATTCGGGCAAAGGCGGCAAAATGGACGGAACACCTGGACCCACGGGCTCGCCGTGCTTGTCGTATTGGCCGCGAACCAGTATCCACGCCGGGCGCGGCTTCTCAAGTTCGCGTGAAATCATCGTGGATGTTTCTTCCTTTTCCACCGCCTCGCGTTTGGCCTTCAGTGACTTCAGTTCCGCCCGCAACGGCATCATCCCGGAAGGCGCGTCCGCGTAAACAAATTGCAGAAAGTGGTCGAGCAGTTTTTGCTTTTCAGGTTCCTCAATTTTTCCCTGCTCCTTTTTCAGCAGGTCTTTAATTTCCTGCGGCGCTTCGGATTTGTCCCCTTTCGCACGCTCCGCTTTCTGCCAGGCGGCAAACGAAACTTCCGGGTCTTTCGCCGGATTGATCTCCGAAACCACGCCCATCTTGTCCCAGTAAGCTGTGCCGTCGAACTGCGTGAAGGCCACGCCGGTCACCTTGGTTCGAGGGGTCAACCCCAGCTTCTCCGCCTCAATCTCCAGCCGAATCCATTTGCCGGTTTCAGGCAATGCGCCGACCTGCACTTTTTCGGTTGTCCCTTTGGCGCCGTACGGTATGGCATCTTCGTCGCCCCAGTTCGCGCGGTTTCGCCACTCGTCGGTGTGAAATTGCAGCATGATGGACTTCGGCGCATCTTTCGGCTCCAAATAGACGTAAACAAAGAATTTGTCGCCCGACCCCACCGTGAAGGGCTTGCTGGATTTCGAATAGAATACCTGGTGCAGGCCTTTGCCGGAGCGCTTATTCGATTTTTCGCCGCTGAATACCGGACCTTCGTCGCGGGTAATCCATTTGTTGGGCTCGTTGCCTTCGTTGACCCCCACGTCGGCTTTGGGCGGGAAATTGTCATCGATCAGCACAAGCTCTTTCGGTTCCGCCTTGGGCGGGTTCGTCAGCGAGGCCGGGTCCGTGTACCTAAGGTCCGCCACCAGTGCCTTGATTTCCTTGCGCAGTTCGTTGGTGCGCGTATCGAGTTCCTTCAGGCGCGCTTCCTGTTCGGGAGTTGGCAAGGGCAGAGACGGTGGCGGCAGCAGCGCATTCCCATCCATCGCCTTTTCCGAAATATTGTTGAAGATCGAAAATACCTGGTAAAATTCCTTCTGCGTGATGGGGTCAAGCTTATGGTCATGACAAACCGCGCAACCCATCGTCAGCCCCATCCAGGCGGTCGAGGTTGCTTCGACCCGATCCACCGCGTAACGGACCTGAAATTCCTCATCGATTGCTCCGCCCTCGCTGGTCGAGACGTTGCAGCGATTATACCCGGAAGCAATCAGTTGCTCGCGCGTCGGGTTGGGCAAGAGGTCTCCCGCAAGCTGCCAAACGGTAAACTGGTCGTAGGAAAGGTTTTTATTGAAGGCGCTGACTACCCAATCTCGATACGGCCACATCGAACGCTCATTATCGAGGTGCAGCCCGTGCGTATCGCCGTAGCGCGCGAGGTCGAGCCAATACCGCGCCATCTGCTCGCCGTAATGTGGTGATTGCAGCAGCCGGTCCACTACCCGTTCGTAAGCTCCGGGTTTGTCGTCGGCCAGGAATGCCTCGACCTCGGCCAGCGTCGGCGGCAGGCCGAGCAAGTCCAGCGTGACGCGTCGAATCAAGGTTTCTTTCGTCGCCTCGGGTGTCGGCTCCAGCTGTTTTGCCTCGAGCGTCGCCAGGATAAAAGAGTCGATGTCGTTGCGCGCCCAATTACTCCTTTTGACCGTGGGCAACTCGGGACGAACGGGCGCTTCGAAACTCCAATGCTTCTGATAAACCGCGCCCTGTTGGAGCCATTGCTTCACCAGTTCGATTTGTTCCGAAGTCAACTTCCGCTTGGTTTCCGGCGGAGGCATCGAGACTTTCGGGTCGTTCGAAGTAATGCGCTTCCACAATTCGCTGGACTCCAAGTCCCCGGGCTTGATGGCCTGATGTCCCTTATGGTCCGCGGTCGCTCCTTCCGGCGTATCCAATCGCAAATCGGCCTTGCGCTTATTGGCGTCAAATCCGTGACAAGGAAAGCAATTGTCAGCCAGGATCCGCCGGATGTCCCGGTTGAATTGAATGGTAGCGTTGGTTGCCGCTGCCGAACGCGCTGGCAACGGAAATGTGAGCAGCCAAGCCGTACACAACACGTACGCTGACTGGCGGCAAAGGTTGGCGACCTTTTGGCTCACACGTAAGAAATTTGGCGGTTCGGAGTTCTCGCTTTGAAAACACTCGAAACCATCGTCACCTAAACTAACTGTTTGGACGAAATGGACAAGGTAAAAGATTGCCCCAATGGCTACTAAAAGGGGTTTCTGATTGGCCTGCTGACCTGGTAGTAGCCCGGAAACAGAGACGGCATGCAGGCACTCATTTCCGCATGGCGTTCAGCGCGCAAAACGGTATCCTTGGCTGAATGCAAAATAGAACGGATAAACCGCCGCAGGACCCCGAATTGAAGCGGCGCATTCAGGAATTGATCGCTTTCAAGGGAAGTGGATTTAACGAGGAAAACGTGGCCGACATCATCGAAAATGCACTCAAATTGCTGGCCGATGTTCGTGATACGGGGGACGTGAAGGTGATCCAAACGGCGCTCCGCGAGTTGCGCTATGCTTTTAAACTTTTCGCTCCTTACGCCAAGGCGCGGAAGGTGACGATTTTTGGCTCGGCGCGAACGCAGCCGACGCGGCTCGAGTATCAGCAGGCGCTGGAATTTGGGCGCAAGATCAGCGAGGCCGGCTTCATGGTCATCACCGGGGCGGGTGGCGGTATCATGCAGGCCGGGCACGAAGGAGCCGGACCGGAAAAGAGCTTCGGCGCCAACATCCGGCTGCCCTGGGAACAGACGGCGAATCCGGTGATTCGTGAAGATAAGAAACTGGTCACCTTCAAATATTTCTTCACCCGCAAATTGATTTTCATTCGCCACTCGGACGCCATCGTGCTTTTCCCTGGAGGTTTTGGAACGATGGACGAAGGTTATGAAGCGCTGACCCTCATGCAGACCGGCAAAAGCCAGCTCATGCCGCTGGTGCTGGTGGACCGGCCCGGGGGAACCTATTGGAAGACCTGGGACAAACATGTCCGCGAGCATTTGCTCCGCGACCAGTTAATTTCGCCGGACGACCTGAACCTTTACCAAATCACGGATGACACGGACCAGGCGGTCAAAATCATTACGCGCTTTTATCGCAACTTTCATTCCAGCCGGTTCGTTAAGGACCTGTTTATTGTTCGGCTCAAACACGCTCCAACGGATTCCGCAATCGAGGCGATGAATGAGGACTACGCCGATATCATCGTCGGCGCGCCGATTCATCGAATCGAGCCGACCCCTGAAGAAATGGCCGACGGCGACAACACCGAACTGCCGCGCATTGCCTTCGGCTTTAATCGGCGTGATTACGGACGCCTGCGCCAGCTTTACGACGTGCTGAACGGGCTCTGACCGCCCCAGCCGAGTCGCAAGCTCGGTCTGTTCCTTTCAGTTTCGCCAGTTTCCTGTGTTCGCACCTGTTCAGGCCGGCCGCCTTTTCCCGCGGTCTTTAGATAATTGATGAAACTTTTCCGCCGGCTCTCGGGTTAAGTTCATTGAAGGGACAAAACGTCCCGTTGAATTAAAGTTACAATCAGGAGATTGATTATGAAATGTTTGAAGCGATTCGCGATTATCACGACTTTGGCGCTGGCCACAGGCAGTTCGGTGTGGGCGGAAGAACTGGCGGGCCAGGTTGATTTTGGCACGTTTACGCCGTCCAAAGACGGCGGAGAATTCGTCGAAGTGAATGTGCCGGGGACGTTAATCATGCTGGCATCGAAACTGGTGGAAAAGCAGGAGCCGGATATGGCGAAGCTGCTCAACGGGTTGAAAGCGGTGCACGTGAATGTCATTGGGTTGGGGGATGACAACCGGGCGGAAATCCAAAAGCGCGCACAAAAGATTCGCAAGGATTTGGCAGGCAAAGGATGGGAGCGGATTGTCGCGGCACAGCAGAACAACCAGGACGTGGGGATTTATCTGAAGGTGTCGGATAAGGGAGAGGTGCAGGGCCTGGTGGCGGTGGTGCTGGATGGCGAGCAACACGCGGTGTTCGTCAATATCGTCGGTGAGATCAAGCCGGAACAGGTGGCGATGATTGGCGAGAAGCTGCACCTGGACCCGCTGAAGCAGATCAAGCCGGCGGAGAAATCTCATCGGAAGTCAAAAGAGGACGAGTAACAGTTGAGCAACCACTGGAACTCATTGCTGTCATGCAAACCCCTCCAACAATGCCGGCGGTCACTGAATTGCCGCCAGTGATCGCGCCGGCGCAACACGCGCGACGAAAATTTCGGGTTCGTGGCGGTTACATCGTCCTAGCGCTCATATTGCTGGTTCCCGCAGCGGGCGCTTTCGGGATCACTGGCTACTTCCGGTTGAGTTCCGAAACGCAGGCTTTGCGGGGGAGCCTGATGAATTCGGTGCCAGGCGAATGGCACAAGAAATTCGCCGTTCACGCCGGCTACATCACGATGGCACTGGTGCGGAACCTCTCGCATCACTTCAGAATGCCGGCCGAACCGAGGGCAGCCATCGAAGCGTTACGGGGCGCGGAGGTGGGCGTTTACGAACTGCAAGGGGAACCTATAGCGGCGGAGCCGGGCCAGGTGCTGCAGGCTTCCGACAAGGCGTTGCGAGCGCGCGGTTGGGAACGTTTCGTGGGAGTAGTTCAGGGCGAGCAATTGGTGGCGATTTATCTTCCCAGAAAGGGCCTTTCGTCGAGCCACATCTCGTGTTGCCTGATGGTGTTGCATGAACGGCAGTTGGTGGTGGCGTCGGTGCGCGGCAACGCCGAACCGCTGCTCGAGCTGGCGAATAAAAAGCTGGAGGCGAGCCAGCCGTGGAAACATTTTGATAATGAAGTGGCGCGGCTGTCTGGAGTTGCGTTGCGGAAATTAGGGCGATGAGTTTGGGTGTTTTTCGATTGACGGCGGTGGGGCGAATCTTAGCCTTCGGCTAATGAGCAACAATCATTTCGCGGGGACGCATGGCAGAAGTCGTTTCCTTTCTACAGTTAAGAGCGCTGCGCTGTGCTTCGCTCTCGGCCTGAGCCTGTGCAGCTCCGCGCTGGCCGAGGGTCCGGAAGAGGATTATTTCAAAATTTACGATGCCATCCAGCAAGCTGACACGCTGAACCCACAGACTCAAACGGCTACCGCACTGGCCCAATATCGCGCCGCACAACTGGCGCTGCAAAAGTTTCGCAACACCTTTCCCGATTGGAATCCGAAGGTGGTGGCTTACCGTTGGGCGTACCTGACAGACAAGATCGCCGCGCTTTCAGCAGGGGGCGACACGAATTCATCATCGGCGTCGTCTGCGACAGCGCGCTCCGGAGGGGGCGGCGACACGAAAATCAAGTTGCTGGAACCGGGCGCAGAGCCGCGCACGGCCCTACGGTTGCATCCCAAGGCTGGGGACAAACAAAATCTGACGATGGCGCTTAAAATGGGGATGGACATGAAAATGGGCGAAAACGATTTGCCGAACACCAAGCTGCCAACGATGACTCTGATTTTCGACCTGACGATCAAATCAGTTTCGCCGCAAGGAGACATCACGAGTGAAATGGTTTTGTCCGATGCGAGCGTTTCGGAGGAGCCAGGAGTCCTGCCGCAAGTGGCCGAAGCGATGAAAGCGCAACTCGGCGGGACCAAAGGCATGTCGGGGACGGTCACAATGACCAGCCGCGGAATCAGCAGAAACGTGGACATGAAGGGCGGGAATGCCGCGGACCCGCAGATGAAACAAATAATGGACCAGATGAAAGACACGTTTGGGAAAATGAGCACTCCCTTGCCGGAGGAGCCAGTCGGCGCGGGCGCGAAGTGGGAGGTGAAGATGCCCATCAAGTCGCAGGGCATGACGCTCGACCAAACCAGCACTTATCAACTCGCCTCACTTGAGGGAGATACCGCAAACGTGAAATCTTCCATCACGCAACATGCCGCCAATCAAAAGATTTCAAACCCTGCGATGCCGAATGTCAAAGTGGACCTGACGAAAATGAATTCGACCGGGTCCGGAGATCTGACTTGGGATTTGGGCAAAGCGGTGCCGGTCGTGGGCGAGTTGAACATTCAAACCGAAATGGAGATGGGCATGGGGAACGGGGCGCAGAAACAGGCGATGGTGATGAAGTTGGACGTCAACGTCCACATGGAGTCGAAGTAGTCTGGCTTAGGCAGCTTGCAAGATTAAATCTACTAACGAATTAGCAGAAGAATTAAATCTCTGCTTTTAGTTGCTCTGCTCGCTCTTGAATTCCCGCTAGGATGGGTTCCGCGATCTCCGCGGGAAACCCGTGAGGCAAGCTTTTCTCTACCCGCTGTATGGCGTTTGGTGTCTTTGAAATGAGGTCCTCCATGATCAACTCCATTTCTTCAAAACCGTTTCGACGCGCCGTTTCGAGCCAGTGCCTGGCATGGATATCCCTCCAAACATAGTGACGGTTCTTTCCGCTGACCGCCATGGCCATTCTGATCTCCTCTGGAGCGAGCTTTCCCCGGCCATGACCTAGCACCGGGTACGCCGACAAGATATCATAGCGCGGGGTCATTCTGTAGTTACTGTTGGGGAGATGGAAAATGCTGAAATTCTTCGCATGCCCATCAATCGCCGCCAACATCCAGAACAGGAGTTGGGTCCGCATGAATTCACGGCGGTCTTCCGTGGCCCGTTCAGATCCTCGCAGTAACTCGAGGATGTCCGCAATTCCCGGGCCTCCATCGCTTTCATATTTGAGGTCAGGAGGTGTTCCGGTTGCCTGACAGAAGTCTTCCTGTGGCAAACGGACATACCACTTCCCATCCTGTGCCAGCCTTCGATCGAATCTCTCGATTACCAAAGCCTTCTGCTCGCCGAATACGTCCATGCGGCAACGAGCGACCTCGATACCGTACTGTTCGGCGATCTGGGCACATAGCCATTCATTCTCGATCGACGTTGAAAGATCTATGCCCCTCCCACCAATCCCGATCGGCAGTTTTAAAATATGCGTAGTGGGCGTCGAACCCGTCGGCTCCATCCACCCACCTTCGTGCCACAAAAGCGCGGTTTTTTCCTGGGCACCGGCGATCGAAATCCTGAACGTATCTCCAGTGGGTGCCCCAACCCCAGGTTTCGAGTCCAATGTCGCCAGGAGTATCTTCTCAACGTCCTCCTTCCTGATGCGATTTCCTGT
>Ga0136846_1235600_pt1 | contig 16079 bp, 11 predicted proteins | sample HopSoiMetagenom2_FD_96841 | JGI IMG/M metagenome (GOLD analysis project Ga0136846, IMG submission 96841) | Grasslands soil microbial communities from Hopland, California, USA - 2 Assembly 2016 (version 4) | ecosystem: Environmental > Terrestrial > Soil > Grasslands | place: USA: Hopland... | reverse complement strand
TCGGTGGGGTCGGTGGGGTCGGTGGGGTCGAGGGATCGGAGTTGTGTCCATGGGGCTGCTCGTGACGGCGACGGCAATGGTCAGCTGTACGGCGGGTACCACTCCCGGGGTGCTGTCCGTGCCCCCCGGGAGCGTGCTGTGCGAGGGCAAGCCGGTCGCCACCGTTCAGGCGATCGTGCCGCAGTTGAACATCCCGATGTTCGGTATGTGCAAGAGCCCCAGCAATCCTGTGGTGGCGCAGGCGACCGCCCTGGCGAACGGGGTGCTGACTCCCATGCCGTGTGTGCCGGTCACCCCCGCGCCCTGGGTGCCGGGATCGCCGACGGTACTGGTCTCGGGGCAGCCCGCGCTGACCAAGTCGTCGAAGTGCGCGTGCACTTGGGGTGGGAACATCCAGATCGGCTCCCCCGGTCAGCAGAAGACACAGGTCGCCGGCTGAGCGGGCTGCGGGGTCCGGCGGGGTCCAGCGAGGTCCGGCAGGGTCTGGCGGGGTCCGGCAGGGTCTGGCGGGGTCCAGCGGGGTCTGGCGGGTGTTTCAGGGCTTGGGCGTCTTGACCATCGTCCCGTTCAGCAGCGCCGACTCCGCGCAGGTCGTGGGCTTGGGGGCGGACGGCGGTGCTCCGGGGGTGCGGCAGGCGACGGTCATGGTGACCTTGCCGCCGGCCGAGACCTGGAGCGGCGTCACCCAGGGGCTGTCCATGTCGCGGAAGTTCTCCAGCGCGAGCAGGGACACCTGGGATCCGTCGATGTCCAGCGTGAGGGTTCCGGAGTCGCCCTGGGGGTTCTGCAGGAGTACGTCCGAGATCAGGAACGTCTTGCCCTTCGGCACGGTGAACGTCGCGACGGCGCTCGCACCGCCGGCCGCTCGTACGGACAACGGCTTGTAGAAGTTGCCGCTCGCCGTCCCGGACGCGGCCCCCGCGGCGGATACGGGGACGGCCCCTGGCGCGGAGCCGGAGGGCTTCGCCGACGGTGCCGCCCCTGCCCCCGCCCCTGCCCCGGCTCCCGCCCCCGCTTCTGCCGCCGCGGCGCTCTGGCTCGCGGCGGCCGACGCCACCGAGTCGACCTTCTTCTGCTGCTCCTTCACGGCGGACTGCACGGCCTGGCTCGCCTGGGACGTGACAGCGGCGCCCGCGGTCGTGGTGATGGCCGGCTTGAGGAGGCCGAACCACGCCGCCGCCAGGCCCGCGGCAACGGCGGCGGTCACGGCGAGCGCCTTGGGAAGCATCGCCGGTATCAGCGGGCGCTGCTCGTACGCGCCGTCGAGGGGATCACCGGGCTCTCCGGCGCGGACGACACGGACCTGGAAGGCGTGTCGCCGCTCCGCGCCGCGCAGGATGCGATGGCGCGGCCGTACCGTCAGCTTGAGGTGGCCCTCCTCCCCGGGCGCGAGTTCGGCCTGTTCGGGGTGGACGCGGTACCGCAGCTTCTCGTCGGTGTCCCAGGTCCCGAGCGTGACCTCGGCCGGTGTGTTGCCGCGGTTGCGCACCGCCACCTGGAAGCCCGCGCGGAGCCGTCCACGGTTCGAGCGCGGAAGCAGCTCCGCTTCGACGTCGTGGAACGGCAGGACCTCCACCGCTCCTTCCGGGACCGTCACCTCCTGCGGCCGTTCGGTGGGCACGACCCGTACCGCGAACGGCAGTTGCCCGACCGGGGCGTCGGACGTGCGTGGGGGCTGGAAGGTCAGGGTCACCGTGTCCCCGGTCCCAGGGTAGAGCGATAGCTCGGCCGGCTCCACCACGGACCAGGCCGACGGCGCGCCGACCACCTCGAACCGGTACGCCTCGACGATGTCGCCGCCGTTGCGGACGTGCAGGGTGACCTGCTGACTTCCTCCGGGTTCCACCGAGAGTGAGGGGGGCGCCAACCGCGCAGTTGCTGTCATGGCCCCTGACTGTAAGAAGGTCACCGCCCCACGCCAGGGACCGATCGGGAAGAAACGAAGGCAAGATTTCTTCCCATTAGCTTCACATTAAGTGCGCGCAAAGTCCTCACGTGCATGCTCGTGCCCCTTGGATCAACTGGTTGAACTCGTTGAACTGGTTGAACTGGTTCATCACCCCCCACCTGGCCGCCGGTACGCATCCGGTCACGGGCCGAAACGCAGGAGCGCGAAGTGGAACGTGTCGCCGTCTCAGTCCTCGCCGAAGACCAGATCTCCCGGTCGGGCGTCGCCAGCCAGCTCAGACAACGCCCTGAACTGTGGGTACTCCAGGAATCCGAACAGGAGCGGGCGACGGTCGTGTTCGTCGTCACCGACAATGTCGACGACCACACGGTGGTCCTGCTGCGCCGCCTGCGCCGTACGTCCGCCGCACGCGTCGTACTGATCGCCTCCCGGGTCGACGACACGGGCCTCGTCACAGCGGCGGAGTGCGGGGTCCTGGGCGTGCTGCGCCGGTCGGAGGCCAGCCCGGACCGGATCGTCCAGGTGGCCCTGCTGGCGGCCCGGGGCGAGAGCAGCATGCCGTCCGACCTGCTGGCCCGGCTGATGGCCCAGGTCGGCAAGATGCACCAGCAGCTGCTCGACCCGCGTGGGCTGTCCTACACCGGGATGAGCCCGCGTGAGATCGGCGTGCTCAAGCTGGTCGCCGACGGGATGGACACCCGCGAGATCGCCGAGAACCTCTCCTATTCGGAGCGCACGGTGAAGAACATCCTCCACGACGTGACCAGCCGGCTGCAGTTGCGCAACCGCACGCACGCGGTGGCGTACGCGTTGCGGCAGGGCCTCATCTGAGGCCATGCGGCCGGCCGGGCGCTGCCCGATGGGGTAACGGCTTCTGCGCCCTTCTCTGCGCTGCCGCACGGGGTGAACCCTCCGGCGGGCGAGCAGGATCGACCGTCTGACCAACCTGGGGCGAGCGCTGGCTCCTGCCCCGGGCCGAGGACCCGGGAGGAACAAGCCGGTGCGTCGTAGCGTTCGAATGCCGCGTGGTCGCGGGCGGGGCGGGCGCCTCGCCGCCAGGGCGCTTCCGCTGCTGTTGCTGGGGACGCTGCTGGGCGTCGTCTCCCCGGAGGGGAGGAGCGCCGCGGCGCCGACCGACACCGCGACACCGGGACGCATCGCGTTCTACGGGGCGAAGCACCGCAGCCTCGGCACGGTGGCCCTCGGCGGTGCGCCCGCCGACTCCAGTGTTCCGCTCTTCCCCGGGCCCCAGCACTACGACGACGACGCCTCGGCCCGGGGCGACGCCATCGTCTGGACGAGCCTGCGGGACTCCGCCGAAGCCCAGGTCTACACGCAGCGCGGCAACGGCCCCGTCACCCGGGTCACCACCGGCGCGACCGGAGTACAGCACCCGCGGCTCTCCCCGGACGGCAAGCAGGTGGCCTTCGCCGCCACGACCGGCCGTACCGACGCTCTGCACGACATCTGGGTCGCGCGCGTCGACAACGGCCGGACGCGGCGCATCACCAGTTCCGGCGACAACACCTGGCCCACCTGGTCGCCGGACGGCCAACAGCTGGCCTTCAGTACGCGGCTCGACGAGGGCTCCCAGAACCAGCTCTTCGCCGCCCCGGCGGAGGGCGGGCCGACCCGGCGGATCACCACGGGGGAGGACTGCGCCGACGGGCCCGGTGCGACCGAGCCCGACTGGTCCCCGACCGGCGCCGGCACGCTCCTCTACACCTGCGAGGGGCAGCCGGGTGGTTTCCCGGCCGAGGCCGGACCGCACCTGGTGCTCCGGTCGCCGAGCGGGTCCCAGTCCGCCGCGCTGCCGGCCGGCTGGCAGGGCCGGGAGGGCAGCTGGTCGCCGGACGGCACGAGCCTGGCCTTCGTCTCCAACGGCGAGCCGGGCTCCGACGACGCGCGCAACCTCGTCTACACGGCCCCGGCGCGCGCGGCGGCGGCCCCCGTCCTGCGGCTGGCCGAGAACTCCGAGGTCAGCGGCCCCAGTTGGTACACGCCCGCCGGAGGAGAGACCGAACTGCTCGTCGTCCGTGACCCGGCGGCGGCGACCGGCGCTCCCGAGCTGTCGGACATGCTGCCCGACGGATCCGATCCGCGAGACCTGGGTCTGTCGGCCGCCGGCCAGAACGGGGCCGGCAAGGGTCCCGTGTACGCGCCGGACGGGCGGCGGATCGCCTTCACCCGGCCCGAACGGCGGGGCGACGAGACCCTGTCCAGGGTCTGGATCGCGAACGCCGACGGCACCGCCGCACGGCCGCTGGACACGACGTCCGCAACGGGATTCCGGGAGGCCGCCCCGGCCTGGTCGCCGGACGGGCGGCGGATCGCGGTCGAGGCGGCCGGCTACGCCGACGGCGGGTTCCGGAGGTGGATCTCCGTGGTCGACGTCGTCTCCGGGCAGGAGGTCTTCAGGCTCGTCCAGGGCGTGGACGACATGGACATGGACCCGTCGTACGCGCCGGACGGCCGCACGCTGCTGTTCACGCGGATGAGCGAGGCGGACGGCTGGACGGCGGTCTGGTCGGCACGTGCCGCCGACGGCGGGGGAGCGACCGATCTGACCGCGGTCTCCGTACCGGAGCAGGGGGCCCGGCGGGACTCGGAGCCCGCGCTCTCACCGGACGGTTCCACGATCGCCTTCGTCAGTGACCAGGGCATCTGGCTGATGGACGCGGACGGCACCCATCGTCGCCCGCTCCCGGGCGAGGCCCCCGAACGGACCGCCCCGGCCTGGTCCCCCGACGGATCGCGGATCGCGTTCAGCGGCCGGGTGCGGGAACAGTTCCGGATCCACAGCGTGGACGTCACCACGGGTACCCGTACGACCCTGCTGGGCCTGGGGTACACGGGAGCGCGCGGTGACCAGAGTTTCCAGGAGTCGCCGGCCTGGCAGCCGACCGCCGACCTCGACACCTCACCGCTCTCCGTCCCGGGAGGCCTGAAACCGGGCGACAGGACGGCCGTCACCCTGACCGTGCGCGACCTCGGGCCGGTGGCGGAACCCGCCGCGCGGCTGATCGTCTCCGTGCCGGCCGGGCTGCGGCTGACCGCCCTGGAGTCGGACACGGGCAGTTGTGACACGGCGCGGTTCACCTGCGGCCTCGGCGCGCTGGCCGTGGCGGCGACATCCCGGGTGACGCTCCGCCTCACGGCCGTGGCCGAAGGCGCCGCCCCCCTCGTATGGACCGTGTCCGGCTCCGTGTTCGACCCCGACGCGGCCGACAACCACGGGACCGCGCGGCTCGTGGTGGGCACACCGGAGCCGGCGCCAAAACCGCCCCCTGCCCCGCCGACGGCACCGCCCGTGCTGAGCGTCGTGGCGACCCCGGGCACCGGCTATGTCGGCGGCGCCGTCACGGTGACGTACACGGTGACGAACACCGGCCGCCGGAGCGTCGGGGGACTGTCCCTGGTCACCGTGATTCCCGCGCGGTTCTCGGTGAGCGGGTTGCCCGCCGCCTGCCGGACCGCCGTCGGCTGCCCGGTCGGTGACCTGCCGGCGGGTGGCTCCACGGTCGTCCAGGCCGTGCTGACCCCGACGGCGGCCGGACGGTACCGGCTCGACGCCAGGGTGGGCGCGATCTCGCCACCGACGGCGGACAGCGCGGTGGCGGCCCACACCGACCTGACGGTACGTCAGCCGGTGATCGGCGCGCTGCCGGCGGTCGGCAGTCCGGGGACGGTCACCCTCGTCCGGGGCACCGGCTTCCCGCCGGGGGTCCCGGTCAGGCTCGCCTGGACTCCGGGCATCACGGCGGCGGCCAACCCTGCGGTACCGGGCGCCGACGGGTCGTTCGTGGCGCAGCTGCTGATCCTGGGCGGCGACCGCACCGGCCCCCGGACCGTCACCGCCGCCGGCACCGGTTTCGGGCCCGTCACCGCACCCTTCCTGGTGACCAAGGGCCGGTTGGCGCTGCCGTACATCGATGCCGGCATCGGCGCCGACGCCGAGAGTGGTGCCGGTGCGCGATCCGGTACGGCCGTCCCCGTGGCGCCGGCCCGGCCGTCCGTCGAAGGGCCGACACCGTGATCCACGAGGTGGACGAGGCCCTGCGGAGCCTGCTGAGTGAGGAGGTCCTCGGGGAGACCGGTGCGGAGGTGGCCTTCGAGGCTCCCACCCGGGAGTGGGTGGCCAGACGCTCCGGGGCTCCCGCCGTCAACGTCTTCCTCTACGACGTCCGCGAGGACCTGAACCGACGGCAGGTGGGCCGCCGTACCGGGACCGACGACCGGGGCAGGGCCGTGGAGGTGCGCGAACCGTCCCGCTGGTACACCCTGTCCTACCTGGTCACCGCCTGGACGAAACGGCCGCAGGACGAGCACCGGTTGCTGTCGCTGCTGCTGGCCGGTCTGGTGGGCGAGGGGTGCCTGCCGCCCGCGCGGCTCACCGGATCGCTGGCGGAACTGGGCCTGGCCGTCCCGGTGAGCGTGGCGCTGCCGCCCACCGAGAACCGGGCGCTCGCCGATGTGTGGTCGGCGCTCGGAGGCGAGCTCAAGCCGTCCCTGGACCTGGTCGTGACCGCCCCGCTCGCACCCCCTGGCCGGCCCGTCGGTCCCCTCGTGTCGGACGGCCTGGAACTGCGCACGGTCGACCGAAGCAACGGTCCGGACGGGACACGCCGCAGCGGGAGACGGCGCTCGCACCATCAGGACGCGCATGAGGACGTACAGCAGGGCGCGCCCGATGAGCAGTCGCCCGTGGCCGGGCCGGACGCGGCGCCTCTGCTGGGTGCCCGTCGGGTCCGGGGTGCGGCGGCGGGCGGTACGACGCCGGGGGCGGTGCGGCGGTGAACGGGACCACGACGGAAGCCAGGGGGAAGGCTCCGGACTCGTTTGTGGCACGCGGGGTGCCCGCCCGGCTCGGCGTCGTCGTGCGGATGGTGCGCGCGGCGGTGGACCGACGGCGTGGCGTCGACCCGCATCCGGACGATCCGCTGCGTGGCCTGTACCTGTCGGAGGCGTACGTCGGGTCCCTGCTGGAGCGGCCGGGCGGCGTCGGCTCCCGAACCCGTGAGGGGGCTGCCTTCGCCGCGGTGTACTCGCAGGACGGTGAGGTGGGTGAGGCGGGTGATCAGGAGGAGTCCTGGGCCTCGGAGGGCGCCCCCGCCTCCCCCGTGGAGTGGCTCGCCCGGCGCTTCGGGCTGAGCCCGCTCGACGTCGACATCCTCCTGATCGCCCTCCTCCCGGACCTCGACGCCGATTACGAACAGCTCTTCGGATACCTCCACGACGACGTCACCCGACGGCGAGCCGGCATCGGGCTCGCCCTCGACGTGCTGGGCGCCGATCCCTGGCATCCCGGCGTCCGCGCCCGGTTCGCGGCCGGCGGCCCGCTGGCGGGGGGTGGTCTGCTGGAGGTCGAGGACCCCGGCAGACCGTTCCTGAGCAGGGGACTGCGCGTGCCGGACCGGGTGGCCTCCTACCTGCTGGGCGACGGCACTCCGGATCCGCGCACCGACGCCGTACTGCGCGTCCTGCCCCCGCCGGAAGAGAGTGACGAGGAGACTGACGAAGAGGGCGGCGACGAGAGTGACGTAGAGAGCGATCCGGTGCGCCCGGAGGCCGCCGGTACGCCGGTCGCCTCGCTCACCGCGGCACTGCGGGCCGGCGTACGCCTGGTCCATCTGCACCAGGAGCAGGGCGGTTCGGCGACCGGCGTCGCGGCCACGGGGCTGCGACGCGCGGGTCTGGCGGCGCTGGCGCTCGACCTCACGGCCCTGGTGTCCGTGCCCGACCCGGAGCGACTGGTGCCGGTCGTGGTCCGGGAGGCACGGCTGTGCGGCGCGGGACTCGTCGTCGGACCGCTGGAGGCGCTGGAGCCCGTAGCCCACCCCGAACACGGGCGGCTGCTGCGTACCCTGGCGGCTCTCCCGGTGCCGGTGGTGTTCACCGGGCACCGCGCCTGGGACCCGCAGTGGTCGGTGACGAGCCCGCCGTCGCTCGCCGTTCCCGGACTGGACGTCGACGCGCGCGCGGCCCTGTGGCGTGCGGCCCTGGCCCCGGCCGGGGGCGTCGCGGGCGGCGACGCGGAACTGGCGGACGTGGTGTCCGCCTACGTGCTGACACCGGAACAGATCCGGCGTGCGGCGGGAACGGCCCTCGGCCTCGCGGCGTCCACCGGCGGCGACGTCACCCGGGTCCAGCTGAGCACGGCGGTCCGGGGCCAGAACGCCACCGGGCTCGAGCGGCTGGCCCGCCGTATCGAACCGGCCGTGGGCTGGGCGGATCTCGTCGTGCCGCAGCCGGTGAGCGAGCAGCTGGGCGAACTCGCCCGCAGGGCCAGGCACCGGGACCGGGTGCTCGGGCACTGGGGGATGCGGCCGGGCGGTGGCCGGGGCCGGGGGGTGATGGCGCTGCTCGCGGGGGAGTCGGGCACCGGCAAGACGATGTCGGCGGAGGTGATCGCCGGGGACCTCGGTTTCGACCTGTACGTCGTCGATCTCTCCTCGGTCGTCGACAAGTACATCGGGGAGACGGAGAAGAACCTCGAACGGATCTTCACCGAGGCGTCCGGGGTCAACGGCATCCTCCTCTTCGACGAGGCCGACGCCATGTTCAGCAAGCGCTCCGAGGTGAAGGACTCCCACGACCGCAACGCGAACATGGAGAGCGCCTATCTGCTCCAGCGCATGGAGTCCTTCGACGGCGTCGCCGTCCTGACGACCAATCTGCGGTCCAACCTCGACGAGGCGTTCATCCGCCGGCTGGACGTCATCGTCGACTTCCCGATACCGGAACCCTCGCTGCGCCGCGCCCTGTGGGACCGCTGCCTGGGCCCCTCGATCCCCCGCGCGGACGGGCTCGACCTGGACTTCTGCGCCCGCTTCGAGCTGGCCGGCGGTTCGATCCGGTCCTGCGTGATCACGGCCGCGTACCGGGTGGCGGAGAGCGGGGAGCCGGTGTCCACGGCGGATCTGGTGGGGGCGATCAGGCAGGAGTACCGCAAACTCGGGCGCTTGGTGCTGGACCACGAGTTCGCTCCGCGCCGGGACGGGGCGGGCGCCGGGACATGGCGGGACAGCTGAGGCCGGCCGGGCCGCGCTGCCCCTTCGGGCAACGGGCCCCGGTCCCGGGACCGGCCGCACCGCCCCTTTGCCGAAGCCGAATTGTGAGGAGAACCCGTCATGCGGATGAGTGAGGAACCGGAGCGCCCGGAGAGACTCCATCGCGCCGCGCCGCACGCTGGACAGACCGTCCCGGCCCCCGTCGCCTCGGCGTTCGGCGCGGGCGGCCGACTGACCCCGGCCGCGGCTCTGGCCCTGCAGCGGAGCGCCGGGAACGCCGCCGTCGTCGCGATGCTGCGACGGCAGGCCGACGACGACCCGCACGCCTCGACACCGGACCCCGACGCGGCATGCCACCGCGTCCTGAGCACTCCTGGCCGGCCGATGGAAGACACGCTGCGCGCCGAGATGGAGGCCCGCCTCGGCGCGGACTTCAGACACGTGCGGCTGCACAACGACGTCGTGGCGCAACGTTCGGCGAAGGGCATCGGCGCCCGCGCGTATACCTCGCGCCATCATGTGGTCGGCGCCGACGGCAAGGACAAGCACACCCTGGCCCACGAACTCACGCATGTGATGCAGCAACAGGCGGGGCCCGTGTCGGGCACCGCTACCGGAGGCGGGCTGAGCATCAGCGATCCGTCGGACCGCTTCGAACGCGAGGCCGAGGCCAACGCACGGCGCGTCATGTCCGGTGCGGTGCCCGTGCAGCGGGAACTGACGGACCGGGAGCAGGGCACACCGGCCACCGGTCCGGTCGTGGTTCAGCGGGACGCGGCAGAGGACCTTGAGATCGGTGACCACACCTGGAAGGTGAACTCCGGCTATCAGGCTGAGGCGTTCAATGCTCTGCGCCGCTATCGCACGCACATCGGGTATCTGATGGAGAACGCGCAGTACGGAGAACACGTCAACGCCATGGCGAAGGGTTATCGCGCCTGGAACGAGAACTACTACAACAAGAACCAGGCGTATCTCTTCGAGGCGCAGAAGGTCGCCGAAGTCACCCGTACTTGGCAGGAGAAGGGCGGCGGCGGCCACAACAGCCTGGCCTGTCTGGGCTCCGACACCGACAAGGAACCCGACATCGCCGTCTTCCACGAGCACTACATCGCGGACGCGAACGGAAAAGTGAGCCAGGACGGTCAGTGGGTCGAGGCAGTGGAGATCAAGGCCAGTACGTCGGCGCTGCCCGAGTCCGTGGACGGGCTGGTGGCGGGCGGTATCGCCCAGCTGAAGAAGCGGGAGGACACGAAGAACTTCACAAAGCTCACGCTGGAGCTGCACATGGACAACCCGAACAACTACTGGCCGCTCACCACCGCCGACTTCAACAGCACGTACAAAGGCTCGTTCGCGAACGTGCAGAAGGACGACTGGGACAATCGGCTCAAGCAGCGGATCGGTGCCCTGAAAAACACCAAGGGGATCACCCTGCCCCTCAGTGTCCGGGCCTACTTCGGCGGGCATTCCATGCCCTATGCCGAAGCCGAGGCGTGAAGGAGCTGACACGCGGCCCAGGGGTGCCCGATCGGGCACCCCGCACGGCCCTCCGCGCGGCACGAGCGGATATACCCGGCCCGCTGGTCGCGGATGAGACTGCTTGCCTGTCCGCAGTCATCCGAAGAGGAGCGCGAAGATGCCCACGTACCTGTCCCCGGGTGTGTATGTGGAGGAGGCCCAGAGTGGCTCCCGGCCCATCGAGGGGGTGGGGACGGCGGTCGCCGCCTTCGTGGGGTTTGCCGAGAAGGGGCCCTTCCACCAGCCGACGCTCGTCACCAACTGGAGCCAGTACACCCAGACCTTCGGCGACTTCGTCGACGGCTCCTACCTCGGCCTCTCGGTGTACGGCTACTTCGCCAACGGCGGGGGAATCGCGTACGTCGTGCGCGTCGGCGGGGCCTCCGGGAGCGGGCAGCCGGCCGAGGGTGGGGCGGCGAAGGCGCTGACCGCCGGTGAGCCGGTCGGTCTCGGCTCGTTCCGGGTCTCGGCGCTCCCCGGTGTCGACGCCTCGCGCACCACGGTCGAGGTGAGCCACCCCGAGGGCGACAGCGCCCCCGAGGACCGGTTCAAACTGGTCGTCTCGCAGGACGGCAAGGCCGTGGAGACCCACGACGTCACGACCCGCAAGAACGCCAAGAACTACGTCGTCACCCAGGTGAAGGCCGGCTCCGCGCTCATCGCGGTCGAGGAGACCGCCGCCCAGGGCGCCGCGTCGCCCCGGCCCCCGGCCCAGAAGGTCGCGCTGCTCACCGCCGCGGCCGCCCCCGCCCCCGCGCCGGCCGAGGTGCTCCCGGCCGTGCTCTCCCCCCAGGAGTACATCGGGGACGCCAGTGCCCGTACCGGGTTCGGCGGCCTGGAGGCCATCGACGAGATCACCATGGTGGCCGCCCCGGACCTGATGGCCGCCTACGAGCGGGGCCTGGTCGACGCCGAGGGCGTCAAGGGCGTACAGCTCGCGATGATCACCCACTGTGAGCTGATGGGTGACCGGATGGCCGTACTGGACCCGCTGCCCGAGCTGTCGCCCCAGCAGGTGAGCAAGTGGCGTACGGAGGAGGCGGGCTACGACTCGAAGTACGCCGCCCTCTACTACCCCTGGATCAAGGCGTTCGACCCGGCGAGCGGCCAGAACCGTCTGGTGCCCCCGAGCGGTCACGTCATCGGGGTCTGGTCGCGCAACGACGGCGAGCGCGGAGTGCACAAGGCGCCCGCCAACGAGGTGGTGCGCGGAGCGCTCGACCTGGCGACCAACATCACCAAGGGGGAGCAGGACCTGCTCAACCCGATCGGGGTCAACTGCATCCGGGCCTTCCCCGGCCGAGGCATACGGATCTGGGGCGCCCGGACGCTGTCCTCCGACGCGGCCTGGCGCTACGTCAACGTCCGGCGGCTCTTCAACTACCTGGAGGAGTCGATTCTCCTCGGCACCCAGTGGGTGGTCTTCGAGCCCAACGACATCCGGCTGTGGGGGACCATCCGCCGCAACATCTCGGCCTTCCTGCGCGAGGAGTGGCGGCGGGGCGCGCTGTTCGGGGCCAGCGCCGGGGAGGCCTTCTACGTCAAGTGCGACGACGAGACCAACACTCCGGCGTCCATCGACGCCGGCCAGGTGGTCTGCGAGATCGGCATCTGCCCGGTCAAGCCCGCCGAGTTCGTGGTCTTCAGGCTCTCCCAGTACTCCGACAGCACCAGCCTCGTCGACGAGTGACCGAGTGACCGAGTGACCGAGTGACCGAGTGACCGAGTAGTCGAGTGGCCGAGTAATCGAGTGACCGAGTGGCCAGGCAGCAGTGATCTTCAACGGCTCTGACATACAGCTCTGAAAGGCAGTAGGACCCATGACGACGCCTACGGGAGACACCCTCTCCACCCACATTTTCCAGGTCGAGCTGGGCGGGGTGGCGGTCGAATCCGTCCAGGAGGTCAGCGGACTGTCGGTCGAGGTGGACGCGATCGAGGTCACCCAGGTCACGCCGAGCGGCCAGCTCCTGATCAAGAAGATCCCGGGTGCGCGCAAGGGCGGCGAGGTCACCATCACCCGGGGACTGGACAAGAGTTCGGCGTTCAGCGAGTGGATCGAGCAGGTCTTCGAGAAGGGGGCGGTCGACGAGGCGCGCAAGAACATCAGCATCATCATCACCGACTCCAAGAACACCCCGGTGCGTCGGATGAACCTGGAGAACGCCTGGGTGAACAGGTGGGAGGGGCCGGGGCTGAAGGCGGGCGACGCCAGCCCCGCCACCGAGAAGGTCAACGTCGTCTTCGAGACGATCACCTTCGCATGAGGCGTCGTACGGTCTCCGGTGGCGTCCCGGGTGCGGACCTCGCCGAAGACGGTTCCCTCCTCACGGCGCCGGAGCCGGGTCCCGCCGTCGCGGCGCCCCCGCCCGTGGCGGAACGGCTCCGCACGGAGTTCGACTTCGAGCTTCCGCGCGGCTACGTGGACGACTCGGGAACAGTGCACCGGCACGGCTCGATGCGGCTGGCGACGGCCCGCGACGAGCTGGCGCCGCTGATCGACCTGAGGGTGAAGGACAACCCGGCGTATCTCACCGTGGTCCTGCTCGGGCTGGTCGTCACGCGCATCGGGGCGATCACCGACGTCCACGCGGGCGTGGTGGAACGGCTGTTCGCCGCCGACCTCGCGTTCCTCCAGGACTTCTACCGCCGGATCAACTCCGAGGGCCACACCCGGGCCGGGGTGACCTGCCCGTCCTGCGAGTGCTCCTTCGACGTGGACCTCGCCGGCAGCCGCCTGGGGGAATCGTGACGTACGGGGTCGACCGCATCCACGAGGAGGTCGCGTACGTCGCCTACCACTTCCACTGGCCCCGCGACCAGATCCTCGATCTGACGCACACGGAGCGGGCCCGGTGGGTGACCGAGATAGCCCGGATCAACACACGCCTCAACGAAAGATGAACAAGGGTCATGGCGATACGTGACTGGATCGGCCGGCGGCGGGGCGGCCCGACGACCGCCCCCGCGGGCTCAGCCGTCGCCATCGCCGCAGCGGGTGCGGGTGCCGATGGGGGTACGGGTGAACCCACCGTCGCCGGGCCCGCCGCGCCGTTCGACGGGGGCTGGCCCACGGTGGGTCCCATGCCCCTCACGATCGCGCGGGCGGCCCTGGTCACCGACCCGCCCGCCTTCGAACGCGGTCTCGGGACCCGCAGGAACCCCTCCCTGTACCGCGACCGAGGCCGTCTGGTCAGCGCCGACGCGCCCGGCGGGGTGGCGCACGGAGTGGTGCACGTGGTCCCCGGAACGGTGGTGCAGCGACGCGACCATCCCGACCTTCCCTACGCCGGACCCGGTGCGGAGCCTGTCGGCGACGCCCCGCAAGAACGAGAGGCTGAGGCCGGGGATGCCGGACCCCCGGCTCCGGCATCCCCGGCCACGTCCGTCCAGCGCCGCGTCTCCACGGCACCCGCGACACGGGCTCGGAAAACGGCGACCTCACGGGCAGCGCGCGCGGCTTCAGCGCCCACGGAGTCGCCCCGCCAGGAGCCTCCGGGGGCCCGGACGGCGCCGCCTGGCCCACGTGCCCGACAGCAACCTCCGCCGACTCCTGCCGCTCCCGTGCGACCTGCCGACTCCGGTGCGCCAAGAGTCCGTTCGGGACCGGCCTCCGACCTGACGGATCGTCCGGTAGCCCGTACGCCGGGCCCGGTGCGGCGTGCGGTCGCGTCGCGCCCCGACTCCGCAGGCACCCCGAACACATCGGCTCCCGGTGGTGTGTCACCCGCCGACCCGACGAGCGCCCCGACGAGCACTCCGGCGACCATCCAGCCGAGCAGCCGCCTGGGCTCACCGCGACCGGCGGACCGAGCCGCAGGGGCGGTGCCGGTGGTTCCGGCGGCTCCGGCGGCGCCCGCCGCGCCATCGGCCTCGACCGGACCTGCCGTACGCCCTCGGCAGGGCGATGCGCCGACCTCGCCCACCGGCATCCCGGCGCACCCGGCCGTCATGGAGAGCGTCCCGCCGCCTTCGGAAACGGCCGCGTCGGCGATGCCGTTCGTGCCGCCCACCTCGCAACGCGCCCCGGAGGGCCGACCCCGGCAGGGGAACCCGCCTTCGTACACCGTCCCGCCGGCCTCCGCCCCCGCGTCTCCGGCACTGCCCGAGGCCGCCGCACCGCCGGTGACGGTACGACGGAAACCGGACCGACCGGTTACGCCCGTTCAGGCGGCCCAGCCGGTTCAGCCCGTCCAACGAAGCGTTTCGCGGCCGGAGCAGCCTGGCACCGGTCAGGGCGCTCAGACCGGCTCGCCCGATGCGGCCCCTCCGGGGCCCTTGCAGCGGTCGCCTCGGGAAGCGGCCCAGGGGCGACCCGTGACGCCTCGGCGGGAAACGCCGCCCGCTGAGGCCAGGACGCCTGCTCCCACTGCGCCCCCTGCTCTTCCGGGACAGCCTCCAGTGGCCCCCACGCCTCCCGGGACGCGGGTCACCCCGGAGCTCGCATCCCCCGTACCGGCCCCCACGGTCGCACCGGCTCCGGCGGCAGCGCCCCCCGTTGTGCGGCGCGCGACACCGCACGTGGCCGCGTCCCCGTCGGAGCCCGCGCGGCCCGGCACCCGGCAGGCGACGCCACCCGTAACCGCGCCCGGACCGGCTCCGGCGCCCGCGTCCACGCCCGTGGTCGCCCCCTTGCCTTTCAAGGAGACCGGCGGCTCGACGTCCGTACCCGGCCCACCCGTGGTGCAGCGAAAGTCCGGCCTCGGGGCCCCGCTTCCTGACGGGTCGGCGTCGGCCCCCACATCGCGGCCTGACGCGGACGCGAGGGTTCGCCCGACGCGGCAGGGCCGCAGTGGCCGGACGGGACTTGGCCTCGGCGCACCCATCGAGGTACCGCAGGCCGGTGCCGACGCCCCCCTACCTCCGTCCGCGTCCCCGTTGGTGCGGCGTGCCCTCGGAGCCGCCCCCTCCGCGCACCCGGTGCCCGGCGATCCGGGCGGCGCCGCACGCCCCGTGGTGGCCCGCCCCTCACCGACCGACGCGGCGTCGCGGGCGGAAGCCGGGGCTCCCGAGTCGCCGTCCCAGTCGGTGCGGCGCGCTGTCGCGGCAGCCCCCTCTCCGCACCCGGTGCCGGGGGAGCCAGGCGGCGCCGCGCGCCCCGTGGTCGCCCGTCGCGCACAGAGCGCCCCCGCGCCGCAGGCGGGCGCCGGGGCTCCCGTACCCCCGTTGGTGCGGCGCGCCCCCGGAGCCACCCCCTCTCCGCACCCAGGCGGCGCCGCGCGCCCCGTCGTGCCCCGATCCGCACCGAGCGCTCCCGCGCCGCAGGCCGCAATCGGCACTCCCGCGTCCCCGTCCGTGCAGCGCGCTGTCGCAGCGGCCCCCTCCTCGCACCCGGTGCCGTGGGATCAGCCCGCCACTTCCCGCCCCGTGGTTGCCCGACGGGCACCGAGCGCCCCCGCACCGCAGGCCGCAACCGGCACTCCTATGCCCCCGTCGGGGCAGCGCGCTGTCGCAGCCGCTTCCTCTTCGCGCCCGGTGGCGTGGGACCAGCCCACCACTCCCCGCCCCGCGGTCGCCCGACGGGCACCGAGCGCCCCCGCAGCGCAGGCCGCAACCGGCACTCCCGCGTCCCCGTCCGTGCAGCGCGCTGTCGCAGCGGCCCCCTCCTCGCACCCGGTGCCGTGGGACCAGCCCGCCAC
>Ga0136846_1225053_pt1 | contig 16083 bp, 15 predicted proteins | sample HopSoiMetagenom2_FD_96841 | JGI IMG/M metagenome (GOLD analysis project Ga0136846, IMG submission 96841) | Grasslands soil microbial communities from Hopland, California, USA - 2 Assembly 2016 (version 4) | ecosystem: Environmental > Terrestrial > Soil > Grasslands | place: USA: Hopland... | reverse complement strand
TTGTACTCGCGCTTGATGTGGTTGATGATCGCCTCGTCCATCTCGTCGCCGCCGACGCGAAGGCTCTGCGACACGACGATGCCGCCGAGCGAGATGACCGCGACCTCGGTCGTTCCGCCGCCGATGTCCACGATCATGTTGCCGGTCGGCTCGGCAACGGGGAGGCCGGCGCCGATCGCGGCAGCCATCGGCTCCTCGATCAGGTACGCCTGACGTGCGCCGGCGCTGAGGGTCGCTTCCTCGACGGCGCGCTTCTCGACGCCGGTCACGCCCGACGGGACGCACACGACAACGCGGGGATGCGCGAACCGGTGCTGATGGACCTTCTGGATGAAGTGCCGGAGCATCTGCTCCGTCACGTCGAAGTCGGCGATGACGCCGTCCTTCAGCGGGCGGATCGCGGAGATCGTGCCGGGCGTGCGTCCGAGCATCCGCTTCGCCTCGACGCCGACGGCGTGCACCTCGCCCGTGCGCTGGTCGATCGCGACGACGCTCGGCTCGGAGAGGACGATCCCGCGGCCGCGCACGTAGACGAGCGTGTTGGCCGTCCCGAGATCGACGGCCATGTCGCGCCCGCCGAATCCGCCGAGGTTGTCGAGAAAGCCCATCCCGCGGCGAGTCTAGCCACTCACCCTCCGAAAAATGTGCAAACCGGTCCTTTTCCGCCGCGCCGAGAACCGTCACGGCCCGGGTCTGACCCGGGCCGTGACGGTTTCGGACAGCGCGACGGCGGACGGGCGCCGGCGGCGATCGGCTCCGTCACTGCGCTCGCGCGTCGACGTGTCTCGAGTGGCCACGGCCCGGGTCTGACCCGGGCCGTGACGGGTTTGGACGGTGAAGGTGTGCCGGATGTGTGTCGATGTCGGGAGAACGGTCCCTGGTCGGCTACCGTCGGCGGGGTGCCTCGCGACCTTCGGCCTCCGATCGAGAACGGGATCTACCACGTCACTGCGCGGGGGAACCGCAAGGACGACATCTACTTCGATGCTGCCGATCGGCGTTACTTCCTGGAGCTGCTCGCTCAGGTCGTCGAACGATGCGGCTGGTTCCTGCACGCGTACTGCCTGATGTCGAACCACTACCACCTCGTCGTCGGGACACCGGCCGCGAACATCTCCACGGGCATGCAGCGACTGAACTCGATGTACGCGACGTGGATCAACTGGCGCTACGGCCTCTGCGGTCACCTCTTCGGTGACCGCTTCCACTCCGAGCTCGTCGAGAGCGACGCGCACTTTCTGCAGGCTTGCCGGTACGTCGTGCTCAATCCGGTGCGCGCGGCCATCTGCGACGACCCGGGCGAGTATCGCTGGAGCAGCCATCGCGCGGCGGTGGGAAGAACACCGCGCCCCGACTACCTCTCGCTCGACACGCTGCTCGGCGCGTTCGGCGGCGCTCCGCAGATCGCGCCGACGCTCTATCGCGCGTTCGTCGAAGCAGGCGCAGGCGAAGCGATCCGCCTCCGGCGACGACGCCTCGCCGGCGCGACACCGGCGGCTGCCGCCGCCTAGCCGTACCCGTACACGCCGGCGAACCGCTCCGCGAGCAGCCGGACGAGGAGCGAAGCAGGGAGCCCGACGACGTTCAAGTAGTCGCCTTCGACGCGCCGGACGAGTGCCGCGCCACGCCCCTGGATCGCATATGCACCGGCGCGCCCCTCCCATTCGCCGATCGCGACGTACGACCCGAGGTCGCGTGGCGTCAACGCGCGGAACGTCACGCGCGTCGACTCGTGCTCGACCGCCTCCCACCCCGGCGTCACCAGACACAGGCCGGAGACGACGAGGTGCGTGCGGCCCGACAGCGCCTCGAGCATCTGCTCCGCTTCGGACGCGTCGCGCGGCTTGCCGAAGATGCGGCCGCCGAGCACGACCTCGGTGTCGACGCCGAGGACCGGCCGATCCCCGGCGTCCGCAGCGACCGACCGCGCCTTCGCACTCGCGTGCCGGCGCACGAGCGCGACGGCGTCGCCGGCGGGAGGCGCGTCCTCGTCGTACGTCGGCGCGACCACGTCGAACGGGAGACCGAGCTGCTCGAGAATCGCGCGTCGTTGCGGCGAGCGCGACGCCAGGAGCAACGGCGCCGCCGGAGGTGCGTCAGCCACCCTTGCGCGCCACCCAGATCTCCTCGGCCGGCCACTGCCGGCCCCAGTCGGCAGTCACGTACGAGTAGTACCCGGGATCCTCGGCGTCCGCCTGGGCCTGCAGCTCGACCAGGCGCTCGATCGTAAAGCCGTTCGCGCGCAGCAACGAGATCCAGTCGCCGTGCGACAGGTGGAACTCGATGCCGCCGCCTTCCTCTTCCGGCCATTGGAACCGGTGCATCCCGAACTGCGGCCGCTGCAAGGTCGTCTGTGCGTTGCCGACGTCCGGCATGCACAGGATCACGAGCGTCGAGTTCCGCAGGAAGATCAGCAGGCCGCCCGGACGCAGCAGCCGCGCCGCCTCCGGGATCCACGCATGCGGGTCGGCCCAGATCGACGCGCCGTACTCGGAATGGACGATGTCGAACGACGCGTCCGGAAGCGGGACGTTCTCGCCCACCGCCTCGATCAGCGGGAACTCGATCCCAGTCTCGCGCTGTAACCGTCGCGCGGTGTCGAGTTGCGCCGGCGTCGGATCGACCCCGACGACGCGGGCACCGCGCTTCGCGAGCCACGCCGAGAAATACGCCGTGCCACACCCGAGCTCGACGACGTCGAGCCCGTCGACGTCGGGGAACACATGAAGCTCCGATTCCCGAACGGACCAGATGCCGTATGTGATCTCGTCCTGCGCCCACACGCGCGCCGCGGCTTCGTCGGTGTGCTCTGTGTTCGTTCGCGTCCAGAGCGCGATGTTCGCTGCGACGTACTCCGGAAACTCAGACGAGCTCGTCATCCGAGAACCATAGGCCGATCTCGCGCTTCGCCGACTCCGGCGAGTCGGAGCCGTGCACCAGATTGTTCGGCATCGCGAGCGCGAGGTCGCCGCGGATCGACCCCGGCGTCGCGTCGGCGGGGTTGGTCGCGCCGATCGTCGTCCGCAACGTGGCGATCGCTCCCTCGCCCTCGACGACGAGCGCGAACGTCGGTCCGGACGTGATGAACTCGACGAGCTCACCGAAGAACGGCTTTTCTTTGTGTTCTGCGTAATGGCGCTCGCCGAGCTCGCGCGACACGCGGAGGAGCTTGCCGGCCCGAAGCGTGCAACCGCGCTGCTCGATCCGTCCGAGGATCGCGCCGGCAAGGCCGCGTGCGACCGCGTCGGGCTTGATCAGGATGAGCGTCCGCTCCGCAGCCACGGACGCGGGAGTCTACTCAGACCGTCGCCGTCGCCTGGACGGTCGCGCCTCGAACGTCGGGAACTCGCCGACCGTCGCCGGCTCGACCGACGTCTCGCAGTACGGGCAGATCTGCCACAGCGCCTCGAGCGGCGCCTTGCAGTTCGAGCACGCCTGCTTCAGCTTCGTCGTGCAGACGGGACAGACGAGGAAGTCCGGCCCGACCTCGGCGCGGCACACGGGGCAGTGGAGGTCGCGCCGCGCGAGCCGCTCCTCCATCGCCTTGATCTCGAGCTCACGCTCGCGCACGTCCTCGAGATACTCCGGAGGCCGGAACAACATGTAGACGAGGACGCCGATGAACGGGGCGACGAGCGGCAGGACGACGGCCGTCCCGACGAGCCACGTGTCCTCGATCCGCCGCCGCGCGTCCTTGTACACCCACCACACCGTCGCCAGCCAGAAGACGACGAGGAAGAACAGCAGCAGGTTCCGGATGACGAGCCACGTCCCTGAGTTGAAGAAGTCGTGGACGCCGCCGAAGGTCGAGGCGAGGATCACAGGAGGATTCTTCCGATCAAATAGCCCACAGCAAACGCGAACACGACGATCGCCAGCACGACGAACGCGGCGAACGCGAAGACTGTAAGCCGTTCGCCCGCGCCGGCCATGGACAACGTTCTAGTCCGCCCGCTCGAGATCGGCAAGGAGGTAGAGGGAACCGGTGACAAGGACGGGGCCGAGCTCGCGGGCTCGACGAAGAGCGCTCTGAGGGTCCGGATCGCGTTCGACACGGTCGAAGTACGGTTCGGCGCGGCGGGCGAGTTCCTTCTCTGGAAGGGCACGGGAGCTCGACGACGTGGTCGCGATCAGCGTCCCCCCGCGCCGTCCGAGCCGCTCCAGCATCGCCTCGACGTCCTTGTCGCCGAGGATCGACGCGACGACGACCCAGTCCCGGTCCGGCAAGCGCTCCGCCTGGTAATCGAGGCCGGCAGGGTTGTGGGCGCCGTCCCACACCTCGTCGCGGCCGCGCCACTCGAGCCGGCCGGGAAGCTCCACCTCGACCTCGGCGTCGACGCTCCGGCCGAGAAACGCCTCCGCGGCTTCTCGCGCCCCGCCGGGCCGGCACTCGTTCGCCGGCACGAGCCGCGCCCATTCCGGCTCGCCGAGCACGACGATCGCGCCCGGCTTCGCAACCGCGAGCTTCTCGTGCGCGATCTCCTCGCGCGTGCCGCCGAGGACGTCGGTGTGGTCCAGGCCGACGTTCGTCAGCAGGACGACGCGCGCGCCGACGACGTTCGTCGCGTCGAGCCGCCCTCCCAGGCCGGCCTCGATCACCGCGACGTCGACCTTCTGCGCCGCGAATTCGGCGAGCGCGGCCGCCGTCACGACCTCGAACTGCGTTGCGCCGTCCGCGTGCGGGAGGACGCGTTCGACCGCCCGCTCGAACGTGCGCGGATCCGCGTCGAGCCGCTCGTGCCACCCGCGGACGTGCGGCGACGTGTACGCGCCGACGCGCAAGCCCTCGCGCCGCAGCAACGCCGCGATCGTCCGCGTCGCCGTCGACTTGCCGTTCGTGCCGACGACGTGGATCGACGGGAATGCGCGCTCCGGATGGCCGAGGTCGACGACGAGCCGGCGCATTCGCTCGAGGCCGAACTCCTCCGGCCACGGCGACAGCGATTCGAGGAATTCAACCGCTGAGCGCGTCGAGCTCACGGCGGTATCGCTCGAGCTTCTCGCGCTCGGCCTGGACGACGTGGTCCGGCGCCTTCGAGAGGAAGCGCTCGTTGGCGAGCATCCCTTCGGCGCGGGCGATCTCCTTGCGCAGGCGGTCGATCTCGGCCGACGCGTCGCCGTTCCCGCCGCTCCGCTCGGGCTTCACGACCGCGTCGAAGATCCGCTTCTCGTCGCCCTCGAGCGGCGTCGCGACACCGCTCCGGCGGAAGCGCTCGGCCGCCTCCTGCACGCGCCGGAGCGCGTCGGCCGCCGCGTCGTCGCCGGCCTGCGGCCACGGCGCCACGATCAACCGCGTCTGACGCGCCGGAAGATTGCTCCAGATCTCTTCCGTCACGTGCGGCATCGCCGGGTGCAGCAGCTTCAGCAACCGCTCGAGTGCCGACGCGGCGGTCGCGAGCGCGTCGGCGTCACCGCCGTAGATTTGCGGCTTGATCGCTTCGAGGTACCAGTCGCAGAAGTCGTCGAACGTCAAGTGGTAGAGCTCGTCGACGAGGTGCGCGAAGTCGAACTCGTCGAGGAGTCGCTCGATGGCGCGCTGCGTCTGCGACATGCGCGCGAGGATCCACCGCTCTTCGAGCGACGAAGGTCGTTCGTCGACCTCCGTGACGCCGGCTTGAAGCAGGAGCCGGCTCGCGTTCCAGAGCTTGTTCGCGAGCTTGCGCCCCTCCTCGATCGCGCCTTCCGAGAACGTGACGTCCTGTGACGACGCCATCTTCATCAGGCCGTAGCGCGTCGCGTCCGCCCCGTGCTGCTCGATGTTCGCGATCGGGTTCATCCCCGTGCCGAGGCTCTTCGACATCCGGCCGCCGCTCGGCGCGTGCACGAGCGAGTGGATGACGACGTCTGTGAAAGGAACGTCACCCATCAGCTCGAGGCCCGAGAAGATCATCCGGTTCTCCCACAACCGGATGATGTCGCGCGCCGTCGTGTTCAGGTCACCCGGATAGAACGCGCGCAGGTCGGGCGTGTCGTCCGGCCAGCCGAGCGTCGCGAACGGCCAGAGCGCGGAAGAGAACCACGTGTCGAGCACGTCCTCGCTGCGCTTCAGGTCCTGCGAGCCGCACTCCGCGCACGCGTCGGGCTCCGTCTCCTGCACTGTCGCGTGGCCGTCCGCGCATTCCCAGAGCGGCAGCTGATGGCCCCACCAGATCTGCCGCGAGATGTTCCAGTCCGGCGCGTCCTCGAGCGACGTGATCGCGAAGCGATGTTGCGACCGCGGGTGATACGTCACGCGGCCGCTGCGGAGCGCATCGAGGGCCGGCTGCTTCAGGTCGTCCATCGCGCACCACCACTGCAGCGAGATTCTCGGCTCGATCCGGCTTTTGCACCGGTCGCAGAGAGCGATCGAATGGCGGTAGGACTCGCGCTTCTCGAGCCCGCCGCGGTCGCGGAGCCAGTCGACGATGCGCGTGTCGGCCTCCTCTTGCGTCAGCCCCGCGAGCTCCCCTGCCTCATCGTTCATCCGCCCGTCGGGCCCGATCACCGTCAGCTCGGGAAGGCCGTGGTCGCGTCCGATCTCGTAGTCCTTCGGGTCGTGCCCCGGCGTGATCTTCAGCGCGCCGGTGCCGAAGTCGATCTCGACGCGGTCGTCGGCGATCACGGGCACGCGACGCTCGACCCACGGCACGACGACCTCGCGCCCGACGAGCTCGCGGTAGCGCTCATCGTCGGGATGCACGGCCACGGCGACGTCGGCAAGGATCGTCGCCGGCCGGACGGTCGCGATCGTGATGTGGCCGTCGCCGTCCGCGAGCGGATACCGCGCGTACGTGAGCGCGTCGTCGACTTCGGCGTGCTCGAGCTCGAGATCCGACAATGACGTCAGGTGGAACGGGCACCAGTTCACGATCCTGTTCGCGCGGTAGATCCACCCCTTCTCCCAGAGATGGACGAAGAACCTGTTCACGGCGCGCACATACGCGTCGTCCATCGTGAAGCGCTCGCGGCGGTAGTCGAGGGACGCGCCGATGCGGCGGAACTGCACCATGATCTTGCCGCCGTATTCACGCAGCCACTCCCAGACGCGCGCCTCGAACGCTTCGCGGCCGAGGTCCTGGCGCGTCTTGCCCTCGGTCGCGAGATGCTTCTCGACCGCGTTCTGGGTCGAGATCCCCGCGTGGTCGAAGCCCGGCTGGAACAGGACGTTGTAGCCCTGCATCCGGCGCGTACGGACGATCGTGTCTGCGAGCGACAACTGGAGCGCGTGGCCGAGATGAAGGTCGCCGGTGACGTTCGGCGGCGGATGGGCGATCGCGAACTTCGGCCGCGGGTCGTCTGCCTCAGCGTTGTAGAGGCCTTCCTCCTCCCACGTCCGCTGCCAGCGCTCTTCCACGCCCTGCGGCTTGTAGAGCGGGTCCATCACGCGAGCTTAGCCTCCGAGTTTCGGCGGCTTGTCACGGAGCCGGTGAGGTCACGCAGCGACTATGCGCCGGAGTCTAGCCGCGACCCAGGCGCCGCGCTCGTCGACGACGCGCGCCCGCTCGAGGCCGACGGCGCCTAGCTCGTCGTCGAGCTCCGCGTCGTCGAGGATGCGCGCGACGAAGGGGTGGCGCCACGTCTCGCCGTCGACGTCGTAGCGGACGGTGGCTGAGACGGTCGGGGGATCGACCTCGACGTCCTCGAGCGCGACCGTGACATCGCCGACCTGGCCTTGCACGCCTGGCTCCGGCCGCCACCCGGGCAGATGGCGCTCGACCAACACGACGCCGTCGCGGCGCACGTGCCGTGCGCACGCCCGCAGGAACGCGCGGCGCTGCGCGTCGTCGTCTGCGTTGACGAGATGGCTCGCGAGCACCACGCAGTCGAACCTACGGCGGAGGTCGAGGTCCTCGATCCGCGCCTGCACCGCCTCGGCGTCCGTCACGTGCCGGAGCATCTCGCCGGATTCGTCGACCGCGACGACGCGGTAGCCGCGGGCGACGAGCTCGCGGGTGATCCGGCCGACGCCGCAGCCGAGCTCGAGCACCTCGCCGCCGGGGGGAACGGCACGCGCGACGATCTCGGCCTCGCCGAGCGGCGGAAACCGAAGGTAGACGGGGATCGGGCTTCCGTCGGGCGCCGCCGTCACGTCAGCTCCGCCGCCAGCCGGCGTGCGTTCAGGTGCGCAGTCGCTTCGATCGTGATCATCGGATTGACGCCCGAAGCGCTCGGAAACGACGAGCCGTCCATCACGTAGAGGCCGCGCGTCGACCACGTCTCGCCGGTCGGGCCTGTCACCGATGCGGACGGCGACGCACCGCTCCGTGCGGACCCCATCAGATGGAACGAATAGAACGTGCAGCGTCCCGGGCCGTACCCGGCCGCGTCCGCGGCCGCGAGGAACGCCGCGCGGCGGCCGGCCGCCGGCGTGTACGCCGTCCACTGCGCGTGCGACGAGAAGATCTCCCTCGCCCCTGCGGCTTCGAAGATCCGCGCCGCCCCGTCGAGGCCGATCCGGACGTTCGCGATGTCGGCGTCGTTCAGCCGGTAACGCACCCGCGGTTCGCCGGCGCGGGTCGTTTGCACCTCGCCCTCGCTGCGGTCGCGCAGCAACAGTCCGATCCCCGAGAGGTGTGGCAGCCGTGCGAGCAGGTCGCGGCTCTGCCGGGCGTCCTCCCACGGGGCGAACGCAGCGAGGACGCCGGGGTGGACGGGCGCGGTCTCGTACTTGAGGCCGTATCCGTCGCCGAGCTCGGCGTGCTGGTCCGAGTACAGCGCCTGGAGCGTCCCCTCCCACGGCCGGATCTCCTCCTCGAAGACGCCGCAGACGCCCGTCGTCGGATGCAGGTGGAGGTGCTTGCCGACGTGGCCGCCCCCGACACCCGAGCGCTCGAGCAACACCGGCGTGTTCAGAGCACCGGCGGCTGCCACGACTGCGCGCGCACCGACGGTTACGCGACCGCCGCTCGTCGTTTCTGCCTCGACCCCGCGCGCGCGACCCGATGCAACAACAACACGTGTTGCGCGTGTCGACGGGACGACGCGCGCGCCTGCGGCGTCCGCATCGACGAGCCACGTGACGAGCGTCGACTGCTTCGCGCCGAGCGGACACCCGAAGCCGCATCGGCCGCAGATCGCGCCTTGCTCGCAACCGCGCGTGTTCCGCGGCATCTCGGCGACATGCCACCCGAGGCGTTCGAGGCCGCGCGCCATGGCGCGGTCACGTGAGGAGGGCAATCCCTCGTCCGTGTTGACGCCGAGCCTCGTGCACACCGCTTCGAGGCTCGCGTCGTATTCACGTGAGGTGAACGGCTCTCCCCACTCGGCGCGAATCGCGTCGGGGGTGCGGAACGATGTCGTGTAGTTGACAACGGTCGTGCCTCCCACGCAGCGGCCGGCGAGCAGTCCGATGCCGCCGTCGATGCTCGTCGGCGCCGCCGACTCGTAGTAGAGGCGGCGGTAAGCGTCGAGCTCGACGCCGCCGAAATCGCGGTCCTCGTGATGAGCGCCCGCCTCCAGCACGACGACGTCGAGCCCGGCCTCCGCGAGGACGGCCGCGGCGACGCCGCCGCCCGCACCAGAGCCGACAACGCAGACGTCGCAGGACAGTTGCGTGTCGCCCTCGGGATGCAGCGGCCGCAGTCGCGGCGGGGCGGCCGGACCGGCGGTCTGTTCAGGCTCGGTGCGCGCGTGGAACGGGATCAGCGTGCCGCGGCGCAATCCGTGGTAGACGCGGCGCCGCGCCGGAATCGCGCTGTCCCGCCAGGCTCGGAGCGCCGCCTCGCGCGCGTCGCGCGAACGGCGGCTGAAGCGGCCGCCGACGTCCCACACCGACAGAAGTGCAAGGAGCGCGCGGCGGTCGCTCCGCGGCGTCAGTTCGAGCAGTGCGTCCGGGACGCCGGCGTCGACCGCGCCCTCGACGAACGTCTCGCAGATCGACGCAAGCGCGCGGCGCTGGCGGCGCGTCACCGGCCGACGGCGTAGCCCTGCATCGCGCGCGGGTTCGCTCCGGCCTTCAGCATCCCGCTCTCACGTCCCGCAGCGCTGACGCGACCCAGCGACCACTCGTCGGTCACCTCGACCTCGTGGCCGCGTTCCCGCAACGTCTCGACGACCTCGGGTCGATAGCGCGCCTCGACCTCGATCTGCCGCGGGTGTGCGTCACGGGGGTAGAACGAGCTCGGGAAGTGGTTCGTGTGGAACGACGGCGCGTCGATCGCCGCCTGCAGATCGAGGCCGAAGTCGACGTGATGCAGGAAAAAGACGAGCGACCACTGGTCTTGCTGGTCGCCGCCCGGCGTGCCGAATGCCAGGTACGGATCGCCGTCGCGGAACGCGAGCGACGGCGACAGCGTCGTCCGCGGGCGCTTGCCCGGCGCGAGCGAGTTCGGCAGCCCCTCCTCGAGCCAGAACATTTGCGCGCGGGTCCCGAGCGGGAAACCCAGCTCCGGAACGACCGGAGAGCTCCACAACCAGCCGCCGCTCGGCGTCGCGCTGACGATGTTGCCGTGGCGGTCGACGACGTCGAGGTGGCAGGTGTCGCCGCTCGCGCGCGTTGGCTCGCCGACGCCCGCGGCGAGCGCGCCCCTCACCGGCGCCGGCAGTCGCGGGCTCGGGCCGCCGGGGCGCAAGTCGCCCGACGCGTCGTCGCCGACCAGCATCCGCCGCTCGTCCGCGTACGCGTCGCTCAGCAACAGCTCGATCGGGACGTCGACGAACGCGGGGTCCCCGTACCAAGCCTCGCGGTCGGCGAACGCGAGCTTCGCGCACTCGACGACGGTGTGGACGAACTCCGCGCTTCCGACGCCCATCTCGCGGAGGTCGAAGCGCTCGAGCAGCGCGAGCTGCTGCAGGAAAACCGGCCCCTGTCCCCACGGTCCCGTCTTGAACACCGTGTGCCCGTGATAGTCGCGTGTGAGGGGCGGCTCGAGTGTCGCGTGCCACCCCGCGAGGTCGTCCGCGGTCAGCAACCCGGCATGCGCGACGCCGGTCGTATCCATCGTCTCGGTGCAAACGAACGCGTCGATCTGCTCCGCGACGAAACCCTCGTACCACAGTGCGCGTGCGCGCTCGAGCTCCTGCTCGCGCGTGCCGCCGCGGGACTCGGCGACGATGCGGCGGTAGGTCGCTGCAACACCTGGATTGCGGAACAACGTCCCGGCGCGCGGCACGGGCAAGAACACCTCCGCCGACGTCGTCCACTCGTCGCGGAAGATGTCCTCGACGCCGGTGATCGCGCGCTCGATCGCCGGAACGATCGGAAAGCCCGTCTCGGCGAAGCCGATCGCAAACTCGAGCACGTCCGCGAGGCGCCACGTCCCGAACTCGCGCAACAGCAAGAGCCACCCGTCGAAGGCACCAGGAACGACAGCAGGCAGGAAACCGGTGCCGGGAATCGCATCGAGGCCGAGCTGCTCGAACCGCTCGATCGTCGCCGCTGCCGGCGCGGTCCCCTGCGCACACACGACCTGCACCTCGCCGCGCGTCGCGTCATACACGATCGCCGGCAGATCCCCGCCCGGCCCGTTCAGGTGCGGCTCGACGACCTGGAGCGCGAAGCCGGTCGCGACCGCGGCGTCAAAGGCGTTGCCGCCGCGCTCGAGCACCGCCATCCCCGCGGCGGACGCAAGCCAGTGCGTGGACGCGACCATCCCGAACGTTCCACGCAGCTCGGGGCGCGTCGTGAAATTCACCGTGCGCACTTTAGTGTCTTGCCTCGTGCGGTACGGGATCTCATTGGCGAACATCGGCACGTACGCCGACCCGCGGTCAGCCGTCGACGTCGCACGGGCCGCGGAGGAGAGTGGCTGGGACGGCCTCTTCCTGTGGGATCACCTCGCGTTCGTCTGGGGCCCACCCGCCGCCGACCCATGGGTGACCCTCGCCGCGGTCGCCGCTTCGACGAGCCGGATTCGGATCGGGACCGCCGTGACCCCGGTAGCGCGACGGCGCCCGCACGTCCTCGCACACCAGGTTGCGACGCTCGACGTCCTGAGCGGCGGCCGCGTGGTCTTCGGCGCCGGCCTGGGTGGATCGTCGTCGGAGTTCTCGAAGTTCGGCGACGAATCGGACACGCGCGTTCGCGCGACGATGCTCGACGAGGGCCTCGACGTTCTCCGTGCGCTCTGGACGGGCGAAGAGGTCACGCACGAGGGCGTTCACTACACCGTCCGCGGTGTCACGCTCGCGCCTCCACCGGTGCAACGCCGACTGCCGATCTGGATCGGCGGCAACCGCCCCGCGTCGCTCCGCCGCGCCGCACACTGGGACGGCTGGTGCGCCGACACCGCCGACCCGACCGGAATGACCGTCTCGCCCGCCGACCTCGCGCGCGCGATCGCGACGATCGGCCGGAGGGACGACTTCGACGTCGCCGTGCTCGGCTACCGCGATCGTGCGGCGCCGCAGGCGTACGCCGCCGCCGGTGCGACATGGTGGCTCGAAAGCGTCCACGACCGCCGCGGCACGCTCGACGAGATGCTGGCGCTCGTGCGCGCCGGCCCGCGGCCCGCGTGATCAGTGCAGGAAGCGGAAGACGACCTCGGCGACGCAGACCGGCTTTTCCGAACCGCCGCGCTCGATCGTCGCTGCGATCACCGCCTGTGCACCGCCGTCCACCGCTGCGACGTCGACGATGCGGAACGTCGCGCGCACCCGACTGTCCACGGGGACCGGGGCGGGAAAACGGACGCGGTTTACGCCGTAGTTGATGGTCACGCGATAGCCGCCGTCACCGAAGACCTCGAACCACAGCTCCGGCAGCAGCGACAGCGTCAGGAAGCCGTGGGCGATCGTCGTGCCGAACGGGCCTTCCGCCGCACGCCGCCGGTTGACGTGGATCCATTGCGCGTCCTCGGTCGCAGCAGCGAACGCGTCGATGCGTTCCTGCGTGACCTGGAGCCATCGCGACGGGCCGAGCGTGGCACCGGCGTTCAGCGGCTCGGCCATGTGATCTAGCGCGTCGCGGCCGACGCGAGCGCCGCGCCGTTGCCCTCGCGCTGGTCGAGCACGTGGACGAGCAGCTCGTACGAGTGCAGAACATGCTCGCGGGAGAGCGTCCGCGCTCCACCAGGGTTCGCCGCCCTCAGCGCCGCGATGATCGCCTGGTGCTCGTGGTCGTTACGCTCGTAGAGCGCGTCGACGTCCGAGCCGCCGGGGCCCCACATCGCGTGGCCGGAGAACGAGCGGCGGGCGCCCTTCGCGAGCCGCTCGATCATCGGAACGGACGCGACCCGGTAGATCACGTCGTGGAAGCCGTGGTTCGCGCGAACCCACTCGGAGGTGAGCCGCCACCGGTCATCGCCTTCACGCGGGCGCGGGCGAAGCGCCTGCGTCGCACGGCTGAACTCTGCCTCCGCGCGCTCGAGCTCGACAAGGTCGTCCGACGTCATCTTCGGCGCCGCGATCTCCGTCGCGAGCGACTCGAGCTCGGCGCGGACGAGGAACGCCTCCCACAGCTCGTCGCGCGAAAGCGTCCGCACGCGAACTCCGCGATTCGGGACGAACGACACGAGGCCGAGCGCCGCGAGGCGTCGCAGCGCTTCGCGGATCGGCGTGCGGCTGACGTTGAAGCGCTCGGAGAGCTGCTCCTGGCGCAGGACGGTGCCGGGCGGCAGCTCCCCCGAGACGATCGCCTCCTCGACGACGAGCGCGATCTCGTCGGCCTTCGTGCTGTCGAGGCTCACGGGAGTCGATCGTACGCGGGCAGCGTGAGGAACTCGACGAGCTCGTCGGCGAGCGCGACCTCCTCGAACACCTCCTTCGCGGCGTCGGACACCGGCGCCGCAGCGATCTCGGCGCGTACCGTCTCGGCCTCGACGAGACCCGCCCGGACCCAGCTCCAGACCTGCGCCCGCGAGATCTCGGCGGTCGCGACGTCTTCCATCAGGTGGTCGATCGCGGCAGCACCGACGCCGTCGAGCCACGCGTCGAGGTACCGAGTCCCCACCGAGACGTTCGCCCGCACGCCCGCGTCGGTCACCTTCCCGCCCGGAACGGCGAAGTCGCAGAGCGCCGCTGCCGTCACCGCGACCTCCTCCGCGTTGCGCTCGAGCTGATTCGGCCGCCCATCGAGTACCGCGCCGAACACCTCGAGCGCAACGGGGACGAGATCCGGATGCGCCACCCACGTGCCGTCGAAGCCGTCGCGCGACTCGCGCAGCTTGTCATCTCGCACGTTCGCGATCGCGGTCGCGTTGACATCCGAGTCGCGTCGCGAGGGGATGAACGCGGACATGCCGCCGATCGCGTGTGCACCGCGGCGGTGACACGTCGCGACGAGGAGCTCGGTGTAGGCGCGCATGAACGGGACGGTCATCGTCACCTGCGCACGATCCGGCAACACCGCGCCGAGCTTCTTGATCGCGCTGAAGATGTAGTCCCAGCGGCCGGCGTTCAACCCCGTCGACCGCTCGCGTAGCTCCCAGAGGATCTCGTTCATCTCGAACGCGGCCAGGATCGTCTCGATCAGCACCGTCGCGCGAATCGACGCATGCGGCAAGCCGAGCTCCTCCTCCGCGAGTGCGAACACGTCGTTCCACAGCCTGGCCTCGAGATGGCCCTCGAGCTTCGGCAAGTAGAAGTACGGTCCGGAGCCGAGGTCGAGCAACGCTTGCGCGTTGTGGAAGCAGGCGAGCCCGAAGTCGAACAGGCTCGCGGAGACCGGCCGGTCGTCGACGAGCACATGCCGCTCCTCCAGATGCCACCCGCGCGGCCGGACGACGAGGGTCGCCGGCTCGCCCGACAGCCGGTAGGACTTCTCCGGCGTCTCGAGCGAGATCGTCCTCCGGACACTGTCGCGGAGATTCTGCTGGCCCGAGACGATGTTCGGCCAGGTCGGCGAGCACGAGTCCTCGAAGTCCGCCATGAACACGCGCGCGCCGGAGTTCAGCGCGTTGATCATCATCTTGCGATCGACGGGACCGGTGATCTCGACCCGGCGGTCACGAAGATCCGGCGGCGGAGCCGCAACCCGCCACTCGCCCTCACGAATCGCGCGTGTTTCGTCGAGGAATGCCGGCTGTGCGCCGCCGCGCAGTTCCAACTGTCGCGCGTCCCGACGCTCGAGCAACGCGCGGCGCTCTGCGCCGAACTCGCGCTCGAGCAACGTGACGAACGCAAGCGCCTCCGGCGTCAGAACTTCGGCTTGGCCCGCCTCGGGCCGCGCGACGGCCGCGACACTCATCGCGCCGCCTCGAACTGCGCCTCCTCGGTCGAGCCGGTAAGCGCGAGCGTCGAGCTCGAGCCGCCGCTGATGATGCTCGCGACTGCGTCGAAGTACCCGGCGCCGACCTCCTGCTGGTGGCGGGTGGCCGTGTACCCGTCCGCCTCGAGCGCAAGCTCCTGTTCCTGCAGCCGGACGTAGGCGCTCATCCCGTCCGCCGCGTAGCCGCGGGCGAGCTCGAACATCGACGCGTTCAGCGCGTGGAAGCCGGCAAGCGTCACGAACTGGAAGCGGTAGCCGAGCGCGCCGAGCTCCCGCTGGAACGCGGCGATCTCGTCGTCGCCGAGATGCGCGCGCCAGTTGAACGACGGCGAGCAGTTGTACGCGAGCAGCTTGCCCGGGAATTGCTCGCGCACCGCGGCAGCGAACGCGCGCGCGTCGTCCATGTCCGGTGTCGAGGTCTCGAACCAGATCAGGTCGGCGTGCGGCGCGTACGCGAGCGACCGCGTGACGGCCGCATTCAGCCCGTCGGTGACGCGGTAAAAACCTTCGGCTGTTCGTTGGCCGGTCAGGAACGACCGGTCCGCGTCGTCGACGTCACTCGTCAGCAAGGTCGCGCTCAGCGCGTCCGTGCGCGCGACGAGAACCGTCGGGACGGCGGCGACGTCGGCAGCGAGCCGCGCAGCCGTGAGCGTGCGGACGAAGTGACTCGTCGGGACGAGAACCTTGCCGCCGAGGTGGCCGCACTTCTTCTCCGCCGCGAGCTGGTCCTCGAAATGGACGCCGGCCGCTCCGGCTTCGATCATCGCGCGCATCAGCTCGTACGCGCTGAGCGGCCCGCCGAATCCGGCCTCGGCGTCGGCGACGATCGGGACGAGCCAGTCGCGGTCCGAGCGTCCGTCCGCGCACGCGATCTGATCGGCGCGCAAAAGCGCGTTGTTCAGGCGCTTGACGAGCGCGGGCGCGCTGTTGGCGGGATAGAGGCTCTGGTCCGGGTACGT
>Ga0136846_1241408_pt1 | contig 16086 bp, 21 predicted proteins | sample HopSoiMetagenom2_FD_96841 | JGI IMG/M metagenome (GOLD analysis project Ga0136846, IMG submission 96841) | Grasslands soil microbial communities from Hopland, California, USA - 2 Assembly 2016 (version 4) | ecosystem: Environmental > Terrestrial > Soil > Grasslands | place: USA: Hopland... | reverse complement strand
GCGGTCTACAACATCCACTTCAAGTGCTCGCTGCGGCGGATCGTCGACTACCCGAACCTCTGGCCCTACGCGCGCGACCTCTACCAGACGGCCGGCGTCTCGGAGACCGTGCGGTTCGACGACATCCGCCGCCACTACTACCTGACGCACGGCTCGATCAACCCGAGCGGCATCGTGGCCGTGCGGCCCGACGAGGACTGGGAGGAGCCGCACGGGCGCGAGTGATCGCTCGTCAGGTGTCGTCCGCGTGCAGCGCCGGGACAGGGGCGACGGCGCCGTAGATCCGGGGGACCCGTAGGGCGGGCGCGTACAGCATGCAGGCCCGTCGCGACGGGGGCCACGACGATGAGCGAGACGGCATCGAGGCCGTCGAGCTGGCTGAGATCGTCGGGCTGATGCGCCACCGGATCACGCCGGTGACGAGCGGCCCCAGCACCGGCAGCGCGACAAGGCAGCCCGCAACGCGGGTTTCCACCGATCGTCATTCGGGCCTCGGCCCGATGGCGGGCCGGCGGCCGGCCGGCATGCTCCAGCCGTGACTCACCCGACGCTCACGCGCCCGCCCCGCCTATTCGGCGGTCCGCTGCCCGCGGGCCCGCGGCGGGCGCTGGCGGCAATCGAGGGCGCGGTCGCGCTGAACGCGCTCGGCGGCATGGGCTACGCGCTCGGCGGCGCCGCCGGCGTCCCGGACGAGTGGCTGCGTCGCGGCGCCCGCGGCGCGGCGCTCGCGTCGTCGGCGGCGATGGTGAGATGGATCGTCGCCCAAGTGGCGACGATCGGCTATCGCAGCCCGCTGCAGCCGCTGGTCGCCGCCACCGGCCTCACTGTCGCCTACCTTGGGGCACGGGCGTAGTCGATGCCGACGGCCGTCGAGATCCCCGCCTCGGCCGTCGATCTGTACTGGCTGCCGCTCGGGGCCGGAGGGCACAGCGTCCGCTTCAACGGGCTCGTGTTCGAGGCCATCGCGGCCGGTCTGCGGCACCGAACCCGGTGCGATCTGTATCACTCGGCCCTCGTCGTCCGGCTGGGATCGGACCGGTACATCATCGAGATGGCGCCCGTATGGAACGAGCATGCGAGCGACCGCGGCGTTGTCGGCGAGGGCGCCGTCGGCAGCCGCCGGCTCGGCCGGTTGCGCATGTTCCGCTATGAGATCCGCCGCTGGCGCGGCGGTCGCATCCCCGACATCGCCGAGGCCGTAGACAGCCCTCAACGCCTGACCGAGGACCCCGCGGTCGCCCGCCAAGTGCTCGACCTGGTCCCAAGCGTTCCGACGCTGGTGTGGGGCCGCGACGAGCTGCACACCGGAGACATGTGGAACTCCAACTCCGTGACTGCCTGGCTTCTCGCTCGAGCCGGAATCGACCCGACACTGGTCGCCGTGCCGGCGGGCGGCCGGGCCCCGGGATGGACCGCGGGCTGCGATCCCCGGGGCCTGGCGCTCGACACCGGCGCCCGCCCGGTCGCCGTCTACGTGCCGCGCCACTTGTGAGGCACGCGCCTTGCCCGCTATAGTTGCGCGTACAACTACTCTGCGCTGAACGGGAGTTCGCAACGATGAAGCTCCAGGGCCTGCACCACATCGCGATGATCACCGGCGACGCGCGCAAGAACGTCGCGTTCTACGCCGACGTCCGCGCGCTGAAGACGCTGACGCCGCTCGTGAACCCGCGGACGGCGCAGCGCACCGAGGTCAACGCATGACCGAGCTCACCTACCGCGAGCGGCCGGCCGCCGGCGACCCCGCCGGCCTGCTCGTCCTCCACCACGGCCGCGGCACCGACGAGAACGACCTCCTCGGCCTCGCCGACGTGCTCGACCGCGAGCAGCGCCTCCACGTCGTCACGCCGCGCGCGCCACTGCAGCTGCCGGGCTCGCCCGGCTACCACTGGTACGTCGTCCCGCGCGTCGGCTACCCGGACCCGGACACGTTCCACGCCGCATACGCGAGCCTCGCCGCGCTTCACGACGAGCTGTGGGAGCGGACCGGCACGACGCCGGAGAACACGGTCTTCGGCGGCTTCTCGATGGGCTCGGTGATGAGCTACTCGCTCGGGCTCGGCCCCGACCGCCCGGCGCCCGCGGGCATCCTCGCGTTCTCGGGCTTCATCCCCGTCGTCGACGGCTGGCAGCCCGACCTCGAGGGCCGGGCGAACAGCACGCGCGCGTTCGTCGCGCACGGCCGCCGCGATCCGATCATGGCCGTCGACTTCGCCCGCCGCGCACGCGAGCAGCTCGAGGGCGCGGGCTTCGACCTCGACTACCACGAGTCCGACGCCGGCCACCACATCGACCCCGCCCATGTGCAGCCGGCGATCGACTGGCTGCGCGCGACGCTGCCCGCCGGCGCTCAGCGCAGCCGGTAGACCGGCGGGCGCGCCCACACCGTGCCGGTCCGCTCGAGGAACGCCTCGAGCGGCGGCCGGCCGGGATCGGCGAGCAGCACCTCGCCGCCCAGCCGCGGCAGAAGGTCGGCGAGCACGGGCACGCTGCGGCGCTCGTAGAGGACATCGGCCGCGAGGACCAGGTCGAACGGCGCGCGGGCGAGCAGCGGCGCCGGGTCGGTCCAGCTCACGACCGCGGCCTCGAGCGCGACGCCGTTGCGGTCGGCGTTGTCCTGCAGGAGCTCGATCGCGGTCGGCGACCAATCGGTGGCGAGCACGCGCCCGCCGGCGCGCGCCGCCGCCAGGCTCGGCAGCCCGAGGCCGCAGCCGAGCTCGAGGACGCGCGCGCCCTTCAGCGCCCGGCTCGCCACCGCTCGCGCGAGCGCCACGCCGCTCGGCCAGAGCTGTGCCCAGTAGGGCAGGAACTCGTCCTCCTCGAAGGCGTGCTCGTCGACCAGCGCTGCCGCGTAGCGCGGGCGCAGGACGGCGAGCTCGCGGTCGGCGAGCGGGACGACCTCCTCGACGAGATCCACACCTGGCAGGCTACGGCCCGCGTGGAGATCGCTGCGGTCGCGGACCTCACTCACGGCATCGTCCTCAAGGCGGGCAACGCCTTCCTCGTGACGACCCCTTCGGGCGACGCGCCGCTCGCGGGCTTCCACGCGTTCGGCCTGTACCGCGACGACTGCCGGTTCGTCAGCGGGCACGAGCTCAGCGTCGGGGGCGAGCGGCCGCGACTCCTGGTGGCGTCTGACCGCACCGGCACGACCGCCGTGCACGAGCTGACGAGCGGCGAGGCGTTGCGCCTCCACGTCGATCGCACGCTCGCCGACGACGGGACGCTCCGCGAGCGCGTCCACCTGCGCCGGTACGGCCGCGCGCCGATCGCGGCGCTCGACGTGGAGATCGCGCTCGCCGCCGACTTCCGGCCGGTGCTCGTGCTGCACGGCATGGTCGACATCACCGCACCACCGGTGAACGTCGAGCCGGTCGCAGGCGGCGTGCGGTTCGCCGCGTGCGGCTCGGACGGCGTCGAGCGCGCCGTGACCGTCACGGCCGACCCGCCGCCGGAGGTCGACGGCGGCCGCCTGCGCTTCAGGGTCGACCTCGCCGCCGGCGCCGCGACGGACATCGTGCTCCGGTACGTCCTCCACGAGGGCGGCGCGGACGCCCGGCCCCGGCCTCCGGCGGCGCAGGAGCGCCCGCTCGTGGCCACCGACAGCGAGCTGTTCGACCGCATCCTCGACCGCGCCCTGCTCGACCTCGCGATGCTGCGCTCGAGCATCGACGGCCGCGCCTACTACGCCGCCGGCATCCCGTGGTACGCGACGCTCTTCGGCCGCGACAGCCTCATCGCCGCGTTCCAGACGCTTGCCGTCGACCGCGACGTCGCCGCCGACACGCTGCGCCTGCTCGCCCACCGCCTCGGCACCGTCGAGGACCCGCTGCGCGAGGAGGAGCCCGGCAAGGTGCTCCACGAGCTGCGGCTGGGTGAGGCCGCGGCCGGCGGCGCGACGCCGCTCGCGCGCTACTACGGCACGGTCGACGCGACGCCGCTGTTCCTCTGCCTGCTGTGCCGGCACGCCACGTGGAGCGGCAGCCTTGACCTGTTCGACGAGCTCGACTTCGCGGTCGACGCCGCGCTGCGCTGGATCGGCGAGTGGGGCGACCACGACGGCGACGGCCTGCTCGACTACGCGCCGAGCGCGGCCGGCGGTCTGCGCAACCAGGGATGGAAGGACTCGGGCGACGGCATCCCGGACGCCGCCGGCGCGCCGCTCGAGCCGCCGGTCGCGGTGGTCGAGGCGCAGGGATACGTCGTGGGCGCGAAGCGCGGGCTCGCCGCGCTGTTCGCACGCGCCGGCGACCGCGCGCGGGCCGCGACGCTCGCCGACGACGCGGACGAGATGCAGGCACGGCTCGACCGGTTCTGGCTTCCCGACCGCGGCTACTACGCGATCGCGCTCGACCGCGACGGCGAGCCGAGCCCCGCGCTCGGCTCCAACCAGGGCCACCTGCTGTGGGCGGGCGCGGTGCCGCGCGCGCGCGCGCGAAGCGTGCGCGACGCGCTGATGGGCAACGGCATGAACTCCGGCTGGGGGATCCGCACGCTCGCCACCGGCGAGGCCGCGTTCAACCCGGTCAGCTACCACCTCGGCAGCGTGTGGCCGCACGACAGCGCGCTGGTCGCCGCCGGGCTGCGCCGCTACGGCTACGACGCCGAGTTCGCCGCGCTGTTCGACGCGACGCTCGACGCCGCCTCGCACGTGCCCGGCTACCGCCTGCCCGAGCTGTTCGCCGGCTTCGGGCGCACCGAGTTCGGCGTCCCGGTGCCGTACCCCGTCGCGTGCCGGCCGCAGGCGTGGGCGGCGGGCGCCGTCCCGTTCCTGCTCGCCGAGGCGCTCGGCCTGCGCGCCGACGCGCTCGAGCGCCGGCTTGCGGTCCACCGGCCCGTGCTGCCGCGGTGGCTGCACCGCGTCGAGGTGACGGGCCTGCGCGTCGGCGACGCGCGCGTCGACCTGCTGTTCGAGCGCACCCGGGGTACCGACCACGTCGCGCTGAGCGACGTGCGCGCCGACGGCGACGTCGAGGTCATCCTTCACACGGCGGGCGCCCGCGGGGACGGGATCGGGTCGTAGGCTCCGCGCCATGCTCGGGTTGCCCGACGGCATCGACGCCTGCCTCTTCGACCTCGACGGCGTCCTCACGCGGACCGCGAAGGTCCACGCCGCCGCGTGGAAGCAGATGTTCGACGACTACCTGCAGGCGCGCGCGAAGCGGACCGGCGAGGACTTCGTCGCCTTCGACGCGGGCCACGACTACGACGAGTACGTCGACGGCAAGCCGCGCTACGACGGCGTGCGCTCGTTCCTCGAGTCCCGCGGCATCGAGCTGCCCGACGGAACGCCCGACGACCCGCCGAGCGCCGAGACGGTCGACGGCCTCGGCAACCGCAAGAACGAGCTCGTCCTCGAGCTGATCGAGCGTGACGGCGTCGAAGCCTACGAGGGCTCGGTCCGCTACGTCCGCGCCGCGCGCGACGCCGGCCTGCGCCGCGCGGTCGTCTCGTCGAGCACGAACTGCCGCGACGTGCTCGAGGCGGCGGGGATCGTCGACCTCTTCGAGGAAATCGTGGACGGCAACGTGGCGCGCGAGCAGGGGCTGAAGGGCAAGCCCGCGCCCGACACGTTCCTCGCCGGCGCCCGCGCGCTCGGCGTGGCGCCGGCGCGCGCGGCGGTGTTCGAGGACGCGGTCGCCGGGGTGGAGGCCGGCCGCGCGGGCAACTTCGGGCACGTCGTCGGCGTCGACCGCGTCGGGCACGCCGCCGCGCTCCGCGAGCACGGCGCCGACGTCGTCGTCGAGGATCTCGCCGAGCTGCTCGACCAGGAGGCCGGCCGATGATCGACCACCCCGCGTTCGCGATCGAGCCGTGGGCGCTGCGCGAGACGGAGCTGAACCGCGACCTGCTCGCCCAGAGCGAGTCGCTGTTCGCGCTCGGCAACGGCCACCTCGGCCTGCGCGGCAACCTCGACGAGGGCGAGCCGGCTGGTCTGCCGGGCACGTACCTCAACGGCTTCCACGCGGTGCGCCCGCTGCCGTATGCCGAGACCGCCTACGGCAACCCCGAGGCGGGCGAGACGGTGCTCAACGTCACCGACGGCAAGCTCATCCGTCTGCTCGTCGACGACGAGCTGTTCGACGTCCGCTACGGCGAGCTCGTCGAGCACGAGCGCGTGCTCGACTTCCGCGCGGGCCTCCTGCGCCGCCGCGTCCACTGGCGCTCGCCCGCGGGCGCCGAGGTGGGGATCACCTCGACGCGCATCGTCTCGCTGGCGCAGCGGGGCGCGGCGGCCATCCTCTACGAGGTCGAGCCCGTCGGCGACGGCGTGCGGCTCGTCGTGCAGTCCGAGCTCATCGCCAACCAGGACGGGCAGCGCGCCGCCGAGCAGGACGATCCGCGCGCGGCCGCCGCGCTCGTCTCGCCGCTGCAGAGCGAGGAGCACTACCAGCACGGCGAGATGGTGATCCTGCTGCACCGCGCGAAGAGCAGCGGGTTGCTGATGGCGGCGGCGATGGACCACGAGGTCGACGGGCCGGACGGCACGACCATCGACGTCGAGGACGCCGAGGACGCCGGGCGCGTCACGATCGCGGCCGACGTCGCGGGCGGTGAGCGGCTCCGGGTCCTGAAGTACCTCGCATACGGCTGGTCCGGGCACCGCTCGGTGACGTCGGTCCGCGCGCAGGTGCGCGGCAGCCTCGCCGAGGCGCGGCACACCGGCTTCGACGGTCTGTGCGCGGACCAGCACGAGTACCTCGACCGCTTCTGGACCAACGCCGACGTGGAGGTCGTGGGCGACACCGAGCTCCAGCAGGCGGTCCGCTTCTGCCTGTTCCACGTCCTCCAGTCCGGCGCCCGCGCCGAGATGCGCCCGATCGCGGCGAAGGGCCTCACCGGGCCCGGCTACGACGGCCACGCGTTCTGGGACACGGAGTCGTTCGTCCTGCCGGTCCTGACGTACACCGCGCCGGACGCGGCGCGCGACGCGCTGCGCTGGCGCTGCACGACGACGGGTCTCGCGCGCCAGCGCGCGCGCCAGCTGGGCCTCGCCGGGGCGGCGTTTCCGTGGCGGACGATCACCGGGCGCGAGTGCTCGGGCTACTGGCCTGCCGGCACGTCGGCCTTCCACGTCAACGCCGACATCGCCGATGCCGTCATCCGCTACCAGAACGCCACTGGCGACGAGCGCTTCGCCGCCGACGTCGGCATCGTGCTCCTCGTCGAGACCGCGCGGCTGTGGCGCTCGCTCGGCCACCACGACGCCGCCGGCGGGTTCCGGATCGACGGCGTCACCGGGCCCGACGAGTACAGCTCGGTCGCCGACAACAACGTCTACACGAACCTCATGGCGAAGCGGAACCTCGTGGCCGCGGCCGACGCCGTCGCGGCGTTCGGCAAGCAGGCGCGCGAGCTCGGGGTCGACGCCGAGGAAGCGGGCGCGTGGCGCGACGCGGCCGCCGACATGGTCGTCCCGTACGACACGCGCCTGCGCGTCCACGCCCAGTCGGAGAACTTCACGAACCACGCCATCTGGGACTTCGCCCACACGCCGCCCGAGATGTATCCGCTGTTGCTGCACGTGCCGTACTTCGATCTCTACCGAAAGCAGGTCGTCAAGCAGGCCGACCTCGTGCTCGCGCTCTTCACGTGTGGGGACGAGTTCACGGACGAGGACAAGGCGCGCGACTTCGAGTACTACGAGGCGCTGACGGTCCGCGACTCGTCGCTGTCGGCGTGCACGCAGGCGATCGTGGCGGCCGAGACGAGCCACCTCGACCTCGCCTACGACTACCTCGGCGAGGCGGCGTTCGTCGATCTGCACGACCTCGCGCACAACACGAAGGACGGGTTGCACATGGCGTCGCTCGCGGGCGGGTGGATGGCGCTCGTGTGCGGCGTTGGCGGCTTCCGCGATCACGGCGGCACACTGCGCTTCGCGCCGCGACTGCCCGAGCCACTCGAGCGCCTGTGCTTCCGGCTCGGCTGGCGCGGAGGCCGGCTGAGGGTCGACGTCGTCGCGAAGGAGGCGACGTACGCGGTCGAGACCGGCGACCCGCTCGAGATCGTTCACTACGGCGAGACGCTCGAGGTGCAGCCCGGCGAGTCCGCGACGCGGCCGATCCCGCCGGCCCCGCGGCGCGAGCGCCCCCGCCAGCCGCCCGGGCGCGAGCCCCGGCGGCGGACGCCCGAAGGGTCGGGGCCGACGGCGGCCGTCAGTCGGGCGGGCGCTGCGGCCCGCCGGCGCTGAGCTTGGCGCGCACGTCGTCGGGCCAGGCGACGGCGCGGCCGGTCGAGCGGTCGATGAGCACGGTCTTGACCCTCCCCTCGGCGGCGGTCGCGCCGTCCGAGCGGACCGCGAGGCGGTACTCGACTGACGTGCGCCCGAGGGCGGTCACGGCGAGCTCGACGTCGACCGGGTCGTTGAAGCGCAGCGAGCGCGCGAACGACGCCTCGACCTTGATCCGGGGCGTCGCGCCGAACGTGAAGTCGGCGATGCCGAGCGCGGTGTGCAGCGCGGCCTCGGCGGCCTCCGCGAGGCGGAACACGGTCGTCCAGTGGTAGATCCCGGCGGCGTCGGTGTCCATCCACTCGATGCGCCGGCGCAGGACGACGGACGCGGGGTCGGGCAGGTCGTTCTGGTGTGACATCGCGGTGACGATGGAAGCAGATCAGTCGCTTGGCGGCCGCGCGCCCGGCTATGGTGCCGGACGTGAACGATCAGCTCCGCCGCCGGTCGGTGGGTGCGCCGGCCGCCCGGTCGGTGCTGCTGACGATGCTCGGCGAGTACGTCCTTCCCGCGTCGGGCGGCGCCTGGCAGGAGTCCCTGATCGGCGCGCTCGGCACGCTCGGATACAAAACGCACGCGGCGCGCCAGGCGCTCGCGCGGAGCGTCACGGCGGGCTGGCTCGCGACCGAGCGCCACGGCCGGCGCTCGCGCGTGCGCCTCACCCCGGAGACGGCCGAGATGCTGCGCTCCGGCGCGACGCGGATCTACTCGTTCGGCGAGGCGTGGGAGTGGGACGGGCGCTGGCTGCTCGTGGTCCTGCGGGTCCCGGAGGAGCGCCGCGAGGTGCGCCACCGGATGCGCACGCGGCTGGCGTGGGCCGGGTTCGGCTCGCTCGGCGGCGGCCTGTGGATCTCGCCGCACGTCGAGCGCGAGCGCGAGCTGGCGGACGCCGGCGGCGACGAGTCGGGGGCGGAGCTCGTGAGCTTCCACGGCGGGCTCGGCGCGCTCGGCGACCCGGCCCGCGTCGTGGCCGAGGCGTGGGACCTCGACGCGGTCGCCGCGGCCTATCGCGCGTTCATCGCACGCTTCGGGCGCATGACGCCGCGCGGCGCCGAGGCCGTCTTCCGCGCGCAGACGCTGCTCGTCCACGAGTGGCGCAGGTTCCCCTTCCTCGACCCCGACCTGCCCGACGGCATGCTGCCCGCGCGGTGGCCGCGCAAGCGCGCCCACGACCTCTTCCACGAGCGCCACGCCGCCTGGGCGGACGAGGCGCGCACGTGGTTCGCCACGCTCGACGCGGGCGGCGAGCGCTCGGCGGCGTAAGCGCGGCGCCGTCAGTCGGTCGCGCGCGCGAAGCGCCCGGCGAGGAGCCTGACCCGCTCGACGAACTCGGGCGGGTCGAGCACCTCGAAGTCGACGCCGATCTCGGCGACGTAGACCGCCAGGCCGCCGAGCCAGTCCGACCCCGTGCGCAGCAGGCACGAGCGCTCGTCGATGCGCTCGAGCGTTCCGACGGCGTGGGGGACCCGGCTCTGCACCTGCTCGATCGGCGCCTTGAGGATCACGCGCGCCTGGTAGCGGTCGCGGGTGCTCGAGACCGCGCGCGCGACGTAGGCGGCGATGTCGGCCGCCGGCGGCTCGCGGGGAACGAAGCGCCGGTCGGCGGTCGCCCGCTCGATGCGGTCGACGCGGAACGTGCGCCAGTCGGCGCGGTCGGCGTCGTAGGCGACCAGGTACCAGCGGCGGCCGGTGTGCACGAGGCGGTGGGGCTCGACGAGCCGACGGCTCGACGCCCCGTCGTGCGCGCGGTAGGCGAAGCGCAGGCGCTCGCTGTCGCGGCAGGCCGTCGCGATCGCGGCGAGCGTCTCGGGGTCGACCGCCGGGCCGGTGCCGGGGTAGGGGACCGTGGCGGCCCCGAGCGCGTTGACGCGGCGGCGCAGGCGCGTGGGCAGGACCTGCTCGAGCTTGCCGAGCGCGCGGACGGCGGTCTCCTCGATGCCCGCGACGCCGACGCTCGCCGCCGTCCGCAGGCCGACCGCCACGGCGACCGCCTCCTCCTCGTCGAGCAGCAGCGGCGGCAGCGAGGCGCCGGCGCCGAGGCGGTAGCCGCCCGCGACGCCGCGCGTCGCGCTCACCGGGTAGCCGAGGCGGCGCAGGCGCTCCATGTCGCGGCGGACCGTGCGCACGCCGACCTCGAGGCGGTCGGCGAGGTCGGGGCCGGACCACTCGCGGCGGGCCTGCAGCAGCGAGAGCAGCTCGAGGAGTCGCGACGAGGTCTCCAGCATCTCGACGCCGAGTCTCGCATCAATTGCGGACCGGAACTGACCGCAATGGCGCGTACAACTGTGTCCCGCCCCCAGAACCGAAAGGCACCCGTCATGGACTGGAAGATCGAGCTCGTCGCCATCCCCGTCGCCGACGTCGACCGCGCGAAGGCGTTCTACGTCGACCGGGTCGGCTTCAACGCCGACCACGACCACCGCGTCAGCGACGAGATCCGCTTCGTCCAGCTCACGCCGCCGGGGTCGGCGTGCTCGATCGCGATCGGGCAGGGCGTCACCGACGCCGCGCCCGGATCCGTGCAGGGCATGCAGATCGTGGTCGACGACGCCGATGCGGCGCGGGCCGAGCTGCTCGAGCGCGGCGTCGAGGTCGGCGAGGTCCAGGAGTTCCCGTGGGGCCGGTTCGTCTTCTTCGCCGACCCGGACGGCAACCGCTGGTCCGTGCAGGAGGTGCCGCCGCGCCCGCCGGCGGCGTAGCGCGTCAGCCGCCGGGCGGCGCGGTGAGCTCGTTGAGGGCGAGGACGTTGCCCTCGCTGTCGCGCAGCCACGTCGACTTGACGGCGCCGAAGTCGATGACATAGCCGTCGACGACGCCTTCGGCCCCCGCGAAGCTCGCCGGCTGCGGCTCGACGAACTCGACGCCGCGCTCGCGGAGGCCCGCGACGAGGTCCTCGATTCCCTCGACGAGGAAGGCGACGACGGGATACGGCGGCGGCGTGCGGTCGCGAAGCTCGCTCAGCACGATCATCGTGCCGTTGCCGGCGCCGAACGCCATCGGGTCCATCCCCGGCGGGGAGAGCTGCTCCAGGCCGAGCACGTCGCGGTAGAACGCCTCGGCGCGCGCGCCGTCGGCGGCGGGGAGGATCGGGTTCAGCGGGAAGCGGTCGAGCATGCGCATGATCCGGGCGCTTACAGCCGCTCGAGCGCCTCCGCGATGTGCCGGTGGCCGAGCGACTCGTAGCCGACCACGGTCACCACCGGCGCGAGCGCCAGAACGACGAGGCAGACCGCCATGCTCACCCCGGCGGCGGCGAGGACGACGGACAGGACCACGAGTGCCGCGGTGGCGGCGACGAGGCCGAGGTGGAACGGGTCGCGCGCGCGCATGAGCAGGGAGTACAGCCCATAGAAGACCGCCACGAAGATCGCGAACGGGATCGCGACGCTGAGGACCGCCCCCGTCGTCCCGATCTCCGACTCGCCCTCGAGCTCGAACGCGGCGACGTGCAGGCCGCCGCCCATCGCGGCCAGCGACGCGAAGATCGCAAGGTGCCCGTAGCCGAACGGGAACGCGCGGCGGCGATGGCGCACGAGCGGCTCGGCCCACGGCACCGCGAAGTACGTCCACCAGCAGCCGAACGTGAGGCCGACGCCGGCGATGGTCACCAGCGCGGCGTCGACGGTCCAGCCATGCTCGCCGTGGACGACCGCGTTGAGGGACGCGACCGTGCCGATGATCACCTCGCCGAGCGTGATGATCACGAGCAGCCCGTAGCGCTCGGCGATGTGCTCGGCGTGCCACGGCGTGAGCGCGCGGCGCTCGGCGACGAACGGGCCCACGAGCTCGAGCGCGATCAACACGACGATCGCCGCGAAGGACGCTGCGACCGAGAGACCGCTCGCGGCGAGCGCGATCCAGCCCACCTGCGCGATCGCGATCGTGGTCATGTAGACACGGGCCGCGGGCCGGTGCTGATCGTCGTGGCGCCGGACCTGCCACCACAGGAACACGAGCGCCACGCGCATGATCACGTAACCCGCCACCACCACGCCGTTGTCGAGCGTGCTCCCGCCGTCGATCGACGCGAACATCTGCGGCAGGCCGAGCGCGAGCACGATCACCCCGGCCATCTGCACCATCGTCGCCAGCCGGAACACCCAGTCGTCGGTGTCGTACGCGGAGGCGAACCACGAGTAGTTCAGCCACGCCCAGCTGACCGCGAAGGACGCGAACACGAAGCCCACCACGCCGACGCCGACGCGGTCGTCGGCGATGTAGCGCGCGAGCTCGTCCGCAGCCGTCCCGAACGCGACGACGATCGTGAGGTCGTAGAGCAGCTCCAGCGGGGTCGAGGCGCGGTGGCGCTCCTGCGGGTCGCGGCCGGTGAAGCGCCGCCGGCCGTGGGGGCGGTCGACATCGCGAGTCGAGGGCATCGAGGCGCGAGTCTGATCGCTAACCGGTCGCGGCGCGCGGCAACCACGTCTCGTGCGCCGGCTCGGGACGGCGGCCCGCGGCGCGGACCGCCCGCACGAGGCGGGGGAGCGCCGGGTGCTGGCCGGCCGTGCGCCAGACGGCGTACCAGGGGTACAGCGGCGTGGGCCGGAGCGGGACGACGCGCACGCCCTCGGCGCCGTCCAGCGGCCACGTCGCGGCGAACGGGGCGAGCACGTCGGGGTCCGTGGCGACGCGCTCGACGAGCGCGTCGAGGCCGAGGTTGCTGCCGCCGGTGCTGAGCGTCGCGCCGATCGCGCGCGCGTACTCGCGGGCGAACCCGTCCACCTCCGCGCTGGTGCCGGCGGTCGGCCATCAGATCCCGTGCTGCGCGAGGTCGGCGGGGGTGACGTGGTCGCGCGCGGCGAGCGCGCCGCGGGCGTTGACGAGCACCGCGATCGGGTCGGTCGTCACGAGCTCCGCGCTCATCTCGCCGGGCAGCGGGCGCTTGAGGTTCGCGACGTTGCCGAACGCGAGGTCGAGCTCGTGGCGCTCGAGCGCGCCGACCGCGATCGGGAGGTCGCGGCGCATGCTGATCTCGACGACGATCTCCGGCCGCTCGCGCGCCGCGGCGCGGACGAGCCGGGCCGGCGGGTGCACCTCGCCCCACACGTCGACGCGCAACGGAGCCACCGGAGTCTGTCGCACCTCGGCGACGGCGCGGTCGGCGACCTCGAGCATCCGCCGCGCGCCGGGGAGGAGGCGCTCGCCGGCCGCGGTGACCTCGACGCCGCCGGGCCCGCGCTCGAGCAGCCGAGCGCCGAGCGCGGTCTCGAGCCGCGCGACGCGCTTGGAGAGCGCCTGCTGCGTGACGTTCAGCGCCCGCGCGGCCCGTCCGAAGTGGCGATGGTCGACGGCCGCGACGAACGCGCGGACCTGCGCGAGATCGAGAACCACGCCACGAACGTTGCCACAACCGCTGGTTGTCGTCCGGTCCCGGAAGCTGTTGGACGCCGGGCCCCCGAACGTGGTGGGCTGCACGCATGGCCACCCTCTACGAGCACGCCGGCGGCGAAGCCGCCCTGCACCGCCTCGAGCAGATCTTCTACGACAGCGTCCTGCGCGACCCGCTCCTGGAGCCGCTCTTCGGCGCCGGGCAGCCGGAGCACGTCGACCACCTCACGCAGTTCACGGCCGAGACCTTCGGCGGCCCGGACCGCTTCACGCGCGAGCTCGGCTTCGCGCACCTGATCGAGGTCCACCGCGGCCTGCGGATCACCGACGCCCAGCGAGCGCGCTTCGTCGAGCTGTACATGGCCGCGCTGGACGAGGCCGGCATGCCCGCCGACGAGCCGTTCCGCACCGCCGTGCGCGAGCACGTCGAGTTCGGCACGCAGGTCGCGATGCAAAACTCGAACGCGACGACCGACGAGGAGCTGCACCCGCTGCGGGAGGTCCCGCGCTGGACGTGGCCCGAGCAGAGCTCCTGAGCGGCCGTCACAGCGCGCCGGCCGCGAACGTGTCGCACCGGTTCGCGTCGCCGGTCGTGTAGCCGCGGTCGAACCACTTCTGGCGCTCGGCCGCCGAGCCGTGCGTCCAGCTCTCCGGGTCCACGCGGCCGGTCGCCGACTTCTGGATGCGGTCGTCGCCGACGGCGGCCGCGGCGTCCAAGCCGTCGGCGATGTCGTCGCTCGTGAGGTCCTCGATGTAGCCGGTCCGCGCGGCGTGCGCGGCCCACACGCCGGCGTAGCAGTCGGCCTGCAGCTCGAGGCGCACCGAGCCGGACGTCGCGCCCTGCCGGTCGTTGCCGACGCGCTCGTCGGTGCCGAGCAGGTGCTGGACATGGTGGCCGTACTCGTGGGCGATGACGTACGCCTCCGCGAACGCGCCGCCGCGCGCGCCGAAGCGCGAGCGCAGCTCGTCGTAGAAGTCGAGGTCGATGTAGACCGCCTGGTCGTTCGGGCAGTAGAACGGCCCGACGTCGGACGTCGCCGGGCCGCAACCCGTGTTTGTCCGGCCGGTGAAGAACCGCGTCGGCGCCTCGCGGTAGTTCTGCACCTGGTCGCTCCAGTACGCCTGCACCGAGTTCACGACGCCGACGATCCGGCAGTCCTCCCGCTGGTTGGCGTCGCTGCCGGTCTTGCACGTGGAGGACAGCTCGCTCGTGGGCGCCGACGACGTGCTCGTCCCGAGCGACACGGGGTCGGTGCCGCCGCCGCCCGTCACGTTCACGCCGAGCAGCGCGAGCACGAGGATGACGATGATCCCGCCCGCGCCGCCGCCCACGGCGAGGCCGCGGCCAGCGCCCATCCCGCGACGGTCCTGGACCTGACCGGTGTCGAGTCGCGCGCCGGGGCGGAACTTCATGCGCGGGTGTTGCCCCGGCCGGGCGGCCGGTACTCGCGCCGCGTGGGCGCCCGCAGAGGGAGCGGGCTACTCGGCGCGCGGCTCGACGACCGCGGGCGCGGCGTCGAACTCCTCCCGCAGCGCCTCGAAGTACGACCCGCACGCGCGACAGCGCCACTGGCTCGTGATGATCTGCCCGCCCCACTGGCCGACGCGCTCGGCCTCCTCGGCGTCGCAGAACGGGCACTCGGGCGACGCGGTCACGGCGGGCTCCACCGCCGCAGAGAAGGGTCCCAGCCCGACCAGTCGCCCGGCTCATCCAACGCGATCTCCACGCCCTCGGCCCCGAGCAGATCGCCGAGCCAAGAACGCATCCGCTCGCGCTGGTGGGCGGCGTCGTGGGCGACCATGCCGGCGTCGACCGCCGCGCGGAAGCCGGGGTCGTCCGCCGGCCCGGTCCAGCGCCCCGCGTGCTTCCACGTCTCGAGCAGGCGCGCGACGAGCGCGTCGCGCTCGCCCGACCGGCACAGGCGTCGCGCCCACGCTTCGGCGTGCACGCGGTGCGAGCCCTCCTCCTGGAGGATCTTGCGCGCGCGCTGCGCCATCTGCGTCACCGAGCTGTCGACGCACGCGGCGACGAACGTCGTGAGCACGCCGTCCACGAGCAGGTTCGCGGCGATGAACGCGGTCCAGTCGGGCAGCTGCTCGTCGAGCAGTGCGAGCCGGTGCGGGCCCCCTTCGACGGAGAGCTCCTCGTTCGCGTCGGCGCCGAGCGCCTTGAGCACCGGGTAGGTCGAGCGCGCGTGGCCGAGCTCGTCCTGCGCCATCGCGGCGGCGGCAACCGCCGACTCGAGCGTCGGCGCGCTCACGGCCCACTCGGCGTAGCGACGGCCGAGCGCCGCCTTGTTGTCGGCGAGCGACGCGACGAGCCCGGCCATGCACGCGGTCGCGGCCTGGGGCGGGGCGGTCGCGCTCATGCCCGGATCGCCTCGCGGATCGCCGAGCGCGGCACGATGATCATCTGGATCCACGGCTGCTCGTCGTAGATCGAGCGGGCACTCACCAGCGCGAGGTCCTCGTCGGACTCGGTGACCGTCCCGACATGGTGCAGCGGGTCCTCGTAGGCCTTGCGG
>Ga0136846_1214097_pt1 | contig 16092 bp, 20 predicted proteins | sample HopSoiMetagenom2_FD_96841 | JGI IMG/M metagenome (GOLD analysis project Ga0136846, IMG submission 96841) | Grasslands soil microbial communities from Hopland, California, USA - 2 Assembly 2016 (version 4) | ecosystem: Environmental > Terrestrial > Soil > Grasslands | place: USA: Hopland... | reverse complement strand
TCGCTGCGGGTCGCGGTAGCCGATGTCAGCACGGCCCCGCGCGGCGTGCTGCTGTTCCTGACCGGCGGCCCGGGCGAGCCGGGAGTCCCGTTCGTGGCGCGGCTCGCGGGCCGGCTGGGCCCGGCCCTGCGTGGCTACCGGATGGTGATGTTCGACCAGCGCGGCACCGGGGCGGGCGCGCTGGACTGCCCGGCGCTGCAGCAGCAGATGGGGGCGTCGGACCTGACGGTGCCCGCGGCCGCCGCGGTCCGCTCGTGCGCGGCGGCCACCGGGCCGGACCGCCGGTTCTTCGCGACGGCGGACACGGTCGCCGACATCGAGGCGCTGCGGACCGCGCTCGGCGTCAGCCGGCTCACGCTGGACGGGGTCTCGTACGGCACCTACGTCGCCGAGCAGTTCGCGCTGGCTCACCCGGACCGGGTGAACCGGCTCATCCTGGATTCGGTGGTCCCGAGCTGGAACGTGGACCCGCTCCAGGTGACGGGCATGCGGGAGAGCGCCGCCGTGCTGCGGGACGCCTGCGCGGCCCAGCGATGCGGCTCCGATCCGGCGGCCGACCTGGCCGCCGTGGTCCGCCGGTATCACGACGGGCCGGCCCTGCTCGACCTGCTGGTGGCGCTGAGCGTGGGCGATCCGTCCTTCCCGGGCGTTCCCGGCGCGCTCCACGCGGCCGCCGCCGGGCAGCCGGCCGCGCTGCACACGCTGATGGCCCGGGTCCGCGCGGCTGACGCCGCCACGTCCGGCGAGCTGAGCCAGGGACTGCACGCCAGCACGCTCTGCGCGGACATGCCGATGCCGTGGGGCGGCCCCGCCACGCCGCTCGCCGACCGGGCCGCGGCCCTGGCCCGGGCCACCGCCCAGCTGACACCGGCCCAGGTCTGGCCCTTCGACCGGGCCACGGCGGCCGGCAACGGCTTCATCCAGACCTGCCGTTACTGGCTGCCTACCCCGGTCCCGGCGGCCGCGACGGCCGCGCGGCCGCGGCTCCCCCGGGTGCCCGTGCTGCTGCTGGCCGGCGGTCACGACCTGTCGACCCCGCTGGCAGGCGCGCGGGCGGAGGCGGCGCGGGCCCCGGACGGGCACCTGGTCGTGGTGCCGGGGGCGGGTCACTCGGTCCAGCTCCGGGCGGCCGGGAATCTCGCCCAGGCCGTGGTCGCCCGGTTCCTGGCAGCAGCTTAGATGCGCTGCTCGGTGGCGGGGTCCGGGATCCCGTCGAAGTACTGGTCCAGGACCTGGCGGAACACCGGCTCGTCCGGGGCGGCGTGCATGAACAGCGTCATGGACGAGCACAGCTTCAGCGCGTCGATCTCGCCGAAGACCTGCTCCGCGGTGCGGCCGGGCAGGCCGGCGAGGATGGCGGCGCACTGGGTCAGCCGCGGGCCCAGGACCGGGTGCGCCAGGTAGGCCTGCGCCTCCGCCAGCGTGGTGATCGCGTAGGCGCGCGCCGTCGGGCTGTAGCCCAGGCCCGCGATCTGCGGAAACACGAACCACATCCAGTGGCTGGCCTTACGCCCGGCCCGCAGTTCGGCGACGGCACGGTCATACGTGCCGCCAGCGTCCTGGGCGGTCACGAAGCGCTGGAGGTCGAACGGGTCCGCGGCGTCGGGGTCAGGCACAGGTAGAGTCTCGCAGCCGTCCGCTAGGCCGGGCCGATGAGGTCCCATTTGTTGCCCGCGATGTCGAGGAACACGGCGACCCGGCCGTAGGGTTCGGTACGCGGTTCGGTCAGGAACCGCACGCCCGCGGCGGTCATCCGCGCGTAGGCGGCGGCGAAGCCGTCGACGTGAAGGAAGAAGCCGACCCGCCCGGCTGCCTGCCGGCCGACCATCGCGGCCTGGTCGTCGCCGTCCGCCTGGGCGAGCAGCAGGCCGGTGACGGCCCCGGGCGGCCGGACGACGACCCATCGCTTGGGCCGCCCGTCATTGGTCAGGGACGGGGAGTCCTCGGCCAGCTCGAAGCCCAGGACGTCGGTGAAGAACCTGATGGCCGGGTCGTATTCGCTGACCACGACGGTGACGAGACCGAGATGCACGGCGCCTAGCTTACGAGCCCGCGCTGTGCTTCCGGGATCAGCCGGACGGCGGCGGCCGCTGACGGCGGAGGAGCTGGCGAGCGGCTAAGCGGGGCCACCGAGTCCGCTGGACTCCGCGCCTTGGCTCCCGCCTCCGGTCTCAGCTGCACCATCGTCACCTTGAGGTGCGGCGGCGCTTGCCGGGGGGCTTGGCATCCAGAGCGAGACCCGGTCCACTTCGACGAGCGGATGCTCCCACGGATGAGCCGACACGAGCGCGGCGATCAAGCGGTCGACGTCCCCGGCGGGCGTCGCGGCGGGGACGTAGGTGACAATCCGGGCCGACGCTACGGTGGAGGCGATATCGGCCGTGCCGTGGACCGGAGCGGAATCCGCGGTGGGCGTGAACGTGTCGGCAGCGCCTGAGATCTGGGCCACCGCCCGGTAGGTGCCGACGCTGCCCGCGAAGCCGAAGCCGCGGATGACGCGCATGATCTCCTGGACGGCGGGGTCGGACGCCACCGCGAGGCCGGAACCCTGGCTAGCCTCGTCGACGGGCAGGTACACCGCCAGGCGGAGAAATTCTTGCCGCATCTCTCTAGAGTGTCAGTGATCATGTTTCGGGGTGCCGCGGGGCACCGGGAGATCGGATAGCTCATGTCCAGGCAAGCCGTCGGCAACGTCTCCTACCCGGTCAACCCGGTAACGACCGTCCTGCTCAGCATCGACTGCCAGTACGGCTTCGGGGCGGGCCGCTGGGAGCAGGTGCCGCACGCCGACGCCGCGGTGGAGAACTTCCGGAAGGCAGGCCGCGCGTGGCGGCAGTGCGGCGGCGCGGTGATCCACGTCCAGACCGCTAACACGCCGGAGCGCGCGCCGTCCGGCCGGATCACCAACGACCTGTCCGCTCAGCTGCGGGCCCGGGGCGCCGGCACCGTGGTGGTGGGGGGCAGCCGGTGACCGCCGCGGGCGGCCCGGAGCCGCGCACGCGCGGTGACGGGATCACGCGGCCCGATCCGGCCGGGGCGGACGACAAGCCGGTGCTGCCGGTGAAGAGCGCGGACGAGACCGGCGTCGGCTGGGGCGAGGCGCCGGAGCCGGACGACGAGGAGCGCCTGCGCCAGGACCGCCCGCCGCACTGGGACCAGTAACTCGCGAGGAAGGCGGCAGTAGTGACCGAGCCCGGCAGCGGAGGGGTCCTGGCCGGGCGGGTGGCCATCGTGACCGGCGCGAACCACGGCATCGGCGCGGCGACCGCGGTGGCCCTCGCGGCTCGCGGCGCGTCCGTCCTGGTGACCTACCTGCGGCTGGAGGACGCCCCGGACCCGGGGACACCCGAGGCGTACCGCGTCAACCGCGCCGGGGATGCCGCGGCGGTGCTGGCGGCGATCACCGAGGCGGGCGGCGCGGGCCGGGCCGCCGAGGCCGACCTGTCCGACCCGCAGGTACCGGCCGAGCTGTTCGATCAGGCCGAACGGGAGCTGGGACCCGTGGACATCCTGGTGAACAACGCCACCGGGTGGCTGGCCGACACGTTCAAGGCCAGTGGCACTGACCGCCTGGGCCGGACCCTGACGCCGGTCAGCGCGTCCACCTTCGACCGGCTCTTCGCCGTGGACGCCCGCGGCGGGGCCCTGATGATCGCCGAGTTCGCCCGGCGCCACCTGGCCCGCGGCGCCGGGTACGGGCGGATCATCTCGCTGACCTCCGGCACCGGCGGCTTCCCGGAGGAGGTCTCCTACGGCGCGGCCAAGGCCGCGCTGAACGACTACACGCTGGCGGCCGCCTTCGAGCTGGCCGACGCCGGGATCACCGCCAACGTGGTGCACCCGCCGGTGACCGACACCGGATGGGTAACCAGCGAGGTACGCGACCTCGTGGCCGCGAGCCCGGACCTGATCCACGTGGCCAGGCCGGAGCAGGTCGCCGACGTGATCGCCTACCTGGCGGAGGAACGCGCCGGCCTAATCACCGGGAACATCCTCCGGCTCCGGTGATATTGCGGATTCTTGACTGTCGTCACAAAATGTAGAGATGCGGCTTTCCCCTTCGGCGCACGTCGACACCTTCTGCCGCGACCGCCTCCCGCCACCGGGCCAGTGGCCCGAGTTCCGCTTCGACCGGCCGGAGCTGGACTATCCCGAACGGCTCAACTGCGCCGCCGAGCTCCTGGACGCGACCGCCGCCCGGAACGGAGCGGACCGTCCCTGCCTGCACTCTGCTAGCCAGGACGGGGCCGGAGAAGGCGGCCCGGCCCAGACCTGGACGTACGGCGAGACCGTACGGCTGACCAACCAGCTGGCCCAGGTGCTGACCGAGGACTTCGGCCTGCGGCCGGGTAACCGGGTGCTGCTTCGCGGCCCGAATAACCCCTGGCTGGCCGCGGCCTGGCTCGCGGTGATCAAGGCGGGCGGGGTCGCGGTCACCACCATGGCCCTGCTCCGCCCGCGGGAGATCGCCACCGTCACCGGGCTGACCGAGCCGAGCCTGGCCCTGTGCGACCACCGCTTCGCGGCCGACCTGGCGGCCGGGGCGCCGGGGCTGACGACCCTGCTCTACGGCGGCGAGGGCCCCGGTGACCTCAGTGCCCGCTGCGCGGCCAAGAACGGCACGTTCACGGCGGTGGACACCGCCGCTGACGACGTGGCCATGCTCGCCTCCACCTCCGGCACGACCGGGCAGCCCAAGGTGACCATGCATTTCCACCGTGACGTGCTGGCCACCGCCGACACCTTCTCCCGGCACCTGATCAGGCCGCGCCGGGACGACGTCTTCACCGGCACTCCCCCGCTCGGCTTCACCTACGGCCTCGGCGGCCTGCTGCTGTTCCCGCTCCGCGCGGGCGCGTCGGCACTGCTCATCGAGCGGGCTACCCCGGCCGAGCTGGCCGATGCGATCGCGGCCCACGGCGTGACCGTGCTGTCCACCGCGCCGACCGCCTACCGGGCCATGCTGGCCGCCGGGAAGGCTTCTGTGCTGAAGAACCTGCGGCGCTGCGTCTCGGCGGGCGAGCACCTGCCGAAATCGGTCTGGGAGGAGTTCCGCCAGGCCACCGGGATCGCGATCATCGACGGCATCGGCTCGACCGAGATGCTGCACGTGTTCATCGCCGCCGCCGACGGCGACATCAGGCCCGGATCGACCGGCCGGGCGGTCCCCGGCTACCGGGCCAAGATCCTGGACTCGCGGGGCGAGGAGGTGCCCGACGGCCAGCCCGGGCGGCTCGCCGTCCAGGGCCCGACCGGCTGCCGCTACCTGTCCGACGAACGCCAGCGCAGCTACGTGCAGCACGGCTGGAACATCACCGGTGACACCTACATCCGCGACGGCGACGGCTACTTCTGGTACCAGGCGCGCAGCGACGACATGATCATCTCGGCGGGCTACAACATCGCCGGGCCCGAGGTCGAGGAGGCACTGCTCGGTCACCCGGACGTGGCCGAGGTGGCCGTCATCGGCGCGCCCGACTCCGGGCGGGGCATGGTCGTGCAGGCCTACGTGGTGCTGCGCGACGGCGCCGCGGCCGGGCCCGCGAAGGTCACCGAACTGCAGGACTTCACCAAGGCCGCGATCGCCCCGTACAAGTACCCCCGGGTGATCGAGTTCGTCGCCGAGCTGCCCAAGACCATCAGCGGGAAGACCCAGCGGTACCGGCTCCGGCAGCTGGCCACGCAACGGCCGGGCGAGGCCGGGTAACCCGGCCGGGGCCAGCCAGCGTAGGCAGTGGCGGCGCAGCCGCTCGACCTCATAGCCCCTGTCGTCAGTCACTAAGTCCGCCTTAAGCACCCGCAAGGGCGGTCTAAGGCGCTGCCGAGCAGCGGATCTTAGGCGATTGCCCGAGGCGGGGCAGCATGCCTTACCGGAATCCTTAAGGGTGTCGGGGTGGTCCGCTATCTGGGCCGTCCGCCCCTCAAGGAGGATGTCATGTTCCAGGATCTCGGTTACGTAGTCGCTTCTCGGGCCATGGGCAACCTGGCCACCTCGGCGCTGCCGTGCGCCCCGGTGCTGCCCGAGCCGCGGCATGGGATCACCCGCCGCCTGCTGAGCGCGCTGGCCGGACGCCGGACCCGCGCCTAAGGCCCGGCCCGCGCCGGGCCCGATCCGATCTCAGGAGGATGCGGTGCATCCGATGTTCGTGAAGCTGTTCCTGGAGAACGACGCTGACGACGGACAGGCCGAAGAAGACCGCCGGCGGGCCGTGAACCGGTCCCGGCGGGCCGCGAGGCGCCAGCCGCGCCCGGTCACCCGGGGCGCCGCCCGTGACCGGGACGGCCGGGCCGGCCGCTGAGCGCGCGGGGCCGTCTGGTCCTCAGTGCGCGTCCGCTGCCACGCGGCACAGCACCGCTCCCTGGGCGACGGTGTCCCCCGCCGCGACGCGCAGGCCGGTGACCTGTCCCGCGTGCGGCGAGCGGACGGGGTTCTCCATCTTCATCGCCTCCACCACGGCCAGGACCTGCCCGGTGCGCTGCCGCCGCTCGCGGGCCTGCTCGCGGGCCAGCGTCAGGGGCTCCCTCCCGGGCCTGGACCAGGCCCGGGAGGGCCACCGGGAGCCAGCGGCTGCCCACCTTGATCATCACCGGCTCGTCGCCGGAAGCCGCCGCGGCGGGCCGGTAGTCCTCCTCGATCCACCGGGTGTGCACGGCGAAGCCGCCGGGACCTTCGGCGGTGAAGGCGGACTCGGCCAGCAGTCGCGGGTCCCCGCCACCAGCACGCTGCCGTGCTGGTCCGCCAGGACCTGCACCTCGACGTGCCTGCCGCGCTCCACGTAGGCCTCGACGAAGCACTCGCCGCGGCCGAAGGCGGCGCGGGCCTCGCGGGACGCCGCCTCGAACATGGCGGCCACCTCGCCGGCCTCGCGGGCCACCCGCAGCCCGCGGCCGCCGCCGCCGTGCGCCGCCTTGATCGCGATCGGCAGCCCGTGCTCCGCGGCGAACCGCACCGCCTCGCCGGAGTCCGCGACGGCGGCCGGCGTGCCGGGCACCAGCGGCGCCCCGACCCGGGCGGCGATGGCCCGGGCCGCCACCTTGTCGCTCAGCGCGCGGATGGCCCGCGGCGGCGGCCCGATCCAGGTCAGGCCCGCGTCGAGGACCGCCTGGGCGAAGCTGGCGTCCTCGGCCAGGAAGCCGTAGCCGGGATGGACCGCCTCCGCGCCGGCCTGCCCGGCCGCCGCCAGGAGCCTGGCGGCGTCCAGGTAGGTGTCCGCCGGGCCCGTTCCGGGCAGCGGCAGGGCCTCGTCGGCGAGCCGGGCGAACGGGGCCCCCGCGTCGGGACGGGCGTAGACCGCGATGGACGTCAGGGAGGCGTCACGGCAGGCCCGCACTATGCGCAGCGCGATCTCGCCGCGGTTGGCGATGAGCACGCGCTTGAAGTCCGCGGTCACGGCGGGTCGGGAGCGGAACCGCCCTGCTCACGATCGGCCTGATCAGGACGGCACCGCATCATCGCCGCCCGGACGGCGATGCAGACCGTCTCATCGCGCTGGTTGAGGCCGTGGTGCTCGAACGTCACGATGCCGGTCCCCGGCCGCGACCGGGACCGGCGGGCCTCGGTGACATCGGTGACCACGTGGATGGTGTCCCCGGCGAACACCGGCGCCGGGAATTCCACCCGGGAGAAGCCGAGGTTGGCGACCGTGGTGCCGAGGGTGAGCTCGGGCACGGCCAGGCCGACGACCAGGCCCAGCGTGAACAGGCTGTTCACCAGCGGCCGGCCGAACTCGGTCCTGGCCGCGAACTCCGCGTCGAGGTGGAGCGGCTGCGGGTTCATCGTCATCGTCGTGAACAGCACGTTGTCGGTCTCGGTGACGGTGCGGGTGGTGGCGTGCCGCACCCGCAGGCCCGGTTCGAGCTGCTCGAACCACATTCCGGCCACGGCTCACGCCCCCGGGGCGGTATCCGCGGCCACCGCCCGCTGCACCGCCTGCAAGCCGGCCGTGTCCTCCATGGCGCTGGTATCGCCCCGCGGGCCACCGTGCTCGACGACGTCCCGCGGCAGGCGGCGCATGGTCTTCCCGGTCCGGGTCTTGGGCAGCGCGGCGGTGAGGTAGACCGCGCCCAGCCGGGCGTACCCGCCCAGTTGGGAGGAGACGTCGTGGTTCACTTCCTGCCGCACGGTGCCCGGGTCCGCGCCGTCGAGCAGGGTGAGGAAGGCGACCGGTACGGTGCCCTTGGTCGGGTCGGCCACCCCGACCACCGCGGCCTCGGCGACCTGCGGGTGCGCGGTCGCGATGGCCTCGATCTCCAGCGTCGAGATGCGGTGCGCCGCCACGTTGATCACGTCGTCGGCGCGGCCGAGGACCCACAGGTGCCCGTCGGCGTCGAGCACGGCCTCGTCGTTGGTGCAGTAGTACCCGGGGAACCGGGTGAAGTAGGAGCTCCGGTAGCGCTCCGGGTCATCCCACACGGATTCGTCGACCACCGGGCGCACGTGCCGGTCCACGAATGCCCGGACGCTGGCCCGGAACTCCTCGTGCTCGCGGTCGAGCTCCCAGGCCGTAGCCGCGGTCATGACCGGTCTCCTCGCGTCGTTGCTGGCGGCGGAGCACTAATGAACGTTCATTAGTACCGTAGGCTACTGCCCGTGGACAGGTCAACGCCGGCCAGCCGGGGTGCGGTGGTCGACGCGGCATGCCAGCTTTTCGCCGACCGCGGGTACCACGGCACCTCGATGAAGGACATCGCCGAGGCCCTCGGGGTCCGGGCGCCGAGCCTGTATAACCATGTCGCGTCCAAGCAGGAGATCCTGTTCGCGATCATGGACAAGGCGATGGAGCGGGCGCTGGCCGCGCTGGAGGAGGCGCTGGCCGGGGTCGAGGACGTGTCCGAGCAGCTGCGGCGGGCGACGGAGTCGCTGGTGCTCGATTTCCTGCGCTTCCCGGCCGAGGTCACCGTGTGCAACACCGAGGTGCGCAGCCTGGAGGCGGCCAACCGGCTGGCCATCGTGGCCAAACGCGACCACTACGCGGCCCGGGTCCGGCAGATCATCGAGCAGGGCTGCCGGAGCGGCCGCTTCTCGACCCGGACCCCGCAGATCGCGGCCTTCGCCGTACTCGAGATGGGCAACAGCGCGAAGTCCTGGTTCCGCCCCTCAGGCCGCTACCCGGACACCTATGTGGCCAGCGAGTACGGGGAATTCGCGCTGCGGGTGGTCGGCTGAGCGCGGCGCGGGCGGTTACGAGCCGCTAGGCGTGGGGAGCTTGGGCGCGGTACAGCCGATCTTGGGGTCCAGGCCCAGGTAGTTGAGCGGGCCGGCGACGATCGTCAGGGCCATCGTGGCGCCCTGGGAGCAGTTGACGTTGGTGAGATCGAAATAGCCGCGCTGGCCGGCCGCGGCGGCACCGATGATGAGCCAGAGGAAGAGAATTATCGTTCCCTTGCTCATCACCGACTCCTCCGGCAAGACCTAGCTTGGAGCGATACTAGCCCGCAAATCCGCTTTTAGGGCCTAGCCGCGCCGTTAGCCGCGATCCAGGAAAGCGCGGACAGCGGCCTTGTACGGCTCGCGGTCGTAGCCGGAGACATAGGCGCTAGCCATCCGCACCGGATCACCGAAGAAGTAGTACTCGTAGAGCGCCTGACGGCCGGAGAAGGCGGAGATGCAGGTGTCCCAGGCCAGGCGGAACAGCCGGACCCGGTCGGCGCCGCCCAGCGTGGCCGACTGCAGGTAGGTCTCGATGTCGGCCGCGGCCGGGCCGGTGACGTCGGCCTCGGTGGGGGTGGCCATCAGGCCGGACGCGCCCAGCTTGCGCACGATCTCGGGGAACCGCTGGTAGAGCCGCGGGTAGAGGTTGCGGGCGGTGTTCAGCGGCGCCCAGGCCGGGGTTAGCACGCCGAACTGGTTGAGCGCCGCGTCGGCTTCGGCCGCCCGCAGCAGCGCGCGCATCGTCTCCAGGGTGGTGATGATCTCGGCTACGTCGGCCTGGACGTGCTGGAACTGCTCGATGCCGATGGCCTGGGTGAGCAGCGAGACCAGGCCCAGGATGTACTCGGTCTTGGCCGTGGTGCGGGTGAGGACCTGGTGGGTCATGTGCGCCACGGCGGAGGTCTCCAGGTAGAAGCCGTTGCACAGCTCGGCGTCGCCGAGCGCGAAGCAGCGCTCGTAGGGCACGTGAACGTCGTCGAACACCACCACCGCGTCGGGTTCCTCGAACCGGGAGCCGAGCGGGTGATCGTGGCCCGGCCGGCCGTAGTCGAGCGGCTCGCGGGCGATGTACCGCAGGCCGGGTGCGTCGTTCGGGATGGCGCAGGCGAAGGAGTACTGCTTGTCGGCGGGGTCGTTGCGCAGCACCGTCGAGGGGAACACGAGCAGTTCGTCGGCGAACGGGCCGATGGTGGCGAGCATCCGGGCCCCGCGCAGCACGATGCCGTTGTCGTCCTCGCGGGTGATGTGCGCCATCAGTGAGCCCGCGGCCTGCTGGCTCCCCGGGACCGCGCGGTTGGCCTGCGGCGGGATCAGCGTGTGGGTGCAGAGCAGGTCCTCCTCGCGGACCTGCTCGTAGTAGCGGCGGATGTTCTCGCCGAACCGGGGATCGGCCTGGGCGAACCACTCCTGCGCCGAAGCCAGCGCCATCAGGGCGCTGTTCAGGTAGTCGCCGGTCCGGCCGAGCATGCCGAGCGAGCGGTCGGCCCACAGCTTAGACGCCTGCCGGCGCTTGACCAGGTCTTGTGGCGTGCGCGGGGCGAGGAAGGCGGTCGCGACCGGATCGCCCGTCACGGGCGAGGGATAGGTCAGGACGTCCCGGTACGCGGGATCGTGCTGCATGTCGTAGAGCTCGGCGTAACTGCGCACCACGTTGCGGAAAGCGGGGTGGTCCGCCACGCCGCCGGTGAGGGTCTCGCCCTGGATCTGCACGTGGACGCGGGCGGCAGCCAGCCGCCCGAGGAACTCGCTGCCGCTGCGTGCCGCCATAACCCGGACGGTACCGCCGGGTCCCGGGCGCTCGTCAAGGTGCGGTGAGGGCGGCGGCGAGCTCGCCGGTCCGATCGAGCAGCCGGGCCACAGCGATGGGGTCCATGTAATCGTCGTAGCGGACGATCTCGCCGTCGCGGACCCGGATCACGCCGAGGGCGGTATGCCGGCAGGCCTCGCCGGCCGCGCGGGACCAGCCGTGGTGGGTGATCTCGGTGACCACCACCTCCGGGTCGTCGGTCTGCCGGACCACGGCCTCGACGGTCCGGCCGGGGATCCGCACCGGCGACCTCATCGCCCTGATCAAGGGCATGTTCGCCAGCCTGGACGGCAGTGCCGATCAGGCCCGCCGGGACGTGGTATTCGCCGTGCTGACCGACGGGCTCCGCCCGCCGCGCTGATCGCTTGTGCACTTGTGCACACATTCCCGGGTGGATGAGTAGGCTTGAGAGGTCAAGGGCCTGACAGCAGGAGGAGTTCCGGAGATGGCAAAGGCGTTCGCAGATCGCTGGGGCGTGCCCGTCCGGGCCGCGCACGAGGACGCGGTGACCATACTCGACGAGGCCGTCGAGGAACTGGCCGCCCTGGCCGGCGACCCGGTGGCCAGGGCCGACGCGGCGGTCGCGGCCGACGACAGCATGGTCCTCGGCCACATCTACCGCGCCTACCTGCAGCTGTACGGCACGACTCCGGAGGGGGTCGCGGCCGCGGGCGAGATCTTGAAGCGGGTCGGCGAGACCGTGACGGGCGAGCGGGAGCAGCACCACCTGCGCGCCGCCCGGCACTGGGCCGAGGGCAACTGGGAAGCCACCACCCGCTCGCTGGAGCGCGCGCTGCTGTGCCACCCGCGCGACCTGCTCGCGCTCAAGGTGGCCCAGGACCTCTACTTCTTCCTCGGCAACCGGCTGGAGCTGCGCGACACCGCCGCCCGGGTGCTGCCCGCGTGGCCCCGCTCCCAGCCCGGATGGGGCTATGTCCAGGGCATCTACGCGTTCGGGCTCGAGGAGAACGCCGACTACCGCCAGGCCGAGTCCCGGGCCCGGGCGGCGCTCGAGGCCAACCCGAAGGATGTCTGGGCGGTGCACGCGCTGGCGCACGTCTTCGAGATGGAGGGCAGCCAGCGGGACGGCGTCCGGTTCCTGTCCACCTCGGCCCCGGACTGGTCGCCGAGCTACTTCGCCATCCACAACTGGTGGCACCGCGGCCTGTACCACCTCGAACTCGGTGAGCTCGACGAGGCCATGGCCCTGTACGACGACCCCATCCGGGCGGGCCGCTCCACCGAGTGGCTCGACGTGGTGGACGCGGCCGCGTTGCTGTGGCGGCTTGCGCTGTTCGGCGCCGACGTGTCCGAGCGGGCCGAGCAGCTGGCCGCCGACATCGACGACCTGGTCAGCAGCCCGGTCTACAGCTTCAACGACTGGCACGCGGTGATGGCGTTCGGCCTGGCCGGTGACGTCCAGCGGACCGAGCAGGTGATCGCGTCAAACCGGCACCTGGCCGCGCCGACCAACGCGGGGGCCGCCGAGCGGGCCGGGCTGGCCCTGCTCGAGGCTTTCGGCGCGTTCGCGGCCGGCCACCCGGACCGGGCCATCGACCTGCTCATCGATATCCGGCCCCGGGCTAACGCGGTCGGCGGGAGCCACGCTCAGCGCGACGTCATCGACCTCACCCTCATCGCGGCGGCCGCCCGGGCCGGCGACGACGGCCTGACCCGCGCCCTGGTGACCGAGCGGATCGCGCGCAAGCCCACGGCCGAGGCCGCGGCCCGCAGGCTCGTCACCGAGAACGGCGGATCACTCGACGCGCTGCGCTGGTAAGGCCGGCCGGCACAGCACGATCGCGGCCGCGAGCCGATTACCGACGAGCCATTCGCGGGCCGGCGGGCCGGGGCGGGCCGATACGCCCTATTCCCGGAGTTATACCCAGTTCCTGTGGAAAGAGTGTGCATAAACCGGCAGGCAAACGCGCGATATGCGGATAACGCGCCGGCTCTATGGACGAAAGGCGGACAGCGGAAAAACCAGGAATGAATTCCCGCGGGTTCCCCTTCCCCTCGTGCGCGCGGGGATCCCCGGCGCCCCGCGAGCCGCCCGGGGCGAGGACGGCCAGGGCGGCGGCCGCCGCGGCGGCCATGATGAGCAGCCAGCCGCGGTGGAACTGGGCGAGCGCGCCGGGATGCGGCGAGGCCGGCCAGGCAGCCAGGATGGCGCTGCCGATGGCGATGCCGAGCTGGCGGGACATGTCGAGCACGGCCGCTGCGGCGCGTCCGGGCCGGCCCGGGATACCGTGGTGGCGCCGGGTCGCGGCCTGGATTCGCCCGGCCTGGAGAGAGCTGAGCCCGCGCAGGACGCGGTGAGCGCGGCGCTGACCCGCCCGCACCGCCTGCTCGAGCCGCTGGGCACGCGTGAAGAGGGAGCAGGATGCGAAATGGGACCTGAGGAGTTCCGGGCCGCCGGTCATGAGCTGATCGACTGGATCGCGGACTACCGCGCCCGGATCCCCCAGCTGCCGGTTCAGGCCCAGGTCAGACCGGGCGAAGTGGCGGCCAAGCTGCCGGACCGGGCGCCGGAGGAAGGCGAGCCCTTCGACCGGGTGCTGGCCGACCTCGAGCGCGTCGTCGTCCCCGGCGTGACCCAGGTTCAGCACCCGCGCTACTTCGGCTGGTTCCCGGCCAACGCGACGCTCACCTCGGTCCTCGGCGACCTGGCGGCCGGCGGGCTCGGCGCGCTCGGGATCACCTGGCAGTCCGCTCCCGCGCTGACCGAAGTCGAGGAGGTGGTGGTCGAGTGGCTGCGCGAGCTGACCGCGCTGCCCGCCTCGTGGAAGGGCGTCATCCAGGACACGGCGTCCAGCGCGTGCCTGGTCGCCCTGCTCGCGGCGCGCGAGCGGGCCACTGACTACTCGGAGGTGCGCGGCGGGCTGCAAGCCGAGACCGCGCCGCTGACGGTCTACACCACCGAGCACGCGCACTCCTCGATCGCGAAGGCGGTGGCCCTGGCCGGCTTCGGCCGGGACAACCTGCGGCTGGTCGAGGTCAACCCGGTCACGTACGCAATGCGCCCCGAGGCGCTGGCCGTGACGCTGGAAGCCGACGTAGCCGCGGGCCGGCGCCCGGCCGCCGTCGTGGTCAACACCGGCACCACCGGCACCACGGCCGTGGACCCGCTTGCGCAGATCGTCCCGCTGGCCCGCCAGTACGGGATGTGGGTGCACGTCGACGCGGCGATGGCGGGCTCGGCGCTGCTGCTGCCGGAGATGCGCTGGATGATCGACGGCGTCGAAGGGGCCGACTCGCTGGCCTGGAACCCGCACAAGTGGCTGGGCACCATCGGGGACTGCTCGCTGCTCTACGTCGCCGATCCCGGCCACCTGATCCGGGTCATGTCGACCAACCCGTCCTACCTCCGTTCCGGTGTCGACGGCGAGGTGACCCAGTACAAGGACTGGGGCATCCCGCTCGGCCGCCGGTTCCGGGCGCTCAAGCTGTGGTTCCAGCTGCGGCTGGAGGGCGCCGAGGCCATCCGGGCCAGGCTCCGCCGGGACCTGGACAACGCCCGCTGGTTCGCGGACCAGGTCTCCTCGGCGCCCGGCTGGCGCGTCCTGGCCCCGGTGATCCTGCAGACCGTCGTGCTCCGGCACGAGCCCGCCGGGGCCGTCTCCGCCACGGGCGTGGTGCTGGACGCCGACGCGCTGAACGCGCACACCCTCGCCTGGGCGGACTCGGTCAACGCGTCGGGCGCGGCCCTGGTCACCCCGTCCCTGCTCGACGGCGTCTGGTCGGTCCGGGTCTCGATCGGGGCCGAGCGCACCGAGCGCCGCGATATCGAGGAACTATGGAGCCTGCTGCGGCAGGCCGCCCTCGACGCCGAGCCGGCCCGCCGGTAACCCGGCCGGCGAGCGGGTCAGGCGGCCTGGTCCGGGGTGCTCGTCAGGTAGGTGGCGCTGACGTCCTGGTCACCGTGCTCCGCGGTGCCCTGGCCGAGGCGGCGCGCGATCACCTCGAACAGGGGCAGTTCCAGCCCGTGCTGCCAGGCGGCGTCGGCCACCAGGCCGGCGTCCTTGGCGGCGAGGCTGAGACGGAAGGCGGGGGTGAAGTCGCGGTCGGCCATCGCCTGGCCCTTGGACCGCAGGTAGGGCAGATCGAGCGGGCCCTTCTTGATGGCCTCGAAGAACAGCGCCGGATCGAGGCCGAGGCCCTCGGCCAGCGCGATCGTCTCGGCGGCCGCCTCGACCACGGTGAGCACCCAGCTGTTGGCGACGAGCTTCAGCCGGGTTCCCGCCCCCGCCGCCCCGGCGTGGACCGTGCGCTGGCCCACCGCGTCGAATACCGGCTGGACCCGGCGGCTGGCCTCCGGCGCCCCGGACTCGAGCACCACGAGCTGGCCCCGCTCGGCCGGCTGCCGCGTGCCGAGCACCGGCGCGTCCACGAAGCCGGCGTCGTACTGGTAGGCCAGCCCGGCGCACCATTCGGTCGCGTCCTCGCCGATCGTGCTCATCTGCAGCCAGATGGGCCGGTCCGGACCCTCGCGGTCGGACATCACCGGCAGCGCGCCCTCGTCGCCTTCCATCACGGCGGCGACCGCGTCGGCGTCGGACAGCATGGTGAGCACGATGCCGGCCCCGGCGGCCGCGTCCGCAGGGCTGTCCGCGATGTAGGCGCCGTCGGCCGCCAGCGGCGCGGCCTTGGCGGGAGTGCGGTTCCAGGCCCGGACCGCGATCCCGGCCCGGGCGATGTTCCGCGCCATCGCGAAACCCATCGTCCCGCCGGCCCCGAGCACCGCGACCGTCTCCGCGGTCCGGGTCTCGACCGTCTCCGCGGTCCGGGCGGTGCCGGCCGGGGCGGTCCGGGCGGCTCCGGTCCGGGCCGCTCCGGCCCGGGCGGGCCTGCCAGCGGAGGTATCGCGCTTCGCCATGTGCCATCCCCTTTGCTTCCCCGGTGCGGATACCCGGGGCGGGACGCCGTTACACCGGGCCGCTACACCGGCCCAATTACACGGGCGCTGCACCGAGGAGATCCCGGCCGGGATTCACAGGGATACCAGCAGCATGTTTTCAGCTCAGCCGCGCGGGTAGCGGAAATGGCCAAGAGCGGCAGGTCGCCCGGCATGCGGACGAGGTGCCGCTCACCGGGCCGACGGCCAGGGCGGTGTTCGCCGGCCCGTGTCGGGTCG
>Ga0136846_1237526_pt1 | contig 16093 bp, 14 predicted proteins | sample HopSoiMetagenom2_FD_96841 | JGI IMG/M metagenome (GOLD analysis project Ga0136846, IMG submission 96841) | Grasslands soil microbial communities from Hopland, California, USA - 2 Assembly 2016 (version 4) | ecosystem: Environmental > Terrestrial > Soil > Grasslands | place: USA: Hopland... | reverse complement strand
CTTGCTCGCGGCCGCCTCGAGCACGCGCATCCCCTCCGGCACCACCTCGTTGCCGATGCCGTCGCCCGGGATCACGGCGATTCGATGCGTCTTCGCCATCTGCGTCACCTCGTGGCCACGGCGGGCAGCGGGAACAGCGTGCCTTCCTCGGCGAGCGGCCGGGGCGAACCGCCGGGAAGCGCGAGACCGCGGCGATTGTGCCAGAACACGTCCATGCCGGCGGAGCGGGCGCCCCCAACGTCACCTGGAGAACCCGCCACGAAGAGCGTGCGCGAAGGCTGCGCGCCCAACGCCGCCAGTGCGGCCCGGTAGGTGCGCGGGTCCGGCTTGTAGAAACCGGCCCGCTCGGCGGTCGTGACCGCGGCAAAGCGAACGCCCACCAGTTCGGCGGCGCGATTGCCCAACGCCTCCGAGCAGTTGGTCACCACGCCCAGCCCCAGCTTTGCCGCAGCCAGCGCCGTGAGGACTTCGCGCGCTTCCGGCCACGGGCGCAGCTCGTCCCATCGCTGCACCAGCCGTTCTCCCGCTTCCGCGGGCAGGCCCGCGTCGGCGGCGGAGTCGCGCGCCATCTGCGCGTAGTCCACGTACGCGCCGGTCGCGTAGGCGCGGAGCAGATACCCCTTGCGCCAGGTCAGGCCGCGCTCCGCTCCTCCTGCGATGTCGTTGAACAGCGCCCAGGAGTCGAGCAGGGCGGTGAGCAGATCGAAGAGCACTGCGTCGTAGCGCGGCATCAGGCGTGGGGCTGGGTGACGACGACCAGCGTGCCGGCGGAGACGCCGTACTTCTCCAGCGCGCCCACCTCGGCGATCACCTGCCGGCCGGTCCGGGCGCCCGACAACAACTCGCGGTACGCGCGCAGGATGCGCGTGGTCTCGGCCCCGCTCTCCCGCACCAGCTCCACGCGGAAGCGGCGCACGCCCGCGGCAAGAAGCTGGGGCAGGCAGGCCGCCGCGCTCTGCGCCCGGGCGTTGAAGACGGTGTTGCGGCAGCCCACGTCCACCACCACCGGATGCTGCATGCCCATGCCGTCGCGCAGCTCGATCAGGTGCTTCTCGCAGGGTCGTCCGCAGTCGCGGAAGTCGCGGCCGTTGGAGAGCAGGTGCGAGTAGACGCAGTGCTCGTTGTGGAAGAGCGGCAGGTGCTGGTGGATGGTCACCTCCAGCCTTCCCGCCGGCACGCCCGCGCAGAGATCGAGGAGCTGGGTGAGGTCGAGGTCGTACGCCGGCGTCAGCGTGGCGAGTCCCAGGCCGAGCAGCGTCCGCGCGGTGAGCGCGTTGGTGGCGTTGAGCGAGAAATCGCCGTGCACGGTCTCGGCATGGGAGTTGGTGCGGAAGTGCTCCACCGCGCCGAGGTGCCGCGCCAGGATGCCGTCGGGCCGCAGGCGCTCGAAGCGCTTGTCGTAGCCCTCCTCGCCCGGCTTCTGCACGCGCGGCGTGGCCACCACCACCCGCGCCCCCGCTGCCCGCACCTTCTCCACCGCGACGCCCAGGCCCACCAGCTCCATGAAGTCGAGCTGAAGCTCGTCGAAGCCGAGCTTCAGCGCGGCCTCCACCTGCTCCAGCGTTCTCAGCAATGGGACCAGCTTCGCGCTGCCCGCCGGGGCCTCCGGCAAGAGCGGCGCGACCACGCTGTCCGGCGTATGCCCGGTGCTCACGTGGCGGGCGGGCCGCGGCGGCGGCGCGCCTTCGAGCTCGGCGGTGAGCGCGCGCCGCATCCGCTTCAGCTCGGAGGGCGGCAAGGCCAGCGCGCCCTCCAACTCCAGCTCGAGCCGGCGCAGGCTGAAAGACGTCTCCCCGAAGGCGCAGAGCTTCTCGCGCAGCAGCCCCTCGTGCAGCGGCTGGCCCTGGGCCGGCTGGAGCGGCATCGCGCTCTCCACCCGGGCAGAGCGGCCGAGGTCGTCGCGTCCCTCGACGACCAACGGCGCGCCTGCGGCTCCGCGCACGCTCAGCGACACGCCGACTTTCCGATCCTGCGCGGCGATGCGCTTCATCTTGCGGGTCACCTCGGCGTCCTTCGCCTTCCAGACCACGTCGCCCACGCGCACCAGACGTAGATCCAGGGTGCTCTGGTCGGGGCCGCCGAACACCAGCTTGAGGAGGCCGCCCGGGAGCGCGTCGCAGGCGTGCAGTCCGCCGCGCGGCTCGTCGTCCTCGGGCTTGCCCTGGTCGAAGAGGATGCGGTCGCCGGCCTTCAGCTCCGGCGCGCGCGGCTCGGCGCGGACCAGCACATGGCGGGCACGCGCATGCACCTCCTCCACGCGGCCCACCAGCACGCCGCGGTGGCCCGGGTAGAGGCCGTGCACGAGGCGCTGGTGGTCGGAGCCGTCCAGGAAACCATGGGAAAAGCTGCGCGAGAAGCTGTAGCGCAGCTCCTCCTCGTCGCGCGCGCCGAGCGGCGAGGCGCGGTGCTCGATGGCGGCGTCGAGGGCGCGGCGGTACTTGTCCACCACGTTGGCCACGTATTCGGGCCCCTTCATGCGGCCCTCGATCTTGAAGCAGGAGACGCCGGCGGCGAGGAGCTGCGGCAAGAGGTCCCAAGCCCCGAGGTCGCGCGGCGAGAGCAGGTACTTGAGCTGCGCCGCCAATGCCTCCGCCTGCGGCTCCGGCCCGGACCCCGGCGAAGCCGGGGTCCTCCGTCGGGCGCGCTGATGCTCGCCGTCCACGATCAAATCGTAGGGCAGCCTGCAGCTCTGCGCGCACTGCCCGCGGTTGGCGCTGCGGTGCTGCAGCGCCTCGCTGGTGAGGCACTGGCCGCTCCAGCTCACGCAGAGCGCGCCGTGGACGAAGCATTCGAGCTCCAGGTCGGTGTTGCCTGCGAAGCGGGCGATCTCGGCGATCGACAGCTCGCGCGGCAACACCACGCGGGTCACGCCGAGCGACCTGGCGATCTCGCCCGCCTCCGCCGAGCTGACGGTCATCTGGGTAGAGGCATGCAGCGGCAGCTCGGGACAGACCTGCCGCGCCAGCCGCGCGACCCCCAGGTCCTGGACGATGATGGCGTCGGCGCCGGCGCGGGCGATGTCGGCCAGCGCCTCCTCGGCGACAGGCAGCTCGCGATCGAAGACCAGCGTGTTGAAGGTGACGAAGCCCTGGACGCCCTTGCCGTGGAGGAAGTCGAAGATCCGCGGGAGGTCCGCGGCGGCGAAGTTGTCGGCGCGGGCGCGCGCATTGAAGCCACCGCGCAGGCCGAAGTAGACCGCGTCCGCGCCCGCGGCGACGGCCGCCCGCAGGCTCTCCTCGTCGCCTGCGGGCGCGAGCAGCTCCGGTTTTTCGAGGATCCTGGCCATGAAAAGATGCCCGCTTGTAACTGGCCCCGGTGTCACAAAACAGCGGAATTGACAAGCTGGCAGGAGGGCTTGCGCACTGCGGCTAGCCTGCCGGCACGCTTCTTGCGAAACACCGGCGGGCCAACAACCGGCGCGCTCACCAGGCAGTGGTTAAGGTCTTTTTACCAAGACCAGGGGGACGGTGGGCTCGATGGCGGATGTCGAAAAAGAGAACGAGGAATCCCTGACTTGCGGCGTGTGCCGCAAGACGGGGCAGTTCACGGCCCCGGTGTCGGTCATCCTCGTCTTCGCCCCCGGAATGGCGAAGCCGTACCCGCTGATCCCCGCAGAGGACTACCGCGTGTGTGGCGCCTGCGACGCCATCTTCACGCTGGTCAATCGCGCCGTGGAGGCGCACCCCACCACGCGCGCTGCCGGCCCCTGGAACCGCGCCATCGTCGTCTTCAGCGACGGGCACGGCGTGGATGTGAAGGCGAAGCGGCAGGGCCAGCAAATGGCGATGGCCTGAGATTCGGGGACACCATACGACGACTTACGTAAGGTGTCCCCGAAACCAGACCGCGAGCTACACGCGCGGGAGATCCGCGTTCTCCAATAGATGATCCAGCCACAGTGCTGAGAGCTTTTCCTGGAGGGAATTCCCGCGCAGCCGCATGCGCAGGTGCTCCCAGTCCATCGCGTCCATCGGCTGGTCCTGGTCGAAGCAGGAGAAGACGAAACTCTCCTTGCCGGTCTTTGGATCGCGGTGCTTGCAGAGGCACTGCGCGCAGATCTCCTTCATCATGCACTGCATCGGCGAGTTGATCGACGCGATGCCGACGTGGTCGAGCGGGAGCAGCGGCTTGAGCTCGCCATGCCGCGCGCGGGCCACCGCCGCCATCATCCGGTCCGAGCCGATGGCGATGATGCGGCGGACGTTGGTGAACGGGACCGGCGGCTCGCCCAGGGCTCCGGTGGCGTAGGCCACCATCGCCTCCACCATGTTGCCGGAGAAGGCGCGGTCCTGTGGCCTGCGCGGCTGCGGGGGCTTCGAGCCCTGGTCCACCGACCACACCACCACGTCGGTGGCCTCCTCGATCTCGTCGCGCTTGAAGACGTCCTGCGCGTGCTTGTAGCCCGCGAAATAGACGACGCGGCAGCCGTTCTCGCGCAGCGCCCTGGAGATGCTGAAGAGCACCGCGTTGCCCAGGCCACCGCCGCAGAGCACCACGTCCTCGCCGCGGGGAATGGTAGAGGGAGCGCCGGTGGGTCCCATCACCACCACCGGCGTGCCGGGCTGGAGCGCCGCCACCAGCCGCGAGGACGAACCCATCTCCAGCACGATGAGCGAGAGCAACCCGCGGTCGCGATCGACCCAGGCCCCGGTCAGCGCCAGCCCCTCCATCTGCAGGCGGGTGCCCGCGACCGAAGGCGCGAGCGATTCGAAGTCTTGGAGGCGGTAGAACTGGCCCGGCTTGAAGCCGCGCGCGGCGGCCGGCGCCCGGATCACCGCCTCGACGATGGTGGGAGTGAGCCGCTTCACCTCGTGGACGCGCGCGTCCAGGTCTTCGTGCAGCTGCGCGCTGAGCCGCTCCCAGGCCGGCTGCGCGCTTCCGTCCGCGCGCGCCAGCCGCTCGGCGAAGAGGGCGGCGATGTGCGGGCAGCCGTCCTTGGCGGAGGCCATCGCCTTGACCACGCTTCCGGCGTAGACGGGATGGTTGTCGCCGAAGAAGCTCACCAGCTTGCCGTCAGGGGACGAATGGCTGGTGAAGAACCCCACCGCGCCGGTGAGATCGTGGGTGACGTCGGCCGGCACCAGCTTGCCGGCCTCCATGCGGAAGCTGCGGAAAGAGGCGTTCTCCGGATCCAGCTCGAAGCTGCCTGGCGCTTCCTTCTCCACCGTCACGTTGGGGCTGGTGCCCGCGGCCACGCAGACGGTGCGCGCGGGCAGCGTGACTTCCCCTCCGGAGCGCGCGCTGAATTTGACGGCCTGCACGGCGCCGTGCGCGTCCGGCACCGCCTCCAGCGGAGAGAGGCCTTCGGCGAAGGCGATGCCTTCCTCCAACGCCTTGATCACCTCCTCGTGGTTGAGGCGGTAGGCGGGGGAGTCGTTGAGCGTCTTGCGGTACGCGATGGTGACGCCGCCCCAGCCCTCGACCAGCCTGGCGAAGTCGGGCGCCTCGCCGGCCGCCGCCGCGCGCGCGCGCTCGTCCCGCACCGCGCGGCCATGCTCCAGCGCCTCGGCGTAGACGTGGCGCTCCTCGGGATCGAGCACCGAGAAGACCAGCTCCTCGCCGCCCGACTCACAGAGGATCTCGTGCCGCTCGAGGATCTTCTCCACCTGCACCGGGTAGTACGCCAAGAGCTCGGTGGCGGCGTCGATGGCGGTGAGCCCGCCGCCGATGACCACAGCGGGCAGGCGCACCTGCAAGTTGGCCAGCGAGCCCTTCTTGAATGCGCCGGTGAGCTGCAAGGCCATGAGGAAGTCGCTCGCCTTGCGCACGCCGCGGATGAGGTTGTTCTTCAGGCCGATCAGCGTGGGTTTGCCCGCGCCGGCCGCCAGCGCCACGTGGTCGAACCGGTAGCGGCCGAAGGCGTCGTCCAGGGTCACGGTGCCGCCGAAGCGGGTGCCGCCGTGGAGCTGGAAATGCGTCCGCCGCGCGAGATTCAGGTGGAGCACGTCGAGGAACGACTTGTCCCAGCGCACGGTGATGCCGTATTCGGAGACGCCGCCGAAGCCCGAGGTGACGCGCTGGTCGAGCGGCTTGCCGAACACCTCGTCGTAGTGCTCGACCGGCCAGTGCAAGAGGCGCTCCGGCAGCGGCTCGATCTTCAGGCCGTCGATTCCCACCACCCCGAAGCCTTCGTTGAGCAGGTGGTGCGCGAGCGTGTAGCCGGCGGGACCCATCCCCACCACCAGCACGTTGACGCCGGAGTAGGGCCGCGGATGCTGCCGCCCGAAGCGCAGCGGGTTCCAGCGTGTGAGCAGGCTCCAGATCTCGAAGCCCCAACGCATCCGCAGCACGTCGCTGAGCACCCGCGTCTCGATCTGCGGGATGTTGACCGGGTCCTGCTTCTGGTAGACGCAGGCCTTCATGCAGTCGTTGCAGATGCGGTGGCCGGTGCCGGGCGCCATCGGGTTGTCGATGCACACCAGCGCCAGCGCCGAGAGCGCGTCGCCCTCGCGGGCGGCCGTGTGCATCTCGGAGATGCGCTCCTCCAGCGGACAACCGGTGAGCGGGATGCCCAAAGGGTTCTTCTTGAAGTGAGGAGAATCCTTTTCCGGGAAGCCGCGGGAGCAGGAGTCCTTCTCGCGCTCGTGGCAGTAGATGCAGTAGTCGATCTCGCTGCGCGCCTCGCGCGGGCCCATGCGCGGATCGGTGAGGAGGAACCCGTCGCGCCGTCGCTGGTGCTCCGGGTGCCCGGCGAGGATCTCCGGGCGATCGGCGCGCGGTCTGCGCAGCGGCACCAGCTGCTGGTAGTCGAGCGCGTGCGGCAGGCGCAGGAGCGCCCAGGCCGGACGATGCGGCTGCAGCGACAGCGCGTAGAGCCAGCGATCGAAGAGGTCGAGCAACGACGCCGGCGCGAGATCGGCCGCCGGCACGCCGCCGTCGGCGAGGCCGCGCCGCAGCGCGGACTCCAGATCCTGCCAGGCGAAGGACTGGCGCGAGGCGGGCTGCGCGCCTTCCGCGTCGAGGAGCGTGTCGATCACCACCGCCACCCGCAGCTCGAGGTCTGCTCCAGCGGCCGACGCCCGCGGATCGCGTGCGGCCGCCGCCGCCAGGAGCGGCGACACCCGCGCGTCCAGCGCCGCGAAGTCCGAGGCGTGCGGGCGATCCTTCGCGCCCTTGCGGAACACCCGCCGCTGCACGAACTCGCGCTTCACGCGGAAGATGGGGGCGTCGCGCCCGGCGGCGTCCCGGAGCCTCTGGAGATCCTGCTCCACGCCGAAGAGCCGCCCGACGAAGCGCGACAGCTGCGCCCCGACCTCGAGCAGCAGCTCGCTCTCCCCGGGTCCGCGCTGCGGCGCGCTGCCGGCGCGATGCGCGTCGTAGCGTGCGAACAGCTTTGCGTCCGCCGCGCGCAGGAAGTCGTCGAAGGCGCGGGTCAGGTCCGCAAGCCGCGCCGTGTGGTGCAGGTCGGCGTAGCGGAAGCCAGGAATGCCGAGCGGAAGATCGGAGGAGGGAGGCTGTGCGAGCACGGCGCGGCGTTCCATGTGGGAAACCGATCTTGCCAGCGATCGGAAGGTGCCGCACCGGGAAAATTCAAGCTTTTCACTGCGGAATCATGCCGCCGGCCCCTACGGGGTATGACATCCGCGTCCGGATTGCTGGAGGTCGCGGCCTGTGATTCCGGCGCGTTACCGGATGGCGCGGTCGATGCTAGAGATGTTCGTATGCGTGCGTCCATGCTCCTCGCGGTGGCAGCGCTCGGTTGCGGCAGCGTTGCCTTTCCGGGCGAACGGCTGGCCACTTTCGGGGACGCCCCGGCGGCCATGGCCGTCGATGCGTCGGGCATCTACGTCCTCTCCGGCGGGGCCATCCTGGCCATGCCACTGGACGGCGCCAAGTCGCCCGCGGTGCTCGACGTCAAGCACATCGCCGGTGCGCTGGTGTTGAGCGGCGACGACGTCCTCTTTTTCGAGGCCGGCGCCGCCGTCTCCACCCACGCACTGGTGGCAGTTCCAAAACGCGGAGGGCCCCCGCGCCTGCTCGCGACCCGCGCCGCGGACGTCGCCTCCGGACTCTTCAGCGACGGAGCGCGCCTCTACTGGACGGAGTACCAGCAGATCCCATCGGGCGGCGCCCGGACGCCAGCCTCGATCCAGATGATGCCGGCGGGCGGCGGACCGGTGTCCACACTCTACACCACCGACACCGCGCTCCCCTACGGGTTCGCGAGCGACGGTGTCCGCCTCTTCTTCACCGAACTCCGAAGCTTCGGTCTCCCGGCTTCACCGGAAGGCCCCTTCCTCGGCGCTTTGCTGCCGGACGGCTCCGTTTCCAGGCTTGCCGAAGGCGAAGGTGGGTCGCCTCAGTGGTCCGAAGGCGCCGTGTTCTGGGCCTCCTCAGTCGAGGTTGCGAGGACTTCGGTAGACGACGGGATGACCCAAGTGGTGGTACCCGGCGCCGTCCGGTGGTTCGACGCACGGGGAGGGCGCGTCGTCGTCCTCCGGAGCCAGTGCGATGGCGACGACGAACGCGACCGGCATTGCTCGAGCACGCTGCAATCCTATCCCCCTGGTCATGTGATCGCTTCCGCGGACGAGGACGTACTCACCATCGCCGCCGACGACGCGTTCGTCTATTGGTTTGTCGGCTCGGACCTGTTCCGCGTCCGCCGCTAACGGTGGTGCGGGTCGGCGCGGGTGGCGGCGGCGATGTCGCCCACCGCCACGCGGTCATGGGCGCGGAAGACGGCGTAGTCCTCGTGGTTCTCCGTCACCACGTCGGTGACCACGTCGATGAAGCGCTCGCCGTCGCGCAGCGCCACTGCCACCGGTCGATGCACCAGCACCGCCTCCTCCAGCACGTCGATGAAGCTGCAGCGGCCGACCGAGTCCTGGCAGATGACGCTCACGGGACAAGGATAATGCGGAGGCGCTGCGTTCCAAAGCACCGCGTCAGGCCGAGGGCGACCGGCGCTGGCACCGCGGACAGAGCCCCTCTGCCTGCACCCGCACCGCACGTACCGCGAACCCCTGAGTGTCGCGCACTTGGAGACGGTCGAGCGTGCTGTCGTGAAGGTCCAGGATCCTGTGGCAGGAGACGCAGACCAGGTGGTGGTGAGGATGCCCGGCTCCCGTGCCGGGAAGCGCCGCCTCGAAGCGCGCCTGCTCGTGCAGCGGGTTGACGTCGGCCACCGCCCCGATGGCTTTGAGCGCCTCCAGATTCTTGTAGACGGTGGCCAGCGAGAGGGTGGGGATGCGCCGTTGAACCGCCTTGTGGATCTGCTCGGCGCTGGGATGCTCGCGCGAGGAGGCGAGCGCCTCGAAGATCGCCAGCCTCTGGTGTGTGACGGAAAGGCCGTGCGAGCGGCAATAGGCCGCAAACTTGTCCACCTCGTCCCTCGTCCGCTTCATTCCAGGTCCTCGGCGAGCGAGCGCCGGGCTGCTTCCGTCAGCTCCACCCGGTGATTGTAGGCGGAATGGTCAATGGCAAGAAAGGCCGGCCCACGCAGCAGCGCTTGCCGGTCGGGGACGGGGAAGCGCACGTACTGCACTGCCGACACGCGCCCGGGCTCCTCGCGGTCGGGCTCCAACTCCCCCTTGTGGCGGACGCCGGCCACCTCCAACCAGACGTGGTCGCGCAGGCCAAAGAGCCTGGCCAATTCCGCCTTCACCGAGGCATCGCTGCCCATCAACTCGATCATCAGCGTCGCGGAGAGCTGGCCGCGGCCCGGCAGCATGCTGTTGAAGCCCTCCACCTCCTCCTGCGCCAGCGCCGGATCGGAGATGCGCTCCACGCGGAGGATCTCCTGCACCTGGAACTTCACGGTGAGCCGATTCTCGAAGACGAAGGTCATCGAGGGGCCCACCTGCACGCGCCGCACCGCCTTGGCGGCGATCACCTGCTTGCGGAACTGCTCGCGCACGCCTTCGTAGACGTCGAGGGGCCAGATGTCCTGAAAGTTCAGATGATTCATGGTCGAGGTCCTGCTCCGGGCAGATCGCCCTGCTCCTGATCGTCCGTCCTGGGAGAGCGCAGCGGATCGCCGGAGTAGGCGGCCTGGAGGATGCGCACCGGATGGTACGAGGGTCGCCCCGTCTTCTGCTTCAGCTGCAGGCCCGCCAGGGGGCAGTCGCTGGAAACCACCTCCGGCTCCGCCGCCGCCACTTTGCGGGCCGCCGCCTCCGCCACTTTCAGGCTCTCGGCGAAGAACTCGCTCTTCATTCCCCAGGTGCCGTCCATGCCGCAGCAGCGGTCTACCAGCGTGACGTCGCCGCCCGCCCACTTGAGCAGGTCGCGCCCGCGGTAGCCGAAGTTCTGCACCCGGTTGTGGCAGGCGACGTGGAAGGCCACCTTGCCCACCGCGCCAGGAGGCGGCTTGGGGAGCTTCTTCGCGCGCGCCTGCTGCAAGAGGAAGTCGCTCAGGTCCACCACCGCCGCAGCCACCTCGCGCGCCTCCGGGGTGCCCACCAGCTCGGGATACTCGGTGCGCAGGGTGAGCGTGCAGGAGGGGCCGGGGCTCACGATCTTCCGCCCCGCGCGCGCCGCGGGCAGCAGGGTCTCCACGTTCCTGCGCGCCAGCCTGCGGGCTCCTTCCAGGTCGCCGCCGTCGAGCTTGGGCATCCCGCAGCACACCTGCTCGGGGCACTCGACGTCGCAGCCGGCGCGCTCCAGCACGTCCACCGCCGCCTTGCCGATGGCGGGATCGTTGTAGTTCACGTAGCAGGTGGCGAAGAGGGCCACGGGCGTCTCGCCCGCCGCGATGGGCGCGCGGCGGTCCCACCACGTGGAGAAGCTCTCCTCCGCGTAGGTGGGCAGCTGCCGGTCCCTGGCGATGCCGATGGTCTTCTCCATCAGCATGCGGTTGAACGCGTTGTGCGCGGCCGCGTTGGCGAGCGGAGCGATCTTCGTCATCACGCCGCCCACCAGATCGGTGGCGCCGAGGAAGCGCTCGCGCAGCGCGATGCCCTCCTCGCCGGCGCCCACCATCTTGGCACGCAGCATCAGCTTGGGAAAATCCACCGCGAACTCGTGCGGGGGCACGTACGGGCACTTGGGGAAGCAGAGCTTGCACTCGTAGCAGAGCTCCACCACGCGCTTCTTGTCGTCGTCCCCGAGCAGCGCCACCGGGTTCTCGGTGGAGACGGTGACGTGCTCGAGCAGGCTGGCCGCCTCGTGCTCCTCGACGATGCGCCCTCCCTCGATGTGCTTGCCCTCCGCCTCCTCCCGGTGCGGATCCAGCGCGTCCACGCGGCGGAAGAGCACGTCGAAAGAGGGGCAGAGGTTGAAGCAGAGCCGGCAGCCGTTGCAGATCTCGAACACCCGGTGCAGCTCGGACTCGAGGTGCGCCCGGTCGTGGAACCGCGGGTTGTCGTAAGCCATCCCGTGGGGGTCGTTCTCTGCGATCGGCAATTTCATCTTCGACGGCCTGCTAGCCTTCCGCCTTCACTTGCTGGAGTCCCTTCGCGAAGCGGCCGGCATGGGACTTCTCCGCCTTGGCCAGCGTCTCGAACCACTCGGCGATCTCGTCGAAGCCCTCGTCGCGCGCCTGCCGGGCGAAGCCGGGGTACATCTGCGTGTATTCGTAGGTCTCGCCCGCCACCGCGGCCTTGAGGTTCTTCTCGGTGTCGCCGATGGGCTCGCCGGTGGCCGGGTCGCCGACCTCCTGGAGGTACTCGAGGTGTCCGTGCGCGTGCCCCGTCTCGCCTTCGGCGGTGTCGCGGAAGAGGCCTGCGATGTCGGGGCGGCCCTCCACGTCGGCTTGCTTGGCGAAGTAGAGGTAGCGGCGGTTGGCCTGGCTTTCGCCGGCGAAGGCAGACTTGAGGTTCTCGTGGGTCTTGCTGGCCTTGAGGGTTGCCATGTGCATGTCCTCCTGTGCAGGGCGGGAAGCCGTTGCGTTGGAGAATGATTCTCCAAAATGGATTCGCTCCGTCAAGCGAATTCCTGGTGGCGGCGGCTTCGCGCCTTCGCGGCCGCCCGTCAAGCGCGCTCGGGATGCTTGTTTGCCGCAGGGGACTTCTGCCGTACGCTGCGGGCCGCCGAATGACCGCCACCGCTGAAGCCCTCGCAACCCCGCCCACCGCGGCAACTCCCGACCACAGCGACGCCTACCGCCGCCGCCGCTTCTGGAACTGGTTCCCGCTCGGCCTCACCTACGCGACCTTCTACATGGGCCGCTACAACTTCAACGTCTTCAAGGGCCGCTTCGCCGAGACCTTCCACTTCGACAAGGCGGAGGTGGGCGTCATCGCCACCGCCGGCTTCTGGACGTACGCCCTCTCGGTCATCCTCAACGGCCCGCTGGCCGACCGCTACGGGGGCAAGCGCGCAATCCTGGTGGGAGCGGTGGGCGCTGCCGTCTTCAACCTGGCCATCGGCGCCATGTTCCTCACCGGCTGGCAGACCAGGCTGATCCTCTCCATGAGCCTGCTCTACTCCTGCAACTGCTACTTCCAGAGCTTCGGCGCGCTCAGCGTGGTGAAGGTGAACACGCCCTGGTTCCACGTGCGCGAGCGGGGGTTCTTCGGCGGCGTGTTCGGGATCATGATCTCGCTCGGGTACACGCTGGCGCTGACGGTGGGCGGCTTCTTGCTGGCCCGCTTTCCCTTCTGGGTGGTGTTCGCGGTGCCCTCCGCGGCGCTGCTCGTCATGGCAGCCGTCGACTACTTCGTCGTCCGCGACACGCCGGGGAGCGCCGGCCATCCCGACTTCGACACCGGGGACGCCTCCAGCGGCGACGAGACGCCGGTCGACCTCAAGTACGTCTTCTCCAAGGTCTTCACCAACCCGATCATGCTCACGCTCGCGGCGGCGGAGTTCTGCACCGGCTTCGTGCGCCAGGGGCTGTTGCTCTACTACACGGAGTTCCTGGGCGAGGTGCACGGCGTCAAGCTGGGGTCGTCGCTCTTCAGCCTCGCCTCGACCGGCATCACCGTCGGCGGAATCGCCGGCGGCCTGCTCTGCGGGTGGATGAGCGATCGGCTCTTCCAGTCGCGCCGCGCGCCGGTGGCGCTGCTCTTCTACGTGGGCCAGGCCCTCTCCCTTCTCGCCCTGGGGCTCACCCGCGATCCGCGCCTGGCCTCCGCGCTGGTGGGCTTCTCCTGCGTCTTCATCTTCGGCGTCCACGGAATGCTCTCCGGCACCGCCAGCGCCGACTTCGGCGGCAAGAAAGCTGCCGCCACGGCCGCGGGCATGCTGGACGGCGTCCAGTACGTCGCCTCGGGCTTCACCGGATTCGGGCTCGGGTGGTTGCTCAAGAACCACGGGTGGCAGGTGTGGACGCCCTCCATCATCCCCTTCTCCATCCTCGGGGCGCTGGTGATCTCCCGCCTCTGGAATGCGCGGCCGCGTCCGGCCGCGCACTGACGGACTAGATTACCTTCATGACCACTCCCCAGCGGCTCAAGATCGAGGCGCACGACGCCAGCCGGGTAGAGTGGTCCATCTACATCCCGCTGCCGCGGGGCAAGGCGCCCAGCGAAGCGGAAGTCTCGCTCAGCCTGGAGTTTCCGGAGAACGTGTACGTACCCCACGACGGTTGGGAGCAGCTGCAGATCCTGGCGCGCCTCTCCAGCCCCGACGAGGAGGCCCCGGTGGGCGAGCCGGCCACCATCGACGGCGTCCGCCGCGCCGCGCTGGGGACCGCCCGCCGCCTCAAGCTGTTGCGCGAGAGCATTCCGCGGGCGGCGAGCCAGCACACCTTGAACCCCATGCCGGTGGCACCCTCGCTGGCCAACGACATGCAGAGGACCCTCGATCAGGCGCTGGCAGCGCTGGCGCATGCGCGCGCGAGCTTCGTCGCTCCGAACGCCAGCGACGACTCCGGATTGGAGCGCGAGAGGGCGCTGGCGGACGAGTTCCTCTCCGGCCAGGTGCTGGAGCTGCTCACGGTGGCCGATGAAACCTGCGCGCGGATGCTCGCGCCGGCAGGCCTGCCCGGCTATCGCGCGGTGGCGCAGCGGCTGCGCGCGCGCACCGCCGAGGCGATCGCGGGCGAGCTGCGGGAGCGGGAAAGGAAGGGGGATATTGTCCCCGAGCACGACCCGGAAGCGCTCGCCTTCTTCCTCGAGCGCGCGGCCCAGTTGAAGAAGCACTTCCAGGAGGTGCTCTTCCTCGAGCCGGAGACCAGGATGACCGACGAGGCGGTGCGCAACTGGGTGGGCCTCTCCGGCGCCGCCACCGCTTTCGTCATCTACTTCGGGCTGCAGGCGCTGCAGACCAGCGCCGCCGCCGGGCTTGGGCTGTGGACGCTGATGACGGTGGGCGCAGTGGCCTACGCTCTCAAGGACCGGGCCAAGGAGCTGACCCGGCAGTGGCTCTCGGGAAAGCTGGCGCACCTCTACGCCAACCGCGTGCTGGTGCTGCGCGAGCCGCTGCGGCTCGAGCCGTCGCGCAACGCCGTGCTGCGGGCGCGCGAATCGATGGCGCAGTCGCGGGTGGTGCGGCCCGATCCGCTCAACCCCGGCACGGGCGCGATGCAGCGGGTGGTGACCGTGCACTACAAGCAGCGCGCGCGCATCGCGCGGCTCAAGGGATCCGGGGCGGCGGTGTTCGAGCGGCTCAAGCTGATCTTCCGCTACGACCTGGCGCCCATCCTCACGCGGCTGGACGATTCCGAGAAGCGCGTCCCGGTGCTGGAGGCCGACGGCGTCCGCTTCGCCGATGCGCCGCGGCTCTACCGCGTGCCGATGCGCGTGCGGGTGTCGACGGCCGCGGGAGTGGAGACGAGGCAGGCGCTGATCGTGCTCAACCGCCGGGGGATCGCGCGCATCGACGCCGAGGGAGAGCCACCCTCGGTCGCGCCCGCGGACGTCGAGCTGCCCGAGCTGGACGACGCGGTGCTGGCGCACAATTCCTAGATGTCGTCGGATTTCTGACTCGGGACACCGGATGGACTACGCGCACGCACGCCATGCGGGGAACGCCGGGGACGTGTTCAAGCACGTGGCTCTGATCGCCATCCTCGACGAGCTGCTGCGCGATCCGCTGCCGCTCCTCTACGTCGAGACGCACGCGGGCGACGGCCTCTATCCGCTGGGGTCGGCGGGAGAGTGGGGCGAGGGCGCTCTGCGCCTGTGGAACGTGGAGGCGGGGCTGCCGGGGCGCTACGCCCGCATCCTGCGCGGCCTGTCACGACCCGGAGCCACGCGGCCCCTCGCCGTTCCCGGCTCGCCGCTGATTGCGCGGGCGCTCTTGCGGCCGGATGACCGCATGGTCCTGCACGAGGTCCAGCCCCAGTCGGCCACGGTCCTGCGCCGCTCCCTTCCGGATGCCGAGGTGCGCGAGGCGGACGGCCTCGCCGCTTTGCCGGAGGCGGCCCAGGGGCGCGCCTTCGTGCTGCTCGACCCGCCCTACGCGCAGAAGCAGGAATGGACCGACGCGGCGCGGGCGCTGGAGAAGATCGCGGGGGTGCCGGCGGCGCTCTGGTATCCGATCAAGGCGTTGACGCGGCCGCGCGCGCTCGTCGCCGAGTTGGCGAAGCTGGGCATCCACGGCGTGGCGGTGGAGCTGCACTGGACGCCGCTGCGGCTCAAGCGCGACCGCCTCAACGGCGCCGGCTTGATCCTGGTCAACCTGCCGGCAGCCGCGGTGGCCGGCATCTGCGCCGTCCTGCCCGAACTGGCCGCCCTGCTGCACACCCACGGCGAGTGGGGCGCGATGCAGATCGGTTTCTGATCACAAACACGAAGGGCGCCGATCCTCGCGGACCCGCGCCCTCGCGTGAACGGTGCAGCCGGAAAGAGCCTACGACAGGTTGTCGTTCACCAGCTTGGTCATCTCGAACATCGAGACGGTCTTCTTGCCGCCGAACACCTCGCGGAGCTGCTCGTCCGCGTTGATGTTCCGCTTCTCCTTCTTGTCCTGGAGGTTGTTCTTCTTCACGTACGCCCAGAGCTTCTTCACAACCTCGGTCCGCGGCAGCGGCTTCTCCCCGACGATCTTGGCGAGCGCGGGGCTGGGCTGCATGGCCTTCATGAAGGCTGCGTTGGGCTTGCGGGCGGTCTTCTTGGCGGGCTTCTTCGCGGCTGCTTTCTTGGCGGCCATCCGGTTTTTCCTCCCAGGGGGAAGTGGTGTCCCCTCGAAAACACGCGCACTCTGACAGAAGCGGATCGCCTTCGTCCAGCGATTTCTCCCTCGGGAAAGACCGAATCCTCCTCTG
>Ga0136846_1235358_pt1 | contig 16093 bp, 13 predicted proteins | sample HopSoiMetagenom2_FD_96841 | JGI IMG/M metagenome (GOLD analysis project Ga0136846, IMG submission 96841) | Grasslands soil microbial communities from Hopland, California, USA - 2 Assembly 2016 (version 4) | ecosystem: Environmental > Terrestrial > Soil > Grasslands | place: USA: Hopland... | reverse complement strand
GCCCTCGACATCCCCGTCTTCCACGACGACCAGCACGGCACCGCGATCGTCGTCCTCGCCGCCCTCACCAACGCCCTGCGCGTCACGAACAAGTCGATCGGTGACATCCGCGTCGTCATGTCCGGCGCCGGCGCGGCCGGTACGGCCATCCTCAAGCTGCTCATCGCGGCCGGCGTCAAGAACGCGGTCGTCGCCGACATCCACGGTGTCGTCCACGCGGGCCGCGAGGACCTGGTCGACGCCGCGCCGGACTCCCCGCTGCGCTGGATCGCCGACAACACCAACCCGGAGAGCCTCACGGGCACCCTCAAGGAGGCCGTGCGCGGCGCCGACGTCTTCATCGGCGTCTCGGCCCCGAACGTCCTCGACGGCGACGACGTGGCCGCGATGGCGAACGACGCCATCGTGTTCGCGCTCGCGAACCCGGACCCCGAGATCGAGCCGACGATCGCCCGCCAGACGGCCGCGGTCGTGGCCACCGGCCGCTCGGACTTCCCGAACCAGATCAACAACGTGCTGGTCTTCCCGGGTGTCTTCCGCGGTCTCCTGGACGCGCAGTCCCGCACGGTCAACACCGAGATGATGCTCGCGGCGGCCACCGCACTCGCGAACGTCGTCACCGAGGACGAGCTCAACCCGAACTACATCGTGCCGAGCGTCTTCAACGACAAGGTCGCGGGCGCGGTGGCGGGCGCGGTGCGGGAAGCGGCGAAGGCCGCCGCGGAGTAACCTCCGCTCCCGCCGGGTGCCGTATGTGACGGTTGCCACGGGTCCTCGTACCGGCGCGTCGGGGGCGCACCGCCCCCGGGCGCCTCTAGGGTGGCGGCCAGGTTCAGCCTGTCGGCCCCGGCCGGTGACGCTTTCCGGGTGACTCCCAGGGGTGTTCGTCTGACTCCCCAGGGGTGCCGGATTGGCTTTCCCGCCGCAGGTAGGGGCAGGATGCGTCTTCGGGCGCGAGGGTCTGGACGACGGACCCGGGTCCGGGGACCCACCGAGGACCCTGGCAGCATCGGCTTCGCTGTGCCCCCCATGCGGCTTTGCCGCGGGGCACGCCACAACAGCAAGAAGAACACGGGAGTAACAACATGAACCGCAGTGAGCTGGTGGCCGCCCTGGCCGACCGCGCCGAGGTCACCCGCAAGGACGCCGACGCCGTTCTGGCCGCGTTCGCCGAGACCGTCGGTGAGATCGTCGCCAAGGGCGACGAGAAGGTCACCATCCCCGGCTTCCTGACCTTCGAGCGCACCCACCGTGCCGCTCGCACGGCGCGCAACCCGCAGACCGGCGACCCGATCGACATCCCCGCCGGCTTCAGCGTCAAGGTCTCCGCGGGCTCCAAGCTCAAGGAAGCGGCCAAGGGTAAGTAAGGGCGCCTGTTCGCCATTGCGGCTGGGCGCCGTGGGCGACTGCCGGTCCGGCTGTGGCTGGTCGCGCAGTTCCCCGCGCCCCTGTCGGGGCGCTCAGCACAACGCCGATGGGGCGGTCACCCGAGTCAGGGTGACCGCCCCATCGGCGGTTCGTGCGACTGTCGCGACTAGCCGAGCGCCTTGCCCGGGAGCTCGACCTTCGCGCCCAGTTCCACGAGCTTCTCCATGAAGTTCTCGTAGCCCCGGTTGATCAGGTCGATGCCGTGGACCCTCGACGTCCCCTGGGCGGCCAGGGCCGCGATGAGGTACGAGAAGCCGCCCCGGAGGTCCGGGATGACCAGGTCGGCGCCCTGGAGGCGCGTGGGGCCCGACACGACCGCCGAGTGGAGGAAGTTGCGCTGGCCGAAGCGGCAGTGCGAGCCGCCGAGGCATTCGCGGTAGAGCTGGATGTGCGCACCCATCTGGTTGAGCGCGGAGGTGAAGCCGAGGCGCGACTCGTACACCGTCTCGTGGACGATGGACAGGCCGGTGGCCTGCGTCAACGCGACGACCAGCGGCTGCTGCCAGTCCGTCTGGAAACCGGGGTGTACGTCCGTCTCCAGCGCGATCGACTTCAGCTGGCCGCCGGGGTGCCAGAAGCGGATGCCATCGTCGTCGATCTCGAAGGCACCGCCCACCTTCCGGTAGGTGTTCAGGAACGTCATCATCGAGCGCTGCTGGGCACCGCGGACGTAGATGTTGCCCTCGGTCGCCAGTGCCGCCGACGCCCACGACGCGGCCTCCAGACGGTCCGGGAGGGCCGCGTGGGTGTAGCCGCCGAGCGAGTCGACACCGGTGACCCGGATGGTGCGGTCGGTGTCCATGGCGATGATCGCGCCCATCTTCTGCAGTACGCAGATGAGGTCCTCGATCTCGGGCTCGACGGCCGCGTTGGACAGCTCGGTGACGCCCTCCGCCAGGACCGCCGTCAACAGGACCTGCTCGGTCGCGCCCACGGACGGGTACGGCAGCTGGATCTTCGTACCGCGCAGCCGCTGCGGAGCCTCCAGATACTGGCCGTCCGCCCGCTTCTCGATCGTCGCGCCGAACTGGCGCAGCACCTCGAAGTGGAAGTCGATGGGCCGGCCGCCGATGTCGCAGCCGCCGAGACCCGGGATGAACGCGTGCCCGAGGCGGTGCAGCAGCGGACCGCACAGCAGGATCGGGATACGGCTCGACCCCGCGTGCGCGTCGATGTCGGCGACGTTGGCGCTCTCCACGTGCGACGGGTCCATGATCAGCTCGCCGGGCTCCTCGCCCGGACGGACCGTCACCCCGTGCAGCTGGAGCAGCCCGCGCACGACACGGACGTCACGGATGTCGGGGACATTGCGCAGTCGACTTGGCGCACTGCCCAGCAGGGCGGCGACCATGGCCTTCGGTACGAGGTTCTTCGCACCGCGGACACGGATCTCGCCCTCCAGCGGGGTGCCGCCGTGGACAATCAGTACGTCGTCTGTGCCGTTGACCGTCATGTATCTCGCGTTCCGGTGAGTTGGGCGGGGATGTTGCCGGGCTCGTCGTGCAGGACGCGGTCGTACAGGCACGCGCCGGAGCCGAAGAGCAAGGGTAATCGCCGTACACCCCCCTTCTGTAAGCCCAAGGACAGCCAAGCCGTGTCATAGCTTTGCCACAACACGAACCGTTCGCCGCCGGGCACATGCGGTCACCGGCGCCGCCGAGCGCCCGCCCCGCTTGCGTACCCCCTGACCTGCCTTCGTCCCGGTACCCCGATTGGCTCCCCGCGCACGGGGAAGATGCGAGATCATGTCTGGCATGACCGAGGTGTCCTCGCTCACAGGACGGCTGCTCGTGGCCACGCCCGCCCTGGCGGACCCCAACTTCGACCGCGCGGTGGTGCTTCTTCTCGACCACGACGAGAAGGGCTCCCTCGGCGTCGTCCTCAACCGGCCGACCCCGGTGGAGGTCGGGGACATCCTGGAGGGCTGGGCGGAACTCGCGGGTGAACCAGGGGTCGTCTTCCAGGGCGGCCCGGTCGCCCTCGACTCGGCGCTCGGCGTCGCCGTCATCCCCGGCGGCGGGTCCGGTGAGCGCGTCCCCCTCGGCTGGCGGCGCGTGCACGGCGCGATCGGCGTCGTCGACCTGGAGGCGCCGCCGGAGCTGCTGGCCAAGGCGCTCGGCTCGCTGCGTATCTTCGCCGGGTACGCGGGGTGGGGCCCGGGGCAGCTGGAGGACGAGCTGACGGAGGGGGCCTGGTACGTCGTCGAGTCGGAGCCCGGAGACGTCTCCTCGCCGTCCCCGGAACGACTGTGGCGCGAGGTGCTCAGACGCCAGCGCAGCGAACTGGCGATGGTCGCGACGTACCCGGACGACCCTTCGCTGAACTGAGCGGTGGGACCGCCAGTACCCTTGCCCTTATGAGCACTCTTGAGCCTGAGACCCAGCCCCAGCGCGGGACTGGTACGGGGACCCTCGTCGAACCGGCGCCGCAGACCTCGCACGGCGACGGCGACCACGAGCGCTTCGCCCACTACGTCCAGAAGGACAAGATCATGGCGAGCGCCCTCGACGGGACTCCCGTCGTGGCGCTGTGCGGCAAGGTCTGGGTACCGGGCCGTGACCCGAAGAAGTACCCGGTGTGTCCCATGTGCAAGGAGATCTACGAGTCCATGGGCTCGGGCGGCGACGAGGGCAAGGGCGACGGCAAGAAGTAGGCCACGAAGCGGGTCGCGCGACCCGCTGTTCGGCGGGAAGGGTCCCCAGGGTGCGTTTTGACGCGCCCTGGGGACCTTTGCGCTGTCTGTCGTTGCACGGGATGCGTCGGCCTGTCACAGAGTGGTGGAGAGGTGGTCGAGACCTCTTGTGGCCGCGTCCCGGTAGTCCATAGCCTCCATGGTGTTGTGCAGGGCGAAACATTCATTGCGCGTCTTGCAACGCTTTCACCGGAGGAAACGCCAGATGAAGCACTCTGTCCGATCTGCCCGACTGGTCGCCTCCGTGGCCGCCCTGACGCTCGCCGGGCTCACCGCCACCGCTTGTGCCCCGGGGACGTCGGACAACTCCTCCTCCGGCAAGGACGAACAGACCGGCACCCTGCGCGTGTGGCTGTTCCGGGAGGTCGGCAACGCCCCGAAGGAGAAGGTCGTCACGTCGGTCGTGGACGCCTTCGAGAAGGCCCACAAGGGCGCTGACGTCAAAGTCGAGTACATCCCCGTCGAAAGCCGCGCCCAGCGCGTCAAGGCCGCCTTCAACGACCCGAAGAGCGCCCCTGACGTCATCGAGTACGGCAACACGGACACCGCCGGGTACGTCCACGACGGCGGACTCCTCGACATCAGCGAGGAGTTCGCGGCCTGGAACGAGGCGAAGGAGACCGACCCGACCGCCCGCCAGTCCGTCACCGTCGACGGCAAGGTCTACGGCGCGCCCTTCTTCGTCGGCGTCCGGGCCCTGTACTACCGCACCGACGTCTTCAAGGAACTCGGCCTCAAGCCCCCCAGGACCATGGCCGAGCTGACCGGGACCGCGCACGCGATCCGGGCGGCCAAGCCCGACCTCTACGGGATCGCGGTCGGCGGTGCCTTCACCTACGGCGCGATGCCGTTCATCTGGGCCAACGGCGGCGAACTCGCCACCGGCAGAGGCGGTTCGTACGCCTCCGCCATCGACAGCACCGCCGCCCAGAAGGGCATCAAGGCCTACACCTCCCTCTTCGGCGACGACAACTGCCCCGCCGCCAAGTGCGCGGGCATGGGCGGCAACGACACCATCACCGCCTTCGCCGCGGGCAAGGCCGGCATGGCGATCGGCGGCGACTTCAACCACACGGCCGTCGAGGCCGGCAAGGTCAAGGGTGACTACGCCGTCGTACCGCTGCCGGGCGTCGAAGCCGGGTCGGTGGCACCGGCGTTCGCGGGCGGGAACAACCTCGGTGTGCTGAAGAGCACTTCGCACCGCACGCTCGCCGTCGACCTTCTGGAACAGCTCGCCTCGAAGCGGACCCAGACCGAACTCTTCGACGCCATGGGCTTCCTGCCGACGTTCGCCGACACGCGCGCGGTGGTCGCCAGGAAGCAGCCGTACGTCGCACCCTTCGTGAAGACCCTCGCGGCGGGCACCAAGTTCGTGCCGGTGTCGCCCGCGTGGTCCCAGATCGACTCCTCGCTGGTCCTGCCGACGATGTTCCAGGAGATCGTCAGCGGCAAGAAGGACGTCGCTGCGGCTTCCGCGGGGGCGGCGAAGAAGATGGACGACGCGTTCGGCTCCGCCGGGTGAGGCGGGGTGCGCCTGCCGGCCCGGGGGGCGTGGATCGGGTGCGGGTGCGGGGGGTTCGTGGCTTGTCGCGCAGTTCCTCGCGCCCCTGCCTGGTTACCCCCTGGCTTTATCTTGCCCCTGCTCTTGTGGTCCTCGGGGGGCTGCTTGTCTACCCGGTCTATCAGCTCGGGTTGATCTCCGTCTTTCACTACACCCAGGCTCAGGTCAGTGGGGGAGAGCCGACCACCTTCGAAGGGTTCGGCAACTACCGGGAGATCTTCTCCGACCGGCAGTTCTGGCAGGTGCTGCTCGCGACGGTCCTCTTCGCGGCGGCCTGTGTGGTCTCCACCCTCACCGTCGGCTGCGCCCTCGCCGTGCTGCTCACCCGGGTTCGCGCTCTGCCCCGCCTCGCGCTGATGCTGGCGGCGCTCGGTGCGTGGGCCACCCCCGCGGTCACCGGCTCCACGGTCTGGCTGTTCCTCTTCGACCCCGACTTCGGCCCGGTCAACCGGGTGCTGGGCCTCGGCGACCACTCATGGACGTACGGCCGGCTCAGCGCTTTCCTCCTCGTCCTGCTCGAAGTGGTGTGGTGCTCCTTCCCGTTCGTGATGGTCACGGTGTACGCGGGCATCCGTGCCGTACCGGCGGAGGTGCTGGAGGCGGCGGCTCTCGACGGCGCGTCCCAACTGCGTATCTGGCGCTCGGTGCTGGCGCCGATGCTCCGTCCGATCCTGGTGGTCGTCACCATCCAGTCGGTCATCTGGGACTTCAAGGTCTTCACCCAGATCTACGTGATGACGAACGGCGGCGGCATCGCCGGACAGAACCTCACCCTCAACGTGTACGCCTACCAACAGGCCTTCGCCTCCTCCCAGTACAGCCGCGGCTCGGCGATCGGAGTCGTGATGCTGCTGATCCTGCTCGCGGTGACCCTGGCGTACCTGCGGCTGCTGCGTAGGCAGGGGGAGGAACTGTGATGTCCGGCAACGTTGTCCACCGGCTCGTCCGGCGCCCGTGGCGGCTGGCGGCCGAGGTGTCGGCGCTGCTGATCGCGGCCGTCGTCGCCTTCCCCCTCTACTGGATGGTGCTCAGCGCCTTCAGACCGGCCGGCGAGATCGAGTCGACCGAGCCGCGCCCCTGGACGCTCGACCCGTCCCTGGACTCCTTCCGGCGGGTCTTCGGGCAGCAGGAATTCGGCCGGTACTTTCTCAACAGCCTTGTGGTCGCCTGCTCCGTGGTCGTCGTCTCGGCGCTGATCGCGTTTCTCGCGGCGACCGCCGTGACCCGATTCCGGTTCCGATTCCGGACCACCCTGCTGATCATGTTCCTGGTGGCCCAGATGGTGCCCGTGGAGGCCCTCACGATCCCGCTGTTCTTCCTCATGCGGGACTTCGGGCAGCTGAACACCCTGGGCGCCCTGATCCTGCCCCACATCGCCTTCTCGCTGCCCTTCGCGATCTGGATGCTGCGGGGTTTTGTGAAGGCGGTTCCGGAGGCGCTGGAGGAGGCCGCGTACATCGACGGGGCGAGCCGGTCGCGATTCCTGTGGCAGATCCTTTTCCCGCTGGTCTTCCCGGGGCTGGTGGCCACCAGCGTGTTCTCCTTCATCTCGGCCTGGAACGACTTCCTGTTCGCCAAGTCGTTCATCATCAGTGACACCTCCCAGTCGACGCTGCCGATGGCCCTGCTGGTCTTCTACAAGCCCGACGACCCGGACTGGGGAGGCGTCATGGCCGCCTCCACGGTGATGACGGTTCCGGTCCTGGTGTTCTTCGTACTCGTACAGCGCCGACTCGTGTCGGGGCTCGGTGGAGCGGTCAAGGACTGACATGACGGACGTGACTGACGTGACATCAATGACGGGTCTGATTCCCGCGCCCCGCGGCGTCGTCGCGGGTTCCGGCGAGGTACGGCTGACCGCGCACTCCAGGATCTACGCCGGCACCGGGGCGGAGGGCGTCGGTCGCTGGCTGCGCACGGCCCTCTGGCAGGCCACCGGCCTGCCGCTGGGCGAGGGGCGGGAACTCGACGACACCGACGGCGACGGCATCGGCCTCCAGCTCGACCCCGAACTCGCCCCCGAGGAGTACCGCCTCGTCAGCGACCCCTCCGGCGTCCTCATCGAGGGCGGCAGCGCGGCCGGCGTCTTCTGGGGCGCCCAGACCCTTCGCCAGCTGCTGGGCGCCGACGCGTTCCGCAAGGCCCCGCTCGACCGCGAACGCACCTGGGCCGTGCCCCACGTCACCGTCGAGGACCGTCCCCGTTTCCGCTGGCGTGGCCTCATGCTCGACGTCGCCCGGCACTTCATGCCCAAGGAAGGCGTCCTGCGCTACCTGGACCTGATGGCGGCGCACAAACTCAACGTCTTCCACTTCCACCTGACGGACGACCAGGGCTGGCGCGTCGAGATCAAGCGTTACCCGAAGCTGACCGAGATCGGCTCCTGGCGGGCCCGCACGAAAATCGGCCACCGTGCCTCACCGCTGTGGGAGGAGAAGCCGCACGGCGGTTTCTACACCCAGGACGACATCCGCGAGATCGTCGCCTACGCCGCCGAGCGGCATATCAGCGTGGTCCCCGAAATCGACGTACCCGGGCACTCGCAGGCCGCCATCGCCGCGTATCCGGAACTCGGCAACACAGACGTCATCGACACGACCTCCCTCTCCGTCTGGGACACCTGGGGCATCAACCAGAACGTACTCGCCCCCACTGACAACACCCTGCGCTTCTACGAGGGCGTCTTCGAGGAACTCCTCGGCCTGTTCCCGGGTGAGTTCGTTCACGTCGGCGGTGACGAGTGTCCCAAGGAGCAGTGGCGGCGGTCGCCCGCAGCGCGGGCCCGCATCGAGGAACTCGGGCTCGCCGACGAGGACGGCCTGCAGTCGTGGTTCATCGGACACTTCGACAAGTGGCTCTCCGCGCGCGGGCGCCGGCTCATCGGCTGGGACGAGATCCTGGAGGGCGGGCTCGCACCCGGCGCCGCCGTCTCCTCCTGGCGCGGATACGCGGGCGGCATCACGGCCGCGCGCGCGGGACACGACGTCGTCATGTGCCCCGAGCAGCAGGTGTATCTGGACCACCGTCAGCACGGCGGCACCGACGAACCCTTCCCCATCGGGTACGTCCGCACCCTCGAGGATGTCTTCCGCTTCGAGCCGGTTCCACCGGAGTTGGGGCCCGAGGAGGCGCGACACGTTCTCGGGACCCAGGCCAACCTGTGGACCGAGGTGATGGAGGACACCGCGCGCGTGGACTACCAGGCCTTCCCGCGCCTGGCCGCCTTCGCCGAGGTCGCCTGGAGCGCCCTGTCCGCGCCCGCCGAACGGGACTTCGCCGACTTCGAACGCCGGATGACCGCCCATTACGGGCGACTTGACGCCCTCGGCGTCGGTTACCGGCCGCCCGCGGGGCCGCGTCCGTGGCAGCGGCGGCCGGCCCCGGAAGGGATGACGGGCAGCCTCGGGCGCCCGATCGAGGGGCCTCCGCCGAACGTGTGAGGCTCAATGGTCAAAATGCCCTCAACATTCATTAGTCGCCCCTAATCGGGGTTTATCGGGGATCTCGTGTCAAAACGGATCATCTCGCTGATGAGAGGTGTGAATGCCTCCTAGCGGACCCCGGCGTTCGGGTCTCGCGAGAATGTGCCAGAGTTGCCACGTCCGCCCTGTCAGCACGTACCGTACGGCAGCACAGGCGGGACCAGGTGGGGCAGCGGGAAGGGGCAGCCGGTTTGACCACGCACGCACCGCGGGCGGCGCAGGCCGTGACGCTGCCCTCCACGCTGGACGAGGCCGTCGCGGCACTCGCCGCCATGCCGGCCGCAGTCCCCGTGGCGGGCGGCACCGACCTCATGGCCACCGTCAACTCAGGGCAGCTCAGGCCCGCCGCTCTCGTCGGCCTCGGCCGGATCAGCGAGATCCGCGGCTGGCAGTACCAGGACGGCCACGCCCTGCTCGGCGCCGGCCTCACCCACGCGCGGATGGGCCGCCCCGACTTCGCTGCCCTGATCCCGGCCCTGGCCGCCTCCGCGCGTGCCGCAGGGCCCCCGCAGATCCGCAACGCGGGCACGCTGGGCGGCAACATCGCCACGGCCGCCCCCACGGGGGACGCGCTTCCCGTGCTGGCCGCCCTGGAGGCGACGCTCATCATCGCGGGCGCAGGCGGCGCCCGCCGCGAGATCCCCGTTTCGCACCTGCTGGCCGGTGTGGAAATGCTGCGCGCCGGTGAACTCATCGGCTTCGTGCGCGTGCCCCTGCTGCACGCCCCCCAGGTCTTCCTGAAGGCGACCGGGCGCACCGGCCCCGGCCGCGCCCTCGCGTCCGTCGCGCTCGTCCTCGACCCCGCCCGGCGCGGCGTCAGGTGCGCCGTCGGTGCCATAGCGCCGATGCCGCTGCGCCCCCTGGACGCCGAGCAGTGGGTCGCCCGGCTCATCGACTGGGACAACAACCGCACGATCGTCCCGGAGGCATTGGGTGCCTTCGGCGAGTACGTCGCGGCTGCCTGCATTCCCGACCCGGCCCCGGCCGAGGACGGCTCCGTACCACCGCTTCCGCCCGCTGTGATGCATCTGCGGCGCACTGTCGCCGCGCTGGCCCGGCGAGCACTGGGGAGGGCCCTGTCGTGACCGACGACCAGTACGGCGAGGACCAGCGCGAAGACCCGCGCGGGGGGCAGCGAACGGGGCATCCCGACGACGGCGCGCCTCGGGGCGGGGGTCGCTGGGACCCGCTGCCCCAGGGTGACTACGACGACGGTGCCACCGCCTTCGTGAAGCTCCCCGAAGGGGGCATCGACGCGCTCCTGACCTCCGTGGACAGTCCGCTGGCCGCGCCCGGCCACGGGTACGTGCCCCCACGGATAGAGGCAGCGCCGGGCGCCGGTACCGAGGACGGTTCAGCGGGTACGCCGGGCGCCTGGGCGCCGCCTCCCGCGCATCCCGGCGCCCAGTGGCCGGACCCGAACGCCGTGCCCCAGGAGGCGGCGCGGCACGACGCGTTCAGCTACGACCAGAGCTCCACCGGCCAGTGGGCCTTCGAGCAGGGAGCCGGTGGGCCCGAGGCCGCCGGTCCCGGCGTCGCGGGCCGCGAGGTGACCGGCGAGTGGCGGATCCCCGTCGCCGGTGGTGACCTTCCGGACGAATCCGGCGAGTTCAGCACCTCGGCGCTGGTCGAGCAGTGGGGCGGCACGCCGCCCGCCACGCTCCCCGGCGGCGCGCCCGCGCCCTGGGCGACGGAGGGGGCGGGCCAGGCCTGGGCGCCCGCACCCGAGCAGGAGCCGGAGTCCGACGGGACGATGGGCGCGGGGACGACGTACGCGCCCGAAACCGCGCACGAAACGGGCGGCGCCGGTCACCCGGCCGACGAGACCGGTCACCCGGCCGACCTCTCCGGTCACTCCGTCGCCGAAACCCGTCTTCCGGTCGCCGCCGAGGATCAGGACCCCGCCGCGGTCGTCCGCGACCCCGTCGAAGCCCCTGGCGGCCCCGCAGAGGCCGCCACGGAGGTCGACCCGGCCTCCGGGCCGGAAACGGCGCCGGAGGCCGCTGAGCAGCCCGTGGAGGGCGAGCCGGACGCGGCCAGTGAGGCATCCGGTGCCATCGCGACCGCCGAGGAGCCCGTCGCGGAGCCGGTCGCGGAGCCCGACGCGGCCGACGACACGCCCGGCCCGCTCGGCGAGGAACACCCCCTCGCGTCCTACGTGCTGCGCGTCAACAGCTCCGACCGGCCCGTGACCGACGCCTGGATCGGCGAGTCGCTGCTCTACGTACTGCGCGAGCGCCTCGGCCTCGCCGGTGCCAAGGACGGCTGCTCCCAGGGCGAGTGCGGGGCCTGCAACGTCCAGGTGGACGGACGGCTTGTCGCCTCCTGCCTGGTGCCCGCGGTCACCGCCGCCGGCAGCGAGGTACGCACCGTCGAGGGCCTCGCCACCGACGGACAGCCCTCGGACGTACAGCGGGCGCTCGCCAAGTGCGGTGCCGTGCAGTGCGGTTTCTGCATCCCCGGGATGGCGATGACCGTGCACGACCTCCTGGAGGGCAACCCCGCTCCGACCGAACTGGAGACGCGCCAGGCCCTGTGTGGCAACCTGTGCCGCTGCTCCGGCTACCGGGGCGTCCTGGAAGCGGTCCGCGAGGTCGTCGCCGGACGCGAGGCGCAGGCCGCCGACGCCGACGGGGAGGACGGCGAGGCACGCATCCCGCACCAGGCCGGACCGGGCGGAGGCGGCGTCAACCCCTCCGCGTTCGACGCCCCGGGCTTCGAGCCCGCCCGCAACCACGACTCTCACGCGTATGACCAGACTCACGGCCAGGACGGAGGCCAGACGTGAGCAACGAAGCAGCCACCGCGACCACCACCGCGGAGGTCGCCCCCGACGCGGAGGCGCTCCCGCACGGCCTCGGCGTGTCGCTGCCGACCGCCGACGCGCGCGCGAAGACGGAGGGCACGTTCCCGTACGCGGCCGACCTGTGGGCCGAGGGCCTGCTGTGGGCCGCCGTCCTGCGCTCACCGCACCCGCACGCGCGCATCGTCTCCATCGACACCGCCCACGCGCGCGAGATGCCCGGCGTACGGGCCGTCGTCACGCACGAGGACGTGCCGGGGACCGAACTGCACGGCCGTGGCAGAGCCGACCGCCCGATGTTCGCCTCCGAGGTCGTGCGCCACCACGGGGAGCCCATCGCCGCCGTCGCCGCCGACCACCCGGACACCGCGCGGATGGCGGCCGCCGCCGTCATCGTCGAGTACGAGGTACTCGACCCGGTGACCGACCCCGAGCAGGCCTTCGAGGCCGAAGCACTCCACCCCGACGGCAACCTGATCCGGCACATCCCGCTGCGCCACGGCGACCCGGAGGCGCTCGGCGAGATCGTCGTGGAGGGCCTCTACCGCATCGGCCGCCAGGACCCGGCCCCCATCGGCGCCGAGGCGGGCCTCGCGGTACCGCGCCCCGACGGCGGCGTGGAGCTGTACGTCGCCTCCACCGACCCGCACGCCGACCGCGACGCCGCCGCCGCCTGCTACGGCCTGGAGCCGGAGCGGGTGAAAGTGGTCGTCACCGGCGTCCCCGGCGCCATCGCCGACCGCGAGGACCAGGGCTTCCAGCTCCCGTTGGGCCTGCTGGCGCTGAAGACCGGCTGCCCGGTGAAGCTGACCGCGACCCGCGAGGAGTCCTTCCTCGGCCACGTCCACAGACATCCCACCCTCCTGCGCTACCGCCACCACGCGGACACCGACGGCAAGCTGGTGAAGGTCGAGGCGCAGATCCTGCTCGACGCGGGCGCGTACGCGGACACCTCGGGGGAGACCCTCGCGGCGGCCGTCTCCTTCGCCTGCGGCCCGTACGTCGTCCCCAACGCCTTCATCGAGGGCTGGGCCGTCCGCACCAACAACCCCCCCTCCGGCCATGTGCGCGGCGAGGGCGCGATGCAGGTCTGCGCGGCCTACGAGGCCCAGATGGACAAGCTCGCGAAGAAACTGGGCGTCGACCCGGCCGAACTGCGCCTGCGCAACGCGATGGCCACCGGCGACGTACTGCCCACCGGCCAGTCCGTCACCTGCCCGGCACCGGTCGCCGAGCTCCTCCAGGCGGTACGCGACTTCCCGCTCCCCGCGCTCCCCAAGGACACCCCCGAGGACGAGTGGCTGCTCCCGGGCGGCCCCGAGGGCGCCGGCGAACCGGGCGCCGTCCGCCGTGGCGTCGGCTACGGCCTGGGCATGGTCCACATGCTCGGCGCCGAGGGCGCGGACGAGGTCTCGACGGCCACCGTCAAGGTCCACGACGGCATCGCCACGGTCCTGTGCGCGGCGGTGGAAACAGGCCAGGGCTTCACCACTCTGGCCCGCCAGATCGTCCAGGAGACGCTGGGTATCGACGAGGTCCACGTGGCCCCCGTCGACACCGACCAGCCCCCGGCCGGCCCGGGCGCCCGAGGCCGTCACACCTGGGTGTCGGGCGGCGCGGTGGAGCGGGCCGCGAAGATGGTCCGCACCCAGCTCCTCCAGCCCCTGGCACACAAGTTCGGCATGTCCACGGAGCTGCTCCAGATCACCGACGGCAAGATCACCTCGTACGACGGTGTCCTGTCGACCACGGTGACGGAGGCGATGGACGGCAAGGAACTGTGGGCCACGGCCCAGTGCCGCCCCCACCCCACGGAACCCCTCGACGAGGCGGGCCAGGGCGACGCCTTCGTGGGCCTCGCCTTCTGCGCGATCCGCGCGGTGGTGGACGTCGACATCGAACTGGGTTCGGTACGCGTGGTGGAGGTGGCGCTCGCCCAGGACGTCGGCCGAGTCCTCAACCCGGCCCAGCTGGCGGCCCGTATCGAGGCGGGCGTCACCCAGGGTGTGGGCATCGCGCTCACGGAGAACCTGCGCTCCGCGCGCGGGCTGATCCGCCACCCCGACCTCACGGGCTACGCCCTCCCGACCGCCCTGGACGCCCCGGACATCCGCATCGTCAAACTGGTCGAGGAACGGGACGTGGTCGCCCCGTTCGGCGCGAAGGCGGCGAGCGCGGTACCGGTGGTGACGTCGCCGGCCGCCATCGCCTCGGCGGTACGCGCGGCGACGGGCCGCCCGGTGAACCGGCTCCCGATCCGCCCGCAGGCGGCAGTGGTGACGACGCCATGACGACTCCGACGCCTGATCCGATTCCCGCTGCGGGTCCCGCTCCGGGTCCCGCTCCGGCTCCGGAGGGGCAGCCGCGCTACGAGCCCGGGCCGACGCCCGGCAAGATTCTGGCGTGGGTGCTGCTGTTCGTCGCGGCGGCGGTTGTGGTCGTCGTGGGTGGCGTGTACTTCGGCTGAGTGCGGTCCCCTCGGGTTTCGTCCCAGGTCAGAGGCCGTTGTCAGTGGTGCCGCGTAGTGTTCTGGGCAGTGGGAGGGCCTGCCGGGCAGCGGACGTCTTCGACGTCGCGTCCGGGGGACCGTGAACAACCATGCGCGGGGGACATCATGAGCACGACGATCACACCGACCAGGAGTGCATCGCTGACACGCGTGGGACTGCCGTCCCGCAGGGGCCGGTTGAGGTACGGCGCGCTGCGCGCCGGGGCCCTGCGGACGGTGATGAGCTCGACGGTGGAGACGCCCACCCGGTACCTCTCGCCCACCGGCCTCGCCCCGATGGAGCGGCGTCCGCCGGTCTCCTCGCTGGAGGCGCTGCCGCGGTTCGCGGCGGTGACGGAGGAGATGGCTGCCGCGCGAGGCCAACTGGCTCTCGTGGCGGACCGGTTCGCCTCACGGACGCCGACGGAGACCTCCCGGTACCTGCTGGCGGTGTTCGCGCGGGGCACCGGCGGTGACGTGCTGCCGTACTGGAAGATGGCCGCCCTGATCCGCCCGCTGGCCAGGTTCGCCCTTCCCGGCGCGGAGTCGGGACTCGCCCTCGACCTGCCCGCCCGGCTTCTCGAGCAGGAGTTCGGCCACAGCAAGGTGGCGCGCTTCGAGGACGTCGACTTCCCGACCCCGCTCACCCACGAGCCGACGCGCCGCTTCCTGAGCGGCACGGGGCTCCCGGAGGACGGTGTCCACTTCCACCTGGACACCGACATACCGCTGCCGACACTCGCGGAGTACTGCGCGGACGAGCAGACATGGGCCGAACTCCCGCAAGGTGCGGGCGACTTGATCCGCCTGGGTCATCTTTCCGAGAGCAACAGCCTGGTCCTGGACGGCCGAACGGGCGCGGTCCTCATCTGGAACGAGTCCGAGACGACCCTGCGCCGACTGAACACGGACGTCTCGACCCTCGCCTTCACGCTGTGGCTGCTGCGCCGCGCGAAGACGATCGACCGGCCGTCCGCGTAGTCGCCTTCGCCTTGGTCAGCGCTGGAGGGTGAGGACGCCCGGTCGGTAGGGCAGTTGGTCGTAGGGGCCGCCGGCGTTGGGGTCTTTGCCCTGGTAGAGGAGCTGGAGGTTGCAGGGGTCGATGGTCATGGTCTGGTCGGGGTTGTTGCGGACGAGGTCGCCGTGGCTGATGTCGTTGGTCCAGTTGGCGTTGCTGTTGGCCTTGCCCGCGAAGGGGTTGGACTCGGTGGCTGCCTGTGGGGTCCAGGAGCCGTTCAGGCTGGTGGCGGTGAACGAGCGGAAGAAGCGCTGCTCGTTGGCGCCCCGGGCCTCGACGATCATCAGGTACTGGTTTTGGCCCTGGACTTTGTAGACCTGGGGGGCCTCGAACAGGTTCTTCACCGTGTCGCTCATGACGGTGGTGTATGAGGAGCCGAAGTTGCCGGGGAAGTTTCCGAGCGGCATGCTCGTCCGGTAGATCTTGCCGTTGTCACCGGCGAAGAACAGGTACATGTTCTGGCCGTCGGCGATCAGGGTCTGGTCGATGGGGGCGGCGCCCGGGATGCTGCCGGTGAACAGGGGCTGCGGCGCGGACCAGCCGTTGGGGTTGGTGGGGTCGCTCGAGGTGCGGTAGGAGAAGGTGTCGGGCCAACCCCACTGGTAGGTGAGCACCCAGATG
>Ga0136846_1238859_pt1 | contig 16094 bp, 15 predicted proteins | sample HopSoiMetagenom2_FD_96841 | JGI IMG/M metagenome (GOLD analysis project Ga0136846, IMG submission 96841) | Grasslands soil microbial communities from Hopland, California, USA - 2 Assembly 2016 (version 4) | ecosystem: Environmental > Terrestrial > Soil > Grasslands | place: USA: Hopland... | reverse complement strand
GCGATCTACTTCACGCTGACCGGGCTGCACGGGCTTCACGTGTTCGGGGGAATGATGATGAACGCGTATTTCCTGGGTCCCGGCGCAAAGCTCTGGAAGACGAACCCGGTGTGGTTCACCAACCGTGTCGAGCACTCGGGCCTGTTCTGGCATTTCGTCGATCTGGTCTGGATCTTCCTGTTCCCGACCTTATACCTTCTCTAGCTCCAGGCAGCTGTCCATGACGAGCGACCACGCAGCATCGATCACGAGCGACCACGCAGCTGACATCGACCGGCACGTCAGGATATACATCACCGTCTTTGTCGCGCTCATGGCCTTGACCATCATCACGGTGGCGGTCTCCCGCTTTCATCTTCCCGTCCCGATTGCCGTGACCGTGGCGCTGCTCGTCGCACTCATCAAGGGATCGCTGGTGGCCTGCTACTTCATGCACCTGATCTCCGAAAAGAAACTGATCTACGCGGTCCTCGTGCTGACCGCTGCCTTCTTCGTCGCGCTCATGGCCCTTCCGATCCTTACCGTCCACGACGGTTTCTGGATTCGCTGATGAATCTCAGGTGGGTCCACGCGGTGCTGATCATGCTCTCGGCGGCTCTCGCGGTGCTGTTCGGCGTCTGGTGCCTGGCCCTGTATGGCCGGGAGCACGGGGTCGCCAGCCTGCTCGCAGCCATCGCGGCTTTTGCTGTGTCGCTCGGCCTGATCCTCTACGACTCGTGGTTCCTCCGAAAGACGAGGACGCTGCGATGAACGGTGCTAAGGTGCTTCCGCCTGAAGGCGGAAGCCAGGGTGGCATTCGACCGGCCTGGCTCGCCCTGGCAGCGCAGCTGCGAAGGCGGGCCGTCGCCGCAGCTGCCCTAATGGTTGGCGGCGGCTCGAGCGTCCTCGCCTGCCCGATGTGCTTCGGGGCGGAGGAGACGTCGGTAATCGATGGGACGAAGCTCGGCATCGTCGTGATGCTGGCCATCACGTTTGCGGTGCAAGGCGGCTTCGTGGGGTTCTTCCTTTATCTCCGCAAGCGCGCGAAACGTATCGCTGACGCGGAGCTCGACATCGAATGGTCGGCGCTCCAGAAACCGCCTAGAACGTCATGACTCACTGGCTTGGACTCCCACCGCTCGCAACGGCTCACGGCAGCCAGATCGACAGCCTGATCGGCTGGACGCACGTGTTCATGCTCATCCTGTTCATCGGGTGGGGAGGCTTCTTCGTCTATTGCCTGCTCCGTTTCCGGCGAACGCGACAGCCGGTGGCGAACTACACGGGGGTCAAGTCGCACGCATCGAACTATTCCGAGATTGCCGTCGCGGTGGTCGAAGGGATTCTCCTGGTTGGATTCTCAATCCCGATCTGGGCCGCGAGGGTCGACCATATTCCACCCGAGAACGAAGCGCTGGTCGTCCAGGTCACCGGCGAGCAGTTCGCCTGGAACGTCCGTTACGCCGGCCCCGACAGAGTATTCGGCCGCACGGACATCAAGCTGATCGACCTCCAGTCGAACCCGCTGGGACTCGATCGTTCCGATCCTGCGGCGAAAGACGATATTACGACGCTCAATCAGCTCTACCTGCCGGTGAACAGGCCGATCATCGTGAGACTCAGGAGCAAGGACGTCATCCACAGCTTCGGCGTGCCCGAGTTTCGTGTAAAGCAGGACGCGATCCCAGGCCTCACTATTCCCGTATGGTTCATCCCCAACGTCACGACCGCAGAGATGCGGACGCGGACGGGAAATGCGGAGTTTCAGTACGAGATCGCCTGCGCCCAGCTGTGTGGTCTGGGCCATGCGCATATGCGGGGCTTTGTCACCGTCCTGGCAGCCGAAGAGTTCCAGAAATGGATGGACTCCGAACAGGAAAAGCTCAAGGGCGAATCCGACATCTTCCGATAACACCCTGACAATTCTCGCGTCTCAGGACCGCAGCTTGCACCGAAGATCCCGAGCTACCGGAAGGAGCTGAGCAATGGATCTTTGGACTGGTGTCGCGCTCGCCGTCGCACTCTGCATTGCGCTGTGGGTTCCCTTCTTCATCGTGAACCTCCGTCGCGGGAAAGCGCACGGACACACCTGGTTCACATCGTGGAAACCGCGTGGTCACTCCGACATTGGTCCGGACGTTGGATTCCGACAGACGCGACCCAACTCCGACGATGCGCGCGGGGCTCGTTATTAGTCGGGGCTCCGCCCCGACTCCGGCTCGTCGCTCGAGGGGCGCCTGCGGCCCGCTCCTCTCCTCGGAGGCGCGCCGTGCGCGCCTTGCGATGCGCTACTGAATCTTCTTAACGCCGCGCAGGAGCTGCCGTGGGTACCGGCTTGACCTCGACAATGCTGGTCAGGATCTCGGCCCGCTTTTCGAGTGCCGCGGCCTTCTCCTTGTCGTACCGGCAGCCACCCGCGCCGCCTTTCCGTGTTCGACCCGCTGGCGCACGTCGTAGGTGACGGTCAGCGTACCATCGGAGTAGCTGATGTCGTAATTCGGCGACGAGAGGCCTGACGCGGTGATCGCGTAACTGCCAGCCGGGCTGGCCTCGGTGGCGGAAGTCGCGAAGGTGAGCGCACCGTCCAGCACGGTGGGCGTCTCCTCCGGAACAAGTCCATCATAGGACGCCGCAAACTCAGGATTCGCCGCGCCCACATGGCGTGTGGCATTGGTCGATGTCACCATCAACCGCGCCTTCACAACGTTGAGCATGGCAGTGCTCGACGACGACGCATACAGTTCGTCGCCCGGGAACGCGGCCGACACGGTATGCTCGCCCGCCCTCGTCTTATGGGGCGCCGTCAGTCGAGCGACGCCGGTATTGTCTGTAATCGCGGTGCCTACGGTCGCGCCATCGATCGCGAACGTGACAGCTCTCTGCGTCACCGGGGTCGATGCCGACAGGAGTGTCGCGCTCAACTCGATACGCGTGCCGTAGCGCACGGTGACCGCCGCGACGGAGAGCTCGGTCTGGACGGACGTCGGGGTCAGCAGAAATGCGTGCGGGCGTCCATCGACGAGACCGGTCGCGACAATCTGACCAGCGTCGTTGATGTAGAGCGCGTCAGTGATCGGCGTGGTTGAATCGGGCGTGAGCAGCCCTCGCAAATCATGCATCCCGGCGCCCGTACTGAAGAATGCCGTGGCCGTCCCGTCGGGCATGTTCGTCCAGCCGACGACCTGTCCTGAAGCGTTGATCGATCGTGCGCGGCTGACATCACCGGGCGAAGATCCCAGAGAGCCGAGGTCCACCAGCACACCGTCGTTGGCAACAACGGCGTGGAAGGTGTCTCCAGAAATGAACGCGAACCCGGCGATCTGCCCGTGATCGTTCAACCCGGACGGAAAGCTATTGGTGCCGCCTAACGTGCCGAGATCCCGCTCGGCACCGTCAGAGAAGAGAAACGCGTGCTGTCCGGCTGACGTCGTCACCGAACCCGCCACGGCGCCCGTTTGGTTGATCAGGCGACCGACACTCGATTGCGCGCCGGGAGCGCTGATGTCTTCGAACACCCCGTTCTGGTATCGGTACGCCGTGCCGCTGGCGCCCGGCAGGATGCGGACGCCCGTCACCTGTCCTGCATCATTGATCCCGAGCGCCGCGCTGAAGAGCGCCGTCGGATCGATGTCTTGAAGAATACCCTGTTCGTAAAGGAACGCATGCGTCTCGCCTGTCGCCGCCAGTGACTGTCCGACGATGGCGCCGGAGGAATTGATCGCCCACGGAATTCCAGTGTCGTCGATGCTGTTTACACCGCTCAGTACGCCGATGTCGATCATCTGCCCGTTCGCGTAGACGAACGGATGGAGGTAGCCCTCGGCCGTCGTCGATTGGCCCACGACTGTTCCGAAATCATTGATTGCGGTCGCCACGCAGACGTTTCCGCCCAGGGTTCCCAGGTTCGTCAACAGGCCGTTGTCGTACCGCCAGCAAGCGGAACTCGTCCCCGCGCTCGAGCTCGTGACGGTGTAGGCTGCCACTGCGCCATGCCGATTCATGCCCGCCACCGTTAGTCCATTGGTGAGCGGCAGGCCCATATCCACGGCACGAAATTGTGGGAGCGGAGTACTGTCCTGTGATTGCGCCGTGCTCGCGGCAGACAAGAGCGCGACAGCAGACAGAAGAACGGCTGGTACTACAGGCCGGCTGGCGACGTACATAGTGGTCCCCCGTAAAGAGCCACCGGCTGGGGGCGGGGCTAACACTGGTGGAGTACGGGCGCGGTAATACGTCCCGTATCGTGTGTGGAATACTGTCGGCCGATGGCATTGCACGAGTCCGGCCAGCGCGCAGGATGACGGTGACGCGCCCGTGTTCAGATCGCTCACACGGTTTTTCGGCGGGTTGATAAGCCAGCGTTCACATGACAGCGGCTATGGGCAGGTGAGGGGCCTCGGGGCGGATGGCGAAATTTTTCTCGCCCGTTTCAATAGTGTAATCCGTCAGTTGCACGCTCGCACTCTTCGAACACTGCGATCCGATGCGTGGCACACGCTCAATCCCTGGTCCGCTCGCAGCTGTCAGCGGGTCGAGCCGTGACCTACCCAAACAGTTTCGGCGTCGGCATCCGCGCGCGGATCCGCTCCAGTTCATCCGCCGTCACGCGGCTGATGCCGCTCTTGCGACAGGACTCCTCGACAGCCCTGACGACCATGCCCCGAACGAACGCGGGGATCTTCTTCATGCGGGCGTCAGCGTCGGCGTCCCACGCGATCGTCGCCGGCGATTCCTGGCCATACTGGATCGTTTGAGACCCGAGCGCCGCCGGGGCCGACGCGCGGCCGCGGATGGCGAGCAGGGGAGATCCGGCGAACTTGCCAGGCGTGTGGGTGCACAGCGGATCTTCGGCCATCAGATCGCCGGTCGTGCCGTAGGCGCGGGCGCGGCAGCCGCCGCAGTGACCGTTCATCTCGCATGCGCCGCATCGACCGCCGAGCGACGTGCGCTGGCGAATGTCGGTGAACAGCGGCGAGGACGTCCAGAGATCGGCGAGACGCGCACTCCGAAGAGTCCCCGCGAACACCGGCAGATACGGACAAGGGGTGACATCGCCGTTTGGCCGTATCCCCATGTAGTGCGTCCCAGCCGGGCACCCGCCAGCGCCTCCAGAGTAGGTCCTGATCGCGGACAGACCCGGCCACGAGGGCGCCAATTCGGTATCCGTTGGGATCGGAGCTGTCTGGCCCGCGGCATTTTCCAGAACCGTCTTGATGTAGTGCGGCGCGCATTTCGCGTTCACGAGCATCCGGCCGTCGTACTTCCTCTGGATCCGATAGAGCGAGGCGAGCACCTCGTCGTACTGCGCAGGGGTGATGTCCGACACGAACTGCCCGCGCCCCGTCGGCACCAGAAAATAGAGGTTCCAGACCTTGGCGGCCAGGCGGTCGTGCGCGAAGTCGGCGATCCCTTCGAGCTCGTTGAGATTGTGCGATCCCGCGGTCGTCTGCACGATGAAGGGGAGTCCCGTCCTGTTGAGGATCCCGGCGCCCTCGACCGTGTTGTGCCAGGCGCCACGCACCTTCCTGAAGCGGTCGTGACGATCAGGATCGAGCGCATCGAGGGAAATCGACAGTCCCCGTGCTCCGGCCTCCGCCAGGCGGCGCGCAACGTTCTCCGTGATGCGCACGCCGTTCGTGCCGACGACGACCCAGAGTCCCCTCTCTGCCGCGCGCGCGACGATCTCGAGGATGTCGCGCCGCAAGAGCGGCTCGCCCCCCGTCAGGATCGTCAGGCATTCAGGCGCGAATGCGGCGATTTCGTCGATGACCCCGAAGCATTCCTCGGTGCCGAGCTCGCTGCGATCGGCGAAGTTCTCGGTGCCCACCAGACGCGTGCCGGCGTCCAGATAGCAATGCTCGCAGGCGAGGTTGCACCGATAGGTGAGATTCCAGGAGATGACATACGGCCTGGCGAAGGGGCTGCCGTTCATCATGCTCGATCACATTCCAAAGAACTCGCGCGCTGCATCGAGCATCTGCTCATCCACCTCTGACGCACCCCTCTCACGCGCGAATCGCTCGATACCCGTTCGCGCCATCGGGCGGACGAACTCGGGAATGTTCGCAAGCCGGGCCTCCGCAGCCGCTGTCCAAGTTACGGTGGGGGGCTTCGCCCCGCCGGACCCCTCTGCACGCTCGCTCGCGGGGGCCCCTGGCCCCGCTCCGTTCGCGTGGCTCACTCGCTCGCCCTCGCTCGCTGGTGCGAGTTCGTACGGATTCGACGGAATCATCGCTGTGAACGGACAGCTGGCGCCCGGCGTGTTCGACGCAGCGGAGTCGGCCGCAGGGCCGATCCGCACGCCGAGCGACTGGACGGCTTGTGTTTCGTACGCATTCGTCAGCATCGCGATCTCGTAGCCGCACTCGGGACACGAGTAGACGATGGAGAGTGAACCGCGGTCGGGGGGACCCACGGTTTGGAGTGTCATCGGGGTGTCGCAGGGGACGCAGAGAAATTTCATAGCCCAGGCTTCCTGTCCAGTCTCGTCAGAAGTTGCTCCGCCACCTCCTCGAGGGCGCGCCCAACAGGTGTCTCGCGTAGGTTGGCGAACGGAATCCCCTCATCGCAGTGGCGCGCGAGCTCTGGATCGAACGGAACAGTCCCGAGGCAGGGGATTTCCAGGCGCGATGACTCGGGTGAGGTAAACAGCGGCTTGATGGCGTTGCAGTCACGGCAGTAGTAACCGCTCATGTTCTCGACGTAGCCGAGGAGGGGATTGGGGCCGTTCGACAGCGCGGCGATCGAGCGCGCGACCACGCCTCGTGCCACCTCGGACGGGATCGTCACGAGCAGGAACGAGGTCCGAGGTCCCAGAAAGTCGGCGTACTGAACGGTCCTCTCGGCTCCCGGCGGCAGATCGAACATGAGCACATCGAGCGCTCCCCAGTCGAACGACGCGAGGATCTCGCCGAGCAGGGCGAACTCCCTCGTGGCGCGCCAGGTATGCGACTCGCCGCTGGCTACGCTCTCGAAGTCGAGCGCCTGTGATTCCGGGATCAACGAGCCCATCGAGAAGACCGCGATCCCGCTCCTCGTCCGCGGGAGCGTGACCTTGTGGCCTCCGCCTGCGGAGGCGGAGCCTTCGGGCGAAGGCGGGGGAACGAATACGGCACCCTGGACACCGGCCATGCGCGCCTGTGAGGGGCCGTTGAAGTCCGCATCAAGGATCCCGATTCGCAAGCCGCGGGCGCGCAGAGCGCTGGCGAGTTGCAGCGTCAGCGTGCTCTTACCGACCCCACCCTTCCCGGAGCCTACGGCCACGCGATGGCGCACGCCGGCGAGCGCCTCCGCGATCCGGGTGCGCTGCTCGGCGACCTGCTCGAGAACCCTCGACCCTCCGTCGCCGGTGATGTCGTAGTACCCCTTCATCGTGGTGGCGTAGCTTACACCCGAGCCCGCCTGCGCCGCGAGGCGGAGCGGCGGGCGACGTCTCGCCGAAGCGCGCCTGACGACCATGCGTGCGAAGGCGGATACACCTAATCGGACCTCGCCATCGCCGCGTACACGAGATGCCGGCCCGCGGCGCGGAACCCGAGCGTCTCCAGGCAGTCTTTGGACGTTTCCGCCGGGTGGACCCTTGGGAACCGCAAGGTCCCCACTCCCTGCGCGCGAAGCCTGGAGAGGAGTTGCTTGAGACGGGGCCCGCCATTGTCGATGCATGAGCGGAGCGACACGATCTCCGCGTCCGTGTCGCGCTTCATATAAAGAACGTAGGCTTCGATTCGCTCGTCGGATGCCACCGCGAGTCCGGCCATGTCGTCCTTCCGTGCGGTCAGGGTCTCGACCGAGCGCGCCCAGGAAACATGGGAATGAGCCTCTTCAAGGAGACCATTGGCGGCGAGATCGTCCATCGTAATCGGGATCACGAAGCCTCCGTCCTTCTCCTGTGATATCGGCGTCGCGTCTCGCACGTCGCTGTCACCCTCCCACACGTAATCTGTCAGCAGCGTTTCCGCGGCAAATCCGCTTGCGTTGAACAATGCGCAGGCCGCATCGAGAGTCTCAGGGATTTCGGCGCTGATTCGACGTGGACCGAGAATCGCGAGCTTCGAGCCGAGCGACGCGAGCAGGTGGCGGCCATGACCCTGTCGTCGATGATCGGGATGGACGGCGATCTTGTGGACGAGCGTACCGGACGGCCGCTTGGCGCCAATCAGGACCCCGATGGGATCCGAGTCCGAGAAGGCGACCATGCAGCTGCTGCACCAGACCTGAAGATCGCGAATGGATCGCTTGAACGCGGCCGGCGTCAGCGGTGGCTCGCCGGGAAAGTACGGAGACCAGCAGCGATTCAGCGCGTCCACGAGAAGCGCAATGTCGTCCGAACGGCAGAAACGATAGGCGGACATCCTAGTGGCCTGTCCGCGTCATTTCTCGCACGGCTTTCGGGCGGGGCATCCCGGCTGGCATCGTTGCTCCTCCCTCAAATACTCCCGGTATTCCCGGTCGTCGCGCCTCGCCGTCCGGGCGCCGCGCTCCGAAATCCGCATTACAACTGACACGGACAGGCCACTAGACCGGGGTGCGAGAGCAGGACATGTTTTCAACTCGACGTGCGTTGACGTATCACGGACGTACTCACGCCGAGCGCGCAGAGGGACTTGAATTTGTGCAAAGGCTGTCCGCGTCCTCCCCGTGCTCTGCGCGACGTCGTACGTGACGGATGAAGGTTGCCTCGTTTCTGCCAAGAGACCCACGGCTTCAGACACGTAGCGTTCGATCGATCAGAGTGGGCGCGGAGTCGCTGACATCGATCTCACCTCGTTGAGGTAACCGCCACCCGCAGACGGTTCCTGAGTGGGCGCTGGTGGGACTGAGGGAGCGGACGGAACGTGCGCTGTCGTCGCGACGCCGGAACTCGCCGGCGGGGAGTAGGTCGCGATCATCTCGGCCATCATCCGCTTGCCGATCTCGATTCCGTCTTCCACGAGCGCGAGATCGATCGTCGACGCGGCGCGCTCGCGCGCAAGCTCCTCGATTCGCTCTTGCGTCTTGCTCCGCATGAACCCCGCCGGGACCCGGAACATCCGCTGCGTGGCGTCGCTGGTCCAGTCGAACGTCGAGATCAGGGGGTTGTTCTTGTCGTCCCGGGCAATGAGCCGGGCTTGGTCTCCTGCGCCGGTGCTGGCTTCGTCGGGTTTGCCGGCGTGCGCTGTCGCCAGGTTGGCAGAGGGGAGCAGAATCTCGAGAGGCGTACCCGTCTCCTCCTCGATCACCTGCCGGGCGAATTCGAGCGTGATCGCATCGAGCTTCATCATGCGCGCGCGCTTTTCGACGCGTGCCTTCGTGCGGCGGCGCTGATACGCGTTCTTCATGGTCCAGAGGCCCTTTCTGGCTTCCTCCGTCCACCGCAGCTTGCGCCCGTCGTAGGTGGTCTCTTCCTGGAGACCACCCTCCACCGCCGCGATCTTCTCGATCATGTCCTGCGAGATCACCTCGAAGTCCGTGGCGCCGCAGACGATGCACCGGACGGGGTCCGTCTGTGTCGCGGTGACACCGCACGCGCGGCACATCGACACCGGCCCCGACTTCGCCCGCTCGAGGGCGACTGCCTCGGCCAGCGCCTTCGTGCGGGCGGAGGCGTTCTTCGGCATGAAGCGGTCCATCGCTTCGTCGATCACCGCGCTCGTGACCACCGAGTGCCCCTTCTCGAGTGCCAGCCGAAGCACGCCGGTGCGGGCGATCCCTTTGACCTGCTCGGGCACGTGCTTCATGCGTTCCTCGGCTTCGGGTGTCCATCGGACGCTCTCCTCGGCGCGCACGTCGAGGCGTGGCACTTCGAGGCGCGTAGAGAGGAGGACATCGCAGGGCGCGCCGCGGAGAATGTTCTCGGCGTTGCTCCCCAGCCCCGTCTCGTCCTTCGGGCTGTGCACGCCGATCCGCCCCACGACGAGGAGCCAGGGATTCGTCTTGCGCGCGTGGTCGAGGATCTTCTGAAAGGGCTTGCCGTCGAGGAGCGTCTTCTTGATCGCGACGCCGGTCTCGCTGGCCATCCGTTCACCCACCTCGAGATGAGACTGGTAGATCTGCGCGAGGCCGGTGTCGATGATCTCTTCGTGGAGCTGATTCTGCTCCTCGAAACGAAAGACCTTCGCTGCCTGCTCGGTGAGGACGTTCACGATGCCGTTGAAGACGGAGTAGTGGAGATAGGGATCGTAGACCCCGATCGCTTCGACCTTCTTGCCGAACGTGCGCGCCAGGTCGAGGGCAGTCATCAGCGCCCCGAACGACTGCGGACTTCCGTCGATGCCGACCAGGATCGTGTCCCGCTCGGCATCATCCGGGTCGGGGACGTGCTTGATCACCCAGACATCGCGATCGCACTGGCGGGCGACGCGTTCGCAGACGGAGCCGATCACGCTGTCACGCGCGCGCCCGATCCCGAGCGCGCCAATCACGACCAGGTCGTGCTGAGAGCCGGCGAGATCCTTGAGGATCTCGGCGTGATGCTTCCCGTCCATCATGCGCGGTTCGAACGCGAGGCCCGACTCCCCGCAGATGCGCGACATGCCATCGAGGTAACTGTCGGAGATCAGCTTGAGGCCCATCGTGATCAGGCTGTCGTGGATCTTCCGCTGGCGCTCCAGTTCCACCTCGTCGATGTACTCCTCGGGCAGCGTGTACTCCATCTGCCTGAAGCGATAGTCGTGCAACGCTGCCGCATAGACATGGCAGCCGACGAGTTTCGCGGAAAATGCCTTGCCCAACGCGATGGAGCAGGCGACGGCACGGTTGGAGTGCTCTGAGTTATCGACGGGAACGTAGATGCTCTTGTACATCGGATTCTCCGGAGTCTCCCAACGACTCAACTCCCAGCTGCCACCTTCCAACTTCCAATTTCACGCGTCGATCTTGGGAGCTGGCCGTTGGGCGTTGGGAGTTGATATCAAATGCTCGCGGCCGGTTGCTGCGTCGGCTGACCACCGCGCGCCTCGCGCGCCCGAGAGCCGTAACGCCACCGCACCCAGCCAATCACCATCAGTTCGATCGCAAGGATCACGAGCGCCGTCTCGATCATCGGCCCGATAACCGACGGCACTGCTTCGGGCTCGACGTAGAGCGAGTACCACACCGAGAGACCTCGCCGGTTGCCACGCTCGCGCGAGACCCCGTCCCACACCGAGAACGCAATGGGCATGAACTGTCCGGGGGAGAACGCGGCACCGGAGTCGGGGCGAAGCGGCCGCTTGAAAATGACCGACCATTCTCCCTGGTCGTAGCTCGCGACACCCGTGACGTCCCCCGTGTCGTTCGGCGCGATCTCTGCGCTTCCCTTCGCCGTGAACTGAAGGGGAGACGGACGGGCGAGATCGAAAAACCAGAGATCCACCGAGTTCTGCGAATCGCCGAAAATGAAGTACGGCTTGCGCACGCCGGTGGGCACCTGCGAGGGGATCTGGATCGACACCGCGTCCGAGAATTCGGATGCCACGGCGGATGGCGCGGCCGGTTCCGCAAAGGGATCCTGCGCGCCTCCTGCCGCTGGCGCCTGGCCGGCCGGGGCCGCGGCTACTTCCTGGTCGCCGAAGACGCTCCCGTTCGAGCCGCCGGGGCTCGCACCACCGCTCCCGCCGGCCGGTGCGCCAGCCGGTTGCTCCTCTTCCTCTCGCGGAACCGGGAGCAACGGTCCGTTCTTCCCCGTCTTCTCGGCGCTCATGTCGTGCCATCGCACGAGGAGCGCGATCGACTCGGCATCATAGATGGCCTGGACGGTCACGGATGTCGTCGGCGGATGGAACTCGCGGACCGGCTCCGTAATCTGTCCGATGATCGGAAAGCGGGCGACACGAGCGGATTCGAAGTTCGCGGTTCCCTTCGCCACGTCGATCTGGTCATCCACGTGTTTGGCGATCACGAGGTTGGTGTAGCCCGGTCCGGTACCCGAGAGCGAGACGATGAAATCGGTGATTGCCCATCGCTGCTCGGGCTGCAAGGCCTCGAGGAACGACGGCATCGGCGTGCCGTTCAACCCGGTACTCATCGTCCTGAAGATGTCCTCGCGAGCCGAGCCTCCGCGAAACGTCCAGCTTTGCGCGAGGTCCGCCGGGCGTATCGGGTGTCCCCAGTCGTCCGTCAACGTCGGGGCCGAAGGTCCGTCGCCCCGGCCGAGCATGCCGTGGCACTTTACGCAGCCGCTCTCTTCGTACAGCTTCTTTCCCTGTGCGATTGACTCCTTCGACATTCGCGGACCGCTCGCGAGCGGAACGGGCTTCGGAGCGTTTTCTGCTTTGGAGAATTCGGGAGAGAAGGTCGTGATGAAGCCGGCGAGATCCGAGACTTCCTGGTCGGTGAAGATGGACCAGGCAGGCATCGACGTGTACGGCATCCCACGCCTGATGATGTTGACGAGATCCTGGTGCGTCGGGAGGGCTCCGTTCGGAGTCGTTCGAATCTTGAACTTGCCCGTCGTGAAGTTGCGGGGCCGCGGATAGAGATGAATGGCGGCGTACCCTTCTCCGTCACCTTTTTCGCCGTGGCACTGCGAGCAGTACTTGAGATAAAGCGTCCTGCCTGTCCCGTGCTGCGCGTCGGTCGCGTCCTGACGCCCGGCACGCGCCGCGCTCACGACCCCGGTTGGCGCGGTGCACAACAGCGCGAGTAGAACAGCGGCACAGCCGGCCAGAGACGAGCGCCGCGCGATCGCCGCAGTCATTTCGTCGCGGCCTCCTCCCTGCCGCGAGGTCTCGACGCCGTGAAATCGTAGATAAAGAGGATCGCATCCCACATCTCGTCCTCTTTCAGAAACTTCTCCCACGACGGCATGGCCGTGTCCCAGGGGCCGCCTTCGTCGGGCAATCCCGGCCCGCCCTTCGAGATTCGCCAGAACAAGAACGTCTCGCGAAGCATCGGGATCGTGCCCTTGTCGCTGAAGTTCGTGGGGATCGGGTCGAGCCCGTGCACGAACATGCCGTTGCCGGCCAGGTTGTCGCCGTGGCAGAACACGCAGTTCTGGTAGTAGACGCGACGGCCATTCTCGACGTGAGCGCGGAACTGCTGCGGATCCGACGTCTCGAGATGACGGAACGGGTTCGCTCCGGCGTCGAGATCGATCCGCTTGTCGTGGACCGTGATGTCCGCTGGCGACGCGGGATGCACGGTCCGCGAGAAGAGCGGGGGTTCCACGGGAACGTTCATCCGCACGTACACGTTGGCGGCTGCGAGCGCCGGGATAGCGACGACCGTCGCGGTGAGCAGCGCCGTGTACCGCTTCTCGGTCATGAAGCGGACGAGCGGACCGGAAACTTCGTCGCGGCGATGCTCGCTGGAGGACACGTAGGCCAGGAGCGCGATCGAGAGGATCCCCATGTAGATCGTGATCACAGAGGAAGGAATCGGGGCCGTGAATCCGAATCGCAGCAGGAGGTAGATGCCCACCCACCACGCCGCGGCCCATACCAGGAGATTGACCCGCAAAAAGCGAAGCAGTGCGAACGCGACAGCCACGGCAAGAACGAGCGGTATCTTCATCGTTTCTCACCCTTGAGCGGAGCCTCAGGCTGCGTCCCGCCGGGCGAGGCGCCCTGGCTGGGAGGCGCCGCCGGCGTCGCCGTGCCGGCGTTGTAGCGATGTTTCGTCTGCAGCGTCACGGTGGGTGTTCCACCGAGCGTCTGGAGGTACGAGATCACGCAGAGTATCTCCTGGTCGGTGAGGCCGACCGGCGGCTTGTTGATGGTCGGCATCCCCGGATTGAACCCAGGCACGATGAAAGCATTCGGTTCGTACATCGCCTGCGCGAAGTAGTCCACGTCCGTCAGGCCCGCCTCCCGGCTCTTCGCACGGACGTCGACGCCTGCGAGATCGGGAAACCGAAGCGCCCCGGTCTTGCCGATGGTGTGGCAGGTGAAGCAGAGTCCTTTGCCCTCCATGATCTCGCGTCCCACTTTGACCATGTCCGCCGTTGTCAGATCGCTCTTCAGGACGATCTCCGCGGGTGGCTGGACTTCCTTCTGCGGCACCATCTGGCCGACATAGGTATAGAACGCCGTCGTTCCGAGGACGAGCGCGCCGATCCGCGCAATGAGGGGGACCGTCATGTCAGCTCCGCCTCATGCGTTTCGGCCTGGCGGATCTTCTTCGGCGTCCGCTGGAAATCCGGCCGGTCGTGCAGGCTCGCGATCCAGAACACCACGCCGATCAGGAGGAAGAACTCGATAACGGTAACGGAAACGACCTTCGTCGCGAAGCCAAGACTCGGCGTGAATGCGTCGGGCGAGCGGTCCCGCATGATGCCGTAGACATGCCAGTGCTGGCGGAGCCCGGAGCGAACGTAGCCCATGAGCCCCATGAGCCAGGTGAACGTGACGGCAATGAAGATCAGCACGTACTGTGAAATCCTCGGGATCTTCCCCCAGTGCACCTCGCCGGTCCTCGCGGCTCCGCGGAAGAGGAAGACATCGATCACGGTGATCGACACCATCGCGATCAGGACCGAGCTGACCTGCGGCACCGAGAGGCGGATCCGCACCGTCGCCTCGACGAAGTACCCGTAGATGCCCAGGAAGATGACGACGAACGCGGCGGCGGCGAAGATCGCGAGCTGCACGGTGTGGCCGATCCTTGCCCACGTCACGGTCGCGATCTTTCCCGTCCGCCGGTAGAGGAGAAAGCTCATGAACGTCGTGAGGATCAGGATGTTCACGGCGGTGTTCTTGGCCGACATGACACCGAGATAGCCGAGAACCGGGTGCGCCGACCCGCCCATCGCGCGGACCTCGGAGACCGTGGCGATGATCGACCGCGGCGTTGCCCACACGGCGAAGCAGAGCGTGATGCCGATGAGAAGGTACTTGATGAATTTCTGGAGCGGCTGCACGCCCTCCACGCGTCCCATCCCGAGCCACAGATAGTAATTGGCGGCCAGGAAGAGATTTCCAATCAACACCGCCTGGATGATGAAGAGCCACGAGAACGCGCCGCCCATCATCGTGAGCCCGAGCGTCTGCGAGAACGCGTAGATTTCCTTCGCCAGCCAGTAGCCGGCGAAGGGCAGCGGCAGGAACGCGCTGATTGCCACGAAGTTGCCGATGTATCCCATCCAGTCGTAGTGCGCGCGCTCCTCGTCGGTTTCCGCCTGCAGGAACTTGAAGGCCGCATAGGCGGCCGCGACGGAGCCGCCGAACGCGATGTTCGCGATGACGCGATGCACGTTGATCGGCATCCACGTGTAGTTGTAGACCGCGTCCCAGACCGAGAGAACCGCCCCCGTCTCGGAGACCCCGCGCGGCGACATCATGAAGGTGAGCCACGCATTGGCGATGAACATAATCGACGTGCCGACCAGGTTCAGGCCGAGCCCGAGGCCGAGATGAACCAGCGGATGGAACTTCCCCCAACCGTAGTAGTAGGTGTAGAGGAAAAACGCCTCGAAGAAGAAGAGCAGCACGTACGGGAGAAAGGTGGGGGAGAACACGCTCATCATGTAGTTCGTGAACTTCGGATACAGGATGACGAGCATGAACGTCAGGAACGCGCCGAAGGTCGCGGTCAGCGAGAACGAGACGGAGAGAAGCTTCGTGAACTCGTAGGCGAGCCGGTCGTATCGCGGATCGCCGGTCTTGTAGCCGATCGCCTCGATGATGAACGCGAAGAGCGGAACCGCAAGGACGAAGGCGGCGAACAGCAGATGGAGCTGCGCGACCGACCAGATCGCCACGCGGCTTCCGACGATTGGAAACGTCCGGTACTCGGCCTCGACGTAGGGCTTCGCCCGCGCCTTGGTTTCAGCGTCGGCCTTCTCCGCGGTCACCCCCTCCGCGCGCGGCGTGGCGTCGACAGCCGCGGCAGGCGCCCGGTAAGGCTCCCGGTATTCATGCCTCACCAGCAGCGACGCCATCCAGACTGCGCCGGCGAACATCACGATGCCGGCAACGGGACCGAGAATGATCAGCACCTTGCGGTTCATCGCGCCGTTCATTACGCCGTTCGTCACGATGCCAGCCTCACTTGGTGCCCGCCGGCTTGTCCGCCGGCTTGTCCGCCGTAGGTTTACCGGAGGTGTCCGCCGTACCTTTAGAAGGAGTGGGGGTGGACGCGGCGCTCGCCAGCCGCTTGCGTTCGAGTTCTCGCACGTAGCCGATGATCGCCCACCGGTCTGCGGCAGCGATCGGCCAGCG
>Ga0136846_1210875_pt1 | contig 16100 bp, 15 predicted proteins | sample HopSoiMetagenom2_FD_96841 | JGI IMG/M metagenome (GOLD analysis project Ga0136846, IMG submission 96841) | Grasslands soil microbial communities from Hopland, California, USA - 2 Assembly 2016 (version 4) | ecosystem: Environmental > Terrestrial > Soil > Grasslands | place: USA: Hopland... | reverse complement strand
GGGCCGCGAATCGGGTTCTTTTTCGTTACTGTTTAGCGGGCGGCAGTCGGAAATTCTGGGCAAACTGCGCATTTGTCTCTCCGCGAGGTTCCAGCCGCAATAATTTTGGCCACGCATGCGTTAGAGATACACATGGCTGCGGACGATTCGGTAATTGGACCAGCAGAGCTCCTCGGCCGCTGGGTGCGTGACCACGCTCTGGCCGTGCGCGGATACCTGCTGGGAATTACCCGTCGCCATGATGTGGCCGACGATCTTTTGCAGGAAGTCTTGCAGCGAGCCTGGCAGGCCCGCGATCGTTACCGTGAATTGGGCCAGGAGCGGGCTTACCTGCTCAAGATCGCCGACCGCCTGGTGATCGACCGCTGCCGCCGATTGGGCCTGGAGATCAATATTGATGACGCCACTTGGCACGAAGTTGAACCGACAATACAAACGGCAGCGCCGCTCGACGACCTCGTCGGCGCGGAAACGAATGAAGAACTCGCCGCAGCACTGGCTCAGCTCAGCGCTAGCCAGCGCCGCGTGCTGCTCCTGAGATTTTTTAGCGATATGACCTTCGAGGAAATCGCCGAAACGATGAATTGCCCGCTCGGCACGGCTCTCTCTCACTGCCGACGTGGCCTTGTCACGATGCGAAAACTGTTGATGACCAGCGAATAATGAATGACGAGCTTAAAATTACCGACGACCAGCTGCGACTGGCCACCAGCCGCTCGCTGACCGCAAACTGCGCGCTGGATGCGGATACGGCGGCAGCCAGAGACAGCTTCGTGGCTCTCGGTTCAGCGCTGGAATCAGCCGCTCGCGATTTTGATGAAGCTGCCTTGATCAATCGCCTCACAAATCAATGCGTCTCCTTACCGGAGCGACCCGCTCGCGATTGGTGGTGGCCGCTGATCGTCAGCGGCGCTCTCGCCGCCGGCATGCTCCTCGCCGTCGCGCGGATCGCGATGGAACGACGACATACGAGCGATGCCATCAAGGTCGCGCGCTTGCCGGAGAGCACCGGCGGTGAGTCAAATCGGCTGATCCCAGCACCGGCTCTCGCCTGGAACGACCCACTCGACGACGAAATCGCCCTCGTCGCCGCAACGATTGACCAGTTCTCACCTACCACCCGCGACTTCGACAGTTCTCTGCTCGACATGAACGATCAGTTGCAGGCTTTGTCGCGGGAACTTTTGGGCGAAACACTATAGCACCTAGCCACTTTTCGCTTGGAGACAACCATGAGATTCCTGGCAATAACCGTCTTCGCCGTCCTGGTGGCGGCGGCAACGGTCTTCGCCCAGCCACCCAGAGGCAAAGCGCCGGATGAGGCACCCCCATCGGCAGACCGCCCGCGACCGGAACCGCCTCCGCCTGGAGATGGTCCTCGCCCTCGTCGCGAGCCGCGTGATGCCCGGCCCGATGACGATAATCCACCGCCGCCTGGCAAAGCCGGCCCACGCCCGCGGCCTGATATGCCGGGTTACCCTCAAGGAGCGCCGGTGCCTGTACCTGGATTGCCGGGTGGTGGCGGATTCGGCGGCGGCGGCATGCGTGCCGGTGGGCCCGGCGTGGGTGGTTACGGCGGGGGAGGCGCGCGGTACGGCGGGTTCGGTGGTGGCGGCATGATGCCCGGAATGCCCGGGGGCTTTGGCGAGCCGCCGCCGGATGATCCCGAGATGCGCGAGTTGATGAAGCAAGACGCGGAGCTCGAGCAGCAGTCCGTACAAATGGCACACCGCGTCCGCGAAGCAACGGGCGAAGAGCGACAGCGTATTCGGGACTCGCTGGCCGATGTTGTCGTTAAGCATTTCGACGTGCGCCAGAAGCGCCGTGAGTTGCAAATCAAGCGCATGGAGGAAGAGCTCAAACGGTTGCACGATGAGATCGCCAAACGCAATGACGCCCGCAAGACGATCACCGACAATCGCTTTCGGGAGCTGACCGGCGAATCGCGCGATCTTGATTTTTGAAACAACGTTCCCGCAACGCGCGTGCGCTTGCGGGGTTAACCATTGTGTGGCGGACATTCCTGTCTGCCTTGAACTTGCCCCCTCTCTCCAGCGCTTCACGTTTGGCCGCCTGGCCTGCGGTCCGCGCTGCGTACCTAAGGAGCATCATTGTGACGATTCGAATTTTCTGTGCCGCGGCTTTCACCGCCGCGGCGTTTGCCTGTTGCTTTCAGCCGCTCGCTGCCCAACAGCCGGGTGAAGACGAAAGCAGCGCTTTCAGCGCCGAGCAGGATCGCGATCCAGGCCCGCCGCCGCGGCGCGAAGCCCGCTCACCGCGCGATCGAGGACCGGATGGCGATCGTCGTCCAGAAGCTGACCGCGGTCCCGAAGCGCGCGGCCCGGATGGTCGCCGGCCCGACGATCGCCCACCGCAGCCGCGTGGTCGCGAAGGCGGTGGCTTTGGAGGCGGTGGCTTTGGAGGCGGAGGCTTTGGAGGCGGTGGAGCACGCGGCGGCTTTGGTCCTGGTGGTCCGCAATTTGGTCCTCCCCCCGCGCCCATGGCTGGCCCGCATCATGACAATGGCCTTCCTGCGCCGCTTGATGAACGCATTACCCGCTTGGAGCACAAGCTCGATGCGATTCTGCACGAATTGCATGCCCTTCGCAGTGAGCATCAACACTTCGGATCGATGCCACAGCGCGCTCAAGGCGGCTATGGTGCGTACGGAATGGCCAGCCGCATGGCAGGCCCGCCTCACTGGGCGGAAGGGCCACAACCCGGCCGCTTCGGCCCGCCTGGCGGTCCACCGCGCGGGCCGCGCGCGGGCGGCCCGCCGCGCGAATGGGACAGCCCGCCGCCCCCGCGCGGCGATCGAGCGCGCGGCCGCGATCGCGACGACGATGACGACGATGACCGACCCCGCGGCGGCGATCGCGACCGCCGCAACGAATAGGCCGTAAGCTTACTGGCCGACGTCGTTCAAGAAGTCCGCATAGTTGTCGGTAAAGAATGCCATGAGGTGGGCGGTTTTTATGCCGCCCGCCTCGGCTTCTTCCCACAGGGTCTTGGCCTTCTCCCGCACGCGGCTGTCGTCCTGCTTGTGAACGGCCAGGTAAGCGCCTTTCACCACGGCGCTGGCCGGATTGCGGGCCGACAGCTTACGATCGGCGATGGCCAGCGCGAGCGCCGGCGGCATCTCGCGAAACGAATAGGTCGTGTTCACGCCCAGCACGTGCAGCGTCACCTTGTCCGGAAACCCTTCGACAAAAGCGACCTCAGTACCGCTGGCGACCTTGAAGGTGTCGGCCGCCTGCATGCTGCGTACGGCAAGAGCCAGTGCATCGCGAAATTGCTTCGCGTAGCCCCCAATTTCTGCGAGCCGGGCGACGGCGGCCCGATGCTTGGGCAACTCGGCGAGCGATGCCGCCCGCTTCAATTGTTCATCGGCCAACCCAAAATCCTGCTCGCCCAGAGCTGCTTTCGCCGTTTCCAGCGCCTGAACGAGCGCCTGAAGCTTGGCCCGCCTTTCGTCCAACGAGGCGACTGGCTTTGGCGTGGCGGTGTCATTGGTTTCCACCGCAGGTTGCGACGGCAGGTCGGGAGCAGGCACCGCGTTGCTTGCTGAGGCTGTCGAAGCGGCGCTCTGAGGCTCTGCGGGCTCAAGAGGCCTTACTGCAGGAGCGTCTGACGGGGCACCAGAGGCCGCGGTGGGCGCGGCTTCCGCGAGGGTGGTTGGGTCCGAGCGTTCGACTTGATGCGATGATCGCCACACGAATATCCCGCCGGCAACGAGGATGGCTGCGGCGCCGCCAATCACTGTGCACGCCAAACCGAGCCGCGCTCTGCGTCCTTTCGCTTTCGCCACGGCAGCAGCGGTCGGCGCGGTGAAGACCGCCATTTCGCTGTCGTCGGGCTGTGCGGACGAGGCGTATTCCGTCGCCGCTGGAAAGGACTCCTCAGCACCCGGTGGCAGCAGCTCATCGATCGCTCCTGGCAGCGGGGCGCATTCAAAGCTATTGGCGCTGCTGGACGCAGTGCGTGACGGCGTCGGCACGCTGACCATCTGATGCTGCACGTCATAAATCGGCGCTGGTCCGATCGACCCGGCCAGCGGCGGAAGCGAAGCCGCCACCAGCGGCGTGCGCAAGTCACCGGCCGACGAACGAAAGCGATCGGTGCGGGCCAGCGCCGCATCGTAATCCGCCTTCAGCGCGGGATTGGACAGGCAATCGCGCGCAGCTCGAATCTCGTCCAGCAGCCGCGACCAGACTTGCGCGTGGGGCCCGGGCCTGAAGCTGCGGACCTTGCGCATGGCCTGCTCGGCGGCCAGCGCGATGCGTGCGACGTCGGTCTCGGCGGGATCGATCGCGAGCAGCTCGTAATAGTCCGGCCCGCGGCTTTGGGCCCAGCCGAGCCATTCCTGATATGGATTAAAAATGTCTTCCACGAACCAGTCCCCGCGCTGGCGGCTTCTTTCAGGCAGGCGAGGATTTCAGCATAGGGCGATCATTCTTGTCGGGCAACGGTTCACGGTCGGCGGAATGCGAGTGTGAATCGCAACGCTGTTCGCGGTCTGGATCGGTGAATTGACGCGGCTGTGATTTATTCGCCAGCCATTGGAGGCTTGTGGTGAAAAATTCGGTCTGCTCGTCCTGTTGTGAAAATCGGCAATGCCTTGCGGCAAAGTGGTTTACGTCGATTCCGGCGATCGAACAGGCCCGGAATTATTCGCCATTTGAAGCAGAAACCGGGGAGGCTGGCGAATAATTCGGTTTATTTTGCCGTAAGTTGTGGAGCCGCAAGGAAGTGGAGTCGATTGAGGCGTGGCGAAAAAATGGGAGCCGTTGGGGCAAGTCTTGAGGAAGGGAAAACCACGAATGACACGAATGACACGAAGACGGCGAGGAACTGGGCGAGGACCGGAAGACTCAAATGTTTTTTTGACGGCTAGCTCTCGCGCAGGGAAGGACGAAGCGCCCGCGGGCGGAACGTTGATGCAACCAAATTGAGAAAGAGCAAACGTTTGGGCACAGCTTGCGCCCCCGCGTGATCGCGGCAGGGCGGATTATACACCATGGTCTTGAAAATTAGGAACAGACATGAACAAATGATACAAAACTGGACGGCTTAAGTCGTTGCCGGGCTCGGATTTGCAACTATTTTCAAAAAAATGGAAACGGGTTTTGATGCAAAGTCTGCAAGCTGAACGAAGAGATTAACGCAAAAAGGGGCCGTAGCGCATGGACGCAACAGGGATTAACGCATAGGCGCAGAGACACAGAGACGCGGAGCAGTGACAAGCGTTTAGTGACGCGCAGGAAACCTGGGGCCATGATTTGTCCGGTACTGGCACGGGGGGGAAACGGTTTCTGTCGATTGCTTTTTGCGCCGGCAAGATTGAAACTGCTGGGAATTGAGTTTCACCATCCGTGCGGCATGAACGCTCCTGATCCCGCTAATTCGTCGGCTACGCCGCTCCAGCGGTCGTGGCTATGGCCGCAATTCAGCCTTCGCGCGCTGTTACTCGCCTTCACAGGGGTGGCGATTGGTTTTCCGGTTTGGTATCAGTGGCCGATTCAAGAAACGAAGCTGAAATATCCCAGGGTCTATAAAAAGGTAGGAGCAAATTTCATCGAGGTTGAAGACAACACAGCCCCGCCCGAGACCCGAACGGTGACGACGTGGCGGCGACGTTTGGGAAAGGGCTGGGTGAAGCACGGCCGCCAGACCTGGTCGCATGAAACACCTGACAACGGAAGACGGCAAGTCGTAGTGCGCAACTATGAATCCGACAAGCTACAGGGCCCGTTTAGCCGATCCTACGATGGGGTTCCGCAACAAACGGGGCAGTTTGAACGTGGAAGCAGGGAAGGGACGTGGGTTACGGTCGATTCCCATACCGGGCAACGTTCGTCCGTTCCGTGGCATCGAGACCAGATTCACGGCCAAGCGGAAATTCGCGGCCCTGACGGCGAAGTGACTCGCATGCAGTTCGATCGTGGAATGATCACACACCTGAACGATCAACCAGTGTCTTCTCCTCTGCTCGGCCGTATCAGGCGCGGGGAAATCGAATCGTCAGACATGCTCGCTGCCCTGCAATCCGAGGCTTCAACCATTATCGTTGCGCTGCCGCTGAGCGAGTGGATCGGGATGATGGATGACGCGCATTACGTGCCCATCGCGCTGGGACCTAAAGTCGCCGATACCAGCGTTCCGATCAGCGGCAGGGTGCCCGGGATCAACCTTCAAGCAGCACTTGTCGTGCTGATGCAGCGCCACGGACTTGACTGTGATTACCGATATGGCTGCTTGTGGATAACCAGTGCCGAGGACGCCAGAGAATGGGAAGATCCGACGGGAGTTACGGACATCCAGCCAAGGTTAGGCACGTCGCTGGCGACGGCTTGGAATGAACCAGTAAAGACTTGGAGATTTGATAAGCCATTGGCTGAATCGGCGGCAGGCCTGTGCGAGCCGCTGGCCGTTGACATCGATACGACACAAGTAGCTCCCACGCCTGACAATCCTGCTCGATTTCCCGTGCGGATTTATTTGAACATCAATGGAAACTACCTGCCTTTGCGTCACTTGCTCGGCATCTTGCTCTACAAAACCGGTTGTCGCTGCAAGTTAGATGGTAGTAGGCTCGTCATTCTGCCGCCTGAAGACGGTTAACAACAATCCGCGCCGTAGAACCCCGATGGATAGTTCTCGCGGTGACGAAGCTCGCGAACGGCCCGCTACCCTCCTTGGCAGGCGGGCTGCATCGCAGAGGGGCCGCCATGTGCAGCCACCTGTGGTTTTTTTGCCAGCGGCGCCTGGACGGCGACCGTGAGGACCTCAAAAGACCCACCTTTAAGTCGGCAAAGCACCTCGTCCGCTGAACTGCCTATGGGTGACATGTAGAGGCAACAGTCGAAACTCCGGGCCAGCGCCAAGGAAGGCACCGATGATTGCGGAGGCCATGGACAACACGGTTGTTCCCAGCGTCCACCAGGTAGCTTTTGCCGTGGATCGATCTGAGCCGGCGCGTGAGCGTGCAGGGTTTGCAGGAGCTCCGGTCGCTGGCGCGCCGCTCTCAGGCGGCGAGGTGGCTGTAGCCACTCGGCTGTTATCGCCGTTTCGATTCAGGTCGCGGGGCTGAGAAACTTGCTGCGCAAAGTCTTGCGGCACATTGCCCAGCGCCATGCCCTCGAAATTATGTCGCGTGCCAGGCTCGGTGGTTACGCCCGCCAGGCTGGCCACCTGCATCATCCCGGTGAAGTTCGAGCTGATGCCCGAAGCGGTGCCCCAAAGCATCATGGCCAGAGCCATGCCCCACATGATCACTCCGTGAACAACCGATTCAATCTTGGTTTCACCGACGACGCACTGGCTGGTGATCCAGCCGCCGATAAATAAACCAATCATGGAGGTGAGGACGGCCCAAATCGCGGCCCACCATCCAAGCGTCTCACCGCTGGCTCGATCGCTCCATGAGATGCCAATTGCCTGGCCGAGCAGCTGCAGCACAAAGCAGACGGCCAGGGCCATGACGGCTCCTGCGAGGATCGCTCCCCAACTGACACGACTGCCCACCTCCACGACATCCTCCAGGTGCACATCCTCCCGATCTCGGTTATGCGTTCGTTCCGCCATGACCACTCCCTTTCTGATTGAATGCTGCTGGTTTGTGTTGGCCGGGCACCGGCCGTGGAGATGTCCACCCAGCCGGCGCCTTGATGAGCGGGATTAGGGCAAATGAAATGCCAGAAGGAGAATGCATCGGCCGCGTAGTTCAGCAACTGGACATCAGCCACTGGCCCTCAGATCTTCGTCGCGCGAACAGGCCAATGGTTCGGACTTCGTCCGAGGCTTATCAGGCCCCCGAGAATGGCGTAGCGCTGCATTCCGAGGGCGCTCAAGAAAGCGGGCTACGCTCAAGCAAGAAGCATTCGTGCCGGCTAATCATTCGGGCATGAAACGCAGCTCACTTCTACCTGCGCGAAATGACACCATCGGCAATCGCCGGCATTGTCGGCCCGAGGATATTGGGAACCCTTCCTGAATCTCGTCGTGAGTCAACAAGGTTGGGACAGGTTCATGGGCGCAAACGTCGCAGGGCAAATCAGCCAACTCAGCTCCGGCGCTCGGGTCGCAAACCACGAGGCAACCTGGTACGGTTCCGAACCGGCGACATTTCGTACTTTTTTGTCTAGCCTGGCAACGATTCTGTCCGAATGCAAAATCGCTTCCGCATCCCGCCTCAGGATCTCCAAGCGGACCACCAAGTTGCAAAAGTCGTGAAACGCCTGCATCCGCATCGCAAGATTCCTGGCTTTGTGCAATTCCAGCTCGCAGATAAGAACGCGCTCCGCCAGGTCGTCGGCTCTTCGTTGCAGCTCTTTCAGCATAGGTTCCTCGTTGGAGAATCCGGTTAGGCAAATCACAGGCCAGAGCGAATGGCGGCGGCTTGCGCTGCGGCTGCATAGCCGTGGGCGTCTGAAGAGAAGGTTCAATCTTTGGTGCAACGGCGTAGCGCAATGGAAAACAACCGGCGACCTGCGGAGGCGGTACTGAAGGGCTAATGGCCATCCCTACGCAGAAGCCGCAGCATCTCTGCGGTAATGTTGTGTTGTGGATTTACGCTTCGCGGACCGGCGCGGATTCGGTAAACGTCGTTCCGCAAGCACAACGAAAAACAAAGATTATTGTCTTCGGCGAACCCTTCGGCATATCGAAAAAACCGCCGGGCAAATCTGCCCGTCGCTCACTGACCTTTTCGGGATTCCGATTGCCACATTTCGGACAGGGCGCGCAGTCATTTTCACCGGCTGACATGGCCTAGCTCCTATAGGTCGCATGGGCTACAGGGCAAAAACGGCAGCAGTTTTGCAAGCAGCAAAACCGAGAAGCAACCGGCGCGCCAATCTGGTAACGCTGCAATCGGTTGCCAATGTCAGGTCCGACGTGATGCGGATTGAAACGCAGGAGCCGAGCTGTTTCTGGGGCCGCGACAATGGCGGTACAAAGCACAAAAAAGAAAGCGGAGCTTTCGGCTGGATCGGAGGATTAGATGATGCGGTGGTAACCAGCGTCCAAGTCGCTTCGCGGAGCTGCGTGGCGACGAACCGGCGTGGTAATGTTTAATGCGGATCCACGACCTTGATCTCATTGAAGATGGCGATCTCTTCAAGCTCGCTGCGCACCAGCTCCTGGGCCAATTGCTTGTAGTAGTACAACGGAACCTGGCCGCGAAGCGCAATTCCGTCGCTATCTTCTTCTGCTTCTATAAGACGAATTGCCGGAATTTTGCTTTGTGCCAAAATCGATTTTGCGCGGCCAGCGAGGGTATTGTCCGTTCGCGGACGCAGGTAGTCTGCAATCATGACAGCCAATCCTTTCATTTCTGGAATCGTGCAATAGCCGTTCCATTCGGCGTTCAATAAGTGGCAGGCCGCACTGCGGGGCCAATTCCCTTGACTTGGGCTGAAATTCCTTTAGCGTAAGCAGTGTTGGTCCTTCACTGGACTGGCCCCCGCCTGCTCACCCCCGCCCCTCATGCCATCCCTGAAACGCATTGGCGGCTTCACCCTCGTGGAGTTGCTCGTTGTGATTGCCATCATTGGCGTCCTCGTGGCGCTGCTCTTGCCAGCCGTGCAGCAGGCGCGCGAGTCGGCCCGCCGCACGCAGTGCCTCAACCATCTCAAGCAGATGGCTTTGGCCGTGCAAAATTATCAGGACACGCACAGCGTGTTTCCGCCGGGCCACATCATTCCCCGAGACCGCAAGGGAGCTGATGGTCACAAAACGATCGCCCCCTGGCAGGTGCTGATCCTGCCCTATATCGAGCAGAAGGCGCTTTTTGACATCTACGACTTCAACGTGTTTTCGGACGAGGACGGCGCAAACGGCGCGAATAGAACCGTGCGCCAGACCAACATCAGCATTTATCGCTGCCCGACGGACCTTTCGAAGGGCGAGCTGGGCAACCCGGGCGACGGCGGGCGACGCTATGACGGCATCATCTTCTCCCGCGGCTCCTACGTGGGCGTGGCCGGCAAGAGTTATGGGCATCCCCGTGATTGCCCGGACCGCTGCGGCGACTGGGATTTCCAGTGGGACGAAACCAAGCCGATCTTTCACACCGGCTGGCGCGGCGTCATTACTCTCGTGGACGATTTGCTTTCCGGTTCGCAAATTCGCAACGCGGTTCGTCTGGCTGAGGTATCGGACGGTTCTTCTAATACGGCTCTCATCACCGAAGCGCATCGTCCAAAGGATCGTCCCGATCGCGCCCCGTTCTGGGCATTGGGCGGCAACACTTACACCATTCGGACGATGCAGGTCAACAATTGGAGCTTGCGATACCTCGATTACAACCAATGCGAAACGGCCTGGCCCTCGAATCATTGCCAGCGCAGCTTCGGCTCTTGGCATTCGGGCGGACTCAATTGCTCTTTCACCGACGGCTCGGGCCGGATGATCAACCGCAACATCGATATGGAAGTGGCCGGCGCGCTCTCCTCGAGTGCGGGGGCCGAATCCATTTCCGATTCACCGTAGCCGCATGTCGTTCAAGCCATGAAGTGTGTTGCTTCAAGCTGCTTGCTTGGGAAGCGGGCCACCTTGCTGGTGGCTGCGGTTTTGATGTCTGCGGGCTGCACGCAAAGAATTAAATCGGTCCCCGTTTCTGGGCGCGTGATGCTGAACGGCGCGCCCTTGGCCGATGTCGCAATTAACTTTTCGCCGGTGACGGGGGGAGACAAGGCATACGCTGCTTATGGCAAGACGGACAAAGATGGCCGCTACACGCTGAAACTGGTCGAAAACGGCCAGCCCGGCGCAACGTCTGGCAAGAACCGCGTGACTTTGAACGAAAGCAGCGGCGTAGCCGAATCGGACGGTGGCGGCCCCAAGGTTGTGCTTAAACTGCCACCCAAAGCGCGCGACGGCACGATGACCATCGAAGTTCCTGCCGATGGCACGAACGCCGCGGATTTTAGTTTTTGAGTGCGGCTCTCACTTCTCGGAAGTCAGGATTTGTAAGTAACAGCGCACGGGCGGCGTGCCGGCTCTTGGCTAAGCAGTCCATCGAACCACCGCCGGCATGCGACGTGCATGTGCGTCGCAGTGGTTCGCTCGCCCGGAGCCCTCACTCTCGCGGCTCAAATTCCATCGTCATCAGGTTATTGCTGTTGAAGGAGATTTGCCATGCGATTTTCCGTTGTGGCCTTTTTGTTTCTCGTAAGCTTCGCTATCGCCGGCTGTGCCAACCGTACCGACGACCGCCGTGTCGGCGGCGGCACCAGCCGCGACACAGGTGTCAGTGCGACTGGCGGTGGCACCATGAATAACACGACCGGCACTGTGACCGGCGCTACGCCAAGTGGAACGAGGACGGCAACCACGAGCGGCAATGTCACCAGTAGCAATGCGAGCAGCGAGAATATCGAGCCGAGCGCGGGCCCTGCCGGAACGATCGCCAGTCGTCCGGGCCGCGCGGCGAGCAGCAATTCCGCGAACTCTCGATCGGACTCTGATACGAACATTATTGGCGGCATCGACACGACGGTTCGCGGCAGCAGTCCCGCCGGTACGGGCGCTGCCGCCAGCGACGCCAATGCGGCCGGCTCGGCCAGCTCCGAGCTGAGCGCACCCCGGGCCGATGTGCCAGGCACAACTGGGAGTCGCGACACGAGGAGCGGCGCGGCAACTGGCGGATCTTCCGTTAATGGAACCAGCGGTGCAGCGGGTCCAACGGGCTCTGCCTCTGGAACCGCGACCCCAGGCGGCGGAATAAGCGGCGCCGGAACGGGGGCCGCCAGCCCATCCAATGCGGCGGGCACTAGCAGCGGCCCAACGCCTTAATGAGCTGGATTTCCGTATCGTCTCAGCCGACTACAGGTGAATGACCCGTGGCGAGTTCATCGGCGAGCATTCGGCGGGGTTCGCCTTGGCGAATGATGCGACCTTGATCGAGCACCACGAGCCAATCCGTGGCCAAGAGGGTTTCGAGCTTGTGCGAGACGACAAATCGCGTTTGATTCGGCTGAAATTCGGCGACTTGCCGGCGGACAAAGGCCTCGGTTTGTGCGTCCAGGGCACTCGTGCAATCGTCGAGCAGCAGGACAGGCGGACGAGTGATCAATCCGCGTGCAAGCGCCAAGCGCTGCCGCTGGCCGCCCGAGAGACTGGCGCCCCGCTCCCCAACCCAGGTCTCCAGGCCCTGAGGAAGTGAATCGACGAAGTCCGCCAGATCGACGGCTTCCAAGGCGCGGCGGATTAAAGCCTGGTCGGCGTCGCGAGCAGCGTAGGTCAGATTGAATCGAATGGTTCCTTCAAAAAGACGCGCTTGCTGTGGCACGAGCACGCAAGCGCGGCGCAGCTCGGCAGCATGCAGCGTCGCGATGTCACGGCCATCGAGGAGGATGCGGCCGCCGTCTGCGGGCAAGTCGTAAAGGCGCGGCAGCAGCGACAGCAGCGTGCTTTTGCCAGATCCGCTAGCGCCGTAAAGTCCCACGGTCATGCCGGAGCGGACCCGCAGGTTAATGCCTTGCAGAACGAGCGGAGATTCGCTGCGATAGCGGAAGGACACGTTTTGCAGCCGCAATTCACCGCGAACGTGCCGCGGCAGGCGCTCGTTGTGGCAAGGGGCCGGCTCGGGCTCGTCGAGCAGCTCCGTGATGCGATCGACGGCGGCCAGAGTTGCTGCAATGCCGCCATAGAACTGAGTCAGTCGGACTAGCGGCTGATAGAGCAGACCCAAGTAGGCGACGAAGGCGACGGCCTGACCGGTCGTTAGAGACCCGCGCTCGACGAGGACTGCCGCCAAACAAACAAGGAGCGCAGTGGCAAGACCCCCGATCAATACAGCGGCCAGGCTCTGCAACGAAGTTGCCCGGAGACTTTGCTTCCCGCGCTCGGTCTGGCGATCGAGGTGCGGGCTAAACTCACTCAGCTCGCGGGCTTCGGAGCCAAAACAACGGATCGTACGGATCGCGGAGATGCGCTCGCTGAGGATGGCGTAGAGGCCTGCGGTTTGGGCCTGAACCTCATGCGACAGACGCCAGATGCGTTTCGCAAAGCGACGATGGTTCCAGAAGAAGATCGGGAGGGCGGCGAAGCTCATCAAAGCCAGCGGCCAGGAGAGCAATAGGAGCGCTACCGTAATTCCCATAGCAAGGACGAGGTCTGCGGCGAGCTGAAGTGAGTTGGCACCCAGGAAGATTAGCAGCGTGCCAACGTCGTTCGTGAGGCGGGCCATAAGCTGGCCGGTTTCCTGGCGGTCGAAATAGGCCAGCGGCAGTCGCTGCAGCTTGCGATGCAGGCTGTCGGTCAGGGCGCGCACAAATTGGAGGCTGATGTGATTCATCCGCCCACTGGAAAACCAGCTTAGCGCCAGGCGGCCCAGGACACAGGTCAGCGGAATTAAGGCGGCGAAGGTCAAAAACCAGGTGAGCGAGATATTTCCGTTGTTGCCGTCAGCCGTTTGAACTAATCGATCAATGATGCGGCCTTGCAGCATTGGCAGAGGAAGCAGCAAAAGCGATTGCAGAAGCATCGCGAGGAGCGCAATCCCGATTTGCCCGCGATAAGGCCGCAGAAACGCCGCCTCAAGCTTGGCCAGGCGGCGAGCGAAGGGGGACGAAATTGAATTCTTTGTCGGAGCAGCAGCGATCATCCAAATGGCAATCAGAATCAAGCGGGAACCGGCTCAAAGTAGGCGCCGGCGGTGGGAGTCGTTGGATCGGGTGAGCGGGGCACGGGATCGCAAAGTTGGTCGCCATGAGGCGCGAATTGACAATCGTAAAGCCGACGGTAAAGACCGCCGGCGTCGGCGAGCAGCTCCTCGTGAGTGCCGACCTGCACGATGCGGCCGTGATCCATGACGACGATCTGGTCGGCGCCGAGAATTGTGGCTAACCGATGGGCGATGACGAACGTGGTCCGGCCGGCGAGCAGAGAGTCGAGCGCCTGTTGCACGAGCATCTCGTTAGGCCGGTCGAGCGAGCTGGTAGCTTCATCGAGGACTACAATCGACGAGTTCTTGCAGAAGATACGGGCCAGAGCAATTCGCTGCCGCTGACCCTGGCTGAGTGGATGACCGCCTTCTCCGACAACCGTTTCGTACTGCTGCGGCAGATCGAGGGCCATCTCGTGGACGAGCGCAGCGCGCGCCGCGGCCGTGATCTCAGTCATCGAGGCGTGCGGCGTGCCATAGCGGATGTTGTCGGCCAGAGTACCGCGGAAAATGACGGCTTCTTGTGGCACGACGCCCAGATGCTGCCGTAATGCCGGAAGCGAAAAATCGGCCAGCGAACGGCCGTCGATGCGAATCGCGCCGCCGGTCGGCTCGTAAAAACGCAGGAGCAGGTTCATGAGCGTTGTCTTGCCGCTGCCGGTGGGTCCAACGATCGCCACTTTGGTTCCCGGCTCGATCCGCAGGGAAATATTCTTGAGGACGGGCCGATCGGGCACGTAGTGGAAATCGAGATGATCGAATTCGATGCGGCCAGCAGGGACGAATCCCTCGGCGGGGTGCTGATGGTCGATGTGCTCCGTGCGGTCGGCGATGGGAAAGTCGAGAATTTCGCTGAGCCGAAAAAAGCTCGCCATTGCCTGCTGGTATAGCGCGGCAAGCTCCGACAGCCGCGTGATCGGCAGGAAAAGAAAACCTGACAGGGCGGACGCGGCGATTAAGTCGCCGACGGCCAACCGGCCAGCAATGACTTCCCACGCGCCGATCGCGAAAACCGCGCTGGCCCCGATTCCGCCCATGCCGACGCACAGGTTGGAAAACGCGATGCCGAGCTGGTTGACGCGAACTCGCGGCTGGTGAAGATCGCCGATCTGGCGCGTGAAGTGCGAGATTTCCAGCGGCTCAACAGCGGCGGCACGCACGATCTGCATGCCATCGATTTTTTGCTTGAGGTGACCAAAAACGCGGTCGAGCTGGGTGCGGACATCGAGAGTCTTGGCGTGGATACGCCGTGTGAACAGGCGAAACACGATGACATAGAAAGGAACGATGCACAGGACGACGGCCGCGAGCTTCCAGCTACGCGATACAAGCCAGGCTGCCGCAGCTACGGCAGTGGAAATGTCGAGCAGCGTGACGAGCGTTTGCCCGCTGGCCAGACTTTGCACGACGGAGACATCTTCCATCAGTCGCGACATGATCGCGCCTGTCGGTGTGCGATCGAACCATGCCAGCGGCATCCGCTGAAGCTGCTCGTAGAGCTGCCGCCGCAGACCGCGTACCACATCGAGCGCGACAGTCGCTAGCAGCCACGAATTGCCCGTGCTGCTGGCGGCCTGCACGATGACGACCGCCAGAAGCATGAGCGCCGGCGAGACGAGGACGGCGAGGCCGTGCTGATTCGCGGCGCGGACCAGCAGCTGCTCGACCAATAGCGGCGCTGCGAGACTGAAAAGGCAGGCCAAAGTAGCCAAGCCCAGCGCCAGAAAAATGCGGGTTTTGTGCGGCGCGAGTAGATGCGCCAAACGTAGCCACGGAGACACGATTCGTTCGTTTCTCTTTGCAAGAGGATCGGCGAACATCCATCCCTGAACGAGCCCTCGCTTCGCCGACGCGAAAAACTCTAACAGCTTCTCGGAAGGCGGCTCCAGTCCAAATCGCTACTTTCCAGCCGCGAGGCAACCGCACGCGACAGAATGTCGCGTACGACTATCCGCCCCCGAAATCGCCCCGATTAAGTTGGTCTATTCCGCCTCAATATCAGCCGAGAGTCGCGGTGCGCCCCACAAAACGTCCATGACGACCGAGTGACATTCTGTCTGGCGATCGCGACAAAGCAATCTTTATGAGTCGGTGCAAATAAGGCAAGAGTGCGGCTTGCAATTACCAAAAAATGGTACGAAATCGTGCCGCGCCATAAAGCCGCCAGTAAATAGAGAGAAAGGGAATCGCCAGGGAGGTGACGATCATTTCCGCGATATGTGCGGGAGTCCGGGACGCACCTTTGAGTCGGCGGAGGCAGAAGCGGCCGGTGAAGAAGAGCCACATGGCGGCGGCGACAATGGCAATGGCAAATGTCCCAGTCGCGGCGGCAACCAGAGAAGTAAGAAACGCTCCGGCGGCAATGTAGTAACCAGCCGGCCACGCGGGGCGGATGCGCTGGCGGTACTGCTGAGGATGCTTGCGAAAGAGC
>Ga0136846_1227598_pt1 | contig 16102 bp, 9 predicted proteins | sample HopSoiMetagenom2_FD_96841 | JGI IMG/M metagenome (GOLD analysis project Ga0136846, IMG submission 96841) | Grasslands soil microbial communities from Hopland, California, USA - 2 Assembly 2016 (version 4) | ecosystem: Environmental > Terrestrial > Soil > Grasslands | place: USA: Hopland... | reverse complement strand
GCGGCGGACCGCCTCCTCGTCCGGGCTGAAGTTGGACGCCAGCGCGACGAAGTCGGCCGTGGTCACCGAGCCATGGCGGTACGTCCGGCTCCAGGTGCGGAGAAGATCGAAGAACGCGCCGTCCCCGAGATGCTTGCGCAGGACATGCAAGGTGATCGCGCCGCGCTTGTAGAGCCGGTCGTCGAACATCAGCTCCGGACCCGGATCCGACAGCATCAGGTCCTGGGGCAGGCCCTTCAACCGCGAGTGCGCTTTGGACACCTGCTGGTCCGCGCTCGGACCGCCCGACTCCTCGGACCACAACCACTCCGCGTAGCAGGCGAAACCCTCGTTCAACCAGATGTGTTGCCAGCTCGCCGGCGTGAGACTGTTGCCGAACCATTGGTGCGCGAGCTCGTGCGCGACCAGTCGCTCCGCCCCGCGTTTGCCGTCGACATGGTTGCTGCCGAACACCGAGATGCCCTGCGCTTCCAGCGGGATCTCCAGCGGATCGTCGGTCACCACGACCGTGTACGCGCCGAACGGGTACGGCCCGAACAGCCGGCAGAACAGTTTCATCATGTCCTGCTGCCGTCCGAAGTCGTGCCGGAAGTCGCGGAGCTGCTCTGCCGGCAGCACTCCGCGCATCGTCACCGGCGACGTGGCCAGGTCGACCTCGTCGTACCGTCCGATCTGCACGGTCGCCAGGTACGTCGCCATCGGTGCGGCCTGGTCGAACACCCAGGTCGTGCGGCTCGCCTTCACCCGGCGCGACACCAGCCGGCCGTTCGCGACGACCTGGTACGGCGAGTCGGTGGTGATCGAGATCCGGTAGTGCGCCTTGTCACCGGGATGGTCGTTGCACGGGAACCAGGTGGCCGCACCGCTCGGCTGGCTGGCGACGATCACACCCTCGGTGAGCTCCTCCCAGCCGAGGTCTCCCCACGGGCTGTCCTCGGGTTTCGGATTCCCGTTGTACTGGATGTCGACCGAGAACTCGGTGCCGTCCATGATCGTGGTGGCCGGCGTGATGTGCAGCTTGCCGGACCGGTGCACGAACCGCTGCGGCCGGCGGCCGTTGACCGCGACCTTCGCGACCCGCAGCCCGGCCAGGTCGAACGTGAGCCGGGACAGGGCCTGGGTGGCGAACGCGGTGATCGTCGCCTTGCCGGTCAGCCGGTTGCTGTTGACGCGGTAGTCGAGGTCGAGTTCGTACGACTCGACCCGGTAACCGCCGTTGCCATGGGTAGGCACGTACCGATCGCCGGCGGTCGACGCTCCGGGCTCTCCGTTGCCTTCCTGCCGTCCGCCGGCCTGCCGTTTGCCGGGGGCAACCATCAGTTCTGCCAGGGAGCGATCGGGTTCCCGGCCCAGCGCGTCCCGGCCGGTACTCCTTCACCACGCATCACGAGAGACACCGGCCCGATGGTAGCTCCTGCTCCCAGCGCCGCGGCCGGGAGGACGATGCCGTGCGGCCCGAGGGTTGCTCCGGGTCCGAAGGTGACTGTGCTCATGGAGAGAACTCGATCATGAAACAGGTGCGTCTGCAGCACGCAACCGCGATTCACCGTGGCGCCGTCGCCGAGGGTGACCAGATCGGCCTCCGGCAACCAGTACGTCTCGCACCAGACTCCCTTGCCGATCCTGGCTCCGAGTGACCTGAGCCACAGGTTCAGCACCGGCGTACCGGCGGCGGCGTTCGCGAACCAGGGCGCGGCGACCAGCTCGACGAAACTGTCGACGACCTCGTTGCGCCAGACGAACGAGCTCCACAGCGGGTACTCGACCGCGCGGGTCCGGCCCACGATCACCCACTTGGCGACCGTCGCCATCCCGCCGGCGACCGCTCCGGCGGCGAGGATCACCGCGCCTGACAGCAGCGCGGTCGGCCACGGGCCGAGCCACAGGTCGAGCGCCTGCAGTGTGAACAGCACCCCGAGCGCGATCAGCACCGTGCACATCATCGGCACGAAGCGGCACAGCTCCACCAGCGCGCGGGCGAGCTTCAGCTTGAACGGCGGGCTGAACGTCCGGCTCTGGTCACCCTCGACCGCCTGCCGACGCAGCTTCACCGGCGGCGAACCGAGCCACGACGTACCGGCCTTGGACTTCTTCGGTGCCGCGGACAGGACCGCTACCAGGCCGTTCTTCGGCACCGACCGGCCCGGCGCCGTCATGCCGGAGTTGCCGAGGAAGGCGCGCTTGCCGACCTTCGCGCCGGCCACGTGCAGCCAGCCGCCGCCGAGCTCGTACGACGCGATCATCGTGTCGTCGGCCAGGAACGCGCCTTCGCCCACGGTCGTCATCTTCGGCAGCAGCAGAACGGTCGAGGCTTCGACGTCGCGGACGATCTTCGCGCCGAGGGCCCGCAGCCACCAGGGCGTCAGCAGGCTCGCGTACAGCGGGAAGAGCAGCGTGCGCGCCGAGTCGAGGAGCCGTTCGGTCGCCCACACCTGCCAGCCGATCCGGCTGCGGACCGGGTGATGACCGGGCTTGATGCCGATGCCGAGCAGCCGGACCCCGATCAGCGTGAGCACAGCGATCGTCGCGAAACCCACGAGCGTCATCAGCGGGATCGCCGCCAGCGCCTTCAACGCGGCGTCCTGGAGCGTCTGGGTGCCTCTCAGGGCCCGACCGAGTACGGCGAACGCGGCCACGGCGGCGGCCACCGGGATCAAGGACATGACGGCGGACTGCACGCCGTACGCCGCCACCCACCAGGGCGCCCGCGCCGGGCGGTGGTCGGGCCAGGGGTGCCGGGCGCGACCGATCCTGGTGGCCGGCGATCCGGACCAGCGCTCGTTGTCGGGGACCTTGCCGGAGACGGCCGAGCCGGCCACGATCTCGGCCTTCCGGCCGATCGCGGCGCCCGGAAGCAGGGTGCTGCGGGAGCCGACGACGGCGTCGGCGCCGACCGTGATCCGGCCGACGTGCAGCCGGTCGCCGTCGATCCAGTACCCGGCCAGGTCGACCTCGGGCTCGATCGAGGCGCCGCGGCCCATGGTGAGCATGCCGGTGACCGGCGGAAGCGTGTGCAGGTCGACGCCGCGGCCGATCTTCGCGCCGAGCGCCCGGGCGTAGTAGGTGATCCAGGGGGCACCGGCCAGGTTCGCCGCGCCGGCCGCGTCGGAGAGGTTCTCGGCGGCCCAGAGGCGGACGTGGACCCTGCCGCCGCGTCGGTAGGTGCCGGGTTTCAGGCCGCGGAGGAGGATGCGGGCGCCGAGGACCGCGATGCCCATCCGGCCGGCCGGCGTGATCAGGACCAGCCAGCCGGCCAGGATCCACCACCACGACACTGTCCGCGCCCAGGGGAGAGGCTCGACCAACTCCGCGAGCAGGTTGTTCAGCGTGAAGAGGTAGACCAGCCAGCGGACCCCGACAACCGTCTGCAGGATCAGGGTCAGCGCGGTCTGCAGGAGCTGGGTGCTCTTCGGGGTCGGGCGGATGTCCCGGACCTCGACCGGTTCGAGCTCCGCCGGCCGGGACTCGTCGAGGCGGTCGGCCAGCGCGCCGAGCCGCGGGTACTCGTAGATGTCGCCGACGGTGACTTCTGGGTACCGCTCGCGGAGCGTCGAGACGAGCTGTGCCGCGGCGAGGCTGCCGCCGCCGTGCAGGAAGAAGTCGTTGTCCGGGCCGGTGACCGCGGCACCGAGCACCTTGGTCCAGCGTTCAGCCAGCCAGCCGGCGGTGCCGGTCAACTCGACCGACGGACCGTCGGTGTTCATGCCGGGAAGCGGCCAGGGCAGGGCGTTGCGATCGACCTTGCCGGAAGTCCTGGTCGGAAGGGTGTCGACGACGGCGATCAGCGGAACGAGTGCCGCCGGCAGTTCCTCCCGGAGACGCTCGGTGGCCTTGGTCTGGTCGAACGTGGCCGGGTCGTCCGGTACGACGTACCCGACGAGCAGCTGATTGCCGGCCGCACTGCTGCGGACCGCGGCCGCGGCGCCGGAGATCTGCGGGAGTGCCTGCAGGGCAGCGTCGACCTCACCGAGCTCGATGCGGCGGCCGCCGAGCTTGACCTGTTCGTCGGCACGGCCCTGGAAGAGCAAGCCCAACGGGTCGTACCTCACCAGATCACCGCTGCGGTACGCGCGGTCCCAGCCGAGGGTCGGCATCGGGGCGAACTTCTCGGCATCCTTGGCGGGGTCCAGGTAGCGGGCCAGCCCGACGCCGCCGATGATCAGCTCGCCGATCTCGCCCTCCGACACTTCGTTGCCCTGGGCATCTACCACGGCGAGGTCCCAGCCGTCGAGCGGAAGGCCGATCCGAACCGGGCCGTCGCCGGTGAGCGGGGCGGCGCAGGCGACGACGGTGGCTTCGGTCGGGCCGTAGGTGTTCCAGACCTCGCGACCGTCGACGGCGAGTCGTTCGGCCAGCTCCGGAGGGCAGGCTTCGCCGCCGAAGATCAGCAGCCGGACCTGGTCGAGGGCGTCCGGCGGCCAGAGCGCTGCCAGGGTCGGGACGGTGGAGACCACAGTGATGCCTTGGGCAACCAACCACGGGCCGAGATCCATGCCGGTGCGGACCAGGGAACGCGGCGCGGGGACGAGACACGCACCGTGGCGCCAGGCGAGCCACATCTCTTCACAGGACGCGTCGAAGGCCACCGAAAGTCCGGCCAGCACGCGGTCGTCGGGCCCGATCGCCTCGTCCTGGAGGAAGAGGCGGGCTTCGGCGTCGACGAAAGCGGCGGCCGAGCGGTGGGTGACGGCGACGCCTTTGGGCACGCCGGTCGAGCCTGAGGTGAAGATGATCCAGGCGTCGTCAGTGGGCTCAGGTCCCGCCTCCTGCCTAGATGCAACTGTCGTCGGACTCGAGGCGTCCATCAGGGCGCTGTAGGGATAGTCGAAGGCGCCGTTGGCCGCCTCGTTGTCGGTGAGCAGTCGTTGCGGTGGGCGGGTCGGAGTCAGCTCGAGCTCGTCGCCGACCGTGGCCGCGACGTCTGCCTCACCGAAGACGAGCTCGGCCCGTTCGTCCGGATCGTCGGCGTCGACCGGGACGTACGCCGCTCCGGCTTGCAGGGTGCCGAGAATCGCGACGTACAAGTCGTTGTGGCCGGACGAGATCCGGATGCCGACGCGGTCACCCGGCCCGATCCCGGCGGCATTCAGCCGGCCGGCGAACCTGGTCGTCTGCACGAGCAGCTCGCGGTACGAGAGGCTGACGCTGCCGTCATCGAGCGCCGGCTCGTCGGCGTACTTTGTGGCCGTCTCTTCCAGCACATCCACCAGCGTCCGCGCGGCCGTCGCCCGCTCACCGCGTCGCAACGTCACGGGGCGGATGATACGCCGCCCAGTTGATGCCGGGACAACCCGAAGCAACACCTGAAAGACGCGCGGTCGCGGTTGGTTTCTTTCCCACACGCCGAAGAATTGTCGGCGGGCCGCCCTACGGTGGAGGTCTTGCGGGTTCACTGGGCGGTGGGACAAGGAGACGAGTATGGCGACCTTCGGGCAGGCGGATGACCTGCGGGGTGCGGAGTTTGTGGACGCGGATCTGCGGGGGGCCCGGTTCGTGGGGGCTGATCTGACCGACGTCGTCATGCGCGGTGTGGACGTGCTGGGGGCGGAGATCGACTCGCCGTGGTTGTTCGACGGTGACCGCGGGCTCCGGGTCAACGGCATCAACGTGGCGCCGTTCGTGGACGCCGAGCTGAACCGGCAGTTTCCTGGGCGGGAGCAGCGGCGGGCCGGGGATCCAGCCGGACTGCGGGCGGCCTGGGAGGTGGTCGAGGGCGCGTGGGCGCGTGTGCTCGAGCGGGTGGCGGCAATGCCGGACGGGACCGTGGACAAGTCGGTGGACGGCGAGTGGTCGTTCGCGCAGACCCTGCGGCATCTGGTGCACGCGACCGACGTCTGGTTGGGGCGGGCGATCCTGGAGCGGGAGCAGCCGTTCCACCCGATCGGTGTGTCGTACGACGAGAAACCGAGCCTCACGGACAACCCGTCGTACGCCGAGGTGCTGGAAGTCCGCGCCGGTCGCGTCGCCATGGTGCGTGACTTCCTCGGCACGGTCACACCGGAAGATCTCGCCACCGTCCGCAAGAACCCCCACAACCCCGAGATCCACGTGACGACCCTGCATTGTCTCCACACGATCCTCGAGGAGGAGTGGGAGCACCAGCGCTACGCGGTCCGGGACCTCGACACCATCGAGGGTTGATCCCTAGACCTTCCAGCGACCGTCTGCGGCGGCCTGGGCGGCGTAGGTGGCGAACGAGCGGGCCGGCCGCCCGAGGGCTTGTTCCACATGGTCCGTCGGCGCGCCCGCGTGGCCGTTCGCGATGGTGACGAGGATGTCGGTGAGGAGCTCAGCGGTCTCCGGAGGTACGCCGTTCACGATCTGCCGCTTGGTGTGTTCGCTGGGATCCACGTCGACGTACTCGACCGTGCGGCCGCTGACCCTCGAGATGATGTCGGTTGCCTCCCGGAAGGTGATGGCCTCCGGTCCGGTCAGTTCGTAGGTGCGACCGTGGTGGCGGTCGTCGGTGAGCGCGGCTGCGGCGACAGCCGCGATGTCGTCGGCGTCGATGAACGGCGTCCGCCCGTCGCCCGCGGGGAGCGCGAGGGTCCCGTCGAGGACGCTCCGCACCCACGGACCTTCGCTGAAGTTCTGTGCGAACCAGTTCGGGTGCAGCACGGTCCATCCGACACCGGACCCGCGAACCGTCTGCTCGAGGCCGTGCAAGGGGTGGGTCGGCTCCGCGGCCCGCGCGGCTGACAACAGGACGAGTCGTCGTACGCCGGCCTCGATCGTCGCCTCGGCGAAGCGAGCAAGGCGATCCTGGCCGGCCCGCACGGCGGGTTCGACGAGATAGGCGGCGGTGATTCCGTCGAGCGCCATCGGCCACGTCGCCGGGGCGTCGAGATCGAGAGGTACGTCGCTGCCGGTGCGAGACGCCGTACGGACGAGGTGGCCGGCGGAGCGAAGGTGATCGGCGATGCGGCGGCCGGTCGTGCCGGTGCCGCCGAGGACGAGAGTCGTGGTCATGGCTCCAGCCAATCGAAGGAGGCTCGGACGATCCATGGGAGAACGTCGCGGATGCATGGGTGATCGTCTAGCCTCTGACCGTGGACGTCCTGAGTGACCTGCTGCAGCGAGCGCAGGCGACCGATGCGCTCGTCCGGCAGGTGATCGCGCGGCCGCCGTGGTCGGTGACGTACGCCGACGCGCCGTCGCTCACCGTCGTGGCGACGCTCGGCGGAAGTGCCTCCCTCCGGCTCGATGACGGCGTACCGAGACTGCTAGCTGCGGGAGACATCGCGCTTATCACGAGGGTCGAGAGCTACACGATCGCGGACGATCCCTCGACGCCGGCGTACTACGTGATCCGCGACGGCCGGAAGTACACGATCGACGGCGATCCGGTGGAGTGGCGCGAGTATCTGGCGCCACGCACGTACGGCGACGGGTTGCCGGGGGCGACGACGATGCTCCGAGGTGCCTACGAACTTCGCGGGGATGCTGCCAAGCGGCTGCTTGCACTGCTGCCTCCGCTCGCCGTCGTCCCGGCCACGCCGCAGACTCGTCCGGCGTTGGAGCTGCTCACCGCGGAAGTCGCCCGCGAGGAGCCCGGGCAGGACGCCGTACTCCGTCGGTTGCTCGATTTCGTGCTGGTACTCGCGTTACGCGCCTGGTGCGCGCGTCCGGAGACGGAACTGCCGTCCTGGTATCAGGCGCTCACAGCGCCCGGCGTCGGCGACGCTCTCCGCCTCATGCACGAAGACCCGGCCCGTCGCTGGACGGTCGCCGAACTGGCCGCGAAGACAGGCATGTCCCGGGCGACCTTCGCCGCCCGCTTCACCAAGCTGGTAGGCCGGCCGCCGCTCACCTACCTCACCGCCTGGCGGATGACCCTGGCCGCCGACCTCCTCCGCACGACCGACCTGACGATCGCTGCCATCGCCCGCCAGGTCGGCTACGAAGATCCCTTCGCCTTCAGCGTCGCCTTCAAACGGACCCATCAGCAGTCGCCAAGTACCTGGCGCCATCGACCATGATCAAAGGGTCGGCTACTTCACCAGGTCTGCCGAGACGGCGAAGGTGTTGCAGGCCTTGTTGGCCCCGATGTTGAAGCCGTTCTGGATCCAGAAGCCTTGGCTGGTGGCCAAGCCGTGGGTTCGCTCGTCCTCCGGTGTGTCGGCGGATTCGCCGAAGCTGTTGCTCGACTGCTCCTTGAACTCGTCGAGGCGGGCGGTCAGTGGGTACGACTTCTCGACGGCCTTGCTGAACACGCCACCGAAACAGGAGGCCTGAAGTTCGTTGCGGCGCGAGCTTTCCAGCTTCTGGTCCGGGTGGTCCTGCAGATAGACGGCGCGTGCATAGAAGAGACCGGTCACACCTTGCACGTGGTGACCGTATTCGTGCGCGATCGTCATCAGGTACGCGAGGTCCTGCTGCGGTCCGAACGCCCGGTTCATCTGCTTGACGTCGGTGTACATCACCTGGTTGCCGTAGCAATAGAACGCCAGCACTCGTCCGGACAGCGGCTTGAAGTCACCGCACGGAGTGCTGACCGGCTGGTCGAACACGACCAGACCGGGATCCGGCTTGTCCTGACCGAGCTCGTGGAAGACCGGCCGCCAGGCATCGTTCAGGCAGTTGAAAAGCTTCTGGTAGTAGACCTTCTGCGCCGCCAGGCTGCCACTGCCTAGGTTTGCCGCCGGGCAGTTCTGCTCCGGCAGCGGACCGGTGCGGTAGATGTCGGCGTTCAGCAAGAAGTCCTCGGCGGTGCCCTTCTGCGGGTGGGCGGTCGCCGTCGGGACGATCGACGGTCCGGTCACTCCCGGATCGGCCGTGTCGTCGGTGCTGCTGCCGCCCAGGAGGGCTGCGAGCACCGCCATCGAGACACCGAGGAAGATCAGCAGTACGAAGCTGAGCAGGATGAGCCGCAGCGGACCACGACGGCGACGCGGCGGGTGGAACCCGTTGAACTGACCGGGACCGTAGTACGGCTGTGCCCACTGACCGGGGTACGGCGGACCCTGCAGCGGCCGGCCCCGCATCCGACCACCTTGCGGGTAAGGACCTTGCGGGTATCGGCCTTGTGGGTATTGGCCCTGTGCGTACTGTCCCTGTGCGTACTGTTCCTGTGGAAACGGGCCCTGCTGCGGCGGCCACGGCGCGGCCTGCGGTGGCGGCAGGACACTGGGCGGTGGGCCCGGTGGACGGCCCTGGGGAGGACCGCCGTAGCCGTACGGGCTGCTCACAGGTCTGGCCTCCATCGTCGCTCGGTCGGGTTCGCGGCACGAACCGGCACGAGACTACTCTCGACCCATGTCACCGAAGCGCCGCCTCCTCCCGGCTGCCCTGCTGCTCTCCCTGACCGCCCCACTCGCCACCCTGTTCGTTGCCCTGAGCCCGCTCCCTGCCCAGGCCGCCGACGACCAGATCGCGGCGTACGCGGCCGAGGCGACGCTGACCAAGGACGGGACGCTGCAGGTCAAGGAGACGGTCGACCTGACCGCCGGCGGTACGACGTTCAGCCGCACGCTGGCCACCCGGGTCCGGTCCGACGCCGAGCGGGACCGGACGTACAGCCTCAAGGACATGTCGGCGACGGTGAACGGCCAACCTGCCCAGGGTTTTCAGAACGAGAGCACAGCTGACGGCCGCAAGCTGACGCTGAATGTGTCCGGCCAGTCGAAGATCGTCTACAGCTACACCGTGGACAATGTCGTTGCCGACTCGACCGAAGGCCGCGAGGTGAGCTGGCCGGTCGTGCAGGGCTTCGGAGTGCCGATCCAGCAAGCCAGGCTGTCCGTCAGCGTTCCGTTCGCGACCTGGGTGACCTGCTTCGCCGGCCGGGTCGGTTCGAGCATGCCGTGCACGTCGTCGCAGTTGGCCGAGTCGGCCGCCCTGGAGATCCAGCAGAACGGCGTACCCGCAGGCGGTCGGGTGACCTTTCTGACCGGGCTGAGTGACCAGGCGACGGTCCAGCCGAACGCACAGTTCGCGACCCGCTGGTCCCTCGGGCATGCGTTCACGGTCGACTCGAGCACCGTCGGCCTGACCGTGATCGTGTTCGGTATCGGACTGCTCGGTGCGGTCGGACTGTGGTTCTTCCGCGGCCGGGACGCCGCCAAGGTCGGCGAGGGCGCACCGGAGCGTCCGGTGCTGGACGGTGCCGACGGTCCGCAGTTCGCCGCGCCGGACGGCATCCGGCCGGGTCAGGTCGGCACTGTGGTGGACGAGACCGCTGACGTCGTCGACATCACCGCGACTCTGCTGGACCTTGCCGTACGCAACTATCTGACGATCGTCGAGCTGCCGCGCGAGTCGCACTTCGGCAGGCTGGACTGGGAGCTGCACCGCCGGCACCAGGGCGGTCCGGAGCTGCTGCCGTACGAGAAGGCGCTGCTGGACGCGGTATTCGCGGACGGCGATTCTGTCGTCGTCTCCACGCTCGGCCCGTCGCTGCGGCCACGGCTCAACCTGGTCCGTGAGCAGCTGTACTCGGACGTTGTCACGCAGGGCTGGTTCAACAGCCGTCCGGACGCGGTCCGGAACCGCTGGATCACGGCCGGGTTGGTGTTGCTCGGTGCAGGCGTCGTACTGACCGTCGTACTCGCAATCGTCAGCAAGTTCGCCCTGGTCGGCTTCGCAGTGATGGCAGCCGGTCTGGTGCTCGCACTCGTCGGCCACGCCGCACCGGCCCGGACTGCCCGAGGTGCTGCAGTCCTCGGCCGGGTCGCCGGTCTGCAGCACTACCTGGCAAACGAGTCCTCAGCGGACCTGCCACAGACCCACCGGCTCGAGTTCGCGTCCCGTTGCCTGCCGTACGCTGCTGTGCTCGGGCTGGCCGACAAGTGGGCGCTGGAGATCGCGGCCACCGATGACGACGACGACCCGGACGCCGGCATCGGCTGGTACTCCGGCCCGGACAACTGGCACCTGTCCGACATCGGGGAGTCGCTCAGCAACTTCGTCACCGCGTTCGGCGGCACGCTGACCACCGCCCGCAGGCTGTTCGCCTGAGGGCGATGGTGCGCACCAGCTGAGATTCAGTCGACGTCGGGTCGCAATCAGGCGACGCGGATGTCGGCTGCGGTGAACGTGTTGCAGCTGTCCGGCTTCTTGTTGTTGAAGCCGGCGATCGACCACTGGTAGTTGCTCACCCGGTTGCCGTGATCATGCACCCGCGGCCGGGCGTAGTCGTCACCGGTGTGGGCGATCAAGAACTTCCAGTTGGTCATCAGCGGGCCACGCATCGGGGTGAACGCCGCGTTGGCACCGAGGTAAACCGCGCCGAGACAGGTCGCCTGCAGTTCGCGCCGGCGGCTCTCGGTGAGCTTCTGGTTCGGCGTCATCGACTGCTGCCGGGACATCGACGAGGCGAGGATGCCGGACAGCTTCTGCACATGGTGGCCGTACTCGTGCGCGAACGTGTTCAGCATGATCGCGCGGGCGTAGAGCGGGTTTGACTTGTAGTACCGGTTGTCGACGGTGAACGGGAGGTAGATCGTCTCGTTCGCACCGCAGTACGCCGCCCGCACGCTGCGCTGGATGCCACACGGCGAGGGCGCCTTGCCGACGTACACGACTGCCTTGGGGTTGCGGAACGGCAGGTTGGCCTTCTTCATCGCCAGCCACCACGTGTGGCTCAGACAGGGGAGCAGGCGGTTGTAGTAGGTCTGCGCCAAGGCGACAGTGAGGGGTGCGAAGAGCGGCTCCGCGCACTTCGACGCGGCGACCGGGCCGATGCTGTACAGCGGGCTGCCCTTCACCACCTCGTCGACTGTCGGGCCGGGCGGCTTCGTCGGGGTCGGCGACTCCGATGGGGACGCGGACGGTGACGCCGACTCGGACGGTGACTCGGACGGGCTCTGGGACGCTGGGGCCGACGGGCTGCCGTTGGCCTGCGGGTCGTCACCTCCGCCGACGGTGCGCACCAGCACGGTGATGCCGGCGCCGACGACGAGTACGGCGAGCACGACCAAGCCGATGAGGAGGCCGCGAGAGGTCTTCTTGGGCTTGCGACGGCGAGCGCCGGGCGGCTGGGGAATGGGGATCGGCGGGTACTGCCACGTGGGTGGCTGCTGCACCGGCCGGCCCAGCGGGCCGATCTGACCGCCCGGACCAGTGGGACCGCCTGGACCCGCCGGACCACCTGGCCCGCCTGGACCAGCCTGACCGCCCGGGACGCCGGAGCCGTGCTGTGAGCCTGCATGGTGTGGTCCGGGTTGCTGTTGCTGCGGTGGCAGAGCGTTGCTCCACGGGGAGGACTGCTGCGGCTGCGACTGGTTCTCGGAGCCCCAGAGGTAGGAGTCGGCTGCGCGCGGTCCGGTCTGCGGGCGTTGCTGCTGCGACGGAGCCGCCTGCCACGCACTCGACTGCGACTGCTCGGTGGCCGGCAACGACGGTCCCGGCCGAGTCGGTCCGGGCCGAGTCGATCCGTACTGGGGCGGGCGACCGGACTGCGGCGTCGACTGCCACTGCCCACCCTGCTGACCAGTACCACCCCGCTGGGCCGGACCACTCTGCTGTCCAGGGGCGGACTGCCGAGCGGCGCCGGACTGCTGAGCGGGGCCGGACTGCTGCGCGCGGCCGGACCGCTGAGCGGGACCTGACTGAGCGGGACCTGACTGAGCCGGACGGGAGGGCTCAGTCGGGCGGGATTGCGGCGGATTGCTCTGCACGGTCCAGGACTGCGGTGACCAGGACTGCGGTGACTGACCGGACTGCGCCGTACTGGACTGCGACGTACCGGACTGTGTCGGGCCGGACTGCATCGGGCCGGACTGCGACGTACCGGACTGGGTCGGGCCCGGCTGTGACGGACCGGGCCGTGCCGGGCCGGCGGTCGGAGCCGGCTGGGGCGGACGGGTCTGGTCCGGCATGGGGCGGCCGGTGGCCGGCTCGTCCGGGTGTTCGCGACGGTTGGTCTCCCACCCGCCGTCGAACCAGTTGTTCTCGGGACGATCGCCCGGGGACGGATTCTGGAACTCGCGCTTGGCCTCGGTACCCCCCGTCCACCATCGGGCCGACTGGCCTTCCCCGGCACCACGCTCCGGCGGGCGCTCCGGCTGATCGTCAGCCGGGTCGCTCCCCGGGGGCTGGTTCCAGTTGTCCGACATCGATGCTCCTCACGACCTTGCTGGGTGTAGCTCGCTGGTGGGGTGCCGAAGCCGATTTCCCCCGGACATACTTTGCGGGATCCGGACCCACCAGGCCAGCCACCCCGGCCAGTCGAGTCGTAGTAGACCAGTTTCCGGCTCCTACTGCACCTTCGAGGACGATGCGGCGAAGGTGTTGCAGGCGGTCGGGTTGCGGGCGTCCCACCCGCGCTGCGCCCAGTACTTGTGGATGGCCGGGGCACCGTGGTCGTGCTGCGGGTCGATCGTGTTCCCGATCAGGAACCGCCACTGGAACAGCGACTGCCCGGTGATCGGGTAGCTGCGCCGGTTCGAGCCGATGAAGATGTCGGAGAAGCAGGACGCCTGCAGCTCGAGCCGCCTGCTGTCCTCCAGTTCCTTCGCGTACGTCGCCCGTTCGTAGCGGATCCGGGCGTACGCCGGGAAGATGCCGACCATGTTCTGCACGTGGTGCCCGTACTCGTGTGCGAACTGGTGCAGCATCCACATCCGCGCCCACACCTTGTTGTAGGCCTCCGGGTAGTTGTTGTAGTTCCCGATGTCCTGCGTGAGGTTCATGTAGATGGTGTCGTTGGTGGTGCAGTAGAACGGCGGCCCGCTGTCGCTGTGCGTCCCGCACGGGGAGGACACCGTTCCGCTGAACATCATTACGCTCGGCGCGCGGAACCGGCCGCCGGCCCTGGCCACCATCGGGGCCCAAGCCTTGTTCAGACAGGCCACCAGGTTCCGGTAGTTCGCCCGGGCGCCGGCCACGCTGGTCTGGCGCGACCGGGACTCCTTGCAACCCACCGGCTTTATCGCGCCGACCGTGTACAGCTTGTTCCGCACCACGAGGTCGGTGTCGCTCGGACCTGGGTTCACCCTCTGCCTGCTGGTTGTCGTCGTCCGGGACGCGGTCGGCCGCGGCGCCTGCGTCGTCGGACGGGTCGTCGCGGAACGGGTGACAGTCGGCCTGGTCGTGGGCTGCCCCGACGGTTCGCCGTTCGGCTCGGTGCTCGGACTCGGGCTGTACGACGACGAGTACGTCGGCTCCGCGGAGTACGGGCCGTCGCTACCGCTGTGTCCCTTCAGTGATGCCGACACGATCTTCAGACCGACCACCCCCAGCAGGAGTACGCCGAGCACTACGAAGAGCGCGATCAGTCCGCCGCGACTCTTCTTGGGCGGCCGCGGTTCGCCGGGCGGAGCGCCCCAACCGAACTGCGGTTGCCCAGGGCCCTGAAACGGCGGACCAGGCGGACCGGCAAAGGGCGGACCAGAAGGGACAGGCGGGGGACCGTAGGCCGGCCGCTGCTGCCAGGGTGGGGGAGGTTGCGGCGGCGGGTACTGCTGTCCGGGCGGGGGACCCCATTGGTTGCCTGACACGCGCGCGACGCTACTGGAGCCCAGGCTCAACTCACCCGTGCAGGCCCCGTCGACCCGGCGTTGCAACCGACCGCGCTCCGTGCAGTTCGAGCCCTCCCCATTGGCTGCCTGACACTCCGCAGACGCTATCGTGCCCGGTGTCAGCCTCCCCCTCTCTCTACGGTGTGATTGGTCGATGCGTCTACGTCTCCTCGGGCTCTCCCTGTGTGCCCTCGGCCTGCTCGGCCTGTCGGCTGTTCCGGCCACACTGCCGGCCACAGCGGCCGGAACCAGCGCTGCCGCAGACCCGGTGGTGACCAATTACGACAGCCAGGTCAGGGTCGAGCGGGACGGCCTGCTCCGGGTCGCCGAGACCTGGAAGCTCAGCAACGTGAACGGGACGTTCACCCGGTTCATCGTCACCCGCGACCACCTGCCGGACGACATCGACCACGTTCAGGAGATCGGCGACGTTCAGGTCAAGGCCGGCGGCCAGGACAAGCAGGCGGAGGTGAAGACCGACGGCGACGTCACGTCGATCGCGGTCGCCGACGTCAGGGGTACGACGCAGCTCGACGTCACGTACACGGTCAAGGGCGCAGTGGCGAAGGCGCTGAACGGCACCGAGGTGCGGTTCGCGCCGCTGACGGGGATCAACCTCCCGATCCAGCAGGCGAACGTCGTCTTCAGCGTTCCAGAGGTCTCGCACGTCGCCTGCTTCGCCGGTGCGCTCGACAGCAACAGCCCGTGCACGCTGGCGCAGATCGGTGAAACGTCCGGCCCGACGTTCCAGCAGCAGCAACTGCCGCCGGGCAACACGGTCCGGATGATCGTCGGCTTCCCCGACAACCAGATCGCCGCGAATTCGATCGTCGAGTACCGCCACACGTTCAAGCGCGCGTTCTCCACCGACGCCGCCCAGTTGATCACCGCGCTGGCCGTGCTGCTGCTCGGTGCGATCGCCCTGCTGGTTCTGTACCGGCTGCGTGGCCGCGACCAGGTCGACCCGCGACGCGTCGTACCGGCGTCACTGTTCAGCCTGGGCAACGACGCGCGGATCGACTTCACGCCGCCGTCCGACCTGCGACCCGGCGAGGTCGGCACGCTGATCGACGAGCGCATCGACCCGGTCGACGTCACCGCGACGATCCTCGACCTCGCCGTCCGCGGCCACCTCACGATCACCGAGCTGGAGCACCGGACCGAGTACGCGCGGCCCGACTGGGAGCTGCACCGGGTCTCGAACGCTCCCTCCGAGGAGCTGCAGCGGTACGAGAACGTCCTGATCCGCGCGATCTTCGGCGACTCCGACTCGGTGCTGGTCTCCGAGCTCGGCCGCCAGGTCCGCGCGAACCTCCCGCAGGTGCAGGATGCCTTGTACGACGGCGTGGTGAAGCGTGGCTGGTTCAGCGAGCGCCCGGACCGGACTCGGTCGCTCTGGGCAACGATCGGCATCGCGACCACGGTCGTCGGCGTGGTGGCGACCGTCCTGCTCGCACTGCTGTCGACCTGGGGCCTGCTCGGCCTCGCGATCACCCTGGTCGGCGTCGGGCTGCTCGTGGTCGGCCGCTACATGCCGGCCAAGGCGCCGGCCGCGTTCTCGGTCAGGTCGCCGCGATCCGTGGTGAGCTGCTGGAGATGGACGTCAGTGAGCTGCCGACCGACCAGCACACTGAGCTCTGCTC